>Ga0074195_1000328_pt1 | contig 102523 bp, 107 predicted proteins | sample EPASupsiteHSE623_FD_64525 | JGI IMG/M metagenome (GOLD analysis project Ga0074195, IMG submission 64525) | Bioremediated contaminated groundwater from EPA Superfund site, New Mexico - Sample HSE6-23 | ecosystem: Environmental > Aquatic > Deep subsurface > Groundwater > Contaminated ... | reverse complement strand
ATTATTGATAAGTGGTATCCATCGAGCAAACTATGCCATATATGCAAGCATGAAAACAAAGAACTGACCCTGGCGGACAGGAACTGGACATGCCCCAGTTGCGGAGCAGAACTGGACAGGGACGTAAATGCTGCTATCAATATCAAAAATGAAGGATGTCGGATACTTGGTATAGCCTAACAATCGATCAAAGAACCGTTGGGCGAACGGGGATAGCTTGGTAATTATACCGACGGTAGTCGGTACGTCCCAAGAAGCCCCCACCTCTGAGCATTAGCAGGTGGTGGGAGTACGTCACCCGGCAATAACTTGATGTTCGAGGTAAATGCGGTGAAACAGACTGGTGAAGTCATGACTCAAACCCGGGTTTCTCCGGGGTATTACCTGATGGAGGTCCGCTGCCCTTCAGTTGCGGACGGGTCCCATCCGGGGCAGTTTGTCCATGTCCGCTGTACGGGCGGGTTGGATCCTCTTCTGCGCCGGCCCCTGAGCATTCACCGGGTAAACCGGCAGCATGGGTCGTTTGCGTTGTTGTACCGGGTGCAGGGGAAGGGGACGCAGTTGTTAAGCCAAAAGCGGCCGGGGGACAAGCTGGATCTGTTGGGCCCGCTGGGCAAGGGGTTCAACCTGAGTTTGGGCATCCCAACGCGGGCATGTATTCATTCTGGAGCAAAGCCTGACGCCAGCCTTGGGAACGGCTTTGAGGCCGAACCCGGCTCCGCCCGGGATAGGGAGGAAGCGGTCCTGGCTGCGGGCGGGATTGGGGTGGCACCCCTGGTTTACCTTGCTGAAGAGCTCCTTGCCCTGGGGCGGCGAGTTTTGTTCCTGGTGGGGGCTAGATCCGCTTCGGACCTGGTTGCCCTTGGGGCACTGGAGGAACTGCAGGAGGGTTGTCACGATCGACTGCGAGTTGTTATTTGTACCGATGATGGTTCCGTGGGATTTAGAGGCTCAGTTGCCGTGCCGCTCGAGGAGACAGTCGCCTGCCGACGGGTTGCCGCTGTTTTTGCTTGCGGCCCGGAGGCCATGCTGGCACGGGTGATCGAGATCTGCCGGCAGGGGGGGGTTCCGGGCCAAGTTTCCCTGGAGGCCAGGATGGCCTGCGGGGTGGGGGCCTGTCTCGGCTGTGCCTGCCGTTTGCACAGCGATCCCGGGCAAGGTTGGCCCAGTCTGGAACCAGGCAAGGCGGTACACCCGGGGACGCCCGATGGCTCCGGGATCCGTACCGGGTCAGGCAAACCGGTATACGCCAAGGTCTGCCGTGAAGGCCCGGTATTCGACATGGAGGAGGTGATTCCGGAATGACTGATGGCGCCAGTAATCTTAAACCCCATGACTCCTCCGGGACTTCTGCGCCGAAGCCGTCGCTGCGGGTGGACATCGGAGGAATGGCAATGGCGAACCCGGTGATGACCGCTTCCGGGACTTTTGGTTTTGGCTTGGAGTATGAGTCGTACATAAATCTGAAACTGCTGGGGGCAATTGTGGTCAAGGGGATCACTATGGAACCAAGGGCCGGCAACCCACCGCCGCGCCTGGTGGAAACGCCATCCGGCCTGTTAAACTCTATCGGTCTGGAAAACCCTGGTGTAGACCGTTTTGTTGGTGAATACCTTCCCCAAATGTCCGGTTGGGGCACCCCGGTAGTAGTCAATATTGCCGGAAACAGCATCGAAGACTACCGCTTGGTAACCAGGCGCCTCGACCAGGCCGGAAGCATTGCCGCCCTGGAAGTCAACATTTCCTGCCCCAATGTGAAGCAGGGTGGACTGCAGTTTGGCACTGACCCTGAGGTAGCCGCGTCTCTGGTGGCGGCGGTGCGCCAACAGACGGACCTTCCTTTGATCGTGAAGTTATCGCCAAATGTCGGGAACCCGGTGGCTGTAGCCAGGGCGGTAGTTGATGCCGGAGCTGATGCCCTGTCGCTGATTAATACCATTCTGGGTATGGCCATCGATATCCGCACCCGGCGGCCGGCCCTGGGAAACGTCTTCGGCGGGCTTTCCGGCCCGGCTGTAAAGCCGGTGGCCCTCCGGATGGTTTACCAGGTGGCACGGGAGGTCGAAGTCCCCATCGTCGGGATGGGAGGCGTTGTCACCTGGGAAGATGCCCTGGAGTTTATCCTGGCGGGAGCGACCGCTGTAGCGGTGGGGACGGGCAATTTCGTTAACCCGCAGGCAACTGTGAATATAATTGAGGGGCTGGAACGTTACTGCCGGAATAACGGCATCGACGATATACGAACCCTGGTGGGGCAAGCTCTTTAGAGCGGCGGCAAACCCTTGCCGAGCCGTGGCCGGGATAGGCCGGGAAAGGGGTTTCGCCCGCTTGCCGCCCGCACTTCCTGTGCCGGTAAAGCGATTCGGTGTATTTTCGCGGTATCGTGGAGGAAAGAGAAGCGCACGCCCGGCTGCTGATGTATGCATGTTTCGCCGGGCTGAGCACCGTACCCGGGCGAACGGGCGTGCTACGGCGAAACACCCTTTCCGCCTTACGGGTTGTGCCGGGGAGGGGCAGGGGGTTTGCCGGAAGCGAACGATTGGATGAGATGAATCAAAGAGCGAGGGATGCCGAGGACAAGGGCGAGTACCTGAGCGAAGCGAATTGCGAGTCCCCGAGGCGGCACGAGCTCGTTCAGGGGTAACGAAATCCTGTGAGCGGAGGCAACCCCCTTGGCCCGGTAGACGAAGGGCTTGCCTCAAGCGCGCGATTAGATGAGATGGAGGTAACAAAGTGAACGACAAAACAAAGCCGGTGGGCAGGCCAGTGACCGCACGGGACCGGCTGATCGTTGCCCTTGATGTCCCCACGGCCGGCGAGGCAATGGATCTGGTCCGCCTCCTCAAGGACGAAGCCGGGTTGTTCAAAGTGGGAATGCAGCTCTTCTACGGGGCTGGGCCGGACATTGTCCGCCGGATTGTGAATCTGGGCTGCCGTGTGTTCCTCGACCTGAAAATGCACGATATTCCCAATACGGTGGCTGCGGCTGCGGCATCCTTGACGGGACTCGGTGCGGCCATGTTTAACGTCCACGCCGCCGGCGGCTGGGACATGATGGGGGCTGCCGTCCGGGCCTCTGAGGAGGCGGCCAAGGCAGCCAACCTCCATAAGCCCCTGATTCTTGGGGTTACGGTGTTAACCAGCCTGGGACAAAAGGACCTGAACCAGGAGATTGGCATCCCGGGACCGGTGGAAGAGAGGGTGGCAGCATGGGCGCGCCTGGCGCAAACCGCCGGATTGGGCGGGGTTGTGGCTTCGCCCCATGAAGTGCAGGCGATCCGGGCCACCTGCGGCCCCAAGTTTGTGATCGTCACGCCGGGGGTCAGGCCTGCCGGCGTGGAACCCGGCGATCAAAAGCGGGTGATGACCCCGGGAGAGGCCATCCGGGAAGGAGCCGATTACCTGGTGATCGGCCGGCCCATAATTAAAGCAGCTGATCCTCAGCAGGCGGCCCGGGAAATCATTCTTCAAATGGAGGTGTAACTGGTGCTGACACAGGAAGACGTAACGAAAATGTTCCATTCCAGCAAGGCCCTGATGGAGGGGCATTTCCTCCTCAGTTCAGGCCGGCACAGTGATAAGTACATCCAATGCGCACGGGTACTGCAGCACCCTTCTTATGCTGACTGCCTCGGGCAGGATCTGGCGGAGCGGTTTTCCGGCCTGGGTATTGACGTGGTCATCGGCCCCGCTATGGGGGGAATCCTTGTCGCTTATACCGTTGCCGGTGCCCTCGGGGCGCAGGCCCTGTTCACGGAACGGGAAGAAGGAACAATGACCTTGAGGCGCGGCCTGTCGATTGAGCCCGGGCAGCGCGTTCTGGTTGTGGAAGATGTGGTCACAACCGGAGGTTCCACCCGGGAAGTGCTGGAGGTCGTCCGCGGTCTGGGTGGGCAGGTGAGCGGGGTGGGGGCACTTGTGGATCGTTCTGGCGGCAACGTAGATTTTGGGGTACCGTTTCAAGCGCTGCTCCGACTCGATGTAGCGTCTTACGCGCCCGGCGACTGCCCTATCTGCAGGGAAGGGGTGCCACTGGTTAAACCAGGCAGCAAAAAGACTCCCGGCCCTTCAATGCACTGACAGACCGGGATTAAAAAGGCTGGATTCTGGCATTTCTGTCCGAAAGTGGACCTGGCAGACGGAAAAACCGCAAAAATCTCACCCGGGTTTAATCTTGTCAAAAAATGCTCTGCCTCCGGTTGACAAACACTTTCGGAAGCGCTATATTGGTTACAAAAGGAATACTATTTCCTCGTTAGGCGAGGCTCCTGTATAAATACAGGCTACTGCCCAGAAATGTCGAGAGACGCTAATGGGTAAACAGGCTCTACCGGCTTAAGGTTTGGTCTAACGTAGCTGAGTATTAAATTACTCTATGTTATACAGTGCTAAAGCTCAACGTGTGGGGGAAGTAAATCAGTTCTGATATTTTGCCTTCCCCTTGGGAAGGCTTTGTTGTTAGGAAGGGGGGAGAGAAAGTGATCAAGTCATACCTGTATATCGATGGAGAAAAAAATGTTCTGGAAGACATTGACCTGAGCCAAAAGGACCTCCATCTGGTTCAACCAACAAACCTGTTATGGATCGACATCTATGACTGTTCCAGCCACGACTTGAATTATCTGGGCGAGCTGTTTAATTTCCATCCACTGGCCATTGAAGACTGCCTTCAGGTCAGCCCCCGCGCCAAGGTGGATAATTATAAGGACTATTTTTTCTTTGTTTTTCACGCCCTACGGTATGATGAGGAAAGTGAAGACGAAATATATACGGCGGAACTGGATGTCTTTTTGGGCCCCAACTATCTGGTCACAATTCACAAGACCTCTCTCCCCACGGTGGCGAGGGTAGTGAAGCAGTGTCTCCGCAGCTCCGAATTGATGGAAAGAGGTCCCGACTACCTGCTCTATAACATCATCGACGGGATTGTGGATGAGACTTTCCCTATCCTGGAACAGATCGGCCAACGTATCGACGACCTGGAAGACGAGATTTACATCAACCCGGCCCGGGAGATTACCGAGGAAATCCTGGCCCTGAAGCGGACCATTCTCCTGCTGCGGAAAGTGGTCATACCGCAAAAGCGGATTTTTGCCAATGTTAATGGGCGCTATTCGTTTCAAATCCACGACGACAACAAACCATATTATCTGGACCTGGTGGACCTGCTGGAGCGGATTACGGATTCCGCCGACACTTACCGGGATTTGGTGACAAGTGCTATGGAGACTTACCACTCGGTAGTGTCCAACCGCACCAACGATGTCATTCGGGTGCTGACGATTATTTCTACCATTATCTTGCCCCTGACTTTTATTACCGGGCTTTTTGGCATGAATGTACCCATCCCTTTTCAAACGAATCCTATTGAATTCTGGTCCATCCTGATTGGCTCTTTAGGCCTTATCTTTGCCATGTTGGGTTGGTTCCGCAAAAAAGGGTGGCTGTGAGCCGGAGAAGGCACGTTCCAGGAAGGGCGTTAACAACAACGGGAGGCAAATATGCCTTGCCGAAACGAGGGCAAAAGCAAGGCTAAGAAAAAAAGCGCCGCGGGATAACCCGCCGCGCTTTTTTTCCTATGTCACGGTCTGCAGCCTGTCGCCGCCCGGCGCCGAGGGGATCCTGGAACCGCCGGAACCGCTTCCCTGGAACCGCCAGAACCGCTGGCATTTCCGACCATCGGCGCCAGATATCCAAGATCCAGACCGGTTACGGCTCCTGGATGGTTATACCGGCCACCTTGCCCGCGTCCGGGTTGATAAAGACGGTTTTCTGCTTTTCGTACAGGACCATCCCGGGCCTTCCCCCTTTAGGTTTCCATACGTTTTTCCTGTCCGTATAGTCAACCGGTACTGATGTGGAGTTCCGGGCCCGGCTGAAATAGGCTGCCAGGATGGCGGCCTTTTCCAGTGTTTCCGGCGGCACCGGGCGACCTTCAGTGCGGACGATCACGTGTGAACCGGGGGTGTCCTTGGCATGCAGCCACAGGTCGTGGTCCCGAGCCAGTTTCGTGGTCAGGTAATCGTTCTGCCGGTTGTTCCTCCCCACCAGGATTTCAAAACCGCTCCCGGAAGCGTAGCGGCGCGGGCTGGATTCCCGGGCGGCTTTGGTACGGCCGAGACCGGATTTACCTCTGCCCGACCCTGGTTCTTTTTTGGCATACCCCTGAGATGCCAGTTCCTCCTTGATATCCTGCAGGTCCTCTATTTGTTGGGCCTGCTCAATGGAGTTGAGAAGTCCTTCCAGGTAAAAAGCTTCTTCCTGAGTCTGTTTCAAATACCCGCCGGTTGTTTCCAGCCTCACCCGGGCTTTATTGTACCGGCGAAAATAAGCTTGGGCATTCTCCGCCGGGGTGAGAGAAGGGTCAAGCTCAATGCTGATAACTGGTGCGTCCGGCTCATAAAAGTTCATCAACAAGGCTTCGCTGCTCCCCGGTTTGATGGCATGCAGGTTGGCTGTCAGCAGTTCCCCGAGAAGGCGGAACCTCATCTTTTCGCGGGCATCGGCCAACTCTTCTTCCAGGGAGGAGGTTTTGCGCTGACAGTGCTCCTGGGCCGCACGCACGATGCGGGTTAAAGCCCCCTGCTGCCGGGTAAAGGCGGCGTTCCCTCGTTGAGCCTGATAAAAAAGGTCAACCGCTTGGTTGACGCTTTGCACAGCCTCCAGTGTCAGCGAAGCATACTGGGTTAAAGGGGTCATGGAAAAGCTGACCGGGCGGCCGGCATCCCAAACAACACAGGGGCCAAAGGAGCCATCTGCCGCGGTCCGAACTAGGGTGGACAGGACGGACCAGAGAAGGGAAAGTTCGTAATCCCCGCACTCCTCCATCCGGATCCCCTGGGGAAGGCCGGTGCGGAACATGATTTCCCGGCCCATTTCCGGGCTGAACCCGGCCAGTGACTGAAACAGCCGGTCGGCGAGCACGGCCTCGAAGGGGGGACGGTAAATCGCCTGGCGCAGCATGTCAACATCGTTTAGTGTCAGGGGGTTGACTTTGCCCTGAGCCGGCGGCGGCAAATAGGGGCGGCCGGGGATTACTTCCCGGTAACGGCTGACTGCATGGGTGTAGCGCTTGATCCCGTCCAGAATGACCCCTCGGGCGGGGTCAAGGAGAATGATGTTGCTGTGTTTGCCCATGATCTCGGCAACCAGGACCTTTTGGGTCTGTTCCCCCAGCTCGGTGACGGTATCCACGGTAATCCGCAAAACCCGTTCCAAATCCGGCTGTTCCAAGGAGACAACTCGCCCCCCCGTAAGGTATTTGCGTACGATCATGCAGAACGCGGGTGGGGTGGCCGGGTTTTCCCGCGTTTCTTCAGTCAGGTGGACGCGGGGGTGATCGGCGGCGGCCGAAATCAGGAGGCGGTGTGTACGGCCGGCCCGCCGGATCAGAACCACCAGTTCTTCCCTGGCGGGCTGGTAGACCTTTTCCACCCTTCCCCCAACAAGCAGTTTCTCCAGTTCATCCTTTATAGCAAACAGTACCAATCCATCAAAGGCCATGATCATCCCCCGGTTCTTTATCAGTGGTTTTCATTCGCCAGCTTTTCCATTGCTGGCAAGAGTATACCACGGCCGGCAGGATTACTCAATTGGCTCGGGCTTGACTTATTCCCCCCCCTGCCGAATATGATTATGGGCAGATGGGTAAAGCTTCATTTTATCTCTACTATTCTCCAGCCTACGTTGAACTTTTTCAGGTAAAAAGTTCCGGGACCTTCCTCAGTTGTAACTTGACCTCCACTGTTGGTTGCTTGGGCTTCAAGCTGCAAAGTGATAACGGCGGTTTCTTCATTGACCTCCTGGGAGGTAACACCTTTAATGTTTAGCATAAGGTCGGTTTTATCACCGGAACTCTCTCCAGCCAATTCGTACAGGAGGGGGAATAAGTCGGCAATATCAGTTATTTCCACTCCTCCGATAAAATTGGAAAGGATGCCGCTTGTCGCCTTGTAGGCTTTCTCGTACTTGGGGTCAAAACAAGAGACGGCGGCATTAAGGTCCTTCTCATTTACGGCATTGATGAATTGATTAACAATGTCAAGGGGCTTTGTGACAAAAAACATGTTATATAAGATAATTCCTGCTACAACAATTGCTGTTGTTATTGAAGCAGCGATCAGTTTGCCTTTCACCGCCGCGCCTGCCACCTGTGCCGCACCGGTTGCGGCTGTACCTGCCAGCTGGGTAACTCCCGCTCCAAAGGCACCGGTTGCGTTGACAGCATTGCTGTCGATTTGGGTGGCTGAGTTTTGAACTTGCTGACCTGCCGAATTGAGAATATTGGGAAGGGGGCTGACGGGCGCTCCGCAGCCTCCACAAAAATTAGCCCCGACTGTCAACTCTGAACCACATTTTGGGCAAAACACACGTACACCTCCCTTAAAAGGCCTTTACTCGCCGCCTGCGATTTTGCTGCCGCACCGCACGCAGAACTTGGCTCCCGCGGTTATTTCCCCCCCACATTCACACCTGGACACAATCACGGGTTTGCCAAGGAGCTCCTGCGTTTTGGCGACTATTTCCGCCAGTTCGTCCTGCTTTTCCTTGATCTGGTCATCGAGGCCATGGATTGCCTTGCACTTCTCTTTGATCCGTTCATCGTTAAAGCTATCTCGCAGAAACATTGTATAAACGATGTTACCGAGTTCTTCCAGAGAGCCTCTCTTCCGCTGCTGCAGCGCTTCCACTTCACCCTTGAGTCTGGTAGTCTCAAGCATCTCTTTTGACTTAACACTAACGGTTGTAACCCCTTTGCCTATGCCCTGTTTTACCTTATCAAAAAGTTCTACCATATCTGTTCCCCCTTGTATGATATGGCCAACAGGTTAATTTCCAGTTGGTCGTTCTCCAACTTATTCGGCCAGGCTTCCAGGACACTGGTAGAAAACTTAACTCCTGATCAAATGGCTGAGATGCCCCTTGAAGAACTAATGGATTTGATACTGCAAAACGGTAATAACAGGCTCAAAGATATCCCTGAAATGGCCAAGGCAGTCAAACGGGCTGCTCGCAACTCTTACCGCCTAAACCCTAAAATGCGGGAATCTGTTGACGTCACTTTGGCCATGTCCATGGAAACTATACGTTTCTTTGAAAACCAGCAAAAAAAGATTGATCAGGTTATTGTTTAACGCCCAGGATATTCCGCTTACAAGGTCCGGTAACTACTACTTGCGGTATTACCTCGTAGAAGCGGCCAACTCCGTCCGGGTGCGGGAACCGGAGTACGCCAAGTTCTACCGAAGGAAGTTTACCGAGGCCAGACACCACCATCACAAACGAGCTTTAGTCCTTACGGCCCGCAAGCTTGTTCGTATGGTCTTTGCGCTGCTGAGCGAAGGCCAACTCTACCAGCAAAGGAGGTTAGTCTAACTTACTCGCAGCAATTGCCCCCTTTTTTTCCCAGGAGCTATCTCTTGGTTGCTGGGGTGGATTAATATTGCCTTCTTAGAGATTTACGGTTGAAAAGTTTCCAGTTTGTCCTCTTGACATTTCACCACGGGTCTTAACAAGTTAATTTGACGGTCATATGGTTTACATGCCTAAGCCTGAGGAGGAAGTGGGTATCACCTCGGTGCGGCGCAACAGACTGCTGATTAGGGTTGTGCCAAGATAAATGGCTGCTGAAATGATAAAAACAGCGAAAATACCGTAGATTAAGGAATTGCCAATAGCCAATTTGAAGGTCTGACTGGTGTTTTCCACCCCGGTCAAGGTAAAAGAACCTTTGCCTGCTACTCTGAATAAAAAGGCTAATCCATTGGCTAGCAATGTATAACAACCGGCGGCAGCTATACCTCTTTTAATAAATGAAACACCGCGGTCGATTTTGCTGCCAAAATAGGCGGCGAGAACAATAGACAGAAGAGGAACCAAAACTAATAAGTAATATATCAGCCCAATAGGCGAACTGTGATGGTTGGTGTATATTCCGTTGAGCAAACTGATGGTAACAGTTTGCGGGTGAACTTGGCCCGAAGCCTGGATAACGGCTGTTAGTTGGCCCCCCAATAAGAAGGGTATCATTTGTAAGACTACGTAAGGAAACAGTCCCAGCCAATAACCAAACTTAACTTTCTCAAACGCAGCGTATATGTTCTGGCTTTCGCCGGGAATATTCAAATCGTTGGTGAATGTTAAAACCGCCAACACAACCCCAGCCAGAAGGAGGGTGAATACATAGGCATAAATGCCGCAAATTTTTTCCCCCCTTGCCGAATATGATTATTGGCAGATGGGTAGATCTGGATTAAGGGGGGACCCGAACCACATGAAGGAAGCGGTCAAGTGGTATTTAGAAACGGTGAGCGACCTCGCGCATATCCTGAAAACGGACGTGAGAAGCGGACTTAGCCCGGGGGAAGTGAAGAAAAGGCAGTTAAAGTATGGGCCGAACCAGCTCACCGAGAGCCGAAAGGTGTCGGCTGTGGAGATATTAATATCCCAGTTCAAGGATTTCATGGTCCTGGTATTGCTGGCGGCGACGCTGATTTCCGGGCTCCTCGGGGAGTATGCCGATGCAGCCACTATCATGGCCATTGTCATAATCAACGCCATTCTCGGTTTTGTTCAGGAGTTCCGAGCCGAAAAATCCATGGAAGCCCTGAAAAAGCTGACCGCTCCCGAAGCCCGGGTGGTTCGTGGAGGGCAGGAGCTGCGGATTCCCGCCCAGGACCTGGTCCCGGGTGATTTGATTGTTCTGGATACCGGTGACCGGGTGCCTGCCGATGTGCGTATTATCGAAACAGTCAACCTGGAGATCGAGGAATCAACCCTCACCGGGGAGTCGGTTCCGGTCAAGAAATCAACGGGGGCTCTGACCGGTGAGGTCGGCCTTGGTGATCGCCGCAACATGGCCTTTTTGGGGACAGTAGTCACCCGGGGCAGGGGTTCGGGGGTCGTGACCGCCACGGGCATGAGGACCGAGATGGGGCAGATCGCCGGATTGATTCAGACGATCCAGGAAGAGGAGACCCCGCTCCAGCGCCGTTTGGAGCAGCTCGGCCGGGTGCTCGTCCTCATCTGCCTGGGGATCTGCGCTCTGGTGGTTGCAACAGGGATTGTCCGCGGGGAACCGGCGTACCGTATGTTTCTAGCCGGAGTCAGCCTGGCGGTGGCCGCCATCCCGGAAGGGCTGCCGGCTATTGTGACGATATCCCTGGCCATCGGTGTGCAGAAGATGATTCGAAAAAACGCCATCATCCGGAAGCTTCCCGCGGTGGAAACCCTGGGGTGTGCCACGGTAATCTGCTCTGACAAGACAGGCACCCTGACCAAGAATGAAATGACAGTCCGGGAAATACTGATTGGTCAGCGACGGCTGGCAGTAACCGGCGAAGGCTACCAGCCGCGGGGACGATTTCTGGAAGAAGGGCGTGAGGTGGACCCCGGGGCTGACCAGCAGCTGGGGTTATTCCTCAAGGGCTGCTGTATATGCAACAACTCCCGGTTGAGTCAACAGGCCGGCCATGGCCGATTGTCCTTAGGGCCGAAAAACGGGTGGGAAATCACAGGCGATCCAACAGAAGGGGCGCTTCTGGTTGCGGCTGCCAAAGGAGGAATGGGCCGGGAGCAGGTCGAACTAAAGGAAAAACGGGTCCTGGAAATCCCGTTTGAATCCGAACGGAAACGGATGACCGTGGTCTATGCCGGACCGGAAGGAGCCGCAGCCTATATTAAAGGCGCCCCTGATGTGGTTCTTGCTGACTGCAAGTTTTTCTACCACGGCGGGCGGTTGGCCCCCTTGACACCGGAGATTCGCCGGTTTATCCTGGACGAGAACGACCGGATGGCCGCCAAGGCCCTCCGGGTTCTGGCCGTAGCCTGCCGGGAATTGCCCCCGGGTTTGACTCTCGACAATCCGGAGGCAGTGGAACGGGAATTAACTTTCGTGGGGCTGGCAGGGATGATCGACCCGCCGCGGCTGGCGGCTCGAAAAGCCGTCGAGGTTTGCCACCTTGGTGGCATCAAGACGGTGATGATCACTGGAGATCACCGCGTCACGGCCCAAGCTGTGGCCAGGGAATTGGGGATGATATCCGCCGGCGGGCAGGTGATTACCGGGCCGGAGCTGGATCAACTCAACGACCAGGAACTGGCCCGAGTTGTCAATGATGTCGCCGTTTACGCCAGGGTGTCCCCCAAACACAAGCTGCGGATAGTCAGATCCCTGAAGCAAAAGGGCCACATCGTGGCCATGACCGGCGACGGGGTAAACGACGCGCCGGCGATCAAAGAGGCGGAAATCGGCATCGCCATGGGAAAGACCGGGACGGATGTCAGCAAAGAGGCTTCGGCCATGATTCTGGCGGACGACAACTTCGTCACCATTGTGGCTGCCATCGAAGAAGGCAGGGCCATCTACGACAACATCCGCAAGTTTATCCGCTATCTTCTGTCCTGTAACATCGGGGAAGTTCTGACCATGTTCCTGGCAACCCTGGTGGGGCTGCCGCTGCCTCTCCTGCCGATTCAGATACTCTGGGTCAACCTGGTGACGGACGGGCTCCCGGCCATGGCCCTGGGGGTGGATAACGCCGACCCTGACATTATGCTCAGGCGGCCCCGCAACCCCAATGAGGGCATATTCGCCCAGGGGTTGGGCAGGCGGATTGCCTGGAGGGGGTTGCAGATCGGACTGCAGGCACTTTTGGCCTTTGTCGTCGGTCTCTGTTTTACTGATGGGGAGGCGCGGCTCAGCGCCGCCCGGACGATGGCCTTCTCCACCCTGGTGTTTTCCCAGCTCTTTCACGTTTTCGAGTGCAAGTCGGAACGGTATTCCGTTTTTCAGGTGGGTTTCACCTCAAACATATACCTGGTTCTGGCCGTTTGCTGTTCCACTCTGATGCAGCTGGGAGTGGTGTATTTGCCCTGGCTGCAGCCCGTTTTCCGGACAGTGCCGCTGGCTCCCTGGCATTGGGTGTTGATCCTGGGTCTGGCCAGCTGGCGCATGTTGTATACGGGGGTTGTATATCTTTTCAATCTGGGGGTGACTCGCAAGCTGGTCTACATGAGAGTATAATAAAGTGTATAATAAAGAAAACAGGAATTGGGCTAACCGGTTCTTAGGGGGTATTGCTGTTGAATTTTATCAAAATGCATGGGTTGGGAAACGACTTTGTCATCGTAGACTGTTTCCGGGAAAAGATCACTGCCGATCCACCAGAACTGGCGCGGCAGGTGTGCGACCGCCATCTGGGGGTCGGTGCCGATGGCCTGGTATTCATATGGCCGCATGCGGAAGCGGATTTCCGCATGCAGATTATTAACTCGGACGGCAGCGAAGCGGAAATGTGCGGCAACGCCATTCGCTGTATGGCCAGGTACGCTTACGAGACCGGCTTGGTCAGCAAGACTGAACTGGAGGTAGAAACACTTGCCGGGCGGCGTCATCCGGAACTGATTATCAGCGATGGTGAGGTTAAGGCTGTCAAAGTTGACATGGGTGAGCCGGTGCTGGACCCTGCTCAGGTGCCGGTACAACTTGGCGGTGACCGGGTGGTCAACGAGCCGCTGGCCCTCGCCAGGCAGTTGCTGCAGATGACCTGTGTGTCCATGGGCAACCCGCACTGTCTCCTATTTGTGCCCAATGTGGCGGCTGTTCCACTGACACAGATTGGTCCCGAAGTAGAGAATCACCCCCTGTTTCCCCGGAAAACAAACGTGGAGTTCATTCAGGTACTTAATCGAAATGAGGTTAAGATGCGGGTTTGGGAGAGGGGAGCGGGAGAAACCCTTGCCTGTGGTACAGGCGCCTGCGCCACCGTGGTTGGCTGCGTATTAACCGGGCGGACCAACCAGAAAATAACCGTGCATCTGACCCTTGGCAGCCTGGAAGTCGAGTGGGCTCAGGACAATCATGTATATATGACCGGGCCCACAACAGAGGTATTTCGGGGGACATACGCTCCCCGGTAAGCATGGTCAGAAATGCTGCAAACATTCCCGGTTGTGATTGACTTAAGTGCCGTTTTAGTGCAAATTAGAAATGTCGAGATTGACCGTTTTGGAGGGGAAGCATCGTGGAAGAAGCCAATGCCCTTAAGAATCTGCCGCCATACCTGTTTGCCCGAATTGAGAAAAAGATTGAAGCAGCGCGGGAACGAGGAGTCGACGTCATCAGCCTCGGAATCGGCGACCCGGATCGGCCGACGCCAGGTCATATAATTGATGCCCTTGTGGACGCCACCCATAACCCGGCCAACCACCGGTACCCCAGTTCGGTAGGGCTGGCAGCCTACCGGGAAGCGGTGGCGAACTGGTATAAGAAACGTTTCGGGGTTTCTCTTGACCCGAAGACCGAAGTGGTCAGCCTGCTCGGGTCCAAGGAAGGGATAGCCCACATTTCCTTTTGTTACCTCAATCCGGGAGACGTTTCCCTGATTCCGGATCCGGGGTACCCGGTTTACAACATCGGGGCCCTACTGGCTAATGCCCAGCCGTTCATCATGCCCTTATTGAAGGAAAATGGGTTTCTGCCCCGGTTGAGAGACATTCCGCCCGACATTGCCCACAAGGCCAGGCTGCTCTTTATCAATTACCCCAACAACCCCACTGCTGCGGTGGCCCCTGACGATTTTTACCGGGATGTCATCGACTTTGCCATGCAGTACGATATCCTCGTTTGTCACGATGCCGCTTATTCCGAAATAACCTTTGACGGGCTTAAGCCGCGCAGTTTTCTCGAGTTCCCGGGTGCCAAAGATGTGGGAATCGAGTTTCACTCCTTGTCCAAAACATACAATATGACCGGCTGGCGCATCGCCTGGGCCTGCGGGAACGCCAGGGCCATGGAGGTGCTGTCCCGCTTCAAGTCCAATGTCGATTCCGGAGTGTTCCAGGCTGTCCAATACGCGGGCATTGCCGCATTGACCGGGCCCCAGGACTGTGTGGCCGAGATGTGCCGGGTCTACCAGGAGCGCCGGGATGTGGTTATCAATGGCCTCAACAAAATGGGCTGGAAACTGGAGAAGACGAAAGGGACGATTTACGTTTGGGTGCCGGTACCCAAAGGGTTTACTTCCGCCAGCTTCGCGGAACTGGCACTGGAAAAGGCGGGTGTCATCATCACCCCCGGTGCCGGCTACGGCAAATACGGAGAGGGATATTTCCGCATCGCCCTGACTGTAGAGAAGGAACGCATGCAGGAAGCCCTTGACCGCATGTACCGCGAAATCGGCAAGGTGGAAGTTTAGTCCTGCCGGCCTTGCTGCGCAGAGTGCTGGAAACACACGACACCGGTTTGCCCCCCGGCAGAGGTTGTAACTGTGGAAATCATTTAAAAAAAAGCAGGAAATAAAACCTTTTTGAAGAATCTATATCCCTAAAGTGAATAACGGAACACCCCTGGTGCCCGTTTGGGAGAATAGGGAAGTCCATACCGCCGATGTCGGTAAAGGACGCGGTCCCGCCGCTGTAGTGGGGTACGAAAGCTCAATGAGCCACTGGTTAATTCCGGGAAGGCGAGCGATTAGGCAGCCCCGAGCCAGAAGACCTGCCAGGATGTGTTGTTCGGAGCCTTCGTGGAAAGGGGTGATGAATTAGAGGATGATGGTAAAGTTCTCTCATGGGGAGAGCTTTATTTTTTTTGGGTAGAAACAGCGAAACGAAAAGCCCTGGATGGATAATTCCTGGCGAAACTTTACACCAGAGTATAGGGAGGGATATTAATAATGTCCACAAAAAAAGTGGTCACAATCGGAATTTTTATCGCTCTGAGCGTCGTCGGCGCCTTCATCAAGATCCCGAGCCCCACTGGCACGGTGGCCCTTGATGCCGCGCCTGGTTACTTCAGTGCCGCCGTTTTGGGCGGGGGTGAGGCTGCCCTGATCATTGCCCTGGGGCATTTGGTATCGTCGGCGATTGTTGGTTTCCCGATGACTTTGCCGATCCATCTGCTGGTTGCGGTGCAAATGGCGGTTTTCGCTTTTCTGTTTGGTTTCCTGGTGCGCAAAATCAACGGTTACGTGGCTGTAGCGCTGACCACCCTGGCCAACGGCGTTCTCGCGCCCCTGTCCATGGTGCCTATTTTTGGGTGGGGATTTTTCGCTGGGATGCTCGTCCCACTGCTGGTAGGCTCCCTGGTGAATATTTTGCTGGCCTACCTTGTGTTTAAAGCAATCAAGAAAGCTGGTGTAAATATTGCCGCGTAGCCGCAGAATCAGGGATCTGACCCTGGTCGAACTGGCCGGCAAGATTACGTTGGTTATTGCCTGTGACTCCTCAGGGGGCATCGGCATGAAACCCCAGGATCGGCTGCCGGTCCCGGGTGAAGTTGTGGGCAGAATAATTGCCGCGGTGCCTTTGATGGAGGTGTTGGCCAGCGGAGCAACGCCGGTCGCAGTTATTAACACTCTCAGCAACGAAATGCAGCCGACGGGACGTGCCATTGTCAGGGGCGTGGAGCAGGCCGTCTCGGAGGCTGGCCTGCCCGCGTCGGTGATTAACGGCAGCACTGAGGAAAATACTCCCACGGAGCAGACAGGGTTGGGCGTCACGGTGATCGGTACGGCCGGCTCCGGGGAACTGCGGCTCGGATCTTCCCGACCGGGTGATCTGGTCTATTGTGTGGGTAAACCCTTGATGGGGGAGGAGGTCTTGCCGCATCAACAGGATGCGGCCCGCATCAGCACTGTACGCGCTCTCCTGGGTTTGCCCGGAGTACATGAGATCCTGCCGGTTGGCTCCAAAGGAATTGAGTACGAGTTGGGCGAGATGGCAGGTTTGGCGGGGCTTAGCTTTGACCTGCTGGATACAGCTCAAACCCTCGACTTGCGAAAATCCGCTGGGCCGGCCACCTGCCTGCTGGTTAGTATAGTGGAGGGAAGCCAAAGCCAAAGCCTTCTGAAAGCCGCCGGTATATCTGTAACTCCTCTGGCACGGCTTGTTTAACCAGTTAGCAGGGGCGGCAACTCCCTTGCTCACACGAAAACGAAAGCGCCGGAGCGTTGCCGGCGCTTTGCCCTTTCGATCAGGCAGGGAGAGGGTCGTGAATCCTAATCCTCTCCCTGTAGCCTTCCCAAAACTTTTCCATTGTGAAGATGGCCCCGCCTGGCGGTTCCAGGACCTCATTCTGCACGGACACTAACCTTTTCTTTCGGCAAAAAGGAAAATCCTCCCAACAACCTTTGTAAACGCTATTTTTTTTGGAGATCGGCCCCGTATTTCTTTTTTCTTGCTCTGGTTGCCTTTTTTGCCATATTTCATTACAATGTTATTGAACCGGGTAAATGTTCGGCGGGCAGGCCTTTTGGGAACCAAAGCACGCCGGGTGGAACATGGCCTTAAGAGAGGTAAGGGGGTGCTGCCGTGGTCCGAAGTATGACCGGGTACGGCCGCCATGAATTGACGGCATCGGGAAAGCGCCTGGTTGTGGAAATGAAATCAGTGAACCACAGGTTCGCTGAGTTTGCCATCCGGCTGCCGCGCCAGTATGTTCTGTTTGAAGACCGAATTCGGAAAATCCTCGGCGAACAGATCTCCAGGGGACGAGTCGACATCTATGTCTCGGTGGAGAACTGCGGCGAAAAAAAGCGGCAGGTAAAGGTTGACAAGGATCTGGCAATCGCTTATTATAATTCTTTGAAGGAATTAGCTGAAAAAATGGAAATTCCGGCCCAAATCGACGTTTCCGAGATTTGCCGGTTTCCCGAAGTACTCACCGTTGAGGATTCGGAGGAGAACCCCGAAGAACTTTGGCCGGCCCTGGAAGAGACGGCCCGGGCCGCCATGAACCAGCTTGTCGCCATGCGGGAAACCGAAGGCCGGAGGTTGGTTGAAGACCTGATACATAGAAATGAGAGAATTGCACAATTTATAAGGGAAATTGCTGACAGAGCCCCTCACGTAACCGTCGACTACCGGGAAAAGCTCCGGGCGCGATTAGCGGATATCCTCGCGGAAATACCGGTTGACGAAGCCCGTCTGGCAACAGAGGTTGCTTTCTTTGCCGACCGCAGCAGCATTGACGAGGAGATTACCCGCTTGTCCAGCCACCTCATCCAGATGATGGACTCGCTTCAGGGTGGCGATTCGGTGGGGCGGAAACTTGATTTTCTGGTTCAGGAGCTCAATCGGGAAGCAAACACCATTGGTTCGAAGGCCAACGATTTGGAAATCTCCCGGCTGGCGATCGCAACCAAGAGTGAAATCGAAAAAATTCGGGAACAGGTCCAGAACCTGGAATGAGTTTTAGGCCTCGCGTCCGCGGGAGTCTAATGGAAAACAGAAAGGGGTGAAACCCCGGCGTAGGAGGCGCTGCTTTCGGGCTGGGGGAAAAATGGAGATTAAACTGATCAACATTGGCTTCGGGAACATTGTATCTGCCAACCGCATTGTCGCGATTGTTAGTCCGGAGTCAGCTCCGATCAAGCGAATCATCCAGGAAGCCCGGGATCGAGGGATGCTCGTTGATGCTACATATGGCCGGCGGACCCGTGCAGTTATCATCACCGACAGCGATCATGTAGTTCTGTCCGCAGTACAGCCGGAAACGGTAGCCCACCGCCTATCCGTCAAGGATGCCCCGACTCACACCGATGAAGGAGTGGAGTAACCCCAAGGGTGTTGAGATGGGGAAAAAGGGCTTGCTTATCGTCCTGTCAGGTCCATCGGGCACAGGAAAGGGGACTTTGTGCAAAGAACTGTTGACCAGAGTTTCCGGGCTGAAATATTCGGTCTCGGCGACCACCCGTGAACCGCGCCAGGGAGAAATTGATGGCGTGCACTATTTTTTTATGTCTCAGGGCGATTTTAGGGAAAAACTGGCCCAGGGGGAGTTCCTGGAGTGGGCCACGGTTTACGATAACCTTTATGGAACCCCGAGGTGGCAGGTTGAGAAAACGTTGACCGAGGGAATTGATGTAATCTTGGAGATCGATATTCAGGGAGCCCGTCAGATTAAGGAAAAAATACCTGACGGGGTCTTTATCTTTGTCATACCCCCTTCGTTTGAGGAACTGGCTGCTCGCATTAAAGGGCGGGGAACCGATCCGGAGGAGGTGATTCGGAAACGGCTGAGTGCTGCCGGTTTGGAACTCCAGTATGTTTCCGAATATGATTATGTTGTGATTAACGACACAGTGGAACAGGCGGCAAACAAGCTGATGGCCATCGTTACGGCCGAGAAATGCCGTGTAAAGCGCAGAATGTATGAATTTGAACCGTTGGTGAAGGAGGCTTCCGATGGAACAGCCCTCTCTTGACATCATGATGAAATCGGTGGACAGTAAGTATACACTGGTTGTGGCCGCGGCCAAACGAGCTAGGATGCTTACGGAGGGTCATCAACCTCTGGTCAATTCCAAGTCGAAGAAACCGGTAACGATTGCTTTAGAAGAAATCGCAGCAAACCGGATCCGTTACGAAAGGACCAAAGTAGGGATCAAATAGCCGGGGTGGTAACCATGTGGAAAGGCAAGTTCATCGTTGTCGGGATTTCCGGCGGAATTGCCGCTTATAAGGCCGCCGAAGTGGTCAGCCGGCTGCGGCAGCTGGGGGCGGAAATCCATGTGGTAATGACCAGGGCGGCAGCGGAGTTTGTTACCCCATTGACGTTCAGAACCCTGTCCCAGCATCCCGTGTTGACAGACATGTTTGCCGATCCCGTGGAATGGGAGGTTCCCCATATCGCGATTGCCGAAAAGGCGGACGCCATATTAATCGCACCGGCTACGGCCAACATCATTGGCAAGATAGCATCGGGTATCGCGGATGATCTGCTGACAACTATTGTGATGGCGACGCGGGCGCCGGTGATGTTGGCACCTGCCATGAATGTCGGGATGTTTGCCAACCCGGTTCTGCAGCAGAACCTGACACGGCTGCGGGAGTTGGGCTACCATGTGATTGAACCGGACGCGGGATTTCTCGCCTGTGGGACAACCGGTAAAGGCCGGTTACCCGACCCCGGATTTATTATCCGGATGTTGGGTAACCTCTTTTGTGATAGGGACCTTTCGGGACGGACGGTCCTTGTTACTGCAGGCCCGACTCGGGAGGCCATCGACCCGGTCCGGTATTTGACGAATCACTCCAGCGGTCGCATGGGGTATGCGATAGCTGTAGCGGCCCGAGCCAGAGGGGCCAGGGTAGTGCTTATCAGCGGACCGACCTGTCTTTCTCCTCCCGTGGGGGTGGAGGTCGTGCCTGTGGTCAGCGCTGTGGATATGCACCGGGCAGTAATGGAACAGTTTTCTAATGCCGATGTAGTGATCAAGGCAGCGGCGGTGGCGGATTACCGGCCTGCGGCGGCGCTGCCGCAGAAGCTGAAGAAGGCGGACGTACAGACGGTCCTGACCTTGGAGCCGAACCCGGATATTCTGGCTGAACTCGGCAGGGTCAAGGGGGACAAAGTGTTGATTGGGTTCGCCGCCGAAACCCGCGATTTGATTGAACATGCCCGTGGCAAGCTGGAGGCCAAAAACCTGGATATGATTGTGGCCAATGATGTTACCCTGCCGGGAGCGGGGTTCGAGGCCGATACTAATATTGTTACCCTGATCCACCGCGAAGGTGCTGTAGAAAAGCTTCCCCTGATGGCGAAAACCGACGTTGCCTCTGTTATTCTAGACAGGGTGGCGGCAGTTCTGGCGCAAAGGGGCACGCAAAATTAACCGGGCTGCAGGGCCTTGGGGAGGAGTTGAATAGTAGATGCCGGGAAAAATGTTTACCTCTGAGTCGGTTACCGAAGGTCATCCGGACAAAATGGCCGACCAGATTTCGGACACCATTCTTGATGCCATTATCAGCAAGGATCCCGCGGCAAGAGTGGCTTGTGAGACATTAGTCACCACGGGTTTAATCCTGGTGGCCGGGGAAATCACCACAGACTGTTATGTTGATATTCCCCGGGTTGCCCGGGAGACAGTGCGCGATATCGGGTACACCAGAGCCAAATACGGGTTTGACTGTGACACCTGCGCTGTGGTTACCTCAATCGACGAACAGTCACCCGATATAGCTTCCGGTGTTGACAACGCCTGGGAAGCCAGAACGGGGGAAATCAGCGACCGGGAAGTAGAATCCACCGGAGCCGGGGATCAGGGAATGATGTTTGGTTATGCCACGAATGAGACACCGGAACTGATGCCTTTGACGATTTCCCTGGCGCACAGACTTGCCTTGCGGTTAACCGCAGTGCGCAAAGATGGGACTTTGGCTTGGCTCCGGCCTGATGGGAAAACCCAGGTGACGGTCGAGTACGAAGGGGCAAAACCGGTTCGCGTCCATACGGTGGTTGTGTCCACCCAGCACGCTCAGGAAGTCTCGAACTCCACCATTACGGCTGAGATAACCGAACATGTGATCAAGCCAATGCTTCCCCAGGGTTTGCATGACGACAAACTGCGGATTTTGGTCAATCCATCGGGCCGGTTCGTTGTCGGTGGGCCGCAGGGGGATACCGGGCTTACCGGGCGGAAAATCATCGTCGATACCTACGGGGGAATGGCCCGGCACGGCGGCGGGGCTTTTTCCGGCAAGGACCCGACCAAGGTGGACCGGTCAGGGGCTTACGCTGCCCGCTATGTTGCCAAGAACATCGTGGCCGCGGGTATTGCCGACCGCTGTGAGGTGCAGGTGGCTTATGCCATCGGGGTGGCCCGGCCCGTGTCAATCACTGTGGATACGTTTGGCACCGGGAAAATTAGCGACGAGGAAATTGCCAGCCTGGTTGCTCGTCATTTTGAATTGAGACCGGCGGGAATAGTAAAGACCTTTGACCTGCGGCGCCCCATCTACCGCCAAGTGGCTGCATACGGCCATTTCGGGCGCACTGACCTGGATCTCCCCTGGGAAAAGACCGATAAAGCGGAAGTGCTGAAGAAGGAAGCGGGTCTGAAGTAAGCTAACGGGTTCCGTTTTGAAGGGCAATAGGCCCAGAACTCCGACGAAGAAAGAGAAACTAGCAGTTAAATGACAATTGATTTAACCGCTAGTTTTTTTGTTTATTTCAAGCTATTTTTATGTTGATGGTTTAAATTAAGAAAGAACATTACTTCTCCTGGTTGTCACGGCGCAACAAGTGAGCCGGAAACACGAAAGCAACAAGTAAACAATGACACAGGAGAGGATATTGAATCAGACGTTAACAAATACAAGGTAGGTGACATCGTGAGAAAGATAGTTCATTATGTAGTTGTATTGGTTTTGGTTTTGGGATTGTCGACGAGCAACCCATAGCGTTTTTTTTAGCCGGCTTATGGCTCCTTCCTATAGGATTTGCTATTTCAAAACAGCAAGGAGTGTAGTATATGTACGACATTGTAATTGTGGGAGCAGGACCTGCTGGAGCAACATTTGCACGCCTGGTAGGAAAGAGACATAAGGTATTACTTTTAGACAGAAGGGAACTGGTCAAGGACGGAGACGCGTCTCCTGGGAAATGTTGTGGGGGACTGATAGCTCCTGATGCCCAACATATGTTGGCCAAGCTTGGTTTGGGAGTGCCTAAAGAAGTATTAACCGGTCCGCAGCTTTTCACAGTCAGAACGATCGATATTCAGAATAACATTGAACGGTATTATCAAAGACACTATATAAACGTTGATAGGGGTCAATTTGATCGTTGGTTGGTTTCTCTCATACCTTCATCAGTTGAAATACGTTGTTGTTCATTATTTAAGACATATCATATCCAGGACGACATAATAAAAATTCATTTTCAATACAAGGGAAAGGAATACACTGAAGAAACAAGATATTTGGTCGCAGCTGACGGAGCGTCTTCAACCTTACGGAGGCAAGCAGCCCCCAATTTTTTTCAAAGAAAGTATATCTCCGTTCAGGAATGGTTTAAGGTCAGCCATAATCAACCATATTTTTCAACCATATTTGATGACGATATTACTGACTTCTATTCCTGGACAATTCCTAAAGAAGACTATTTACTGGTTGGAGCAGCAATTTTGCCGAAGGAAAATGTAAGTCAGAAATTTAATTTGCTGAAAGAAAGGCTGGCTGAACGAGGATTTGAATTAAATAACAGTTACAAGAAGCATGGGGCACTGATACTACGCCCGCAGAACCTTAAGCAAATATTTATCGGAAAAAATAATGTTGCATTTATAGGCGAAGCAGCTGGTTGGATTAGTCCCACATCAGCGGAAGGCCTGAGTTACGCTTTCCGCAGCGCTGTTGCTTTGGCTAATAGTATTCAACAGAATCCGGTTAACCTAATAAGAGAATATTTCAAAAACACCGCAGATCTTAGATTGAACATTGTCCAAAAGAACCTGAAGTCACCATTCATGTATAATGTTATGTTACGAAAAATGGCAATGAAATCGGGATTGTTTAGCATGGATATTTATGGATAAACAACGTTTCGTCTAACAAAATTTTCAGGAGGAAAAACCGTGCAGCTCAACTCCAAACACAGCAAAATATTTCGCGTTCTTGCCTTCCTGGCTTTTGCAATGTATATGTTCGTCTTAATTTATCTTACCCTACTGGAAAGACTCTTCCGGGGCGCTGTGACAGGGATGTTTGACGCAATTTATTCTATTTCAAAACCTTCTTCAAAAGCCTTCGAGAAAATTTTCCCCGATAGCATCCGCCGCCAAAATGGAATTGTAAACCAGGTCGGGGTCTACGGAAATTGGCATGTTGTAAATAGTCTCTCCTTCGGCACAGGACAATTCGGCCACTTTTCGGATTTTCTCGGGGGTTACGTCGGTGATCCCGATTTGCCGCAGAGTGACGGGCAGGCCCACGGAGACGCAGAACTCGAGTACTTCCTCGAGTTCCGCATTGCTTCTGTTTTCCATCACCATTTGCACCAAAGTGCCGAAGGCGACCTTTTCACCGTGGTAATAATGGTGGGTTTCATCCAGGGCCGTGAAACCGTTGTGAATGGAATGAGCAGCAGCCAGCCCGCCGCTTTCGAACCCCAAACCGCTTAACAGGGTGTTGGCTTCCACGACTTTCTCCACGTCTTCTGTGGCTACACCCTTTTCGGCAGACAGCTTGGCCCTCAGGCCATAATCGATCAGAAGCTCATAGCACAACCGGGCCAGAGAAAGGGCCGCCTGAGTGGGAAGGCCTCCGGGCATGTTTTTGGCTGATTCCTTGGCGCAGGCGTCGGCCTCGAACCAGGTGGCCAGGCCGTCTCCCATGCCGGAGATTAGCAGCCGAACAGGGGCTTTGGCTATAACCGCGGTATCAACCAGAACCAGATCGGGGTTCCGCAGTAAAATTAAATACCTCTCAAAGATGCTGTCGGGGGTATAGATAACAGACAGGGCGCTGCAGGGAGCATCTGTGGAGGCAATTGTGGGCACGATGCCTACCGGAAGTTCCATGTAATGGGCAACGGCTTTCGCCGTATCCAGGGTTTTCCCACCTCCGACACCTATGATGAAATTGGCGCCCACTTGTTCCCCCAGGCTTTTCACTCGGTTTATTTCCTCCATTGAGCACTCACCGCCGAAGGATTCCACAGTAACAGTAATCCCATTATCGCGGCAGCTTCTTTCAATTGCATCCCTGGTCATGGGCAGGGCGACTTTGTCACCGATGATGAGGGCTTTGCTTCCCAAATTCTTGGCCTGTTCACCGATCTCATTAATTGCCCCCGCCCCCTGCACGTAACGGCTAGGAGATATCAATATTTTTTGCCTCATGTGAATGACCTCCACGGGTTATTTTTGAAGACAAGTAATATTGTGCTCTTTTTTGCAAAAAAGAATCACCATATCTACATTTTGGGGGATGGCCTTGATTCGGGAGGATTGTTTTTATATCTTGTTTTGTTCCCGGTTAGACTATCTGAGGATGTCTCAATCAGGGAAGCAAAAGGAGATAAAGATGGGCAGCAAACTAATCCCTTTCTTGATAGCCGCCGCTTCAGGAACGCTGATGGCCTTTCAGGGGTCGCTGAACTCGGGGCTGAGCAAGTTTATCGGCCTGATGAAGGCGACATTTGTGGTCCAGCTGACCGGGACAGTAATTGTTCTTATTGCCCTGCTCGTGGGCCTAGGAAAGGAACCGTGGGGTAAGGTCGCGCAGGCGCCATGGTATACCTTCCTCGGGGGGCTGCTGGGTGTCCTCATTGTATATGGGGTGGCCGCCAGCATTCCCCATGTAGGGGTTGCCATTGCCACAACAGCCATTGTAGTAGCACAGGTGACCACGGCCCTTGTTATCGACCACTTCGGGATGTTCGGGTTGAAGGAAATTCCTTTCACGTGGTGGAAAGCGGCCGGCTTGGCGCTCCTGGCGGTAGGGACTAAACTGATGTTGAACTGAACTCGACCCGGGTGCAAGCCCGGGTTGTTGGTTTCCAGGTGCTTTGGCCAGGACTTGACCGGGAATCTCCGAAATTGAGGGAAGGGCGACAAATGTCGGTTTTGGGAGGCGGGTCTTTAGAAATTCTCCTGTTTGGTATAAACTAATAATGATGCCAGAGTTTGCTATCGGGCGAAGGGGTGACTGACGACTAGCCTCCCAGCGCCCCAGGCAAGGTTATTTCGATAGAGGTGCGAATGCAACAGTTTGCGGATGTGATTATCGACATTTCCCATACGAGGCTGGATCGGCCGTTTACGTACAAGGTTCCCGGGCCTTTGACCAACCGGGTCGGGGTGGGAATGAGGGTGCGAGTGCCGTTTCGCCAGCACCAGGAACAGGGGTATGTGGTCGCCCTGGGCGATGACGCTGCCGTGTACAACCCCAGGGAGATCCTTTCCTGCCTGGACGACCAGCCGCTTTTTGACGCCAATTCCCTGGAACTGGCGCAATGGATGGCCAAACGCTACCTCTGCCCGGTCGTCCAGGCGATTGAATGTCTGTTCCCGGCTGCGGTCAAGCATGCCGGGCAGAGAATGGTCCGGCTGGCAGGCGTTGACGCTGCGGAAATCGCCGATGCCATTTCTTCGTTGGCAACAATTGACCCTTCGGCCGCAAGGGTTTTAGCCCTTCTGTGGGAGCATGGGGATATGGTTCGGTCAGAGATGGGCCGGCGGGTGCGCATCAGGGACCTGGACCACGTGATCAACTCCCTGGTGGAACGCCAGCTGGTTGAAGTGGACACTGTTTCTAAAGAGACAGCCGCCGGCAGCCTATATCCGTCCCCTCTCGTACCGGGTGACAGCAGTGCCTGTTGGGGGCAGAATGACAACGCTGCCGAAAACGGTGCGGGACTAGACAGTCTGACCGCCGGGGGTCCGCTGGTTCTTAACCCTTACCAGCGGGAGGCGGTGACGGAAATTCAACAGGTGCTGGACCGTCAGGAACATCAGGTGTTCCTGCTTCATGGCGTCACCGGCAGCGGTAAAACGGAGGTCTACCTCCGGAGTATCGCCTCCCTCGTGGAGAAGGGGAAAGGCGCCATCGTTCTGGTGCCGGAAATAGCTCTTACCCCGCAAACAGTTTCCCGGTTCCGGTCCCGCTTCGGAGACCTGGTGGCGGTCCTGCACAGCCGCCAGCCCGCGGGAACAAGGCTGCGGGAGTGGCAGCGGATTCGCAGGGGCCAGGCCCAGGTCGTAATTGGCCCCCGTTCGGCTGTGTTTGCCCCGGTTGGCCGCCTCGGCCTGATAATTGTAGATGAGGAACACGAGGCGTCGTACAAGCAGGAGCAGAACCCCCGATATCATGCCCGGGAGGTGGCGGTGCAGAGGGCAAAACTTTTAGGGATCCCGGTTATCCTGGGCAGCGCTACCCCATCCCTGGAAAGCTATCACCGGGTTGCCCGGGGGGAATACCGGCTCCAAGAACTGCCGTCCCGGGTGGAAGAGCGACCGTTACCGCTGGTGACGATTGTTGATCTGCGGGAGGAACTAAAAGCAGGAAACAAAGGGGTTCTTAGTGAAATTCTTAAGGAGAAAATAAGCAGCCGGTTGGCTGCCAGGGAACAGGTGATCCTGTTCCTGAACCGGAGGGGCTTTTCCACTTTTGTTGTCTGCCGGGACTGCGGAACTGTCCTGAACTGCCCTAACTGCGCGATTGCCCTGACTTATCACCATCAGGGAAACCAGATGTGCTGCCACTACTGCGGTTTCAGGAGTGGTGTGCCGCAGACCTGTTCCCGGTGTTCCGGCAGCCGCATCCGGTATTTCGGCATCGGCACCCAAAGGGTCGAGGATGAAGTGCGGGCCCTATACCCTGGCGCGAGAATGCTACGGTTTGATATTGATACCACTGGTCGCAAAGGGGTCCTCGAAGAAGGGCTGAACTCCTTTGCCCGGGGTGATGTGGATATCCTGGTGGGGACGCAGATGGTGGCGAAAGGCCTTGATTTTCCCAATGTCACCCTGGTAGGTGTGATTACGGCTGATACCAGCCTCAACCTGCCTGACTTTCGGGCTGCCGAACGCACATTTCAGCTGCTGACCCAGGTAGCCGGGCGGGCCGGACGCGGTTCGATCACCGGTGAGGTCATCGTACAGACATACCACCCGGATCATTACCCGGTGGTCCTGGCCGCCAGCCAGGATTTCCGGGAGTTCTGGCATAGGGAAAGCGAGTTTCGCCAACGCCTCAATTATCCCCCTTACTGCCACCTGGCCCGGATTCTGGTGGTGGGGGCGATCGAACGCAGGGTGATCCAGGACGCAGCCGATTTATCCCAGAGGTTGGCCTGTGAAATCAAAGCACAAAGTACCGGAATCGAAATGCTGGGACCTGCCCCGGCGGCGCTGGCCCGGATAAAGAACCGGTACCGCTGGCATATCGTTCTTAAGGCGCCCAAAGTAGAGGCCCTGGCGACGGTCATCAACCGGGCACGGGCCGAGTTTCCGGGGAGTTCTTCCCTGGTGGTTGATATAGACCCCCTGGGGATGTTATAGGAGGTAGAAATGGCTGTATACGAGATAGTCAAAATCGGGGATCCGGTTCTCCGGGAGAAAGCCGCCGCGGTTCCGAAAATTACGTCGAACATAGCCAAACTACTGGACAACATGAAGGACACCTTGCACGATGCCCAGGGAGTGGGGCTGGCAGCACCCCAGATAGGGATCAGCAAACGAGTGGTTGTTATTGATGTGGGCAGCGGGCCGGTGGAACTGATTAACCCAGAGATCGTACAGGCAGAGGGAGAGGAAATCGCGGTTGAGGGGTGTTTGAGCGTCCCGGGAGTAATTGGGGAAGTTCCCCGCGCCACCTGGGTTCTGGTGAGAGCCATGGACCGTGACGGTAATCCCTTTGAGCTGGAGGCTGAAGACCTGGCGGCCAGGGCCTGCCAGCACGAAATTGACCATCTTGACGGGATTCTGTTCGTGGATAAAGCGGTGCGGTTCGTCGAGAAATAGAGCGGCCAGGAGGAGCGGGGGATGCGTTTAATATTTATGGGTACCCCGGGGTTTGCCTGCCCGCCGCTGTCCCGGCTGTTGGGTTCTGGGCACCAAGTGGTTGGAGTAGTCACACCGCCTGATCGCCCCAAGGGGAGGGGGCAGGCGGTTAAACCGTGTGCAGTCAAGGAACTGGCCGTCCAGGCCGGGGTACCGGTTTTCCAGCCTGTCTCCATCGGTGATCCGGAAGTCGCGGCCCTAATGGCGGGAATGCACCCGGATGTGGTGGTAGTGGTGGCTTTCGGCAGGATACTGCCGACCGGCATTCTCCAAATTCCGGTGCTTGGCTGCGTCAATGTCCACGCTTCACTGCTCCCCCGATACCGGGGGGCGGCTCCGATTCACAGGGCCGTTATCAACGGTGACAACATAACTGGGGTGACTACGATGTTGATGAATGCCGGCCTTGACACTGGCGATATTTTGATGCAGAGGGCCCGCCCCATTGGGGAAGACGAGACCGTGGGAGAAGTTTATGATTCGTTGGCGGTTATCGGCGCCGACCTCCTGCTGGAGACTCTGGCCGGCATGGAACGCGGTACTGTCAACCGCACGCCGCAGGCTGACCGGGAGGCTACTTATGCTGCTCCTCTAACCCGGGGTGAAGAGTGGATCGCCTGGACAAACAAGGCTGTCGACATCAAAAACCTCGTTCGCGGCATGGACCCCTGGCCCGGGGCGTACACCGAACATGCCGGCCGGGCGGTAAAAATCTGGCGCGTGTCGGTGGCAGCGGGAGACGATCCACCGGGGGAAGCTCTCATTTACCCCGGTCAGGTGACGGCTGTAGACAAAAAGGAAGGATTTGTGGTACAGGCTGGGGTGGGTAAGGTGCTGGTTCGGGAAGTCCAGCCCCAGGGTAAATCGAGAATGTCGGCAGCGGAGTTTGCCCGCGGTTATCGGGTTGTGCCCGGCCAAACCCTGGGCACATTGGGTGCCGGTCAATGAAGATCAAAAAACGCCTGTTTATCACCCTCATTTCTACGAGTGTCCTGGCCATTCTGCTCATTCTCGGCCTCGTCTGGTTTTTTTCGTTTAACCGCGGCCTGCTCATCTACCGGATCCTTTTTGGGGTCGCCCTTCTGGCGCTCTTGGGGATTATTGCTGTGGTCAGCCTCGGCATTGGGGGCATAGTCCTGACCATCTGGCGGGCTAAGACCATCCCGCCGATGCAGAGCTTTATCCGTATGGCCATCAACCTTTTGTTTCCGCTGGCTCTCGGTATGGGAAAGTTATTTGGGATTGAGCGGGATGTAATCAAGAGTTCGTTCATAGAAGTAAATAACCAGCTGGTGCGGTCGCAGCGGGTAGTTGTTCCCGGGGACCGGGTCATCATTCTCGCTCCCCACTGTCTGCAGAGGACAGAGTGTCCTCACAAGGTTACGATTGAGGTGCAGAACTGCCGCCGGTGCGGCCGCTGCTGCATTTCGGGGCTGAGGGAACTGGCGGATCAGTTCGGGTGTCAGCTGGCGGTGGCCACGGGGGGAACACTGGCGCGCAAGTTTATTGAGCAGTATCACCCCAGAGCCGTGGTGGCCGTTGCCTGCGAGCGCGACTTGACGAGCGGCATCATGGACGCAACACCTCTGCCGGTGCTCGGCATTCTCAACCGCCGGCCGGAAGGGCCCTGTTTCAACACGCAGGTGGATCTGGAGGCTGTGGCGAAAGCCATTAACTGGTTTATTAAAGGAGGAGAATAGGATGGGTATTTTCGGCTATATTCCCTTTGTCCCGTTTGGCTTTGACTTCACGTACATAATCCTGCTTCCCGCCATTATCCTGGCCCTTTATGCCCAGGCCAAGGTAAAAAGCACTTTTCAAAAGTACCTGTCGGTACCGGCATCGTCCCGGCTGACGGGGGCCATGGTGGCCAGGCAGCTGCTGCAGCAAAACGGCATTTCCGATGTCCGGGTGGAGATGGTCTCGGGAAACTTGTCCGACTATTACGATCCGCGAAAGAAGGTTCTGCGCCTGTCCCCGGACGTATACGAAAGCAATTCCCTTGCCGCCCTGGGGGTGGCGGCACATGAAACCGGTCACGCGGTGCAGGATTATACCGGATATTTCGCCCTCAACCTGCGGGCGGGATTCCTGCCTGTGGCCAATTTCGGGTCTACTCTTTCCTTCCCCTTGCTAATTATCGGGTTTTTGATGAACTCCGATTTTCTGATCCGGCTCGGGGTCTTTGCCTTTGCCGGAGTGGTGCTGTTCCAGTTAATCACCCTGCCGGTGGAGTTTAACGCCAGCAGCCGCGCCATTGCCATGCTGGTCGATGGCGGGTATATCAGATCCAACGAGGTCGGGCCGGCAAAGAAAGTCCTCAGCGCCGCGGCGCTTACCTATGTCGCCGCAACCGTAGTGGCCATTCTCAACCTTGTCCGGCTGTTGATTCTGTCCGGAATGTTCGGACGCCGTGATGACTGAGAGGCGTTCGAAAGGGGAAAAGCCGCCAGTTCTGGGGCAAACCGGACAGAGCGAAACCCGGCGAAAAAGGGGTGCCGGCGGCGCGCCGGGACTACACCCGGATCCACCACCCTCAACAGAAAGGGGGCAGCGGCTGCGGACACCGGAACGACGCCCGTCGGCGCGGGAAGTGGCGCTCCGCCTCCTGACCAGGATTGAACAGGAAGCGGCTTATGCCAACCTGGCCTTGGGAGACTGGCTGAACCGGTCAGGGGTGACCGGGCCCGACCGGGGCCTGGCCACGGAACTGGTCTACGGAGGCCTCCGGCACCGGCTCACTCTGGACTGGGTGATTGATCAGTTTTCCACTACACCAACGGCCAAAATGACCCCCTGGATCAGGAACATCCTGCGGCAGGGTGTGTACCAGCTTCTGTTTCTGGATCGCATTCCGGTCAATGCGGCGGTCTCGGAATCCGTGGAACTGGCCAAAAGGTTCGGGCACCCGGGTACTGTGCGGCTGGTTAATGCCGTGCTGCGTGGGATATCCCGATCTAAAGGGACCATCAACTACCCTGATGTGAAGCAGGAACCGGTACGGCACATTTCCGTTCGCTATTCCCACCCGGAATGGATGGTACAGCGGTGGTTGGGGCAGTTTGGTTTGGAAGGGACAATAGCCCTGTGCCAGACCAACAACCGGGCTCCTGACCTGTTTCTGCGGTGCAACACCCTCAAGGTAAAACCGGAGGAACTAATGCCGGTTCTGAGTGAACAGGGGGTTAAAACCGAGCCGGCCCAACTGGCTCCCGAGGGGCTAAAGGTGGTGGAGGGGCGGCTTGCCGTGGAAGAACTTCCGTCCTTTGGCGGCGGTCTGTTTACGGTGCAGGGGGAGAGTTCGATGCTGGTGGGGTATGCGGTCAAACCGCGGCCCGGAAGTACCGCCGTCGACTGCTGCAGCGCCCCGGGCGGCAAGACTACCCACCTGGCTCAACTGATGCAAAACCATGGCAGGGTTTATGCCTTTGACATTCACCCCCACCGGCTGGGGCTCGTAAAGGACGCGTGCAGACGGCTGGGGATTGATATAGTGGAAACATTTATGGCGGATGCCCGGGAACTGCCCGAATGGCTTGACGGGAAAGCGGACGCTGTTCTTGTTGATGCTCCCTGTTCGGGATTGGGCGTCCTTCGCGGCCGCCCGGACGCCCGGTGGCGCAAGGAACCGGCGGATCTGGAACAGCTGCCGTCCCTGCAGTTGGCCATTTTGGATCGGGCTGCCGGGTGCGTGTGCCCGGGGGGCGTCCTGGTTTACAGCACCTGTTCCATCGCCCCGGAGGAAAACAACGGCGTCATCGAGCGGTTTCTTAAGGGGCACCCGGAGTTTACGGCCGACAACCTGCTTCCTTTCCTGCCATTTTCCCCGGAACGCCCTGAGGACAGGCATACAGCGGCAGAGGGATGGATTCAACTGCTTCCTCATATTCACGGTACGGATGGTTTTTTCATTTGCCGGCTGAAGAAGGCGGCAACGTAATCCGGGCCGGTTGCCACCAGCGCTGAGACCGGACAAATGGTATTACCTTGGAATATTTTGGGCAAAGTAGGGACATAGCGTCGTATAGGGGATCAACATGTGGGATTTGCGTGACATGAACCTCGATGATATGGAGGCACTGATGCGGGGCCTAGGCGAGCCGGCATACCGGGCCAGGCAGCTGTTTGCCTGGGTGCACGGCAAAGGCGCGGTTTCCTTTGCCCAGATGTCTGACTTGCCTACCGAACTGCGCCGCCAGATGGCGGCACTGACCGGGATTGGCAACATGGAAGTGGTTCGCCAACAGCGGTCCAAGGACGGCAAAACAGTAAAGTATGCTTTTGAGCTCCCCGATGGGCAGATAGTGGAATCGGTGGTCATGGAATACGACAAGGACAGGTCCCGGGATCGAGTGACCATCTGTGTGTCGTCCCAGGTAGGCTGCGCCATGAACTGCTCGTTTTGCGCCACCGGCCAATCGGGATTTGTGCGCAACCTGTCTGTGGGTGAGATCGTGGGCCAGGTGCTGGAGGCGGACCGGCTGGGGCAGCAGGTGGACCCTGGCTTCCGCATCAGCAATGTTGTGTTTATGGGGATGGGGGAACCTTTGGCCAATTACTACCAGGTGTTGAAAGCCATTCGGATCCTCAACCACCCTGTGGGGTTACATATAAGTTTCCGCCGGATAACGGTATCGACATGCGGGTTGGTGCCGCAGATTCGAAAACTGGCGGCTGAAAAACTGCCGGTTGTCCTGGCCGTCAGTCTGCACGCGGCCAGGGACGGGCTCCGGAACCGGCTCCTGCCTATAAATGAGCGCTACCCCCTGGAGGAACTGAAACAGGCCTGCCAGGAGTATGCCCGGCTGACCGGCCGGCGGCTAACTTTTGAGTACATCCTGATCAAGGACCTGAATGACCACCCGGAGGACGCCTCCGATTTAGGTGCGTTTCTTCGGGGAATTCCGGCCAATGTCAATTTGATTCCTTTTAACCCGGTAGAGGGTATAGGGTATGAACGCTCTCCCCGGCACCGGGTGCGCCAGTTCAGCGGCATCCTGGAACGTAACGGGGTGGAGGCGGTTGTCCGGGAGGAAAAGGGCGTAGATATCGAAGCCGCCTGCGGACAGCTGCGGCGTCGGCTTCTTAAGGGGTGAGGCAGCATGAGTCTGTGGCACTGGTTGGAGAACAACCTGCAGAGTCGGATTGAGGGTCTATTTGGCCGGCGGTTCCAGAGTCAGGTGCAGCCGGTGGAGATTGCCAAGAGGCTGGTCCGGGCTATGACAGCGGGCCGAACCGTAAGCGTGACTGCGGTATACGCTCCCAACTGTTTTGAGGTATTTCTCGGGCCCGGGGATTGGGAGCACATTTCCCCCTTGGTTGTTACCTTCGGTCGCGAGTTGGAGGAATACCTGAAAAAGATGGCTGTTGAGGAAGGATACAGGCTGGTGGGGGAGCCCCGGGTTTCTTTTTCTGTGGATGAAGGGCTTGCTCTGGGCAGTGTCCGGGTTGACAGCTGGTATTCGGAAAAGGTGGCACCGGAACAGCCGGTGGGCACAAAAACTCCGCCAGGCGGCGTGCCCGGGGGCGAGGGATTGCTTCAGGGCGATGCCCATGGCCAGACGAAGGTGTTTTTCGGTCAACCACGCCTGGAAACAGCACCACCTTGTGCCACTGAACCGGATCGGACCCGGATCCTCCCAACGGAATCGGCTGCCGCATTTAAACCGATACCGGCGCCGGCAAACAGTATCTGGCTGTATGTCGTTGAGGGGCCGGACATCCGACAGGCGTTTCCCCAGGGGGTGCATGCACAGGTGTTGGGCCGCAAGGGGGACAGCGATATCCAGCTGAATGACCCCCGGGTGTCACGGCGGCACGCTAAGCTTGAGGTAGTGGAAGGCAAGCTTGTTCTGACTGACCTTGGGAGCCTTAACGGCACTTTTGTCAATGGCAGCCGCGTGGCCGAACAGGAACTAAAGACCGGCGACCTGGTGAAAGTTGGTGAAACAGTGTTTGAGGTGAGAACAGATTGAGAGTTCTGGAGATAGTTGTCCTGGTTTTGAGGTTTTCGGTGGCCGCGGTTCTCTATTTGTTTTTGGGGCGGGTCATCGGTCTGATCTACCGGGATCTGAGGAATTACGGACCCGCCTGTGAGGAAGCAAAAACTGAAAGAGAGACCCGTCCTCAACCGCAGGTAAAACCCGGTGGGGATACCCCCGCAGCCGAACTGATCGTGCTGGCAGCGGCCGCCGAAGAAAGCCTGCCAACGGGATCTTTACTGCATCTAGGCGAGGACAACTATCTCGGTCGTAACGAAACCAACAACGTTGTGCTTTCCGATCCATATGCCTCAGGCAGACACGCCCGGATTTACCGTCTGGGAGGCCGGTTCTGGGTGTCAGACCTGGGCAGCCGAAACGGGACGAAGCTCAACGGGGCATTGGTGCAGAGACCGGTGGCCCTGGCTAATGGAGATATTCTCAAAATTGGTGGAGTTACCCTCCAGTTTGTGAGGTGGGAGAATGAGGGTTCAGGCCAAAACTGACACTGGACTGGTACGGGAACGGAATGAGGACAGCCACCTCGTTTGCCCTGACAGAGGCCTATTTGCTGTTGCCGATGGCATGGGCGGCCATCAGGCTGGGGAAGTAGCCAGCCAATTGGCTGTCGGCGTTCTGGACCGGTTGATTGGGGACCTGTCTGCTGCGGATCCCGGGACGTTGTTGGATCAGGCGGCGAGGGAAGCAAACAGGGCAATTTTTGATATTGCTTCCCGGGAAGCCGATAAGGCCGGAATGGGTACCACGTTAACGGCGGCCGTAGTCAGGGGGAACTGGCTTTACGCGGTGCATATAGGGGACAGCCGTCTGTACCTCAGGCGCGACGGGACTTTCCGGCTCTTAACCGGGGACCATTCCGTGGTCGCGGAACTGGTGAAATGCGGGGGCCTGACCACAGACGAGGCCTTGCATCACCCGCAGCGCCATGTACTGACAAGGGCATTGGGAACATGCCCCGATGTCCAGGTGGACTTATTAAAGCAGCAGCTAATACCTGGGGACCAACTGCTCTTGTGTACTGACGGATTGTCCAACCTGGTGAACGAATCGGAAATGGAGAAGATCCTGGGAGGCCGGTGGGATGAGGTAACGGCCGACCTGGTTCATTTAGCCCTTGACCAGGGCGGGTATGACAATATTACTGTCGTGGTTGTGGAGGTGTAAGTTTTTGCTGGGTCAAATAGGGACCGGCGAAATGGTGAGCGGCGGGCCGGTTGAGGCACATCCCGGTCGGCCGGTAGAACTTTCTCTTCTCGGCTACGGCACGGTTATCTACCTGCTGGGAGGGGTTTTGTTTGCCCTGGCGGGCCAAACGGGGGCGGGGCAATCTCTTCCGGGAGCTGTTGGCCTGGCTGGCGCTTTTGTCCTGACCCACTTCTGGCTTACCCTGACGCACCACAGAGGGGATCAGTTGATGCTGCCTCTGATTGGGGTCCTTTCTGCCCTGGGAGAGGTTGAACTCTATCGTTTGTCGCCGGCACTGGCCATAAGGCAGTTTTGGTGGATTTGCCTGGGGCTCGTTGTTCTTATCGTGTTGACCCGGTGGGGCAAGAATTACCGCAACCTGTCCGAGTACCGCTACCTCTTCATGGCTGTCGTAATCATCCTGCTGGTGATGACCATCGTTTTCGGCGTCACCATTGGAGGGGCGCGAAACTGGTTGTCATTGGGCTCATTCCGGTTTCAGCCTTCCGAGGGAGTAAAAATACTGCTTGTTTTGTTCTTGACCGGGTTTCTCGACGAAAACCGGGAACTTCTGGCAACGGGGACGCGGCGGTTTTTCGGGTTCCAGCTGCCGGAACCGCGGTACCTGGGGCCGCTGTTACTGACTTGGGGTATAACGCTGCTGCTCCTCGTGTTCCAGCGCGACCTGGGAACAGCCCTCATTTTTTTCGCAACTTTCCTGGTGATGGTCTACATCGCCACATCAAGGGGGACATACGTCGGCTGGGGCTTGGCCCTGTTTCTGGCGGGAAGCGCCACCGCTTATTTCCTGTTCCCTCACGTCCAGGAACGGTTCGCCGTCTGGTTGAACCCCTGGGGGATGCAGGCAGGGGGCGGCTACCAGGTGGTGCAGTCGCTGTTTGCCATTGGCTCCGGAGGGCTGGTGGGGACGGGCATCGGCCTAGGTCAGCCCTTCCTGATCCCGGCGGTGGCCACAGATTTCATCTATGCCGCAGTGGTGGAGGAGATGGGGCTGGCGGGAGGAATCGGGGTGCTGCTGGTCTATCTGCTCCTGATTTACCGCGGTTATCGGACCGCACTGGCGGCCAACAGCCCCGCAGGGATGATTCTGGCCGCCGGAATCACCTCGCTGCTTGCCATTCAAACATTTGTGATCGTGGCCGGGGTAACCAGACTCCTGCCGTTGACGGGGATCACCCTCCCGTTCATCAGCTACGGAGGTAGTTCTATGGTGGCCAATTTTGCGTTGATTGGGCTGCTGCTCAACGTGAGTCAGGATACGGCAAGGCGTTCAACTGGGGACGCGGGCGAGGGGGCACCTTCTTGACCGGCCCGATTCGCAAAGTGGCCTTGCTGGTGATAGCAGCCTTTATTGTGGCCGCTGTTCATTTAACATACATTTCCCTGACGCAGGGGGAAAAGTTGTCCGGGCACCCCCTGAACCGGCGGCAGGCCGGAATTGAACAAACAATCGTCAGAGGAGGAATTTTCGACCGCCGGGGCGAACAACTAGCGGAAACAATGTGGCAGGGTTCCCGGCGGCAGAGGCTGTACCCCCAAGGCCGGGCATCGGCTCACATTGTCGGCTATGATTCCACACAGTATGGGAAATCAGGGCTGGAAGCGGCCTATAACGGTGAACTCCTGGGGTTGACAGGCACGGCAAAGCTGGAGAATCTGGCAGCCCGGCTTCTGGGCCGGCATCCCGAGGGGATAAACCTGCAGCTGACCGTTGACAGCCGTTTGCAGGAACTGGCCGCCGACATGTTAAAGGGCCGCCGGGGGGCGGTTGTGGCGATTGAACCCCGCACCGGAAAGGTACTGGTGATGGCCAGTTCTCCGGCTTTTGATCCGGGACAGATCGATCGGCAGTTTGCCGAGGTGAGCCGGGACCCTGCCAGCCCTCTCCTCAACCGGACGCTGCAGGGGCTGTACCTACCCGGATCGACAATGAAGGTGGTCACGGGGGCGGTGGCGCTGTCCCAGTCGGCTGCAACTCGTCAGGGGACGATTCTTTGCCCGGGTTATCTCGATATCGAGGGCAGGCGCCTGGGTGACATCAAGACGCATGGCCAAGTGGACTTTGACCGGGCAATGGCCGTTTCCTGCAACACATATTTTGGCCGCCTGGGGCTGGCCCTGGGGGCGAAAACGTTTAGCCGGGGGGCGGCGGGCTTCGGTTTCAACAGCGGGCTGGCGTTTGACCTGCCCGTGAGAAACAGCGTTTTTCCGGATGCGGGAACACTAAACGCCAATGGCCTCGCCGAAGCTGCCATCGGCCAGGGGGGAGTTGCCGCGACTCCACTCCAGATGGCCCTTGTGACGGCGGCCATTGCCAACGACGGCGTCATGATGAAACCATTTCTTGTGCAGACACTGGCCGAGGCCAACGGCCGGGTGCTTCGGCAGACAAGGCCTGAGGTCCTGACGCGTTCGGTGGACCGGGACACGGCCCGCCGGGTGATGCAGGCTATGGTGGGTGCGGTGGTAAACGGAACCGGCCGGCCAGCGGCGATCCCGGGGGTCAACGTGGCCGGGAAAACCGGCTCTGCGGAAAACCCGCACGGCGAACCCCATGCCTGGTTTGTCGGGGTTGCACCTGCGGAACAACCACGGGTAGCGGTAGCCGTAGTCGTGGAAAACGCGGGACACGGCGGGGCGGTGGCAGCCCCAATCGCCAGGGAGATTATGATACAAGTGTTGAACGAGAGGTGAGAATGTGATTGGCAGGTTGCTGGGGAACCGGTATGAAATCCTGGAGAAACTGGGCAGTGGGGGCATGGCTGTTGTCTATAAAGCCAGATGCACCCTCCTGAACCGAATCGTGACTGTGAAGGTGATGCGGGACGAATATACCAGTGACGCGGATTTTGTCAGGCGTTTTCGCCAGGAAGCCCAGGCTGTTGCCAGCCTATCCCACCCGAATATTGTCAGCGTCTACGACGTTGGCGCCGAGGACCACATTTATTATATAGTTATGGAATACGTCGGCGGCCAAAACCTCAAGGAGTTAATCCGGGAACGGGCGCCGTTCCCGCCTGACGAGGCGGCGGATATCGCCAGGCAGATCGCCGATGCTCTTGAACACGCCCATGAAAACAACATTGTCCACCGGGACATCAAACCGCACAACATTCTGATCACCAAGAACGGGCGGGTAAAGGTCACCGATTTCGGCATCGCCCGGGCAGCGACGGCGGCCACCGTGACCAGAGCGGGAACGATCATCGGCTCTGTTCACTACTTCTCCCCGGAACAGGCCAAAGGGGAAGTGACGGGGGCCAAATCGGACATTTATTCTCTGGGAGTGGTTTTGTATGAAATGCTGACCGGTCAGGTGCCGTTCGAAGGGGAAAGCCCGATCGGTGTGGCCCTCAAGCACCTTCAGGCAGAGCCCACCCCGGTTACCGCAGCCAATCCGTCCGTTCCCGCGGGGTTGGGCCGTATTGTGCAGAGGGCCATGGCCAAAAACCCGGAGTTCCGCTACGAGACGGCCGGGGATTTAAGCCGGGACCTGCGCACGAATTTGGCCGGAAAATTACGCAAAGGCGGCGTTGACGATGATTCCCCCACCCAACTGATCAGCGGGCTGGACCCTGGCGCTGCCACCTCCGCTCCATCCAAGGGCGCGGGCCGGGAGCGTAAGAAGAGGGTTCGCCCTTTGGGCTGGGTGCTGCTGTCACTGCTGGTGCTGGGGTTGCTGGTGGGCTCCGTTTATGCCCTGCAGCCGGTCCTGTTTCCGGCCGAAACCACGGTGCCAGACCTTTACGGTAAGACCGAAGATGCCGCATTCAACGAGCTCCGTCACGCCGGTCTGAAGATGGAGATTAGAGCTCGCCAGGAAACCGATAAACTGGGAAAAGGGCTCATCCTGTCGCAGGAACCGGAAGCCCTGAGTGTGGTCCGCGCCGGCCGGGTGGTGCAGGTGATTATCAGCAAGGGGCCCAGCATGGCCAAAGTGCCACCGGTGGTAAAAAAATTGCTGCTCGAGGCCCAGATCGATATTCGGAACGCCGGTTTTGATCCGGTCACCGGGCCGGAGGATTACATTTTTGATGAAAATGTCCCCAAAGATAAGGTGGTTGACCAGGAACCCAAAGCGGGAATCATGCAGCCTGAAGGGACAAAAATCAGATTAACAGTCAGCAAGGGTTCAGAACCCAAACAGATCACCATGCCGGACCTTGTGGGCATGACGATTGTTGACGCCCGCACGCAGATTACAGGGTTGAACCTGGATTTAGGCTCAGTCGCCGAGGAGGAAAGCACAGAGTTTGTTCCCGATCAGGTGCTCAGGCAGAACCCTGCGGCCAACAGCCCCGTCATGGAAGGGTCCGAGGTATCCCTTGTGATCAGCAAGGGTCCGGGACCGCCTGTCCAGACCGCCAGGGTGAGGGTGTATGTTCCTGATGACGGATCCGATCATGTGGTCCGGATTACGGTCGTTGACGGCCGCGGAACCACCCAAGCTTATGTGGCGACACACGGCTCAGGGGAAGTGGTCCGCCAGGATATCCGCTTTTACGGCAAGGGAAAAATCCTTTTTTACATCGACGATCAACTGGTGAAACAACAGCCGGTTCCCTGAGGTGGTTTATGATCCAAGGAATTATCATTAAAGGTTACAGCGGATTCTATTATGTGCGGTCTGGAGAGGACACCTACGAGTGTTCTCTCAGGGGACGGTTCCGTCTAAAAGATCAGAACTTTCTTCCCGGGGATCGGGTCAAGATCGCGTCTGTTGGCAGAGGCCGAGGGGTCATTGAAGAGGTCCTGCCCCGCCGCAATGAACTGATCCGGCCGCCGGTAGCCAATGTGGATCAGGTGGTGATTGTCCAGGCTTTTGCCAGGCCTGAGCCCAACCTGGCCCTCTTGGATCGGCTCCTGGTTCTGACCGAACACGAAAATATCGAGCCGCTTATCTGCTTTAACAAAGTGGACCTAGTGGCGGAAACCATCAAGACCGACATTGAGACGGTTTATCGTGGAGCCGGATACCGGGTAGTGGTGACCGGCGCCAGGGCTGGCATAGGTATTGAGGAACTGCAGGGGCAGCTGGCGGCGCGGGTGTCGGTGTTTGCCGGCCCGTCGGGAGTTGGCAAATCCAGCCTCCTGAACGCCATCCAACCCGGGCTGCTCCTTAAAACCGGGGAAGTAAGCCAGAAAATTAAACGTGGCCGGCATACCACCCGACATGTGGAACTGCTGCCCCTGGATAATGGGGGACTTGTGGCCGATACACCGGGGTTCAGCAGTTTGAACCTGCCGGTGATGCGGCGGGAGGAACTGGTAACCTGTTTTCCGGAAATGATCGGGAAGGCGCACCTGTGCCGGTTTTCTTCATGCCTGCACAAACTGGAACCGGAGTGCGCCATCAAGGCGGCCGTCGAAGCCGGAGAAGTTGACCAGCGACGGTACCGCCACTACCTGGAGTTTCTGGCCGAGGTTATGGAAAATGAAAAGAAATACTAACTTGGGGAAGTTTTGCCGCTAAGTCCCATTGGGAGACAGGCGGCCGGAGTATTAGTGGGAGGAGATAGCACCTTGGTAAAAATCGCACCATCAATTCTGTCAGCGGATTTTTCCTGCCTGGCCGCTGAAATTGCTCGGGTTGAGGCACACGGTGTGGATTACCTTCACGTTGACGTCATGGATGGGCATTTTGTGCCCAACATCACCATCGGCCCGGGGGTTGTTCGGGATATCCGCAAGCATTCCCGACTGCCGTTTGATATCCACCTGATGATCGAGCACCCGGAATTATATATTGAACCCTTTGCCGAAGCCGGCGCCGACCTGATTACCGTTCACGCGGAAGCATGTGTCCATCTGCATCGGGTGCTGCAGTCGATCCGGACTCTTGGGGTCCGGGCGGGGGTTGCCCTAAACCCGGCCACGCCCCTGACCATGGTGGAGCATGTTCTTAATGATGTGGACCTGGTGTTGTGCATGACTGTTAACCCAGGGTTCGGGGGGCAGGAGTTTATCAAGGCGGTATGCCCGAAAATCAGTTCCCTTCGGCAGATGCTGCAGGGGAGGGAAATCGAGGTTGAGGTCGACGGCGGGATTAATGCCGATACCGCCCGAATGGCCGTTGCCGCCGGGGCTGACGTCCTGGCAGCGGGGTCTTTCATCTTCGAGGCGGAGGACATAGGGGCGGTGCTGCGGAGCCTGCGCGGCGCTCCGGAGCCGCGCGGCGCTCCGGAGCCGCGCGGCGCTGAAAAGTGGTCAAAGGATTGAACGGAAACGTCCACCTGTACGAAACCAAGGCTTGACGGCCGCCGATATCAAGTGCTATGATGATCAACAGATACTTCGACAAGGATAAAATAATATAGTATTCCTTCGGGGTTAGGTGCAATTCCTTACCGGCGGTAGAGCCCGCGAGCCACTCTGTGGTTGATCCGGTGAAAGTCCGGGGCCGACAGTTAAAGTCTGGATGGGAGAAGGATTGATTGATAGGAAGCGTTGGGCTTCATTGTCAGTCCGTATGCCATTGACCCCGGAACCCCGGGGTTTTTGATTTTGGTGGAGTTTTTCGCCATTTGCCATCAGTTTTAGGAGGTTTACGGTGAGCGACAATTGCAGCTGTGGAAATAGAAACAAAATAGACACCGGTGGCACTGGTAGCTACAGCATCCGTGATAGTATGGGCAACGTTGCCGGTTCTAACAGCAGCGGCAATAGTATGATTGTTGGCACCAATGACAGCAGCGAAGATGTAAACATCCTTAAAGATAGTGACGGGTTTTTCATGGCCCGGGCTCTGGAACTGGCCCGCCTGGGGCTGGGGCGTACCAGCCCCAACCCGGTGGTGGGGGCGGTCATCGTCAAAGACGGGGAGATCGTCGGTGAAGGGTACCACCAGCGGGCGGGTAATCCCCATGCCGAAGTTCACGCCCTAAACCAGGCTGGGGAGAAGGCCCGGGGAGCCACTCTCTATGTAACCCTTGAACCATGTTCCCATTTTGGCCGTACTCCACCCTGCGCCGATGCGGTGATTAGGGCCGGGTTGAGCCGGGCGGTGGTGGCCATGGTTGATCCCAACCCTTTGGTGGCCGGGAACGGAATTGCCCGGCTGAAGGAAGCCGGGATTCAAGTGAAAGTGGGGGTTTTGGAGAAAGAGGCCCGGAAACTGAACGAGGTCTTTATCAAATTTATTACCACAGGGATGCCTTTCGTCGTCATGAAAACGGCCATGACCCTGGACGGAAAAATAGCCGCCCACACAGGTGATTCCCGGTGGGTGACCGGCCCTGAGGCCCGGGGAGTCGTACACCAGCTGCGCGATCGGTATGATGCCCTCCTGGTGGGCATCGGCACGGTCATGGCCGATGACCCGCTGCTGACCACCCGCCTTCCGGATGGTAACGGGCGGGACCCGGTCCGAGTGGTTGTGGATAGCCGCCTCCGCATCCCGGTGGCTGCCCGGGTGCTGCACCTGTCCTCAACCGCTCCAACCGTGATCGCCTGCACGGAGCAGGCAGACCCGGTCAAGCGGGCAGAACTGGAAAAAATGGGCGTCGAGGTCGTGGTGGCACCGGAGCAAGGCGGCATGGTGGACCTGGAGTGGCTTCTGCAAGAATTGGCGCGCCGTGGGTTGACCGGAGTTCTGGTCGAGGGCGGTTCCCGCATCAATGCCTCCCTGTTGGCTCGGGGCCTCATCGATAAAGTGATGTTTTTCATCGCCCCCAAGCTGATCGGCGGGGAAAGCGCACCGGGTCCAGTCGGCGGCGAAGGGGTGGCGAGGATGACAGAGGCGGTGCCGCTGGAACGTGTCAAGGTGAAGAGCGTTGGCGTCGATATTCTGGTTACCGGGTACCCGGCGGGAAAGAGGGGTGGTTAGATGTTTACCGGAATTATTGAGGAACTGGGAACGGTGCGGGGTATTGACCGCGGGCACCGGTCGGCCAGGTTGACGGTGGCCGGGCAGGCTGTTCTCGCCGACGTCAAGACCGGGGACAGCATCGCTGTCAACGGCGTCTGCCTTACCGTGGTCAGCTTTGACCGGGAAACGTTCCGGGCGGATGTAATGGCCGAGACGCTGGCGCGGACAAACCTGGGGGAACTGCGGGCGGGCGACAGGGTGAACCTGGAGCGGGCCGTCCGTTTGGGGGACCGGATGGGGGGACACCTCGTCAGCGGGCACATTGACAGCGTCGGGACGCTCAGATCCCGGCGCGAAGTCGATATCGCCATCGTGCTTGAGGTAGCGGCCCCGGAAGCGGTGCTCCGGTACCTGGTACCCAAAGGCTCTGTCGCTATCGACGGGGTCAGCCTCACAGTAATCGATGTGGACAGCCAGGGATTTTCGGTGTCTCTGATACCGCACACCGCCGGTATGACCACCCTGGGCCTCAAACAGGCCGGCGGCCGGGTCAACCTGGAAGGTGACATCATCGGCAAATACGTGGAACGGCTGGCCGCCCCGCATTTCTTGAAGGACGGCAGCGGAAGCGCTCTTAAAAAAGCGGGCGGCGACAGCCTGACCCTTGATTTTCTGGCCGACCACGGGTTCGTATAAATAATAATTACTGGGGAAAAAGAGGTGTCGGAAATGGGATTCTGTGGGATTGAAGAAGCCATTGCGGAAATCAAAGCCGGCCGCATGATCATCGTGGTTGACGACGAGGACCGGGAAAACGAGGGCGATCTCCTGATGGCGGCAGAGACGGTGACGCCCGAAGCAATCAATTTCATGGCTACTCACGGCCGGGGGCTTATCTGCATGCCGGTCAACGGAAAACGCCTTGATGAACTGGAACTGTACCAGATGGTGGCCCAGAACACGGACTATATGGGCACGGCGTTCACAGTGTCGGTCGATGCCATGGGCACCACCACCGGCATCTCGGCGTTCGAACGCGCCGAGACCATCCGGGCCATCCTGGATCCCCGCACGACCGCCAAAGACCTGAGGCGGCCGGGACACATCTTCCCCCTCAGGGCCAAGGATGGCGGTGTTCTCAGGCGGGCCGGGCATACGGAAGCGTCGGTAGACATGGCGCGGCTGGCAGGGCTTTACCCGGCAGGTGTCATCTGCGAGATTATGGATGAGGATGGGACGATGGCCCGCGTGCCGCAGCTGCTGGCCTTCGCCGAAAAACACGGGTTAAAAATCGCCACCATAGCCGACCTTATTGAATACAGGCGCCGTACGGAACGGCTGATTCGAAGGGTCGATTCCACCGCGCTGCCGACGCGGTACGGCGATTTCGTGGCCGTCGCCTATGAGAGCGTGCTGGAGGGGGACGGTCACCTGGCCCTGGTCAAGGGCAACGTAGCGGGGGATGAGCCGGTCCTGGTGCGGGTGCACTCGGAATGCCTGACCGGGGATGTATTCGGCTCCTGCCGCTGTGACTGCGGGGAACAGCTGGCCCGGGCGCTGCAGATGGTCGAGGCGGAGGGCCGGGGGGTTGTCCTTTACATGCGCCAGGAGGGTCGGGGCATCGGTCTGGTGAACAAAATCAGGGCCTACCGGCTCCAGGACGAAGGTAAGGATACCGTGGAGGCCAACGAAATCCTCGGATTTCCCCCGGACCTGAGGGATTACGGCATCGGGGCCCAGATCCTGGCTGACCTGGGCATCCAAAATATCCGCCTGATTACCAACAACCCGCGCAAGATCGCCGGGTTGGAGGGCTACGGTTTGCAGGTGGTTGAGCGAGTACCGATCGAAGTCAGCCCCAGGCGGGAAAATCGGTATTATCTGAAGACGAAAAAGGAAAAAATGGGCCACCTGCTGGCCACTAGTTGAGGAGGTTTAACGAGATGGGCAAACTCTGGGAAGGCAATCTGGTAGCCGAAGGCCAAAGGTTCGGCCTGGTTGTGGGCAGGTTTAACGAGTTTATCACCGGCAAACTGCTGGCGGGTGCCCTGGATGGCCTGAAGCGGCACGGGGCGCGGGAAGAGGATATCGATGTGGCCTGGGCCCCGGGGGCATTCGAGATTCCCCTGGTGGCGCAGAAGATGGCGGCCAAACGATACGATGCTGTGATTTGCCTTGGGGCCGTCATCCGGGGAGCCACTCCTCACTTTGACTATGTGGCCAATGAGGTCAGCAAGGGAATCGCGCAGGTTTCTTTGAGCACGAACATCCCGGTAATCTACGGCGTAATCACAGCCGACACCATTGAGCAGGCCATCGAACGGGCAGGCACCAAGGCGGGGAACAAGGGATTCGACGCCGCCCTCACCGCAATCGAAATGGCGAATCTGATCCGTCAAATCGGCTAAACTAGATGTAGAGCGGGTTCGCTGCGGTTCCACCTGTTCACGAATTGGAACCGGGCCGCGCCGCCCCGGTATTACCGGGTGGAGCCCAATTAAAGAAAGCGGGAGCAACCAGGGTTGTTCCCGCTTTCTTTTGTTCTTGGGAACACCGCACCCAAGACAAGGAAATCCGTGAATCCCTTCATGCTGAGAATGGCCAACGGCGCAGTGGCTGTCACTCAAGGGCTTCTTGGCGTCCTCAACCGATGTGGACATGCTGTTGGGGCGGTAGGGCTTTTCGTTTTGGGGTTTGGCCCCGCCTCATGGTATAATGTGGCATAGAATATCCGCGGGAGGTAGCTGCATGGCCCGGGCGTTGATTATAGCCAATGGGGAAATTAGAGACTATGACTGGCACCGGAACCAGATCCTGCCGGGTGATTACATCATCTGCGCTGACGGTGGCGCCAATCACGCTCGGATCCTGGGGGTGACCCCGGACTTAGTGGTTGGGGATATGGACTCGATTAACCCTGAGTTGGCAGTCGATTTGGCCGCCCAGGGGTGCGAGTTTGTCCGCTATCCCAGGGACAAGGACGAAACGGACACGGGGTTGGCAGTGCAGTATGCTCTGGCCCGTTCCGGAAACCCGGTTATAATCATGGGAGGGATTGGGCCCCGGTTGGATCACACCCTGGCGAACGTTTCCCTGCTGGCAGCTTATGCCGGTAAGGCTAACCTGGTTTTGATTAACGAGTTTACCCAACTGCGCGTTGGTGGCGGATCAATGGTAGTTGACGGCCGGCCCGGTGATCAGATTTCTCTGCTGCCACTGACGGAAGAAGTGTCCGGTATCACCACGGCCGGGTTGAAATGGTCGCTGCAAAACGCGGTATTCCGGTTGGGAAACCCCTACGGGGTGAGCAACGAGCTGGTCGGAAAGGAAGCCCGAATAACGTGGGAACGGGGGCTGTTGATGGTGATCAAGGCTCGGGACACCAGCCGTGATTGACAGGATTTGTACAAACCGCGGGGCGGATGACTGGTTTAAACGGGGTGACGCCACAAATGGGGGGCGGATTGCCCATCGGAAGGAGGGATGAGGGTGAAAGTAGGAATTGTAAGTGATACCCACGGCTGTGTCACCACCTGGAAGCGGGCGCTGGCCGGCCCTTTTGCCGGGGTTGACCTGATCGTCCACGCTGGGGATGTGCTGTACCACGGGCCGCGCAATCCGCTGGTCCCTGGTTACGACCCCCCGCAATTGGCAAGAATAATAAATGCCAGCCCCGTGCCAATCCTGATCGCCAGGGGAAATTGCGACGCCGAAGTTGACCAACTGCTGGTGGATTGGCCCATCCAGGCGCCTTTTGCTTTCCTGCAGGTGGACGGGGTCAGGGTCATGGTGCACCACGGGCATACCATGACCGAGGCGGAGATGCTTGAGTTAGCCCGGCGGTATCGGGTAGACCTATTTGTGTACGGGCATACCCATGTGGCTGCTTGCCGTCGGGAGGACGGGATTACCCTTCTCAATCCAGGCAGCCCAACCCTGCCCAAGGACGAGAACAAAACCCCGACGGTGGCGGTGCTGGACGGACGAGACTTGACAATTCTGGACATTAATTCCGGGTCCGTAATTACCACCATTGCAGTTGGTTAGCCTGGGTCCTACCGTGGTTGGTAAACAGGGTTGATTTTGGCCGCGGCACTGGTGCAGTAATTTCACTTGACTAAGGAGCCCTTTACAAATGAAGAACCAAACAAACAGCGGATCACAACAAGACATTTTAGTAAGAGCAACCGGTGGAAACGGAGCAGTGAGGGCCTTTGCGGGCATTACCACAAGGCTTGTGGAGGAGAGCCGGCGCCGGCACCAAACCCTGCCCACGGCCACGGCCGCCCTGGGCCGGACACTGACCGCGGCAGTTTTGATAGGGATTAGCTTGAAAGGCAACGATACCCTGACCTTGCGCGTTATGGGGGACGGCCCGCTGGGCGCTATTGTGGCCGTGGCCGGAAGCGAAGGCAGGGTTCGGGGGTATGTGCAGGAACCGGGGACGCACCTCCCGCCCGCCCAGGGCAAGCTGGACGTGGGGGGTGCCGTCGGGAGGGAAGGCTTCCTTTATGTAACCCGTGATTTGGGGCTGAAAGAGCCTTATACGGGCAGTTCGCCGCTTGTGTCGGGGGAGATTGCCGAAGACCTGACCAACTATTTCGCCGTTTCCGAACAGACTCCGTCGGCAGTCAGCCTGGGTGTTCTGGTTGATACCGACAATTCGGTCCGGGCGGCGGGGGGCTTTATTCTTCAGGTGCTTCCGGGAGCGGAGGAAAATGTCATAACCAGGTTGGAACAGAACGTGCAATCTCTGCCCCCCGTCAGTGAAATGGCTGACCGGGGATGGACCGTGGAGCAGATTATGGGCGGCCTTATGGGGGACCTGGAATACACGGTTCACGACAGCCTCACCCCGGAGTTCGCCTGCCGCTGCTCCCTTGAAGGAATTAAGGGACTTTTGACAGCCCTGGGTAGAGCCGAGATTGAAGACATGATCGCCAAAGAGGGTACAGCCCAGGTCAGGTGTCACTTCTGCAACGAGACATATAATCTGTCCAGAACTGACCTGGAGGAACTGCTTGGGACAATGCCCTAGGTGGGAAGCCGCCGGGGGCTAGGCGGGAGGCGCCGCCCTGCATGGCAAAACAAAAAGGAGTCTGGCTCATATACCAAACTCCGGGTCAGCCGGGGTCCCTTTGCAGCAGCTGGCGTTAAATCGCCCGCTGCACTTTTCCTGAACGCAGACACCTAGTGCAAACATTGATCCGGCAGGGTTTGCCTTCAACAATGGCCCGCACCCGCTGAAGGTTGGGGGACCATGTCCTCTTGGTACGAATGTGTGAATGGCTGAGTTGGATTCCCGTGACCACGCCTTTTCCACATACTTCACATTTTGCCATTAGAACTACACCTCCTTTGGATGCCTTGGCCATGCGCATTTCTTGACAATTACCTTTATATTTTAGCAAATAGGGAACCGCTTGGCAAGCAAAACATCCCTGTGTGTCGCCTGTGAAGAACTCTTCCCACCGGAGCCTGCAGCAGGAGGAGTCGATTGGGGTCATGTGGAATAATATATATGCAAGGAAGAATCCCACACTGATAGCGGGGAGGGGATAACATGGTCAGCAAGGATACTAATCTGTGGGAGCTAATTCAGAAAGAACCGGGGGCCCGAGAGGTGCTGGTTAAACACGGCCTGCACTGCGGGGAGTGTATGGGTGCCACGGACGAGACGCTGGAACAGGCCGCGCAGGCCCATAATCTTGACCTCGCCAAACTCCTGGAGGAACTGAACAGCAAATGAATTAAGGACGGAGGTGGCAAAAACCTCCGCTTTTGTTTTCGGGAAACAGGATTTGCCAATATTATGTCGAATTTTCTCTTTCATGCCGTGAAATATTTTTGATGTTTTATGTTTATCATAGGTTGCGAAGTGCCGGAGAACCCGGTTCGGAAGGGAGGGACAAAGATGGGGAAGGAGATTCCCAATGAGTACGGCATTATCGACATCGCGGAGGAAGTGATAGCCACTATTGCAGGCGTGGCGGCCATTGAGTGCTACGGCCTGGTTGGGATGGCGCCCCGGAAGTTTGCGGATGGAATCGGGGAATTAGTGGGACGCGATTCGTTAAGTAAAGGGATCGAGGTCAAGATCGAGAACAACGAAGTGCAGATTGACATCTATATTGTGGTCAGTTATGGGACGAGGATTTCGGAAGTGGCCTTAAATGTGATGAACAAGGTGCGGTATGCTGTCGAGAACATGACCGGACTCAAGGTGGTCAAGGTCAATGTCAATGTTCAGGGAGTTAAGGTCGCCTCCGTCAAGTGAGGAGGTTCTGGCGTTGGGGATTGCGGAATTAAACGGGGTTGGGCTGAAACAACTGATTATGGCCGCCGCCAGTTTCCTGGAAGCGAACAAGGCCGGGGTGGATGCCTTGAACGTGTTTCCGGTTCCCGATGGGGATACGGGGACCAACATGTATCTGACAATGGTTTCCGCCACCCGGGAAGTGGGAACTCAATCTGATCAGTCCCTGGGCAAGATAGCTGAAGCCGTTTCGGTTGGTTCCCTGATGGGGGCAAGGGGCAACTCGGGGGTGATTCTGTCTCAACTACTCCGCGGGTTTGCCCGGCAAATTGATAGTCGGGAAAAAATAAGCCCGCGTGAACTTGCCGCCGCCATGCAGGCGGGGGTGGAAACTGCATACAAGGCTGTGATGAAGCCTGTCGAGGGGACCATTCTGACCGTTTCCAAAGAGATGGCACGCGGTGCCAATAACGCCGCCCGGCAGGGGTATGATATTCTGGGAACCCTGGAGGCGGCTTTTAGGGAAGGGGAAAAGGCACTGGAGCGAACCCCCGATCTGCTTCCGGTCTTAAAACAGGCTGGGGTGGTCGACGCCGGCGGAAAAGGATTGATGGTTCTTTTGGAAGGAGCCATCCGGTCCCTGCGGCAGGAGGGCCCGGTGCTGACGGCTGTTCGTGAACCGTTGCCGGTGGAAACCAAGGTAACCGGCGGCGAGCCGGCAGCATTGGAGTATCTTTACTGTACCGAGTTTATCATTGAAGGGAAATCCATTCCCCTGGAAAAAATCAGGCAGGACCTGGGCAGTTTGGGGGACTGCCTGCTGGTGGTAGGTGACGACGGGATTAGTAAAGTTCACATTCATACAAACCATCCGGGCCAGGTCTTGGAGAGATGCCTGGTATACGGTACCCTGCATCGGATACAGGTAAACAACATGTCCGACCAGCATCAGGATATGGTTTCGCCCACCGCAATGACAGATGCGCAGGAGCGGGGAGCGGAAGTGGCTGCCGACCTGATGGGTAAAAACCTCACCGGTCAATTATTGCCGGGGGAAAACCCGCAGGAAATAGGCATTGTGGCCGTGGCGGCCGGCGAAGGATTAGAAAAAATTCTCAGAAGCCTTGGAGTTGATATCATTGTGCAAGGTGGACAGACGATGAACCCGAGTACCGAAGAGATTGTATCCGCCATTGCCAGGGTTCCCTCCCGGCGGGTTTTAGTGCTGCCGAACAATAAAAATATCATCATGGCTGCCGAGCAGGCCAGCCAGCTGACTGATAAACAAGTCGCGGTCATACCTTCCCGGACCTTGACACAGGGAATAGCGGCCCTGCTGGCGTTTGACCCCGACAATGAGTTTGAGGTAAACGTGGACCGGATGAAGGATTCAATTACCCGGGTCAAATGCGGCGAGGTGACTTACGCGGTTCGGGACTCCCGGATCGGCGACACCGAAATCCACCAAGGGGACATTCTCGGCATCAGCAATGGTGAAATCTCAAACGTCGGCCGGGAATTGGAACAGGTTGTTTTCCGACTGCTTGACGAAATGATTGGTCCGGAAGATTCGTTGATCACGTTCTATTACGGGGAAGATGTGCAAGAGGGAGAAGCCGAGAGTCTTGGCCGAAAAGTTCAGGAAATGTTCCCGGAACTGGAGATAGAAATGCATTACGGCGCCCAGCCCTTATACTATTATTTTATTTCCGTTGAGTAGGACCGAAAATGGTTCAGAAATGCACGCTGACAGTTAGGCGACCTTCGGGTGGCCTGTTTTTTTAAAGTACTGCCGGGAGGCAAACAGCCTGATGAAACGCACAGGAAGCGGAACCCCAGAGAAAAGCCGGACCCTGGAGACCCCGGTTCAGTTTGTCAAGGGTGTCGGGCCGCAGCGGGCCAGGCTTATGGCCAGGCTGGGAATCGTGACCATTGGCGACCTGCTCACCCTTTACCCCCGCAGGTACGAGGACCGGCGCTCCCTCAAGAAAATAGGGGAACTGGTCCACGGCGAAGTGGAGTCTGTTTGTGGGACGGTTGGGACCATAAAAAATGTGAGGCCGCGAAAAGGCTTGACCGTTACCAGGGTACTCTTAAGTGACAGTACCGGCACGGTGACGGCCGTCTGGTTTAATCAGTTGTACCTGAGCCGCCAGTTTCAGCCCGGGCAAAGGGTCGTCGTCTACGGAAAAGTGGAATTGGGCCCGTTCGGCGCCAGCATCTCCGTCTCCGACTTCGAGATTATCGAGTCGAATGATTTCCTGAGTGCGGCCCGGATAGTGCCTGTCTACCCGCTTACCGAAGGTTTGAGCCAGCGCATTTTTCGGTGGCTGATCTCCGCCTCGTTGGAGGAGTGCGGGACCCGGATAATTGATGTTTTGCCTGAAACCAGCCGTCGGCGGCATGGGCTTCTTGATTTCCCAACAGCCTTGAAAGAGATTCATTTCCCTTCGGACTGGCCAATTCTGGAGAAAGCACGCTTCCGCCTTGCTTTTGAGGAACTCCTGGGGATGCAAATGGCCCTGGGCATCAAGAAACGAAGGCGGGAGTATGGCCAGCGCGGTGTGGCTCACTGCGCCCTTTCGGACCTGGCCGATCGGTTCCGCAGCCTTCTGCCTTACCAACTGACCCGGTCCCAGGAAGAGGTGGTCAAGCAGGTATTCTCTGACATGGAAAGCCATCGTCCTATGTGCCGTCTGGTTCAGGGGGATGTAGGTTCCGGCAAGACGGTGGTGGCGGCCATGGCCCTGCTCAAAGCTGTGGCTTCCGGGCATCAGGGCTGCTTGATGGTGCCGACCGAAGTTCTGGCCGAACAGCACTATCTCAACCTGAGGCGGCTTATCGATCCGTTAGGGGTAAAAATAATCCTTCTCACCGGCAGCTTGACTCCCAAAGAACGGGGGGAGGCTCTGGCTGATATTGCCACCGGAGCGGCCGGCATCGTTATCGGCACCCAGGCGTTAATCCAGGAAGGAGTTCAGTATCATTCCCTTGGCCTCGCCATTATTGATGAACAGCACCGGTTCGGGGTGGCCCAGAGGAACAACCTGCAGCATAAAGGGACCCAGCCCGACCTCTTGGTGATGACAGCGACGCCCATCCCAAGGTCCCTGGCACTGACCCAGTACGGGGACCTGGATATATCCGTTATCAGTGAACTTCCTCAAGGCAGGCAGCCGGTCAAAACCGTGTATATCAGTGAATCCGCCCGGGTGCGGTTAAACCGCTTCCTGGAAACCCAGATGAAGGAGGGCCGGCAGGTGTTCGTCATCTGCCCGCTGGTGGAAGAATCTGAGGTCTTTGACCTGGAGTCGGTTACTAACCTTACGGCCCGGCTCCGGCGCCAGTTTCCCGGGTATGAGGTTGCCATGCTCCACGGCCGCATGAAGGTGAACGAAAAGGATGAGGTGATGCGCCGGTTCCGTGAAGGGCGTATTCAGATGCTGGTGGCGACAACTGTTGTGGAAGTGGGTGTAGACATTCCCAATGCCACCGTGATCGTGATCGAAGGGGCCGACAGGTTTGGTCTGGCACAGCTGCACCAGCTTCGGGGCAGAGTGGGTCGCGGCAGCCGCCAGGCGTACTGCGTCCTCACAGGCAAGCCGACCACCACAGAGGCCAAACAACGGCTGAAAGCCTTACTGGGAACGAACGACGGTTTTAGGATCGCGGAAGAGGACCTGCGTATCCGCGGGCCGGGGGAATTCTTCGGCACCCGCCAGCACGGCATTCCGGATCTGAAAATAGCCGACCTTACCCGAGACCTGGACATCCTGGAAAAGGCCCGGCAAGAAGCCGCTCTGCTGCTGGACGCGGATCCGGAACTGAGACATCCGGACCATCAGAGGCTTTATGAAGCCATCCGGTCGCTGTGGCTGCGGTACCCTGAGGGACAGCACAATTAGGGCGATTTGCAAAATTTGCCACAAATTGGAAAAGATTTCCCTTTGGATGTAATCGAGATATTATAGCCTCAAGTCTTCTATATGGAAAAACGAGGAAATTACTCCTCGTTTTTCTCTTTTTGGCTTCAGTTCTACCCTGGTGATTTGTATTGTTCCTCCCGTTTTGTTCAACACTAACTTTAAAGGAGGTGAACACAAATTGGCAAATACAGCCGACCGTAATCGGTTTCGTACCAAGAACAGGGTCAAGAACGATTTTGCCGGGGGGTTGGAAAAATACCGCCAGGAGTTTGCCGGCGATCTAGGCCTGGATCCGAAGAAAATCAAGAAGCCAGTCGTTCAGACCGAAACCAATATCAAGCCATCCAAGTAAATTTTGTTCGATTTTTTATCCAATTGCCTTTTAAATCATGTATAAATCTCCCGGTAAGGTAAATGATACTAGGATAAAAAAAATGCGGGGAGTTATACTATGAACACCATACAAAGGAGGAGGTGAGGAAATGGGTACTGGACAGAAACGGAATACCCTTTTAATCCCGGAAGCTCATAAGGCTTTGGATCAGTTCAAGTATGAAATGGCCAATGAAGTAGGAGTCGCTAACCAAATCCAGGGCGGTTACTGGGGTGAAATTACGTCTCGGGACTGCGGTGCCGTTGGGGGTCACATGGTAAAAAAGATGATTCATGCCTATGAACAGTCTCTCGCCGGTAAGTAACTCATTCCGTAGTTTTCGGTTTCCGATAGATTATCCGCACAAATACAAAATAATATTAGGAGGTGATTTTTAATGGGTGCTGGTCAAAGAACCAACCGGATTTTGGTTCCTGAAGCTCGTCAGGCTATGGACCGTTTTAAGTTCGAAATCGCATCGGAAGTTGGGGTCCAGAACTATGACGGCTATCTCGGCCATCTTCCTTCCCGGGTTAACGGAGCTGTCGGTGGAAACATGGTCCGAAAGATGATCGCGGCTTATGAACAGTCTCTGGCCGGAGGTACTCCTACCCCTACGGTCACCCGATAACTTGGAATCATCCGGCAGGCGGAAAAGCAGTTCCGCCTGCCTTTATTGTACATAAGCGGCAAGATCATCCGCGTGGACTGTCGGGTGCAGCGCTTGGTTGATCCCTCCGGCCAGAACAATAGAAACACGCTGAATCAGGTCATCGATTTCCTTTGGAGTCACCATTAAATGACCTTCAAAAGGTTGAAGCACGTTGGCAATTATCCCTTGAACATCAGTTGTTTGCAGACCTTGGTATGTTTGCGCCATCAGCGGGTTGCCCTTGTACTGGTTAAACAGGGCTTCGATGGCGTCATGAGCGATAACAGCGGCGTCAACGACTGTAGGAACTCCTATGGCTATCACCGGAACTCCCATTGACGATTGACTGATCCCGGCACGGACATTGCCGACTCCCGATCCGGGGCTGATTCCGGTATCTGCAAGTTGCAGGGTCATGCCGATCCTGTCGGCGCTCCTGGCGGCCAAAGCATCGATGGCTATAACCAGATCGGGACGGACCCGATCAACTACACCTTTAATTATTTCGGCCGTTTCAATTCCTGTGATTCCGAGAACCCCAGGGGCAAAAGCACATACGGGGCGCAACCCCGGGACTACCGCTTGGGGAGCGTACTTGTGCAGATGCCGGGATACAATTACAGATTCAACGGCTTTAGGCCCGAGCGCATCCGGAGTGGCGTTCCAATTACCAAGGCCCACCACCAGCACCGTGGCTTCAGGTCCGATTTTTACCAGTTTTTGCAGCTGCTCAGCCAGTACTTTGCCGATATCCTGGTGCACTTCCGGATTGTTGGCCCGCATCTCCGGGGCTTCAATCGTGATGTATGTACCAATCGGCTTTCCCATGATTTTTTCAGCTGCTGGGTCCATTATCTGTACGGTCGTCACCACCGCGTTGGGGAACTGCTGTTTGTCTTCTTTGACTCCCGGAACCTCGCGCCCTGTTTCACCTCGAACCAGAGCGTGGGCCTCGACGGCGAGGTCAATCGATACACCCATCAGACGATAAAGTTCACTAGCTTTCAAGGTTCTTCCCCCTATGCCAGTCCTTGGTTCATACATTTATAATCCCCACGCCGACTCGATTTATGCGAATAAAAATGACTTGAAGTAAATGCAAAAAAACCCAAAAAATCGGCAACTGGTTGTCAGGTGTACCATTTTTATGGTATGAAATGTCGACGCATCGCAAAGAATATAATTAAGGCAATAATTGCCATAAATGGATGGTAAAATACTTTTTTCCGGGCCGTTTTTGGCCGGCGTTTAATTAGCAAATCTGTGGGACCACAACCTGCTAATGCAGGAAAAAGAGTACAAATGGCGAATAATGTCCGCAGGCGACCGGGAATATGGAGGCTGATTCAATGAGGGTAATTACCGGTCTGGCCAAGGGCCGCCGGTTGCGGTCGGTCAAGGGAATGCAAACCCGGCCCACTTCAGACAGGGTTAAAGAAGCCCTATTCAACATTCTCGGAGACAGCGTCAGTAACGCCCGGGTCCTGGATCTATATGCGGGAACCGGCGCCTTGGCCATCGAGGCCCTCAGCCGTGGCGCCCTGTCCGCCGTGTTGGTGGATAACGGCCGGCAGGCGGTGAAGGTAATCCGAGAGAACCTGGAGCTGACCGGGTTGGTGCCTCGAGCGGAAGTTTTTTCCTGCACTACCGCCAAAGCACTTGTTGTTCTAGGTCACCAGAAGCGGCAATTTGACCTCATTTTTCTTGACCCGCCATACGACATGGATCTGCTCGAACCCGCCGTGGCCATGATCTTTGCCGGCAAACTGTTGGCGGGGGGCGGCGTAGTGGTTGCCGAGTGCCGGTCCAACGCGATTGTACCGGCAGTTGGACCGGATCTGGAGCTTGTCAGGCAGGAAACCTACGGTGATACCAAGCTCCTCTTTTTTAAGTGGAAGAATTGAAAAGGAGAACAAGAATGAAGGTAGCCGTTTACCCAGGAAGTTTCGACCCCGTCACCTTTGGCCACCTTGATATTATTGAACGATCAGCGCAGATATTCGACCGCGTGGTTGTGGCAGTGGCCGTCAACCCCGGGAAGAAACCGCTTTTCTCCATGGAAGACAGAATGGCCATGATCGCGGATGCCTGCCAAGTTTTTCCGAACGTGACCGTTGGGTGTTTTAACGGACTTCTCAGCGATTTTGTTCGGCAGCAGAAGGCCCAGATCATTGTGCGGGGCCTGCGGGCCGTGTCCGATTTCGAAAGCGAATTTCAGATGGCATTAATGAATAAAAAACTTTACCCGGGATCGGAAACATTTTTTCTGATGACCCGGCCCAAGTACTCCTACTTGAGTTCCAGCATAGTCAAGGAAATTGCCGGCCTCGGAGGCGATGTCAGTGATTTCGTACCCGAGGCAGTCACATATAAACTGACCGAAAAAATGGATAGGCCAATTTGAGGCGGGGAGGATTTGTTTGATGGAAATCATTAAACTGTTGGACGACATGGAAGAGATGCTGGAAAAAAGCAAGCGCATTCCGATGACCAGCAAAGTAATTGTAGACGAAGACGTACTGTTTGATTACCTGGACCGGATGCGTGCCATGCTTCCCGAAGAAATCCGCCAGGCCAAGTGGATTACCAAGGAACGGGAGCGACTGCTCAACGAAGCTACCAAAGAGAAGGAACGCCTGATTGAGGACGCCCGGAATTACATTGCCCGCATGGCGGACGAGAGTGAGGTCGCCAAAAAGGCCCAGACGTTCGCCGAAGACATCGTCCTGCAGGCGAAGAATGTTGCCCGGGAGATTAAGAACGGCGCTAATGATTATGCCGACGAACTCCTTAAGTGCCTCGAAGGCACCCTGGAAAAAAACATCAACGCCATCCGCAAAGGTCGTGAGGAACTGCAGGGGGTAAAGCAGGGAAAATCTAATGAATCGGCCACCGCTTGAGTACTAGGTTGAAGTGCCGGGCAACCCGAACCAGGATGGCCAACACTGCAGCCACGGACAAGAATACGGCAAACTGGGTCAGGGAAAAACCGTAGTAGGCCGTAAGGCTGGCGGGCAACCCGCTCCCATGAAGGAAAACGGGCTTGACCAGGATATCAGCGGTTGCGTGCCACGGCCCCGCGAACAGAAACGTCAGGGCGGCGGCTAGCAAAGCGTGACCAATCCTGGTGAGGACAAAAACTATCAATCTGATATCAGTTTCGGCAATGATACTGGCCACCTGGGCATGGATGGCAAGCCCGCTCCAACCAAGGATAGCGCCGGTGATTACCAGTTTCTGCCATAAAGGATCACTCCCTTCGCTGGCCATTTTGGTGCCAAGGGTCATTTCGAAGAACCCCGTGGAAGCGGCCTGTGCCGCATGATTGCTGAAACCGATGGGTTTGATCAATATATCCACGACGGTGGTTAAGACCCCGTGGACCCCTGTAATCATCAGTATTTTGATCAACACAGAAAACAGGATAATGAAACCGCCGATTTTGAGAAGGTTACCCACGGAGACCTGGACTGAATCCCCAAGCAGCTGCCCCAGCGGCCGCCCGTCAGAGAACTGCGCCTGCAGCATGGCCCGGGCGGCACGTTTGAAAATAGGCCCCTTGGAGGGAACCGGGGCCGCCGTTTCCGGCTTTCCCGCCCCGTAAAACCGCAAAGCCAACCCCAGGAGAAGGTTAGCGAGATAATGAGATCCGGCGATTATAGCCCCCAACTCCGGCCGGTCATACATACCCACAGCCACAGCGCCGAACATGAACAGGGGACTGGCATTATTGGTAAACGAAAACAATCGTTCCCCTTCGATGCGGGTACAGAGGCGGTCTTTGCGCAGGCGGGCGGTAACTATGGAGCCAATGGGGAAGCCTGAAGTATAACCCATGGCCACCACGAATGAGCCGGCCCCAGGTACGTTAAACACAGGGCGCATGATCGGTTCCAGGAGTACTCCTAAAAACTGAACCACCCCCAGCCCTAGGAACAGTTCGGAAACAATAAAAAAGGGGAGAAGGGCCGGGAAAACGATTCGCCACCATGTGTCCAGTCCTGCCAGCGATGCCTGAAACACTTCCCGGGGATGGGACACCATCAACAAGGCTAGAAGGACCACCATTATCGACCAAAATAAACCGGAGCCCCTCTGGTTAACGGTTAGCAGTTTGACCAGTTTTCGGCTAAAGAGTAAAATAATACTAATGATTACAAGGAGGGTTACCAGGGCAGCCACCTCCTTATTTTGATTACATTTAATATATGGGGGCTGTTTGGAGTTAGACCATTAAGCCGGCGAGGTGACACCTGATGCGAATCATACCACCGTGTATCGGTCTGGCCCTTGGTGCCGGGAGCGCCAGAGGGCTGGCCCATATAGGGGTTCTCAGGGTGCTCGTTGAGGAGCAGATCCCCGTGCATCTCATTGCCGGCACTAGTATCGGCGGGTTGATTGGGGCTCTGCATGCTGCTGGAACTGACCTGGACATCTTGGGTAAAATGTTTGCCGCTTACAACCACAAGAACCTCTGGGATTTGACCGTGCCCCGCTGGGGATTGATCGGGGGCAGGCGGATCGAGGAGCTGCTGCTCTTTCTAACCAAGAAAAAAAGGTTTGCCGATTTAGATATTCCCCTGGCGGTGGTAGCCACGGATCTGGAGCTGGGGCAAAAGGTGGTAATCCGGGATGGGCTGGTAGCAGACGCGGTGCGTGCTTCCATATCCATTCCCGGGATCTTTCATCCGGTCAGGATTGATGGGAGGGTTCTCGTGGACGGGGCGGTGACGGAACGCCTTCCGGTCGCTGTTGCCCGGGAAATGGGGGCGGACATTGTACTGGCATCGGATGTCGGCTTTAGCAGACGGGAGACAAAAATTAACAGCATTTTCGATGTCATCCTTCAGTGCATAGACATTCTAGATAGGCAGGCAAGTGAAAAGTTGGGTGATGGGGCGGACCTGGTGATCAGACCGGCAGTTGAGCACATAGCTTCAAACCGGTTTGATCTTGCGGAAGATTGCATTCGGTGTGGTGAGGAGGCCGCGCGTCAGGCGCTGCCTGAGGTGCGGCGGTTATTGGCGCAGCGCCGGGAAAAGACGCCCCTCTAGGGTGGTGTAATTAGTTTGTCGGCCCTTGTGAAATATAGTACAATTAGTTATCTCTTTATTCGACTCGGGCCGGCCCCTGGCGAAAATCCAGCCCGGCCCGGCGGTCATGGTCCGGGTAAAGAAGAACATACAGGTCCGTGGCCAGGATATCCAGTGCCAGCATTTGGTCTGCGGCGGGGCTAAACTGGCGCCTGGAGACAGCCGGGCGGTGAACCACCGGCAGTGCGGCGGACTGGCGCAGGAGGCGGAGGATTCTCCGGCCCCCTGCCGAGGAACCAAGGAGGCGTAGGTACTGGGGGCCGCCGGCCATGTGAAACGAGGCGTCCATGTCCCGGGTCAAGCCGACAAGCAGATATACAAGGATCCTGCGGATGCGGCTGGCAGGGTAGCGCTTGGTCGTAACCTGGTCCACCAGTGCCGCCAAGGTGGACGTTTCCCGGGCAGAAGCAATGATTCGTTGCTCCAGACCGGTTTCCACATCAGGGGTTACCCGCAGCGCCTCGGGGGTCGTCCGGCGGAGTATGGCCAAGGTAATCTGGGACAGCGATTGTTCGGTCACTGGCGCCCGACCGGATTCCATTTCCTGCCGCAGGATGTCCCAGGAGGATGCTGGAAGCATCTGCCTGATTCCTTCCAGGTCATTGCCGGGAGTGGGTTCGCCCGACAGACCGGCACGGATGGCCGAGGCGCTTGCCTGTGGACCGGACAGGCTGTTGCTGTGGTACGCGGGGCCAAAACGGCGGATGGTCACGGGCTGAATTCGCGACTCAAGCCGCTTTAAAGCCCGGAGGTATTCAATGCCCAGGATATTGTTTGGCTGGGATAAGAGTCCGCCCAGATGGGGGCGTCCCCGGTTCTCGGCTTTCAGATAGAGCCTGAGGGCAGTGGCTCTGGCGGCTGCGAACCCGCGGCCTTTCTCCAACTCCTCGCGCAGGCAGCGGGAAAAAAATGGTGGTTCTTCCTCCAGGATGTCGGCAACCGCCTGCAGTTCTTCCAGGTTTCCCGACTCGCTGCCGAAGACCAGGTGTGTAACCAGCCCGGTTCGGGCCAGCAAGGCAACGGCTCCCAAGGCAAAGAGGTTCGCACTTCTGGTAGCATAGGCGAATGGCAGTTCGAACACCAGGTCCACCCCGGAGGCTAGGGCCATTCGGGCCCGGGCCCATTTGTTGAGGAGGGCAGGTTCTCCCCTCTGCAAAAAATTCCCTCCCATGACAGAGATAGCAGCAGAGGCATTGGTCTGCCGCTTTGCCTCTTGAAGGTGGTGCAGGTGCCCGCAGTGAAACGGGTTGTATTCAGCAACGATACCGACGATGTTCATCAGTTCACCCCGGTCAGAATATTGCATAATATTGTGAAAATGATTGGCTAATCAAACTGGACATGTTATAATTTTGCCATAAGACGGTATTATGTGCGAAACAGAGATATTTGGGCATTTTTGGAACGATATGACTGAATAGGGAACAAGGGCCTTAATTGGGTAAAACTCCTTGGAAAAATCAGGGGTCCATGCTATAATTCTAACATAAACCAACATTAGTCCAAATATTAATCACTTAACACATTTATGCAAACCCGTCCGCAAAACTTTCGTCAGTTTTCACCCTTTACCCCGTGATGGGAGGGGTGACATCATAGGAGAAATTAATTAGGAGGGTGATTTCTTCAATGGGAGCCATGCATCCAATAATGCAGGGAATTTGGGCTAAAGCAAGGGCTGACCAGAAAACCATTGTTTTACCGGAAACTGAGGACGAACGCACTCTGATCGCTGCGGAACTTGCCCTCAAGGAAGGCCTGGCAAAACCTGTTCTGATCGGTAACGAGGCCGCTGTAAAGGCCAAGGCTAAAGAGGCGGGGGCGGACATCAGCGGCATACCCGTCATTGACCCGGCCGCAACTTCCAAACTGGACTACTATGTTGAACGTTTCCTGGACATCAGGAAAGGGAAAGGCGGCACCCCCGAAGAGGCCAAAGCGCTGCTGCAAAAAGATTATCTGTCTTTTGGTTGTATGATGGTTCAGGAAGGGGACGCAAACGGAATGGTTGCCGGCGCCAGCCACGCCACCGCCGATGTTTTGCGCCCGGCCTTCCAAATCGTCAAGACTGCTCCCGGGATTTCCATTGCTTCCGCCTATTTCGCCATGATCGTTCCGAACTGTCCCTATGGGGAGGAAGGCTTCCTCCTTTACGCGGATTCCGGCGGTCACCCGTGCCCCACGGCCGAGGAACTTGCTGACATTGCCATCACTACCTGTCTGACTGCCAAGGGGATATTCGGCATCAAGGAACCGCGCGCGGCTATGCTGTCCTTCTCCACCAAAGGCAGCGGCAAACACCCGATTGTGGACAAGGTGATTGAGGCCACCCAGATTGCCAACAAGAAACGCCCCGATCTACTTATCGACGGGGAACTTCAGGGAGACGCGGCATTGATTCCGGCCATCGGCCAGAAGAAAGCCCCCGGAAGCCCTGTCGCCGGTCGAGCCAACATCCTTATCTTCCCTGACCTTAATGCCGGAAACATTTCTTACAAGCTGACGGAGCGCCTCGCCGGTGCCGAAGCCTACGGCCCGTTGATGCAGGGTTTGAACAAACCGATCAACGACCTGTCCCGGGGGTGCAAGCCGACCGACATTCTCAATGTCATCGCCGTAGTGGCCGTCAAAGCTGCAAACCCTTACGACAAAATCGTCGGTTAATAAGGGCAGCCAAATAGTTTTTCCCGGCAAATTCAAATTCGGAAACCTACTGCTTTGTCAGAGAGGTTTTCCTGGGACCCTGTAATGTTCCCGCAGGAGGGACAGCATGGACCCAAATACAAGGAGTATGAGAAACCGGAAGAGGAGGAGTAAGCTATATGAAGATTCTATCATTGAACTGCGGCAGTTCGTCTGCCAAGTACATGCTTTACAACTGGGCCGATCAGGTAATTATGGCCAAAGGGCTTGTAGAGCGGGTTACGATCGGGGATTCGTTCTGCGTCCATGAGGTAACTGGTCGGGACAAGTTGACTATCAAACACGACTGCCCGAACCATGGTGAAGCCATCAAACTGATCATGGAGACACTGACCCACCCAGAGTACGGCGTAATTAAGGAAATGTCAGAAGTAAGTGCAGTCGGTCACCGGGTTGTACACGGGGGCGAGAAGTTCGCCAAGTCGGTGGCCATTGATGACGAAGTCTTACAAACTTTCAAAGAACTGCAGGATCTCGCACCTTTACATAATCCTCCCAACATTCTCGGGATTGAGGCCGCGCGTGCCTTGATGCCCAATGTACAGCATATGGCCATCATGGATACCGCCTGGCACCAGACCATGCCGCCGGCACAGTTCACGTATGCTGTTCCCTATGTCTGGTACGAAAAATACAAGATCCGCCGGTATGGCTTCCACGGGACATCCCTCCTCTATGTGGCGAAAAGGGCCGCGGTCCTGCTTGGCAAGGACCCGTTTGACTGCAACATTATCAGCCTGCACATTGGCAACGGTGTCAGCGCCAACGCGGTCAAGAATGGGGTTTCATTCGACACCAGCATGGGCTTCACACCGCTGGAAGGTTTGGTCATGGGTACCCGGGCCGGTGACCACGATGCCGCCCTTGGCTACTATGTGATGCAGAAAGAGGGAATAGGCCCCAAAGAGATAGACAACATTCTGAACAAGAAGAGCGGTCTCTTGGGAATTACCGGACAGTTCACTGATCGCCGTGATGTCCTTGAGGCCATGGAAAAGGGCGACGAGCGGGCCAGACTGGCCTTTGAAGTAGAATGCTACCGGATCAAGAAATACATCGGAGCTTACACTGCGGCTCTCGGCCGGGTTGACGCCCTGGTATGGACGGCCGGCGTCGGCGAAATGGCTGTCGACGTCCGGGCCAAGGCCTTGGAAAACTTGGAGCACATTGGAATCAAATTCGATCCGGCCAAGAACAAAGCCGCCCGGACCAGAAACTCCGAGTCCGACATTTCCACTCCCGATTCCAAGGTAAAGGTTTTTGTCATTCCCACGGACGAGGAACTGGTGTTCACCGAAGACGTTGTGGCTTTGCTGGATGGCACCTATGATATCCACACCAAGTTCAAATACAGCTTCCAGGATCCTGGTTACCGGAACAAGATGCGGGACGAGGAGTTCGAAAAAGAATGCCAGGAGAAACCGGAAAAGAAGGCTGCCGTGGCCAAGATTCCCGGTTAATCCTGACACCAGGTGCGAAGAAAATCCGACCAAACCCGCTGTGCGGGGAAAGCCAAAGGGGTATAATTACGATTGGGGAGCTCGAACCGGGCTCCCCTTGCACTTGGTTTTTCGACGGCAGCGGGGCCCCAGCGACCAAATGGGGGGAGGCGCGCCTTGACAGGGGATATCGTATTTTTGTATAATATCTTTGGCAATTGAGGTGAATTAATATGCGGATTAACATTTCCCAGCTAAAGAAGAGCCCAGGGTCAACGGTTCACGTCCAGCTGGAAGAACAGCTGCCCGCTCTCGACCTGGCTGGCGAAGTGGAGGCGTTCCTATCCCCGGTTAAGGTTCAATTGTCCGTCAGTAACACGGGGGATTTATTATTGGTCAAGGGGTTTTTGGAAGCAGATCTTGAGTTGAAGTGTTCGCTTTGCCTTGTCCCTTTTACTTACCTGGTGCGAACCATGTTTGAGGAGGAGTTCAGCCTGGTTCGGGGAGTGGGCGCAAACAGCGAGGGCGAGGGGCCTCACTTCGTTGGGGACAAGGACTACCTGGATCTCGGGGAGCAGGTTTCGGAAAGCCTCCTCTTATCGATGCCGATGAAGCCGGTGTGTCAACCCGAATGTCAGGGTTTGTGCCCCCACTGCGGCCGAAACCGGAACGAAACACTCTGTGACTGCCGGGACGATGCAACTGATCCCAGGATGGCGGTACTTAAGAGACTGCTTGACAAGGACAGCGGAGAAGGGGAGGTGTAAAGAATGGGGGTTCCCAAGAGAAGGTCTTCCAAGGCCCGTAAGAATTTGAGGCGTTCCGAGTGGCTGAAGATTGCCTCACCCGGGTTTGTTAAATGTCCACAGTGTCATCAACTGAAGATGCCGCACCGGGTCTGTCCGGAATGTGGTTACTACAAAGAGCGAGAAGTCGTGAAAACTGCCGAAAAGTAAAAAGAAACCAGGGCTTATTAAAGGCTCTGGTTTTTTTATTTTTGGTATGGGCAAGGGAGTTGCCTCCGCTAGCAGGCTTTCGGGTTGCTTGAACGAGCTCGGGCCCCCTCGGGGGCTCACCATTTGCGCGCTCAAAGCTCGCCCCATTTCTCAGGCTTCCTCGCTCCCTTGATTTTTCTCATCCAATCGCTAGCTTGAGGCAACTCCCTTGCCCATTTCGGGGCAGTCAAGCCGAATTGCAGGAGTAAGCAATTTTTCTTATTTGTGGCTTGCTGGGACGTTCGACGTTCAGTATAATCATGGTAGTAGGTAATATTGGCAGGTGTTAAAATGAACCAGGAGCGGCGCCTGACAAAACAAGAAAGGCACCAGCAGTTAATCACCATCCTGGAGGAAAACGCCTTTCTTACCGATGAAGAGTTGTCTGGTCGGTTGGGGGTCAGCATACCAACGATCAGGCTGGACAGAATCGAATTGGGAATCCCCGAGGTCAGGGAAAGGGTCAGGCAAGTGGCCGCGGCCAACTACGAGAAAGTGCGCGCCCTCAGCGGCGGCGAACTGGTCGGGGAACTTCTTGATCTGGATCTGGGGCAGAGCGGGATTTCCCTTTTGGAGGTTACCCCGGAAATGGTTCTGGGCAGATCGGGTATTGCCCGGGGCCATTACCTTTTCGCCCAGGCAAACTCCCTGGCGGTAGCCCTAATCGATGCGGAAATTGCCCTGACCGGCTCCGCCCGTATTCGGTTCCTGCGCCCGGTGAAGCTTGGTGAGCGGGTCGTTGCCAAAGGGACGGTAGTTGTCAGAAGAAGTCATCAGTATCTTGTCCAGGTAAACTCCCGGGTGGGCGCGGAAGAGGTTTTTTCCGGGAGGTTTATTATTTTTACCCGGATTGGAGGTACAAAGGGTGATCATAGCGGTTGATGCCATGGGCGGAGATTTTGCTCCCGCCGAAATTGTCAAAGGGGCTTCCCTGGCGGCCCGGGAAGGGGTGGATATACTCCTTGTGGGCCGGGAGGCCGACTTACGCCGGGAGTTGGGCCAATACCCGGCCGGCTCCCATATGGAAATAGTGGATGCCCCCGAAGTGGTGGAGATGGGCGAACACCCGGCTTTGGCGATTCGTCAGAAGCGGAACTCATCTATATCCGTCGCTACCAGGCTGTGCAAGGACGGAAAGGCTGCGGCCGTAGTGTCTGCGGGCAATACCGGGGCTCAGATGGCTGCAGCCCTGTTTTCCCTGGGACGTCTGCCCGGTATTGACCGTCCGGCCATAGCCACCATCCTGCCGACTCTGGCGGGGGGAACCCTCGTTCTCGATTCCGGCGCCAATGCGGATTGCAAGCCACAGCATCTTCTTCAATTTGCGATGATGGGTGGCATCTACTCTCATAGGGTGTTGGGAGTCTCGTCCCCGCGGGTGGGTCTGTTGAACATAGGTGCCGAAGAAACCAAGGGCAATGAGCTCGTCGTCGAAGCGTATCAACTGCTCCGCCAATCCAGTTTGAACTTTGTGGGCAATGTAGAGGGCCGTGAAATTCTGGAAGGCCCGGCAGACGTGATTGTCTGCGATGGGTTTGTGGGCAACGTGCTGCTCAAGTTCGCTGAAGGCCTGGGGTCTGCCCTTCTCGGGATGCTGAAGGAAAACCTGCAGCAGTCCCTCCGGACAAAAATTGGTGCTGCCCTCGCCATTCCTGCATTTCAGGCAGTGAAGAAGGCCATGGACTACGCCGAATACGGAGGAGCGCCTCTACTCGGGGTCAACGGGGTCAGCATTATTTGTCATGGCAGTTCCAAGGCGAAGGCCATCAAGAACGCGATTTCTGTTGCCCAAAGATGTGTCCAGAACCGGTTTGTGGACGAACTGGCATTAAACCTTAAGGAGAGTTAAAGGATGATGGAATTGAGGGCTGTAGGTATTGTCGGCACGGGAGCGGCTGTTCCGGAACGGGTGCTCACAAACGCGGATATGGAAAAAATGGTGGACACCACTGATGAATGGATAGTGACCAGAAGCGGTATCCGGGAGCGTCGGATTGTGGAACCGGGTATGGGGACATCTGATCTCTGTGTTGAGGCTGCCAAAAAAGCCCTGGCAGCGGCAAAGGTCGCCGCGGAAGAAGTGGACCTTATCATTGTGGGTACGGTGACCCCGGACTATATGTTTCCGGCCACGGCCTGCCTGGTTCAGGACCGAATCGGGGCAAAACGGGCGGCGGGGTATGATTTATCGGCCGGCTGCACCGGCTTTATCTACGGGCTGGCTATGGGGAGCCAGGCCATCGCTTCGGGGATGTACGACACAGTCCTGGTGATCGGAGCCGATACCTTGAGCCATGTAACAGACTGGACTGATCGAAGCACCTGCGTCTTGTTTGGGGACGGTGCCGGCGCTGTGGTCTTAAGGCCGGTATCAGCGGGCCGGGGGCTGCTCGGGTTTCAACTGGGATCCGACGGGAGTGGAGGCGAGTTCCTGATCCTGCCGGCGGGTGGCTCCAAAAAGCCGGCCACGGAGGAAACCGTGAGGGAGCGGCTGCATTACATCCACATGAACGGCCCCGAGGTATTCAAGTTTGCCGTCCGCGCCATTGGCGACGCGACCCTGAAGTCTCTGGAAAAATGCGGGCTGACGCGGGAGGACATCCGTTTACTCATTCCGCACCAGGCCAATATCAGGATCGTGGATGCGGCTGCCAAGCGTCTGGGTCTCAGCAGCGACAAGGTCTTCGTCAACCTGGAGCGGTATGGCAATATGTCATCGGCGACAGTTCCGGTCGCCCTTGACGAAGCTTTGGGTCAGGGCCGGATCAAACCGGGCGATGTCATCGTGCTGGTTGCCTTCGGTGCCGGCCTTACGTGGGGGGCAGCGGTTCTCAGGTGGTAATAGTGGCGGGATTGAGACCAGCAATTGCCTCAATGGATGACGCCAACGCGGCCAAAACCCAACTTTGAGACGGAGTTGAATGACTTGCGGACAAAAATCTGTGACTTGCTCGGGATTGAACACCCGATTTTTCAAGGGGGAATGGCATGGGTTGCCGATGGAAGGCTGGCAGCGTCGGTATCTGACGCCGGTGGTCTTGGTATCATCGGGGCCGGAAACGCTCCGCCTGAAATTGTCCAAAACGAGATCAGGAGAGCCCGCCAGCTGACGCCGCGCCCCTTTGGTGTCAACATATATTATTTGTCCCCCCATGTGGACCGGTTGATAGACCTGGTGGTCGAAGAACAGGTGTCCGTGGTCACAACGGGGGCCGGTAACCCGGGGAAACATCTCGGCCGTCTCAAGGGGGCCGGAATAAAAGTATTTCCCGTAGTCGCGTCGGTGGCCCTGGCCCGGCGGTTGGAACGCGCCGGGGCCGACGGTCTGATCGCCGAGGGAATGGAATGCGGCGGCCACGTCGGCGAGATTACGACCATGGCCCTGGTGCCGCAGGTTGTCGATGCCGTCTCCATCCCGGTGGTGGCGGCCGGAGGAATTGCTGACGGCCGAGGTTTGATTGCGGCTCTGGCGTTGGGTGCAGTGGGAGTTCAGATAGGGACCCGGTTTGTTTGCTGCCGGGAGTGCGGGGTGCACCCCAACTACCAGAAAGCCGTGGTCAAAGCCCGGGATCGTGACACTTTGGTCACCGGGTTCCCCGGGCATTTTGTCCGGGTACTGAAAAACAGAATGGCCCGGCAGTATCTTCAGATGGCGGCAGAGGGCCGCTCCCAGGCTGACTTGGAGGCTTTTGGAACCGGTCGCTTGAAAAAGGCAGCAGTTGACGGTGATGTGGTCAACGGTTCGGTGATGGCCGGCCAAATTGCCGGGTTAATCAGGGAAGTACTGCCTGCCCGGGAAATTATCGAGAACATAATGACCGAAGCGGATCAGGTAATGGGCAGCCTGAAAAGCCTGTAGTTCGGGACTTGATTGCAGGCGGTCGAGGAAAGGAAGCTGCCGGACTCGGCCATTTGGTAGTCTTTAATTGCAGACGCACGGTTCCTCTGGTGCCGGGCGTTTGAGAGGAGGGCTTTTGTGCCAAAACTGGCTTTTGTGTTCCCCGGTCAGGGTTCCCAGTATTTAGGAATGGGTAAGGAACTGGCCGACCAGTATCCGGTGGCGGCGGAGGTTTTTGCCCAAGCCGATGCAAAGCTCGGGTTCCCTATCAGCCACCTCTGTTTCCACGGGCCTGAGGAGGATCTGGGCAGGACAATCAACACCCAACCGGCCATCCTGACCACCAGCGTGGCCTGCCTGCGGATGCTGGAGGCCAAAGGGGTATCCCCGGCAGTGGTGGCCGGCCACAGCCTGGGTGAATATTCCGGCCTGGTAGCGGCGGGCAGCCTCGATTTCGGGGCGGCCGTCACCTTGGTCAGGGAACGGGGCAGGTTGATGACGGAGGCTGTTCCCCCCGGGCTGGGAGGTATGGTTGCCCTTCTCGGTCTCGAACGGGGCAAAGTGGAGGAGGTCTGCCGCGAAGCATCTGCGCGTGAATCGTACCCGCCCGAAATCGTGGAACCGGCCAATTTCAACTGTCCTGGGCAGGTAGTGGTCGCCGGCAATGATGCCGCCCTGGAGCGGGTCGCGGTGTTAGCAAAGAAAGCCGGGGCCAAAAGGGCCATGCGTCTAAATGTCAGCGGGCCGTTCCATACCTCGTTAATGGGAGATGCCGCCCAGGGGTTGAAGGCGGCTCTGGCCTTGGTAACGGTGCGGGAACCGGCGGTTCCTCTGGTGGCGAATATCTCGGGGGATTATGTCCAAACTAGTGGGGGAGTTCGGGATGCTCTCATTTCACAGGTCTGTGGGGCGGTCCGCTGGGACGATTCAATTCAGAGGATGGCCCGGACGGGGGTGGACACATTCATTGAGGTCGGGCCGGGGAAAGTCCTATCGGGGCTGATTCGGAAAATCGCACCGGAGGCGCGGACACTAAACGTGGAAGACAGGGCAAGCCTGGAAAATACCCTTGCAATATTAAGGGAGAGTGATTAAAATGTTCCTAGAGGAGCGGGTTGCCATTGTCACCGGCGGCTCGCGGGGCATCGGTCGGGCGGTATGCAAGGCTCTCGCCGCGGAAGGTGCCCGGGTGGTGGTAAACTTTTTCCCGGGAATGGAAGCTGAAGCCGACACGGTGGTGTCGGAAATAAAAAGCCTGGGAGGGTACGCCACGGCCGTCGCGGCCAATGTCAGCCGGATCGAAGATGTGGACCGCATGGTGGACCAGGTGGTATCCGAATTCGGCCGGGTCGATATCCTGGTGAACAATGCCGGGATTACGAGGGACGGATTGCTCCTGCGGATGAAGGAAGAGGACTGGGATGCCGTAATCGACACCAACCTGAAAGGGGTGTTCAACTGCATCAAGGCCGTGGCCAAGGTACTGCTGAAACAGCGGTCCGGGAAGATTGTCAACATCAGTTCAGTGGTCGGAGTAACCGGGAATGCGGGGCAGGCCAATTACGCGGCCGCCAAGGCAGGCGTCATCGGCCTAACCAAATCGGTGGCCAAGGAGTTTGCCTCTCGTGGCATCACGGTCAACGCTATTGCCCCGGGCTACATCGTCACCCCGATGACTGAGGGCCTTCCCGATCAGGCCAAGGAGGAACTGATGAAGCGTATTCCTCTACAAAGACTGGGACGGCCTGAGGATGTGGCCAACGCCGTACTGTTTCTTACTTCAGACCTTGCCTCATACATAACCGGCCAGACCCTCCATGTAGATGGCGGAATGGTAATCATATAACAATATAAGCACACCTGGAAGGAGGTGATAGACGTGGCTATATTTGATAAAGTAAAGGCAATTATAGTCGAGCAACTCGGTGCTGATGAAGAAGAGGTTGCGATGGAGACCACCTTCGAGGAATTAAACGCTGATTCCCTTGACGTTGTGGAACTAATTATGGCTCTGGAAGAGGAATTTGATATGGAAATCCCCGATGAGGACGCGGAGAAGATTAAAACCGTCGGGGGGGTTGTGGAATATATCAAAGAAAACCAGTAATGTGCACTTAAAGTCCCGTGCTAGTTCGCGGGACTTTATTAAACAAGGGGACGAGCCGGAGGAAAATGAGGTGTTTGCTGTTTGATGAAGAATCGTGTTGTCATAACCGGTCTTGGGATGTTGTCACCGGTGGGAATCGGGGTGGATGCTTTTTGGGACAGTCTGGTGTCCGGGAGATCGGGTATTGGCCCCATCACCAGATTTGACGCCAGTGATTTCCCGACCCAGATCGCTGGTGAAGTCCAAGATTTTGACCCGGGTCAGTGGCTGGACCGGAAAGAAGCGAAACGGATGGACCGTTTCGCCCAGTTTGCGGTTTGTGCGGCCAAAATGGCGGTTGAGGATACGGGATTGGATCTGAGTTCCATTGATACGGATCGCGTCGCCGTGATCTTTGGGTCTGGGATCGGTGGGATGCAGACTTTTGAGGAACAAACCCGTATTTTGATGGAAAAGGGCCCAGGACGGGTCAGTCCGTTTTTTGTGCCGATGATGATCAGCAACATGGCAGCCGGGCAGATTTCTATCCATTTGCAGGTGCATGGCCCAAGTATTTCAATTGTTACCGCCTGTGCGACAGCGACTAACGCCATTGGTGACGCGTTCCGGCTGCTGCAGCGCGGGGATGCCGATGTGGTTGTCAGCGGCGGCTCCGAGGCAGCGGTTACACCCCTTGCCATGGCAGGGTTTTCTTCGTTGAAGGCTTTGTCCACCCGAAATAACGAACCAACCCGCGCCAGCAGGCCGTTTGACCGGGAGCGAGACGGGTTTGTGATGGCGGAAGGCGCGGCGGTGCTGATTATGGAAACCCTCGAGCATGCGCGGCAAAGGGGAGCCAATATTTACGCCGAAGTGATCGGCTATGGCTCCACCGCGGACGCCTACCATATCACTGCCCCCGATCCGGAGGGTGCCGGGGCGGCCAAGGCCATGCAGGCGGCCCTTCGCGACGCCGGGATTGAGCCTGGGCAGGTTTCATATATAAATGCCCACGGAACCTCAACCGATCTCAATGACAAACTGGAAACCGCAGCCATCAAAAAGGTGTTTGGGGATAGCGCCTACAAAGTGGCCGTCAGTTCCACCAAGTCGATGACCGGGCACCTGCTGGGAGCTTCGGGCGCTGTTGAATTGGCTGCCTGCATGCTGGCCATTCGGGATGGCGTAATTCCACCGACGATCAATTATGAGTTCCCCGACCCCGACTGCGATCTGGACTATGTTCCCAATGTGGCCCGCAAGGCGTCGGTTGAGGTCGCCATGTCCAATTCGTTTGGTTTCGGGGGCCACAATGCCACGGTTGTAATACGGAGACTGTGTGACTAGGGTGATCAGAATGGTTCGCTATCGCCCTCCAAGTGTGGACGAATTTAAACAGAAGTTCGGTCTGGAACAGGCCGATACGGAGCTTCTCACTCAAGCCCTGACCCATCCCTCCTACGTGTTTGAGAATGTAAAGCGGGGGCTGGAACACAACCAGAGGCTGGAGTTTTTGGGTGATGCTGTCCTCGGCCTCGTGATTGCGGAGGATCTTTTCCAACGCTACCCTGACCGGCCGGAAGGAGAGCTGACGAAAATGAGGGCCGCTATTGTCTGTGAGCCGACCCTGGCCAAAAACGCCATGGAATTGGGGTTGGGGCAGTTCCTGCGCCTGGGCCGGGGGGAAGAAATGAGCGGCGGCCGGGAGCGCCCGTCAATCTTGGCGGACGCCTTCGAGTCTGTGACCGGGGCTCTTTACCTCTCATTGGGGTTGGCCGGGGTGCGCGCTTTCGTCTTGGACCGCCTGGCCGGTGAAATTGACCGGGTGGTGACGGGCCAGTACGTGGACTTTAAAACCAGTCTCCAGGAGATTATTCAGAAACATTCAGATGATATCATTCACTACAAGATTTTGTCCGAGTCGGGCCCCGACCACAACAAGAGCTTTGTGGCTGGCGTGACGCTGAACAACGAGCTGTTGGGGAAGGGCGTTGGCAAGACTAAGAAGGAGGCCGAACAGAGGGCGGCCAAGGCTGCCCTGGACCGGATTAATTCCGACCGGGGGGCTGCCGGGCCGAGAAACGATGGGTAAAACGATTGCTATTATTCCGATTTTTGTGCCTCACCTCGGGTGCCCCCACCAGTGCAGCTTTTGCGACCAGCACCAGATTACAGGTGCCGGAGGGGCTCCCGAAGCCAGCGACATAACGGAACGCATTCTTAACTACCGCCGGACAGTTTCCTCCGGCACATCTCTGGAGATCGCCTTTTATGGGGGAAGCTTTACCATGCTTCCCCCGGTCTATCAGGAACAGCTTCTGCAGCCGGCCTACCAGGCCTTAAACGAGGGATTAGTCCGGCGAATCCGGATTTCCACTCGCCCGGATGGGATCAACGATGACATCCTGGCTTTTTTGCGTTCTTGGGGGGTCTCTATTGTGGAATTGGGAGTACAGTCGCTGGACCCGGAGGTGCTGCGCCTTTGCCACCGCGGCCATACCGCAGAACAGTCGCTGCAGGCCTCTGAGCTTGTCCAGAAGGCGGATTTTCAACTGGGGGTGCAGTTGATGGTGGGCCTCCCCGGGGACACCCGGGAAAAGGCCCTGGAGACCGCCAGGAGGGTTGCAGCCATGCGCCCTGACTTTGTCCGCATCTACCCCGCCCTGGTGTTGAAAGGGACGGGCCTGGAATCGTTGTTCAGGAGGGGAGCGTACAGACCCCTGTCGTTGGGCGAGGCGGCGGACCTGACCGCCGATCTTCTCATGGTGTTTGCGGCAGCCCGCATTCACGTGATCAGGGTGGGGCTGCAGCCCAACGAGGCGCTTCTATCGGGGGACACCCTGATCGCGGGTCCATTTCACCCCTCTTTTCGGGAACTGGCCGAGTCAGAGATTATGCGCCGGCAGATTGTCCACTGCCTGTCTCTTCCAGGGGCCGGGGAGATTGTTAAGGGCCGCGAGTTGACCGTCTTTGTGTCGCCATTAGATTTGTCCCGCGTGAAAGGGGAATACGGGCGCAACCTGGAATATCTCCGGACCCGGTATGGGTTTGCCAGCATCAGGGTAGATTCACTGCCGTCCTTGCCCCGGGGGGACATCGGGGTGGCCCCGGGTGGGTTAAAAGTTCCAACCCTGGAATATTCACGGCAGGAATTTATAGCCAGCCGTCGAATACATTAACAAATATATACCTACCCGGTGGGTAAGGGGGAGTTTCCGTGGAAATACTTAAAGTGTCCGCAAACTCCAATCCAAAGGCTGTAGCTGGTGCACTTACTGCTGTTTTACGGGAAAAAGGGTCTGCGGAAGTTCAGGCTGTTGGCGCCGGGGCGGTTAACCAGGCAGTAAAAGCTATTGCAATCACAAGAGGGTTTATCGCGCCAAACGGGATTGATGTTATTGCGATTCCGGCCTTTGTCGAGATCAAAATCGACGGTGAAGAACGAACAGCGATAAAATTCCTGGTGGAACCGAGGTAGCAGCGAAAAATGTTGGTGCAGACACGAATTTGTACATAAAACTGCTGTAAGTCAGGGCAGTTTTTCTTTTTGTTGACTGCGGTGTTGAGGAGAGATGAGTTTGTTCCTGAAAAGACTGGATATACAGGGCTTTAAATCGTTTGCCGATCGGACAACCCTGGAGTTTGTTCCAGGCATAACCTGTATTGTGGGCCCCAACGGATGCGGGAAAAGCAATATCGTGGATGCCATCCGCTGGGTTCTGGGGGAACAGGGGGCAAAACCGCTGCGGGGTTTCCGGATGGAGGATGTCATCTTTGCCGGAAGCGAGCGGCGCCGCCCGCTGGGGATGGCCGAAGTCGCCATCACGGTTGACAACAACATGAACCTCCTGCCATTGGAGTTCTCTGAGGTCTCCATCGCCCGCAGGCTGTTTCGGTCCGGGGAAAGCGATTATTTGATCAACAAAAACTCCTGCCGCCTTCGTGACATCCACGAGCTGTTTCTGGACACCGGGGTGGGCAAGGATGCTTTTTCGATTGTCGGGCAGGGGCAGGTGGACGCGGTCCTTAGTTCCAAACCGGAGGACCGGCGCCAACTGATCGAAGAGGCCGCAGGAGTTGTTCGTTACCGGCACCGCAAACGGGAGGCAGTGCGCAAACTGGAGGAAACGGAGCGGAACCTGCAGCGGCTCGCGGATATCCTCGGGGAACTGTCAGCCCAGCTGGCTCCTTTGTCTGAACAGGCGGAAACTGCCGCACGCTATCTCCAATTAAAAGGCGAATTGGACAAATTGGAGGTAGGGTTGATTCTGCACGAAATTGACTGGTTGAACGGCAAGGTGGCCGACCTTCGCCAAACGATGGATAGACTCGTCACCAAGTCCCAAAACCGGGAATCCGAACTCAATCTGACGGCAGCGAACCTCGAAGACAGGGAGTCCAGGCTCAAATCCCTGGGAGGAGAGATTGCCAGGCTGCAGCAGGAAATATATGAACTCACCCGCGAGGTGGAGAGGCAGCATTCCCGGGGCGAGCTGGCCCGGCAGAAAATCCAGTCCCTCCAGGACCGCCGCCTTAAGCTGGAGGAGGAATGTCAGACCTGGCAGGCCAAATTGGAATCCCTGGTTCGGGAGTACAGTACCGAGGAAACCGGGGTCGCCGAATTGGCCGGGGCGGTGCAAAACGGGCAGTTCGCCGTGTTGGCTTCGGAACAGGAACTGTCCGATCTGGAAGCTGAGATTGGCGGCACAAACCAGGAATCGGAAAACTTGAAAGCGGCATTAATTGACCTGCTCAACCGGATTGCAGCCAACAACAACCTTCTGTCCAGCAACCGGACGAGTATGGAGTTGGCAAAGCAGCGGCTGATGGGGTTGACGGACAGCACCGACCTGCTGCGCGGCCAGCGGGCAGCCCTGGCCAAGGAAGAGGATTCTCTGGCCGCAGACATGGAAACATTTGGGCGCAAGCTGGAGCGGCTCGCTCTGGAAAGGGAATCAGCGGAAAATAACCTGGAGAAGTTGGAGCGGCAGCTTGTGTCCCACCGGCAGCGGGTTCGCAGCTTTGAGGATAAACTGCATGTGCTTGGCTCCAGGCATGAGGCTTTACAGGAGCTGAATGCGGGGTATGACGGCTATAACCAGGGAGTCAGGTTTGTGATGCAGGCCGTCCGCGGCGGTGACCCGGTGATGGCCGGGATCCAGGGGGTGGTTTCCGATCTGATTTCCGTCCCTCCCCGATTCGAGGAGGCCATTGAAGCCGCACTTGGCGGGGCCATCCAGCACATTGTCACCGAAACGGACCAGGATGCCAAACGCGTGATCAATTTCCTTCGGGAAGGTGGATATGGCCGCGCTACTTTTCTGCCCTTGAACACTGTCCGCCCGTCGAGGAAGCGGGATGATCTGGCCCGGGCCGTTGGTTTTCCCGGGTTCCTGGGAGAGGCGGACCAGGTCGTCGATTTTCCGCCGGAACTGAGGCGGGTGATTCAGTACCTGCTGGGCGGGGTCCTGGTCAGCGAGGATATCGATGCGGCGGTTCTCTTAGCCCGGCGCCTGGAATTTCAGGTGAAGGTCGTTACACTGGGAGGTGACCTGATCAGTCCCGGTGGGGCCCTCACCGGCGGAAAGTTCAACCGCAAGGTCAGTTTTCTGGGACGAAAACGGGAACTTGAATCCCTGGCCGGGCAGATCAAGGATGTCCGGTCGGCTCTGGACCGGCTGGGCCAGGAAGAAAAACAGATCGAGGAGCTGTTGGAGGCTGCCAGGGGGCAGCAGGCCGGGCTGCATAAAGAGTACCAGGAGGGGCAAATTATCTACAGCGGGCTGACAAAGGACCTGGAGCAGAAGCGGGCCGAGATCATCCGGGTAGAGCAGCAGACGGAACTGCTGGGCATGGAAGCAGACAAGGTGAGCGAGGAGGTGGACAGGGCATCCAGGTCGGGAACGGGCCTGTCCTCGGAACTGGCTCAGCTCAAGAACGAAAACAGCCGGCTGGAAGATGATTTGAACCAGAATCAACAGCGGCTGCGGGCCCTTGAACACAGAAAATCCGAGCTCTTGCAGCTGCTGACCGAATCAAAGGTAGCTCTGGCCACCGTTCGGCAGCATCACCAGGACCGGGTTCAGGGGCTGGAACGGTACTACCAAACCAGGATCGCGTACGAACAGGAAGTAACAGGGCGGCAGGCCGAACTGCAGGTGATAGGGCAGACGGCGGCCGAACTGGAAGCAAACATAAAGTGTCTGGAAGCTGAGGCGGTGGGTTTTGGGGATCGGCTGGCGGCACTTGAGGCCGAACTGGCCGAAGCCCGTACGGGCCACGGATCGGTGCGAGACGCGGTGGAAGGCCTGACGGCCGAATTAAATGCCGGGCGGCAGGAACTCACCAACTTGGCCGGCAGGGTTCATGCGGTGGAGGTGCAGTTGGTGCGCCTGGAAGCGGAAGCGGACGGGGCACGCCGCATGCTGGCCGACAAGTTCGGGTTGGAGCACGGGTCTGCCGCCGACATGCCGCGGTCTTCCGATCCGAAAGCGGACCGGGAACTGATTGAAACCTTCAAGGCCGACATCGAAGGGCTGGGGGCGGTTAACACCCTGGCTATCGCGGAGCACGAAAAGGTTAAGGAGCGCCATCAGTTTCTGTCCGGTCAGTGCCAGGACCTGGAAGAAGCGAAAGAGTCGCTGTACCGGGTGATCAAGGAAATGGATGCGATCATGCGCCAGCAGTTTGAAGAAACTTTCAAAACGGTTCAGGCCAACTTTTCCGTGACCTTTCAAGAACTGTTCGGGGGAGGGAGAGCGGAGCTGGCTCTGACCGGCCCCGATGATATATTGGAGGCAGGCATTGACATAGTCGTGCAGCCGCCGGGGAAGAAACTGCAGCACCTGTCACTGCTGTCGGGGGGCGAGAAGACCCTGACGGCCGTTGCCCTTTTATTTGCCATCCTGCGGACTCGCCCAAGCCCGTTGTGCATTCTCGACGAAATTGAGTCAGCGCTGGACGAGGCCAATGTGGCCCGTTTCGCCGCCTTCTTGAAGCTTTATGCCAGAAACACGCAGTTTGTGCTCATTTCCCACCGTAAGGGGACGATGGAGGTCGCCGATGTTCTCTACGGGGTAACCATGGAGGAGACCGGGGTATCGAAATTGGTTTCGGTCCGGCTGGAGGAGGCCATGGAAAAGGTAAGCTAAAAGCGGAAGGGGAATAGAGTTGGTTGTCAAAGGGATCGCCGGATATATTGTTGACGGACTTATCCAGAGGACGAACAAACTTGGGGAGGGTAGAGGGGCCGGATGTTTCGGGTTTGCCAATGATGAGGGGATCGTTGACCGCATTTCCCCGATAATTGATGGGGGCATCAGCGGTTTACCTTTGCGGATGCTGCTGTCTCAACTGACCCCGATGAAGGGAAGGTGCACTCTGGAAGGGTTGCAGAGCCTTCCTGACAATGCGGTTTTGGTTCTGACCCGACCCGGCCGGACGGGTTTGATCACTGATGTCGGCGGCATCGACTTCTTTGACGTCCCGATTGTGGCCATTGGGGTCAAGGAAAACAAACGGGTCGGGGTCGGGGTGATTCACCCTGAAAAAAGGCACTTTGACCTGGCAACTGAAAGTGAGGAGCTCGATCTGTCCACCCTGAAGGCGATGTCAGTGGGGGAAGAACGGGAGGTCCTGCGCCGTTCCAACCGCCTGGGGCTTGAATTTCTGGAACTGTCGGCGGAACTTCCGGTTGTGGATGTGCCCGAAAAACCGCCGGTCGAATACCATTCCGACCATGAATGGACTCTTCCCCGGTTTGAAGTAACCGCCCTTGATCAAAGTTTGGCCCAACAGCTTGTGGAGAAATCGATTGAAGTGGGTCAGGGGCGGGAGGTTGCCGTAATCGGCGAAGTGAACGGGGACGGCAAGGTGGTGACTGCCGGGAAACTGGTGGCCGGGGGGATGGGGTACGTGCCGTCCCGGCTTCTGGCTTCCAGCGTCGTCAAGGTTGACGGGAAGCCCCTGCGGGAAATATACGCCAACATGGTATCTCCCAACGCCGTTGTCGTTCACACCCATCCGGGAGGCAGCGGGGTAATGCACATGGGTGACGCGCAGGCCGTACCCGGCACATGGGGGAGGCCGATAATCGCTGTCGGCCATGATAAGGACGGGACCATTCGGGGGGCAACCGTTCTCACGGTGATGGAGAAGCTGTTCGACTTGGCCGATGAGGATGAGCGGCTGAGCCAAGAGTTTTTCGAGGCCAGGACTACGGAAGCGGAGACGGATGTCCGAAACCGGAAATTCGGAATCGCTCAGGAGTACACCAATTTGTGCAAACAGATTGAGATACAGTAGCGCGTTATGGTAAAATATTGGCGAAGGTTAAGGGGTTACACCTTAACCTTTTTTCTCGGATAGGAAATTATGCTTGAGTTACTGGCTGTGGATTAATTTCCAGAACCGGGGGTTGATAAACTGCCGGAAGGCTTTTGTTGTAGAAGGTGGGGGATTAGGTTGGGCCTGTTTCAAAAACTGAAAGATGGGTTGGCCAAAACCAGGCACGGCCTGGTGGAAAAAGTCGAGCAGCTTTTTTCCGGCAGGAATCGGATTGACGAGGACCTTTACGACGAACTTGAGGAAATCCTTATTGGAGCTGATATAGGGGTTCCGACCACGTTGGAACTGATGCAGGCCCTGCGGCGGGCGGTAAAGGATCAGAAGATTGAGGAGCCTGGGGAACTGTCCAGGGTGCTCAAGGAAAAGCTGGCCTCCATTCTGGGCCACGACAGTGTGCCGCTCAATCTGGATGGGCACCAGCCGGCGGTGATCATGGTCGTCGGGGTGAACGGAGTCGGCAAAACAACGACGATCGGCAAACTGGCCCACCGCTGCAAAGCCGACGGGAAAAAAGTGCTGCTGGCGGCAGCCGACACTTTTCGGGCGGCAGCCATTGAACAGCTGGAAATCTGGGGCCAGCGAAACGGGGTTGAGGTGATCCGGCATCACGAGGGATCCGACCCGGCGGCCGTGGTATTTGACGCGATTCAGGCAGCCCGGGCGCGCCGGATCGATGTCCTGATCATAGACACGGCCGGCCGCCTGCATACCAAGGTGAATCTGATGGAGGAGTTAAAAAAGGTGCGCCGGGTGGCGGAACGGGAGCTGCCGGGTGCTCCCCACGAAGTGCTCCTTGTCCTCGATGCCACAACCGGCCAGAACGCCGTTTCCCAGGCCAAGCTGTTCGGCGAGGTGACTGGGGTCACCGGGATCGCCCTCACCAAACTTGACGGAACGGCCAAGGGGGGCATTGTTATCGCTATCAAGGGCGAACTTGATATACCTGTCAAGCTGATCGGGATCGGCGAACAGATGGATGACCTGCGCGACTTTGCGCCCGCCGATTTTGTAGAGGCCTTGTTCGCCAGGTGAGGAGGGGGAACCGGAGTTGAAACCAGAACTGGCAATCATAGGCGGCACGGGAGTGTATGACCCGTCTTTGTTGACCAACCTGAGAGGGCTGGAAGTGGAAACGCGGTATGGGATGGTGGCCCTGCAGTGCGGTGAGTTCGCCGGGCGCGGGGTGGCTTTCCTGGCCCGCCACGGCGTAAAGCACACGGTACCGCCGCACCTGATCAACTTCCGGGCCAATATTGCCGCTCTGAAACAGTTGGGGGTGGAACAGGTTATTGCTACGGCTGCCGTGGGATCTCTCAACCCGGAAATGCGGCCGGGGGATTTTGTGCTCGTCGATCAGTTTATCGATTTTACGAAGTCCCGGGGGTCTACGTTCCATGAAGGCGGGGTAGAAGGGGTTGCGCACCTTGATGTTTCCGACCCCTACTGTTCCCGGCTGCGCACATACCTGGATCAGGCGGCCAAAGCCGTGGGAGTTGGGGCGCACTATGGCGGCACTTACGTCTGCACAGAGGGACCCCGGTTTGAAACCCCTGCCGAAATCCGGATGTTCCGGATAATGGGTAGCGATGTTGTGGGCATGACCAGCGTGCCCGAGGTTGTCCTGGCGAAAGAGGCGGGGATGTGTTATGCCACCATCGCCATGGTCACCAATTTCGCTGCCGGCATCAGCACCACCCCATTAACCCATGCCGAGGTCCTGGAGAAAATGGCTGAGAACGCTGCAAACTTCCGCCTCCTGGTAATGAAAGCCCTGGAGATCGTAGGCCGGGACCGTAACTGTTCCTGTCCGAACGTGGAAGCACCGCTTGGGATTTAAACTTTCCCCACCGGCAGCGAACCAGTGCCGAGCCAAGGTTTGCTTCTCTTGCCCTTGTTTGTTAATTTTCCCGGAATGGCTGCATCCGGTGGGATTTTGAGTCCCCGGAGCGGGAGGAAGGACAGGATGCTGAAAGCGGTTCAGTGGGTTGACGCCAGCCTGCGCATACTTGATCAATCAGCTCTTCCCCGGCAGGTGGTTTACTGTGACTGTCACAGCCATCACGATGTAGCCGAAGCGATTCGATCCATGAGGGTTCGGGGCGCCCCGGCCATCGGGGTGGCGGCGGCCTATGGGATGGTATTGGGTGCGTTGAACTATCCTGACGCAGTTTCCGGGGGCATACCTTGCGGCGGGCTTGCCGCCTGGATGGACAAGGTGGCCGATGACCTGACCGCGACCAGGCCCACAGCTGTGAATTTGCAATGGGCGGTCCGGCGGATGCTCTGCCGTTTTTCCGAACTGACCCGCGAGTCGGGCGGATCTCCCGATTTCATCCGGGCCGGGCTGCTGGTCGAAGCGGACAGGATCCTTGAGGAAGATATAGAAATGAACCGGTCTATCGGCCGGTATGGAAATGATTTAATCCCCACTTGTGCCAGCATCCTGACTCATTGCAATGCCGGGGCCCTGGCAACAGGGGGTTATGGAACGGCCTTGGGAGTGATTCGCACCGCTCACGAATCGGGCAAGCAAATCGAGGTTTATGCCGACGAAACCCGCCCCCTGCTGCAGGGGGCCCGGCTGACGGCCTGGGAATTGATGCAGGACGGCATTCCGGTTGCACTTGTGACCGATAACATGGCCGGCTGGCTGATGCAGCAGGGGCGAATCGATTTGGTTTTAGTTGGCGCGGACAGGATAACGGCCAATGGCGACGTGGCCAACAAGATAGGTACATACGGGCTGGCAGTTCTGGCCCATGCCCATCAAATCCCCTTTTATGTGGCTGCCCCGGCGTCGACAGTTGACCTGTCACTGGCTTCCGGCGAGGGCATCCCCATTGAAGAACGCCACCCGGACGAAGTGCGCTGCCTTGGCGGGAACCCGGTGGCCCCGGAAGGCGTCAGGGTCTATAACCCAGCTTTTGATGTCACCCCTCACAGGCTGATCACCGCCATGGTCACGGACAGGGGGGTCATCCGGCCCCCATATGACGAGACCCTGACTGCGGCTCTCGGGGGCAAACCCTTGTCCGCCTAACGGAGCGGGCGAGCGGTCAGCCCGGATCTTTGTTGAGGCCTACTAAATCGGCCGGCCGGTGGCTTTGGACGCGACCGATGTCGAGTACATACGCAAATTCTATCTGGAAGGTTACGGCCAGAAAGGTTAATCGATCGTTCGGGAGGGTGTTCTTATGAGCAAAATCCTAATTCAAAATTGTGCCATCGTACCTATGACTGGGGAAACGGATTTTATCCCCATTGGGGAGGTGGCCATCGAGGGTGAACAGATTCTCTCCGTTGGCATGCCCGGGGTGGTTCCTCCCGGTTGGCAGCCGGACCGGGTTATTGAAGGCCGGGGAACGGTGGTCATGCCGGGTCTGATTAACTGCCACACCCACGCGGCTATGACCCTCCTACGCAGCTATGCTGACGATCTGCCCCTGATGGAATGGCTGAACACCAAAATCTGGCCCCTGGAAGCAAAGCTGACCGGCGAGGATGTCTACTGGGGGACCAAACTGGCGATTCTGGAAATGATTAAAGGCGGGACGACCACCTTTGCCGACATGTATTTCTTTATGGATCAGGTGGCGGAGGCTGTGGCCGAAACCGGAATTCGGGCAAGCTTATCCCGGGGAATGGTCGGTAATGGGGACAACGCTCAAGTGGCTCTTGTAGAAAGCCGTGATCTTTATCATCGCTGGCACGGGGCTGCCGGCGGGCGGGTAAATGTGTGGCTGGGACCGCACGCTCCTTTTACGTGCCCGCCCGATTATTTGCGGGAAGTCATGCGCCTGGCGGCCGATCTGGGTACCGGGATGCACATTCACGTGGCTGAAACCAGGGATGAGTACGTGCAGATTCAGGAGGCTTACGGCAAATCTCCGGTGAAACACCTGGAAGATGTGGGACTGTTCGATTACCCCGTACTGGCCGCCCACTGCGTTCACGTCGACTCCGAGGATATCTCAATTCTCAAAGCCCATAATGTGGGCGTGGCCCATAACCCGGAAAGCAACATGAAGTTGGCCAGCGGCATCGCACCGGTACCTGAGATGCTAAAAGCGGGAATTCCCGTGGCCCTGGGGACTGACGGAGCGTCCAGCAACAATAATCTGGACATGATCCAGGAGATGCGCTCAGCGGCGTTACTCCATAAAGTGGCCACCGGTGACCCGATGGTCATCCCGTCCCACCAGGCCCTGCAGATGGCAACCATCCACGGAGCCAAGGCCCTGGGTCTGGAAGGGCAGGTCGGGATGCTGGCCACCGGTTACAAGGCCGACTTGATCATGATCGACCTGGAAAGGCCCCACCTCTACCCGAGGTACAACCTGACAGCAAATCTTGTTTATTCCGCTTATGCCGCCGATGTCCGTACCGTGATCATTAACGGCGAGATTGTCATGGATGACCGCAGGGTGCTGACAATGGACGAGGAAGAAGTGCTCCGGCAGACGGAACGGGTAGTGGGGCGGTTGGTCAGCAACGGATGAACCCGGATGGCGATGTGTTTGGGCTTCCGGCTTGACAACCGGCCCCATAACCAATACAATGTGTTAAGGGAAAATACTTAACAGGTGATCGCGGATGTTGGATCGGGTTGCATGGCTTACCCTGCTAAATGATTTTTACGGGCAGCTGCTGACCGACCGGCAGCGGCGGTTCATCGAACTCCATTATGAGAATGACCTGTCCCTGGGGGAAATCGCCAGGGACAACGGGATCACCCGCCCCGCTGTCCACGACACCCTGAAACGGGCGGAGTCGGCCCTGGAGAATTTTGAGTTAAAACTGGGCCTGGTCCGGCACTACCTGTCCGACAGGCAAAAGATGCAGGACCTGGCCGGTCTGATTGAGGACCTCAAAACGGACTGTACATCAGGCAAGCTGGAACAGATCAAGGGAATCCTGCAGGAACTGCTGTAAATCACCCAGACATTTATGCATAACCAAGAAAGCGGGCGTTTAACGCTATGCTTCCGGACTGGAGGAACCGGGGGAATCAGGTCGTAAACCGGCTCTTTCCGGGGGAATCACAAATTGTGACTGTGACGGGGGGTAGAAAGATGGTTTTTCAGGGTCTCGCCGAAAAGCTCCAGGAAACCTTCCGAAAACTGAAAAACAAAGGGAAACTGAATGAAAATGACGTTAACGAGGCCATGCGGGAGGTCCGCCTGGCCCTTCTTGAGGCCGATGTCAACTTCAAGGTAGTCAAGGATTTTGTCGGCCGAGTCAAAGAACGGGCTGTGGGTCACGAGGTGATGACCAGCCTGACGCCCGGGCAGCAGGTAATCAAGATTGTTTACGAGGAACTGACGGCTCTGATGGGTTCGACCCAGGCCAAAATCCAGACTGCCGCCAAGCCGCCCACGATTGTGATGCTGGTGGGTTTGCAGGGTTCCGGGAAAACCACCACCGCCGGCAAACTGGCCAACTATCTGCGCCATCAGGGACGGAGGCCCCTTCTGGTAGCTGCTGACATTTACCGGCCTGCCGCTATCAAGCAGCTTGAGGTCCTGGGGAAGCAGCTTGATCTTCCGGTGTTTTCCCTGGGGGACAAGGAAAACCCGGCCCGCATTGCCGAAAAAGCAGTGGAACACGCCGTTTCCATGGGCCGCGATTTTATTATTTTAGACACTGCCGGCCGGCTGCATATCAATGCCGAGCTCATGGATGAGTTAAAAAACGTCAAATCCCGGGTCAACCCCCACGAGATTCTTCTGGTGGTGGACGCTATGGCCGGCCAGGATGCCGTCAATGTGGCGGACTCCTTCCACCGGGATCTGGGGCTTGATGGTATCATTCTGACGAAGCTTGATGGGGACACCCGTGGTGGTGCGGCGCTGTCGGTAAAGGCAGTCACAGGCTGTCCGATTAAGTTTGCCGGCATGGGCGAAAAACTGGATGCCCTGGAGCCGTTTCACCCGGACCGGATGGCATCTCGCATCCTGGGGATGGGTGATGTCCTCAGCCTTATCGAAAAGGCACAGGCCAATATCGATGAGGAAAAGGCGAGGGAACTAGAGAGGAAGTTCCGAAAAGCGGAATTTACGCTGGAGGATTTCCTGGACCAGATGCAGCAGATGAAAAACATGGGCCCACTGGACCAGCTGCTGGGAATGATACCCGGACTGGGCGGGGCCAAGCAGCTGCAGATGATTAAAGACCAGGTTGATGAAAAGCAGATGGTTCACATAGAGGCGATCATTAAATCCATGACTGTAGAGGAGCGGCGCAGCCCGGTCATCATCAACGGCAGCCGGCGGAAGCGAATCGCCCGGGGTTCCGGGACGTCAGTACAGGATGTGAACAGGCTTCTAAAGCAGTTTGAGCAGACGCGGAAGATGATGAAGCAGTTTGCGGACAGTGGGCTGGGGAAGGGCGGCCGCAAAGGAATGCGACTGCCATTTCTCGGGTAGGCGTCGTCTTTGAAACCGGATTTGCCGGGATTCGTCATAGGTTCTTTCTGACGGTCAGGAGTAATGGTGAGCAGACCAGGAATAGCCCGGGGGCATCTCCGGTGCCGGAATATTACGGGTTATTTCAGTTGCTATATACTGCCGCAGAGACATGGGATAAGGAGGTGAAACGAATGGCTACAAGAATCAGACTGAAACGGATGGGGGCCAAAAAGAACCCATTCTACCGTTTGGTGGTTGCTGATTCCCGGTCCCCCAGAGATGGTCGGTTTATCGAGGAAATCGGGTATTACGATCCGATCAAGCAGCCCTCCGACCTGAAGATTGATGAGGAGAAGGCTCTGAAGTGGTTAAAGACTGGAGCACAGCCTTCGGATACTGTCAAGGCTCTTCTAAAGAAGTCCGGCATTCTCACTAAGTTTGCGGAATTGAAGAACAGCTAAGTATCTCGGGCAAGGGGGTGTAACTGTTGAAAGACTTAGTCGCCGTCCTCGCCAAATCCCTTGTGGACAACCCGGATGCAGTTGAAGTCAGCCAGGTTGAGGGAGAAAAATCACTGATCCTGGAACTACGGGTAGCGGCAGAAGACATGGGAAAAGTGATCGGAAAGCAAGGGAAAATAGCCAAGGCAATTAGAACAGTAGTCAAGGCGGCTGCGGCCAAAGAAGGCAAGAGAGTGGTTGTGGAAATCATGCAGTGAAACCGACGGAGCAGATTGACTGGGGGGCTAACAGGTAGCCCCTTTAGCATCTGTATACCGCCGGATTGATTGGCTGCCATACCGGAAAGTTGAGGTTGAGTCCGATTGGACAGGATTTTGATTCACCGGCAGATTGTTGTCAAATCCCGGGTGACCGCAAATCTTAAAAAGATAATGGCCCTGGAAGTTCAGGAAAAAATGAGGCGGGTCGACTCCCAACTGCTGTATTTGGACCAGGAATCGCACCGGTTGTCGGGCGGGGCCCTTCAGACTCGAGAGGGGCAAGGCGCCCTGGAACGGCTGGAATCCGAACACCGGAAGCTGACAGAGGCCCGTCAATCCCTTCTGGACAACCTGCGGGAAATTGGCCGGTTGAAGGATGGGGACGAGGTCGTGCGGGGGTCCGTCACCGGCCCCGCCGAAGTCGGAATTGGGGATAACTGGGCCCGGGTCGTGACCGCAGAGGTTGTTCTGGAAGACAACAAGGTGGTTGAGATCCGGGATGGGAACGGTACTGTGGAGGTATCCCGGTAATGGCGAATCGGCTGATCAATATCGGGCAGATTACGACGACCCAGGGCGTTCAGGGTGAGGTGCGAGTGCTTCCCCTCACGGATTTCCCGGACCGTTTCAGCGCCCTTTCCGGGGTGATTGTGACCAGAAACGGTTCCCGCTGTGACCTCGCTGTCGAGGGCGTTCGTTGGCACAAGCAGTATGTGATCATTAAATTCGCCGGTTATGACACCCCGGAAAAGGCGGCAGAACTGAGAGGCGCCTTTCTCCAGGTGCCGGAACAGGATCTGGTCAAGCTTCCCGACGGGCATTATTATCTGTTCCAGCTGGTGGGGCTCAGGGTGATTGATACCGGCGGCCGGGAACTGGGGACTATTACCGATGTGCTGCCAACGGGAAGCAATGACGTGTATGTAGTCAGGGATTGTTCCAGTGCCCGGGAGATCCTGGTGCCGGCCTTAAAGTCGGTGGTCAAAACCATTGATATCGACGGAGGGGTCATGTCCGTGGAACTGCCTCCCGGGCTGGAGGAAAGTACAACCAAGGTGGTTCGGCCTGATGCGGATTGATATTTTGACCATTTTCCCGGAGATGTTTCGCGGACCGTTCGACAACAGCATTATCAAGCGGGCCCGGGAGCAAGGCCTTATTGCCATTAATATTACCGACATCCGGGAATTCGCCCTGGACAAGCACAAGTGTGTTGACGATTACCCTTTCGGCGGCGGGGTGGGCATGGTAATGAAGCCTGAACCCGTTTACGGTGCCATAGAGCATGTCATTGGAGACAGGCAGCAGGCAAGGGTAATCTTGATGTGCCCTCAAGGGGAGTTGTTTTCCCAGGCAAAGGCGGCTGAACTGGCCGGCTGCCAGGAACTGGTATTTATCTGCGGCCATTATGAGGGTATGGATGAACGGGTGCGCCACCTGGCCACCAATGAGATTTCCATTGGGGATTACATTTTGACCGGGGGGGAACTGGCCGCGATGGTGGTCATAGACGCTGTCGCCAGGTTAATCCCCGGGGTGCTCGGGGAAGAGGAATCGGCTCGCCAGGACTCATTTTCGGAGAGGCTTCTGGAATACCCGCAGTACACCCGGCCGCGCGAGTTCAGAGGCATGCAGGTCCCAGAGGTGCTGCTGTCGGGGCATCACGAGAACATCCGGCTCTGGCGGCGCCAGGAATCCCTGCGGCGAACCCTGAAGCGCCGGCCGGATCTCCTGTCAGGGGAGGACCTTTCCCCCGAGGATCGCCGGCTGTTGCAGGAAATCAATTCGGAGGAGAAGACAGGGCCCGCTGGGGAGGGTAATCGAGGTGACTAGCGCGGCACAGGGACCGGGAGTATACGCGGCCCTGATCCATTATCCCGTTTATAACAAGAGGATGGAGGTGGTGTCCACCTCCGTCACCAATGTCGATCTCCATGATCTTTCCCGCTGTGCCGCTACTTACGGAGTAAAGCGCTTCTTTGTGGTCCACCCCCTGTCGACGCAGCGGCGGTTAGTGGAGGAGATAACCAGCTACTGGCAGGAGGGATACGGTTCCGGGTACAACTCGGACCGGCGGGAAGCGTTTTCCCTGGTGGAGGTTACGGACTCTATTGCCCGAGCGGTTGATCAAATTCTGGCCGCCGAAGGCAGGAAGCCAAAGCTGGTAACCACCGATGCGCGCACCTTTCCCAATTCCATCAACTACATTGGGTTGCGCCGGTTGATTGAGGCAGGGGAAGACCCCTACTTGATCCTGTTTGGCACCGGGTGGGGGCTGACTCAAGAAGAGATGACCGCGGCGGATTATATCCTGGAACCGGTATATGGAACCGGAGAGTACAACCATCTGTCGGTCCGTTCGGCTGTTGCCATCATCCTGGACCGCCTCATGGGGGAAAAATGGTGGGTGTGACGCGCCGCCCGGTTTTTTCCGACGAAGTTCTGGGAAGAGTTGTATCTGGAAACAGCTTATGATATAATACCATGGTGTAATGCGTTATGACTAATATTCCTGAAGGGGGATACATAGATGGACATGATCAGGGCCATTGAGCAGGAACAGCTCCGGAAAGATCTGCCGAGCTTTCGGCCTGGAGACACCGTTCGCGTTCAGGTAAAGGTTGTGGAAGGAAGCCGGGAAAGACTTCAGGCCTTTGAGGGCGTTGTCATAAGCCGAAAGGGTGGAGGACTCAGTGAGACTTTCACGGTACGCCGGGTTTCTTACGGGGTCGGTGTTGAGCGGACCTTCCCGATTCATTCCCCCCGCGTCGACCGTATTGAGGTCGTCAGAAGGGGCCGGGTCAGGCGGGCCAAGCTTTACTACCTGCGCGAATTGGTGGGTAAGGCTGCCAGAATCAAAGAATTGAAGAGGTAATTGGGAGTGAGGACTGGGAGACCAGTCCTTTTTCGCTCGTATAGGAAATTATGCCTAAGATTCAGGCTGTGGATTAATTTCCTATACGTGGGGGCTGTTAAGGGGGAGGCCCCCTTATGGTCAGTACAGGAGGGTCACAGCGAAGCGTCCTAGGAGACCGTTGCAAAAGTCCATCTGCGTCGTTCCATCCGCGCATTCTTGCTCGACGTACGTTTAGTACGCCATCGCTGCGAATGCTTGATGCGCCTAGCATCTGGAGCTTTTTCAACTAGTCTTTGTTTGAGTCAAATTATACAAATCATGTGCCTAAAACATGTTTTGCAGCAGACTCCTAGGGAACGCATGGGTTCCCTGGGAAAGAACAAAAGCATACCGCTGATTCTTTAGGCATGGAATGCTTTTGTTCTCGTCCAGGGAATTAGGCTTTCTCCCGGAATGGTGGGCAAGGGGTTTGCCGGAAGCGAGCGATTGGACGAGATAAATCAGGGGAGCGAGGGCATCCGAGGAAGAGGGCGAAGCTTCTGAGCAGATCGAATAGCGAGCCCCCGAGGAGGCCTGAGCTCGTTCAGAGGTTGCGAAATCCTGCGAGCGGGGTAAACCCCTTGCCCAAAAACGTAAGGCATGGAATGTTTTTGTTCTCGTCTAGGAAATAAGGCTCTTGGTTTTTCTGAGGAGGGGTCATCTTGACCATTCAGTGGTACCCGGGACACATGGCGCAGGCCAGGCGGCTGATCAAAGACAACCTTCGGCTTGTTGATGTGGTATTAGAACTGGTGGATGCCCGCATACCCATAAGCAGCCGAAACCCTGACTCCCCAAGAATCTTCCAGGGGCGGCCGTCATTAATAGTCATGAATAAGGCTGATTTAGCGGATCCGGCTTTGACTTGGGCATGGAAAAAGTTCTTTCAAAGCAAGGGCGAAGCTTCTGTTGCCCTTGACTCGAAAACGGGAAAGGGGCTTGGGGAACTGCGGCGGGTGGCCATCGATCTATCCAGGCCGCGGGTGCGGGACAAAGGGCTGAAACGGCCGGTACGGGTGATGGTCGTTGGGATACCGAATGTCGGCAAATCGTCTCTGCTAAACCGTCTGGTAGGGCGGAGATCTGCTGCCGTTGGCGACCGACCGGGGATTACCCAGGGGCCCCAGTGGGTGCGGGCGGCCGAAGGTATGGAACTCCTGGATACCCCTGGGGTTCTTTGGCCCAAATTTGATGACCCGCAGGTGGGAAAGAAGCTTGCCGCCACCGGGGCCATCAAGGAAGAAGTGTTTGACCGGCAGGGAGTGGCTGAATGGGTGGTAGACCTTCTAGACCGGGAGTTTGGGGGTCTCCTGGAAGCACGGTACGGGCTTCTGACCGGTCAGTCTTCCGCGGCACGGCTGGAGGCTATTGGCTGGAAACGGGGGCTGTTGGCCGCCGGTGGCCGGGTTGACATAGACCGGGCGGTTTCTGTTGTTCTCGACGATTTCCGCAGCGGGCGGCTGGGCCGGATCACCCTGGACAGGCCGGAAGAGGAAGGATTTGGTCGAAGGGATGGCGAATCATAGAGCCATCCCTTTTATAATTATGTTGGAAATGTGTTGAAAGAGAGCGGAATGATGCAGGAAGAACGAAGGCGGAGCCGGAAACAGGAAGTTACAGAGAACGTTGATTTAATCGCGTATGAACGCCAGCTGTGGAGCCAGGGGACTCATCTGGTTGCCGGCATTGATGAAGTGGGGCGCGGGCCGCTTGCCGGCCCCGTTGCTGCCGCCGCCGTGATCCTTCCCCAGTATTTTGACATCCCCGGGCTGAATGATTCCAAAAAACTCACTCCATCGAAGAGAGCCGAACTGGAGATTATGATCAAGCAGCAGGCCTTGGCCTGGTCGGTCGGGGTTTGTGATGTTGAGTACATAGACAAGCACAATATTTACCAGGCTACTTTGGAGGCAATGCGCCGCGCCGTGAGGGGACTCCATATCCGGCCCCTGCACCTGCTCATTGATTTTTTGCGGATTCCGCACCTGGACCTGCCTCAAACTCCGATCGTCGGGGGCGACGGTCTCAGCGCTTCAATCGCTGCGGCCTCCATTGTTGCCAAGGTGTTCCGGGATCGGATGATGGTGGAATTCGACGCGGTTTACCCCGGATACGGATTTGGAAAACATAAGGGATATGCCACTCTGGAGCACTTTCAGGCTCTGCAGCGGCTGGGCCCGTGTCAGATCCACCGGCGGTCGTTCTGCCCGGTGAAGGAATGGGATCAACTGGAACTCTTTCATCAGGGGGTGGATTAGGTGCGAATTGCCACCATACCGGGTGACAAGGTCTATTTGCCGGTTGGCAGCAGGCCGCTCGTTGTTGGTGACACTATTCAGGCTCTGGTAAATGCGGTCAAAGGGGACAGTGTCAGCCTGCTTTGGGACGGCCAGCAGCTTCAGGCCCGTACGGAGGTGCCACTGGAACCAGGGGCATTGATTCGTTTTCAGGTAGTGGAAATCAGTCAACGAATGGTTCAGCTAAAGGTTGCCGGCTTCGCCGTTCCGGCATCGGAAGAGGGATTGACGGCCACGCTGGTCACCCTGGGCTTTAAGCCTTCCCCCGCCGGAGCCCTGGTTGTTCAGGAACTGTTGCAGGCCGGTCTGCCTGTTGACCGCAATAATATCGAATCAGTTATTTCCGCCCTCGAAAATATGGGGGGCTCCACGCCAGAAGATGTAAAGGCAGCTGTGGCGGCACACCGGGCGGGGTTATCCGGCAGCCGGGCGGCTCTTTCTCTATTCGGGTTTTTCTTCCGTTCCGGCGGAGTCACCCGTGCTGATCTGCAGCAACTGATGGCCCTGCTTCAGGGGAACGCGGGAGCGGAGTCCGGCGCGCCGGCGCCTCTCAATCCCCCCGGCCAAACAGCCACTGCCCAGCCACCGGAGGAGACCATCGGCGGACCACAAGCCCAGGCTGCCCGGCCCGGAACCGGCGCTATGCTCTCAGAAGCAGCTGGCGATACCCCAGCCGGACAGAGAAATGATGCGGGAACAACCTCCGGACGGGCTGCATTGGAGCCTTCAGGCCTGGAACGGGCAGCTGAAGGGCGGGTCGGGACGGAACAAAGTTCAATAATAACTGTTGATCTTCCGGACGATATCAGGACGGTGCTGGAATCCCTGGCCGGCCCTGGCGGCAAGGCGGAAGAGCTGCGGTCAGGGCTGCAGCGCTTTGTCAAACTTCTACTACGCCCCCTGGAACAGGGCGCGGTTGCCGAGGAGGCAAAATCCGAACCCGGACAGGGCCTGCGGGAAATAATCAGCAGGGTTGTAAGTTCGTTTCCTCTTGCCAGCTTGGATGATCCGACATTGGACCAAACTGCCGCTGCCCTGCTGGGACTTGAGGCTAAACTGGCCGCCCTGCAGGCAATGACATCGGGCGTGGGTGGATTGGCTCAGGCCCTTCCCGTGCCATGGAGTGCTTTTCCGGAATTCACCTTTGAGGTCGATCCGGATCATGGAGGGGAGGCGGGCCGCAAGCAGCTGCGGGCTTGCATCAGCCTGGTAACTGAGAATCTTGGGAAAGTAGCCGTCGAGGTACTGATTGTAGGAAGGCGGATAGCCGCCGAGGTTTGGGTTGCCAACGAAGAGACGCGGAGCCTGGTGTTCGGCTCCGTCCAGGAACTGCACGATTCCTTCCGGCGAATCGGTTATTATCTGGAGCCGGTGGGCTGCCGGGTAAGTGAAACGGAAGCGCCTTTCTGGGGCCAGTCGATCACCTCCCTATCCGGGAGGCCAGGGTGGAGGAAAGTGGACATCCGGGCATGAGGGTACAGGAATGAGAGGAAAACAAATGGGCAACCAAACGGAAAGGGCTGTTGCTGTTCGCTACCAGCCCGAAAAGGAGGATGCCCCGCGACTGTTGGCGTCAGGGCAGGGTGAAGTTGCCAGGAAGATACTGGAGATAGCCAGGAAACACGGGGTTCCCGCCTATTCCGACCCGGAATTGGTCGAGATTTTGGGCCGGTTTGAGCCGGGCACCGTGATTCCCGAGGAGTTGTACCAGGTCATGGCGGAGGTACTGGCGTTCATTTACCGACTAAATCAGAAAGCCGGGCCAAAAGTATAGGAGGCAGCCGATGACGCATAAGCGGGCGAGAACCGGACGCTTTGGTGAGGAACTGGCTTTGTCACACTTGCTGCGCGGGGGACATAAACTGCTGGAGCGGAATTACCGGACAAGGTTTGGGGAGATCGATCTGGTGACCATGGACGGGGACATTCTTGTTTTTACGGAAGTCCGGACCCGGAGTTCAAGCAGTTTCGGGACGCCCTTGGAATCCGTAACCCTGGCCAAGATTCATCGGCTGCGGCGGCTGGCCCAGGCCTATATCGCGGCCACGGGCCAAAGCCAAAGGTGCATCCGGTTTGATGTGATTGGGGTGAAGTGCTCGGCCGGAACGGCGCAGATCGAACACGTCGAAGGAGCATTTTGAGGCCGGGTAGTCGGGCGGGAAACCTCCCTCCCGGGTTCCCGTCAACGGTAAAACTCCTATGGGGAAGGGGATGTCAGCCATGAGCGTAATTCAGGCGGGTCTGGTTCAGATGGATATCGCCTATGGCGATCCGGGCCGGAACCGGATCAAGGCGGAACAATTAATCGGCGAAGCGGTCCGCAGGGGCGCCTCCCTGGTGGTTCTTCCTGAACTCTGGACCACCGGGGGCGACTTGAAACGGGCTGCCGATCTGGCCGAGGATTGGAATGGGGAATCAGTGCGGCTGATGCGCCGGCTGGCATTGGAACACCGTTTGTACATTGTGGCCGGTTCGTTTGCGGAACTGGCTCCTACCGGGGTTTACAACACCAGCTTCGTGGTCAGCCCTACCGGGCAGGTACTGACTATATACCGCAAGGTACACCTGTTCCCACTGATGGGCGAGGACAGGTGCTTTCAGGGTGGTCAGTCTCTGACTGTCGCTGATACCGGCTTGGCCCGCGTCGGGCTGTCCATCTGCTATGATGTCAGGTTCCCGGAAGTATACCGGTGTTTAGCAGCCGCGGGAGCACGGGTCATCACCATAGCGGCAGATTTTCCCCGGCCCCGAGAGGAGCACTGGGTCACTCTCTGCCGCGCCCGGGCCATCGAAAACCAGGTGTTTGTTCTGGCCGTCAACCGAGTCGGATCTGATCCGAGAAACTCTTTCTTCGGACGGACCATGGCCATCGATCCATGGGGTGAGGTTATTCTGGAGGCAGATGATCAGGAGCAGGTGCTGCTGGCCGAGATCAAACTGGCACTTGTCAATGAAGCCCGGGGGAGGATCCCCGTTTGGGAGGACAGGCGTCCCCAGGCTTACCACCTTCACCGGGGGGCGGGTGAGCCATGATCCTTCCCCGGATGTATCGCGTCAAACAGCAGTCCCGGGCCGAGCCGGTGGCCGACATTGAGGGAGCTGTATCAGAGGCACTGGGCAAAGCCCGCTTTTGGAGCGGCCTGGGCCCGGGGGCGCGGATCGGCATCACCGCCGGAAGCCGCGGCGTTGCCGGTATTGCCGCTATTCTTAGAGCTGCAGCCAGGCAAACGCGGGAACATGGGGCGGAGCCGTTCATCATTCCGGCAATGGGTTCCCACGGCTGCGGCACCACAACGGGGCAGATTGAAGTTTTACGGGGTCTGGGGGTGACGGAGTCAACGGTGGGCTGCCCGATCCGACAGTCATCGCAGGCCGTTGAGGTGGGAAGGCTGCCTGATGGCACACCCCTTTACCAGAACCCCCTGACCCGAGACTGCGACGGAGTAATCCTCGTAAACCGGGTTAAACCCCATACTTCGTTCCGCGGTATTGTAGAAAGCGGTCTGCTGAAAATGCTTGTGGTTGGGCTGGGCAACCCCGCCGGGGCCAACGTTTTTCACCGCCTGGCTCCACAGGCCCTGGGTGCCAAACTGCTGGAGATGGGGCGGGCCCTTCTGGACATAACGCCTGTCCGGTATGGGTTAGCTGTCCTGGAAACCGCGGAGGGCTGCGTGGCAGATGTCGACGGCATTGAGCCCGAACATATCGAGGAGAAAGAGGCCGAGCTTCTGGTTAAGGCGAGAAAGTTAATGCCGTCCATTCCATTTTGTGGAATTCACCTGTTAATTGTGGAAGAAATGGGGAAGTGTTTCAGTGGTACCGGGATGGACACAAACGTCATTGGCAGGCTGCGGATTCAAGGGGAGCCCGAGCCGGAAAAACCGGGAATCGCCAGGATAGTAGTTTTGGGGCTGGCGGAAGCATCCCATGGCAATGCCCATGGAATTGGCCTGGCGGACTTTACCACGAAACGCCTCGTGGCGGCAATTGACTGGGAGGCTACTTACCTGAATGCTATTACCAGCAGTTTTATCCAGCGGGCTTTTGTCCCTATCACCTTGCCCGGTGACCGGGACGCCATCGATGCGGCCATCCGCAGCCTCGGGGGCGTGTCTCCGGGCCGGATCAGGGCGGTCTGGATCAAAAATACTCTGCACATTGACGAAATAATTGTATCGGAGGCCCTGAAGGAAGAAGCCTGTGCCAACCCAGACCTGACGATGGACGGGGCGGGGTTTTTCCCCGACTTCGCCGGTGGGCGGCTGGCTGGGGGGTGGGATTAACATGAATTATCCGGACGCTTTGGCAGCGGCAGTACGAGAGTTTTCGGAACAAGATCCCCTGGAGATGGCCCGGGCCTTAAGGGTTGAGTATGAGCCTGGGGATTGCTGCTTTTCCGTTGCCTATTGCTCCGTTCCTTTTAGGGTGTTCTACCCGGGAGGCCGGGTGGCCTACGCAGGCGGCACCGAACCCCCTGATTTGGAAAAAGTCCTGCTGCTGCAGTACCTTTCCGGAAAAGGGTGCAGCCAGTTGGAACAAAAGCCGGTCGGACGGAGGGAGGCCGGGTGGTTGTCTTTCCGGGAACTGCCCGGGGGGGAACTGCATCACGTCCCGTTCCAGAAGGAAGCCATTCAACCTCTGGCGGCCCGGTTCGGGAACCTTCCTGCCGATTTGCTGACGGCGGGAAAACCGTATGGGGGAAGGGGGGTGAACATGGGGGACTGCGGAGTGGTAATCCCGGCGCTGCCCGGCGTGGAAGTAGCCGTGGCTGTTTGGGCCGGAGATGACGAGTTTCCCCCGAGCGCCAACATCGTATTTGGCGGCGGCGCCTATCGCTACCTGCCCACGGCGTCCCTTTGGGTCCTTGGTGTAGATATCTCTTGGAAACTACGGGGCGAACAACAGGAAAAAAACCGCCTGGTGTAGAATATGATATTAATAAAAATGGGCCTGGTATTAAGAAAGGGTTCTATCAACCTTCCTGGCGCTGATTCAACTTGGGAAAATAAGTTGAGCGGAGGTGTTTCATGCTAGCCAGACAGTGTGCCGGCGGAGTGGTTTTTGCAAAAGACCGTGTGTTATTATTAAAAAATGAAAAGGGTGAATGGGTACTCCCTAAAGGAGTTATCCGCGGGGGTCGGATTGCCAATGAGGTGGCACTTGACCGGGTTCAAGCCGAAGCAGGAGTCTCGGCGCGAATCGTTGCCCCTGCGGGCGAAACCAGTTATGAATTCTATTCTGTGACCAGACAGCAGCCTGTTTGCAATCACATAGTATGGTTTCTAATGGAGGCGGCCTCAGATGAGTTTACGATGTCTGACCGGAGTTTTAGGGATGGCGGGTTCTACCCCATCGACGAAGCTCTAGAACGGATCACCTACAGTCAAGATAAGTCTCTGGTCCGGGTTTCCTATCATAAATACCGCGGCATCCCCGGTTGACAAGGAAAACACCGACTCACCCAGTCGGTGTTTTTGATTGTGGGAGGCGATTGATTGAATCGGGGAGGGTTTCCGGTACGGTTAGCGGTATGGGTGATGCTGGTGTTTCTAGTGATCACGGGGGTTACCGCACCAGGACCGGTTGCGGCAGCGGGCAAATTAGCCAGCGAGTTGAACCTGTCTTCGGCAGATACGGTGCTTGTGATTGCCCCGCATCCTGATGATGAGACCTTGGCTGCGGGCGGGCTCATCCAGGAGGCTGTTTCGTTGGGGGCGGACGTGTTTATTGTTTTTATGACCAGTGGTGATGGTTTTCGGGCGGCCATCAACAGGCGGCACCTGTTTGGCAGCGTCAGTCCGAAGGATTTTCGCAAATTGGGGCTGAAACGGGAGAAGGAAGCATCCCGGGCAGTTCGAGCCTTGGGAGTCCCCGAAGGGAACAGCTTCTTTCTTGGTTACCCGGACCGAGGGCTGATGACCCTCTGGACCCGTTGCTGGAGTTCGGAGCAGCCGTTTCGCTCCCCTTTTTCAGGCCTGTGCCGGGTGTCATACCCTCACGCTTTCGACCCGCAGGCCCCATACACCGCCCCGTCGGTGGTCAAGGATTTGGAGGATATAATGAGGCTGGTCAGACCAACCATTGTCATATTTCCCGATGCCTCCGATTCCCACCCCGACCATGTGGCCACCCACGCCTTTGTCGTGTTTGCCACTGGGGAATTCCAGTCGGATGGACAGGGAAAGGGAGAACTGAGGCTGTACGCCTATACGATTCATGGCCCTTCAGATCTGTACTCGGCCAATGTTGACCCGCAGTTTCACATCCTATCGTGGTCTGCGCTGGCTGTTCCCGTGGAAGCGTTAGTGGCGATGAGGTTGGATAAAGACAGACAGTTGGTCAAACGGAAGGCCGTTTCCCTGTATGAGAGTCAGGTGCGTATCAGGGGAAAGTTCTTGTATGGATTTGTGCGTGACCAGGAGGATTTTATCGACTATTTCCACGCGGAAGCGCATAAACTGGAGAATCTGAAAGAATTGAAAGCTGCCCCGTCCGGGGGAGCCTGAGATAAACGAGTGGTTGGCATCAGAGGTCGCCCAGATTACCCCGGGGGGTGGTTTTAATGGAGGTTTACCGCGGGGCTGTCCACATCCATACCACTTATTCGGACGGTTCGGAGGCTTACGGGACTATCATGTCTAGGGCCTCTCACCTGGGACTTGATTTTGTAGTGTTTACTGACCATGATACCCTGGGGGAAGGGGTATCCGCCGAGGGTTGGCGCCATAACGCTTTTGCCGTGATCGGAGGGGAAGTGAGCCCGAGCCGAAACCATTACCTCGCCCTGGGGTGCTCCAACCTTCCCCGGCCGGAGGTAGGGCCGGAACAATATGTCCCGCAAGTAATCAATCAGGGTGCATTGGGTTTCATCGCGCATCCTTACGATGTTAGCAGCCGCTACCTTGGCCTTGACAGCTATGCCTGGGATCATTGGAACGTTACCGAGTTTGGGGGGCTGGAAGTGTGGAACTTCTTCTCCCAATGGGTAGGCCGCTGCCAGAACCTTTACCGGACTATCATCGGCCTGGCGTCACCAGGAACGTACTTGACGGGCCCCGATCCACAGACCCTGGCTTGCTGGGATCAGGTGGGCCTGAATCGACGGGTTCCGGGGCTGGCCGGTGTCGATGCCCACGGCGGCCGAAAGTGGGGTGGGCTGCCCCTGATTCTGACCAACTACTCGAAGCAGATGGCCACCCTGCACAACTATATTCAAACACCTGAACCATGGTCCGGATCCGTTGACCATGATCGACGGCTGATCCTGGAAGCGCTGGGGGAGGGACGGGCTTACCTGGTCAATAACCTGATTGGGACTGCATTTGATTTTGACTTTTGGGGTGAGGCAAGGGGAGCCCGCATTCCGATGGGCAGCGAGGTGTTCCCCAACGGCGGAGAGAGCGGCGGTCCTATTAACCTTCACGCCAAAACACCAAAGCGGGCCAAAATCAGGCTGATGTACAATGGAAAAGAGGAACTGGCGACTGCAGCCAGCTCCTTGAAATACCGGGCGGTGCGGCCCGGGGTGTACCGGGTGGAGGTTTGGACCGGGTGGGGCTGGAAAAAGCCTTGGATATTTTCCAATCCGATTTACCTAAGGTAGGCCGGGAACTTGCCCGGCCCACCTGATACCCAGCTGCGGTTCTCAGTGAATGTATTCTTGCTTCGGTTTTGCCGACCGATTGTTAACGGCAAATTCCATCCCTTCGAAAAACTGATCCTGATCTTCCGGGGCCACCCAACCGAACTGAATCCCTGTCGCCTTCGCCAGGAACGGATCGAGGGCACAGAGATCGGAATTATTCAGGTCTGAGAGGGCGGTTTTGCCCAACGAGATGGCTACCAGTTCCATTTCCCGGACGCTGGCATTCAAGAACCGGAACAGGTTCTCGGCTGCCTTATCGATATCCAATTTGTCGGTCATTTTCCCGGTATAAACCACCATGCTTGAAACGGATTCATATGGCATAGCGTCTGCCATCTGCCCGCTGAGCATCGACATAACCGCAGTCGTGCCGATGTAGACGGCATCTGCTCCCAGGGCCAGTGCTTTTAAAATCCTTCCCGGTGTTACCAGACCGCCGGTTGCGATCAGGTTGACGTCGCCGCTGACCCCCTTTCGGGCGAAATACTCCGCAGCTCTTGTCACCCCAAACATGGTGGGCAGCCCGAGATCATCCTGCAGGGTCGGGGCTCCCCCGTGCGTCCCACCTTCGGCGCCGTCTACTGTCACAAAGTCAACCTCTGCTTCCAGTGCAATCTGCAGTTCCTTTTCCAGGTGATGCGTGGCCGCAATTTTTAACCCCACCGGCACACCGGTCTCATCGCGGAGGTGGCGCACCAACTGGATGAAATCCTCTTGAGTGTTGACGCCCGGGAGTCGTGACCGGATTAAGGCGTCATCACCCTCCCGCAATCCAAAAGCCTCCCGGAAGTCGGAACCGATGTTTTTGGCGGTGGTCCGCTGAGGTGAGGAACCCTGAGCCCCTTGACCAAGCTGAATTTCAATGGCATCAAGGCGCTTGTATTTGTCCGGGGAATTCATCCAGCCCCCCCGGTTGTACTGGCCGATCAGCAGTTGAGCTGCTTCTCTTTCCTCCTCAAGAAGCCCTGCTTCCCCGGTGTTGGTGGCTGTCCCCGCAGCGGCGGCGGCTTTGGCCGCAGCTATCTTGGCGCTTTTGCTCAATGCTCCCCCAAAGGACATGGCCGCGACCATAACGGGTATGGAAATCGTCATCGGTTTGCGGCAGCGTGGTCCTATCGTCACTGAAGTCCCGATGCCGACGTTTTCCGGGGTGGGGAAACGGAACAGGTGGACGGGGTTAAACAGGATGCTGTCCCAAGGGGAAAACTGAATGTGACTGCCGAGGATCCGGGGGATCGGGGTGCCCTGAGCTGATCGCATGGCTAATTCCATCAGGTTGATCAGGCCAATCTTTTTTGTGGCCGGGATCATCCCGAAAATGTTCTCAGTGTATTGATCCCGCACCATCCGGGAAACAGCCTTGTCGACCGCTTCGTTCAGGTACGACCTGATATAACTGTCAATCAGCTTTGCCATGTTCAGCACTTCCTTGCGTTGGAGCAACACCCATGGTGTTGCTGATGTCCTCCACTTTTTGCGAAAGGGTCAGGCACATCTGTTTGATCGTGCCCAACTGCCGGGACGCGCTTTGCTCTTCCACCGCAATGTCCGTAAGCTCGCGATTGTCAAAGTTGGTCAGCTTGTTGTAGTGTTCGCGTTCAACCACGGCCAGGGTACCGGCCATCGTCTCTATTCGGTTGAGTTCGGATTGGATATAGGAGAGGGCATTTTTCAGATCCTTGGAACTCATGTTCACGCCTGATACACCTCCTGGTGATTTGCTTTCTCTCTATTTTGGTGCAATTGGTTTGAAAATATGTACCAGCAGGATTCTGATTAATTCCCCACTGTTATCCAGCCCTAATCCAATAAGCAGGCGGTCTCCCGAAGGCGCCCAGTCGAAGAACTTTGCCCCCAAACGGCCGCTGGCGGGGTAGTGGACTCCTTTTGTCAGATTGGCCACAAAGACTGCTTCCCCCAGGCCCAACTGACTGATGTAGGCAACTCTGCTGCCGGAAGGATCGGGTCCGGGATAAAAGGAATTTCCGTCCCGGTTTAACTTGGTTGTCTCCCCGGTGGTTGTGTCGAGAATGACGGAGGAAAAAACAGGATTATCGGATCCGGGTGGGGCCTGCCCCAAAGCAATCCTCCGGCTGTCGTTGAACCATTTTGCCAAAACGGCATCGCCAAACTCATAAAACCTGTTCGCGGTGCCGTCCGGGCTGATTACGCCGATGCCGTACGTCCATTCCCAGCCGCCCAAAACATAGAGTATTTTTTGGCCGTCGGCCGACCACTGGGGCCAGATGGGACGTTGAACGTCAATGTCTCGTTTACCTTTCCTGCTCGCAAGGATGAGCCGGGAGTAGGACCGGTTCAGGTCGGTCAGGTACAAACCTTCCGCGTCTGAATAAACCAGGCTGCTGCCGTCAGGGGATAGGTCAAAGCCTTTGCCGTCCCCGGGCACCGTAAACTCCTTTAGGACCTTGAATGTGCCCTTTTCGAGTATAATCAACCGAGAGTTTTCCTGGAAAACGATGTTCCTATCATTCAGGGTTTTTGTGCGGCTGCTGAAGGGCAGGGCCTTTTCATCCTCTATTCCCGCAAACAGGGGACTGGTGGAGCCTGTAGTCAAATCATACCGAAAAAGCTTTATCTGCCTGTTCGCATTGGCGGCGGGGTGATCGTTGGGTATGGTTTTATATCCCAGAAGCAGGGTGTCCGGGTCGAGCCAGTTTGCAGTATAAACACAGAAACCCGGGGGACTGGCAGGATTAATTTCCGCAGTCCGAAAAGGTTTGTCCAGTTTGGTAAACTGCAGGTACTGCTTCCAGTTCTGGTCGCTGTACCTGAACTCAAGATCCTTTCCGGCCCCCCCGGCCCCGGCAAATATTTTTTCGGCTGTCTCCACATCCCCGGCGGCAAGCGCCATGGACATTAAGTCATCATAGGCGAAAGAGTCGCCAAGAGTTGCGCTTTTTCTATAAAGCCGCTCAGCCCGATCCAGGTCGTCAAACCTCGCCTTGCGGGCCTGGAAAAAGTAGTCCCCTATATAGAAAAATACCACAAATTTCAAGTGGAGGCGAACTTTTTGATGAAATCGTTAGCTTTGGGTTCTGTGGTATTCGTTGTCACCGCATTGGCTTCGTATATGTTTGGCGACCGCAGTATGACAATCAAAATACCCGGGGTGGTAGGGTTGGTTTCCCTGTTTCTGGCGGGGGTATTTTCCGGCGGGCTGGCCGGCGGAAGCCAGATCAGAGCCAATTATGCCACCGAAACCAGAGGGGATCGCGAACAGAGGCAGAACTGGTCCTTGAGCCTGTTCCTTTTTAGCCTGCCGAATTTGGCCGGGGCGGTACTCGTGTATTATTTTCTATAGGTACGGGCTCGATTTCTGGCACACCTTCAGAAAACCCCAGATTCTTTGTTCTGTATTGTCCCTGGGCGTTTTGCTTCTACTATGGTTTCTTGGTCAAGTTCAACTTTAACCCGTGCGGCAAGAAGTCTCCCTCCTCTAAGCTACCTTGCTCATGCTAATGAGAGCGTAGGCGGGAGATGAATTGCCGCTTTTCTTTCCCATGATAATCATTGATAAAACGTCCAGAA
>Ga0074195_1000327_pt1 | contig 102876 bp, 83 predicted proteins | sample EPASupsiteHSE623_FD_64525 | JGI IMG/M metagenome (GOLD analysis project Ga0074195, IMG submission 64525) | Bioremediated contaminated groundwater from EPA Superfund site, New Mexico - Sample HSE6-23 | ecosystem: Environmental > Aquatic > Deep subsurface > Groundwater > Contaminated ... | reverse complement strand
AAAAGTGTGGTCAGTATCGAGGCTGCCAGTGCCATGATCAAATCCATCGCCGATCAGACGAACCTTCTCGCGCTGAATGCCGCCATCGAAGCGGCTCGTGCTGGGGAAGCTGGTCGTGGATTCGCCGTGGTCGCCGATGAAATTCGCAAGCTCGCCGAGCAGTCGAATAATTTTGCTGGTGAAATTACCACCATCATCGCAGAGCTAACGGCTAAAACGGATATCGCCGTTAAAAAGATGGAAGCCTCAAAGGCTGTAAGCACGCTGCAGCTCCATAGCTTAGACGCTACCCAAAATAAATTTAAAGGCATCGCCGAGTCCATCGAGAAGGTGAAAACGGTCATCGAAGCGCTGAACCTTTCCAGTGATCAAATGCTGGATAAGAAAGGCCAAATTATCGATATCGTAGACCACCTAGCATCCATCTCAGAAGAAAATGCTGCCAGCTCTGAGCAGGCATCTGCAGCCGTTCAACAGCAAACCTCCGCCATGGAGCAAATCGCCTCCGCTAGCGAATCCTTATCGAAGCTCGCTGAAGAGATGCAGCGCAACATCAACCGGTTTAAGCTATAGTTAAAATAATTTCCAAACAATTTAAGGGCCGTCCACAGTAAGATGTGGACGACCCTTTTTATTTAACACGTTCATTTAGAGCTTAAACTTAGAAACGCTTTCCTGAAGCGCTTTTGATCCTCGCTGAATCAGCTCCGCTTGATCTGATACCGCACGCGACTGTTCAGAGATTAGTGCTGTCTTATCGGCGATGGTCAGTGTGCCTTCTGCCGATTCTGAGGTCGCTGTGGTGATTTCAGCGATGGCCTTCGAAATCGTCTCCACAGAAGCGAGGAGCTGCTGTGAAGTGGCACTAAGGTCTGTGGAAATATCATTAAAGACCTTCGCATCTGCCTGGTACTGTGTGCTCGTGTTGACTAAGACATCATAATCGCCGATGACCTTAGACTCGATAAAGCCCACGATGTTTTCCGCATTGCTTGCAAGTCCATTAACCACTTTCAGAATTTCTTCAGCGACAGCTTGGATCTCAGTAACGGACTGCTTCGATTGCTCAGCGAGCTTTCTGATTTCATCCGCTACCACAGAGAAGCCTCTTCCTGCCTCACCTGCTCTCGCTGCTTCGATGGCGGCATTTAACGCGAGAAGATTGGTTTGTTCTGAGATTTGAAGAATCGCATTCGATAAGACGTTGATCTTATCCACTTCCTTGGTTTTTTCAAGAGATATTTTCAGTTGCGCTTTTGATTGCTCATAGGTGGCGATCGCCATGTTTTTAGACGTTACCGCCACTTCTAATAGTTGCTTCGCCTTTTGGTTGATTTGGGTAGATGTCAATGCACCTTCCTGCGCTTTATCCGATACGAGGTTAACTGCATTTTCAATTTCCTTCGTCGTCGCATTGATTTCCTCGCTACTAGCAGCTGACTCCTCCATACTGGCTGAGAGTTCTTCAGTAGCTGCTGAAACATCCTGGATATTATCGTTAAGGCTGATGACGTTTGTGTTCACTTGCTCTACAGCGCCATTCATTTGACTTGCTTCAGTAACGACACCCGTCATGATGCCGTGAAGATTTTCTAAAAACTGATTGACTGACTCTGTCATTTTACCCAGCTCATCTTTTGAATCGACGCTGAATCTTTGTGTTAAATCGCCACCACTGGTTGCCAGCTGGCTTAAATTCTGATTTAAACGCATAACTGGCTTTAAAATCATACGAGAAATGATAAGTCCAAACATCACCGATAGAACGACTGAAACCGCCAGTACACCGCCGGTAGCTAAATTGATTTGTCCGCTTACCGTAATGGCTTCATCCACTGCAGTGGTTGCATTCGCTTTATTAATTTCGATCAGCTCTTCTAAAGCCTTATAAAGTCCATTATACGACCTGACGTTCGTTCTGAGTGATTGCGTTACCATGTTGTTATAGTTGATTTGAGACACCTTATTACGATAAGTGGATTCAAATGACAAATACGTTTTATGGTCATAAGCCCACTTTTCGTAAAGGGGTTTGACATTTGTCCATTTGACCATCTCTTCTTCAGAAATGTTTAAACCTTCATAGGTTGCCATGGCTTCATCGATATGCAGAAATTCAACATCCATTTTTGCGAGATACTCGTCGCGAAGCTCCTTACTGAGCTCAGGAACCAATAAAGCGTTTTCGGCACTGGCAATCACCGCCACCGATTCACTGATTACCATCAGGGCATCCACACTTGGTAAATATACCGTTCCGATACTATCGACGTCAGACTTGAGCTGTGACACACCATATAATCCAGCAGAACCAACCAATACGGTCAAAAGTGTCACTAGCAAAAAACCACCGAGAATCTTCTTACGAAGTCCCATATTCTTAATCATAAGTACCCCCATGAAATTATTGTTCACAAAAAAAGGACTAAAGTACGACCACCGTCATATTTTAGTCCTTTAAGCATAGCATAAATTACCTTTTTGTAAAATTATAATTGAAATTTTTCATGAAATTTTGTTCATTTTTTGTGCAACGTGTGGCATTTTTATTGATTTGTTTTACTTTTTAAGCATCTCTGTCCCATCTTCGCTTCTGATATAATCATGATTCGTTGATGCTTCTTCGATATCACCACTGCTCGTATGAGTAAGTGGAACATCTGACCAAGAATTCCGGGTTAATCCTAAAAGCGGACCACGACCTAATAAATCATTTAAAAGTTTTACCAATTCTACCCTTCTCGTATAGGAACTCATGTCTAGCTGAGATTCCACAGACTGCCCGAGCCATTTAACGATGACCCAGTTAAGCTCGCGATTTGATAGTGGCTGATTTGGTCTAAAGGTGGAATCGAGGTAACCGTTCATCAGACCGCGCTCAGTGACATTTTCAATATCAAAATAAGCCCAGTTGATGATATTTACATCACTATATTTGATATTTGGTTGTGTTTTGCTATTACCAGAAGTCAATCGGCTTAAAATGGCTGCAAACTCACCCCTCGTCACTAAATTTTGTGGTTTGAAGGTGCCATCCGGATACCCTTTAAGATACGCAGTATGAGTTCCTTCATCATCGTAATCGAAGATGACGATGATCTTCCAAACTTTCTTTTCACCTTTAGATGTCTCAATCACGTATTCCACTGTACTTGAGAAATCATTTTTCGTAACATCACTAATTTGTAGTTTTCCATTTACTTTCACCGTCGATCCAGTTGATGCGACAAATGATGCGATGGCGTCTTTTACATTGGTCCCTTTTTTCACATGAATGGTAACGACACCTTCTGTAGAATCGATTTTCGTCATGCCCTCGATCCCCTTAAGCTTAAACTCGACGAACTCCGTTCCTAAACTAATGATGGCAAATGTACTAAATTTGCTTATACTAAACTCTACTCCCATCAATCCCGTTTCATCATAAGTGACGAGCTTTCCTTTTAGAATAACGCGCTCACCATCTGAGTGCTCGATAAAAACAAAAAGGTTATTTTCAAATGCCGCGCGCTCACTTGGATCTGTAGGTACTTTCGTTTGGTTCAGTGGTAAAGTCAGCGTTACTGGACGGCTACTCATGTTCGTTTCTATGGTCGCCGGTCTTTCCAGAAGCTGAAGCGAATTTCCTGACGCTAACGTCAAGGTCAATTGCTCAGTTAAAACGGTGTTTTCAAACTCAGCACGTCTAGTAGCCTCTCTTACTGGCACAACTCTAAAATATAAATCCTGATTAATTGTATCAAGTGAGCTGTTAGGAATACTGATTCTAGCGTGAGATGTTTGAAGCTCAAGTGAAAGTCCCTGAGTTGCCAATGTTTGTAATGATGCTCCTGTCAAGTTCACTGTAAGCTGTGAAACGCTGTCATCTGCATCCGGAATAATGATTGTCGCTTTATTGGCAGTGCCGGTTAAATTCGAAAGCGTTTTTTGAGCATCTTCATTTGTGAAGTTCACTGTGTCTTTTATCGTGCCGTTTGGATCAGTCACGCGGTTGATCACCGCTTGCGAAACCACTGCGTCTTTATTATCCCCTTGTATGACATTTACCTTGATTTTTTGCTCTATTGGTTGAGGCGTTGGCTCTGGCACTGGAGTAGGATCTGGAGCAGGATCTGGAGTAGGAGCAGGATCCGGAGTAGGATCTGGTATAACAACATCCGTTTTAATGGTCGTCGAAGCACTTGGTAGTGACACTTCGTGAGTAGCAGTTTCATCGATTCGGGTAATCACAGCATATTCTGTATCTGCATCAAGCCCATTAAAGACGCCACTGGTTTGCCAAGTATTTCCACCATCGATACTATAAGACTGACCCGCTACCACTTCTACTTCGATGCTACTCGCATTTTTCGACTTTTCAACTGGAGGAAGTGGGGCATCAGGACCTGATAATTTAGGGATTTGAGTCGACTTTGCACTGGTTGCAGAACCAGATGCATGCGTTCCATCAGCTGTTATTTTAACGGAGATTCTCGTTCCAATATCTTCGCTGACCAACAAATAAGTCGCTAAATTAGCACCGGCGATAATCACATCATCTCGATACCATATAAAGGTCGGAACATCACCACTTACTTCACCAGAATAACTCGGTGTAGCTGTCAAGGTTTCATTAAAAATAGCGGTTCCACTAATCGTTGCATCATTTAAAACCGGAAGAGAAGCATCTACATTAATGCTAAAAGTAATTTGATCGTTAGCTTCATTTCCTAATACATCAGATCCAATCGCGGTTAGTTGGTAATTTCCATTATCAAGCGCGGGACCACTCCACTGCCAGTTACCATTTGCTGATATAAAATTCGTAGAGGCTACTACAGCTCCTCCACTCTTTAAGGTTAAGAAAACTGTGTTTTGAGCATCGGTCGTTCCAGAGAAAAGTACTGTATTGGATGCAGTGATTATTGCTGCTTCTGTTGGCGAGACGATATCTATCGTAGTAGATGCATCAACCGTTAAGGCTTGGTTTGCACTCGCGCCAGTAAGTGAAGCAACAACTGTATAAGTTCCATCAGAAAGGGCGTCACCACTAGGAATGTCTAGTCGCCACTTGCCATTTAAAGCTTGAACAGTATATGATTTTCCACCTGGATTTATGGTGATAGTGATGTCTGTTCCATTTGCTGCATTTGTTGTTCCAGAAAGTACTGGTCTTGGATCCATCGTCGTAAAACTACTGCCGTTATCTATGGTAATAGCAGCAGTATTTACTGTTACCTGAACACTATCCACAGCGACTTCACTATTGCGTTTAGCCACGACTGCAAGTATATGCGTACCCACTGTTAATGGTTTTTCAACTGGTTGTAATACCCAGTTGCCGCTACCGTCAGGAATGAGATTTTCTACTTCAACGCCATCAATAAATGCAGTAATCGTCGTTGCCCCAGTGGATACACCCGTTAAACCAGGGTTTGATAGCAGTGGACCTGTTACTGAACTGATGTAGATGGATAAAGGAATTGTTACTCCTCCTCCACTTGTATAAGTCAATTGCTGAGTAGTGGTAGCGTAGGTGGTATTACCATTTGTCGTACGTAAGGTTGCTGTGAGTTTATAAATGCCAGGTGTAAGTGCAGGTGACACTGTATAAGACCAGGTCTTACTACTACTGTCTTTTGCAGTCTTCACTGTAGTTGATTGATTAAGGCTGTTCGTTATCGTCAGATAAATATCCACGTTGTTTCCTGGCTTATCTGTACCATAAGCACCTGTAATCGTAGGCGTAGAGGTATTGACGACTGCATTATACCCACCTGTAATGGTTAGGCGATCAACGCTTGCGGCTTTTACAATCTCGAATGATTTTGTGCTCCTGACCGTATATCCACCACTTACAGTACTTGCGATAATGGTGAAAAGACCGTTTGCATCAGGGGTTATCGCCGAAATATTCGAGCTCCATTCATAAACTGAACCGTTTTGTATAGGTGATACAACTAAAGTTGATCCATTTACATCTAAAGTTACATTAGCTGAGGAGTTTGAAGTACCACTTACGATGATGTTGTTCGAAGTAAATGGCTGAGTGGCACTGCCACCGTTAGTAATACTCGTAAACGTTAGAACAGGGATTTGACCTGGTGCTTGATACGGTGCTAATCCAAAACCACCCTCAGGTGAATAGAGACTATTAATCTTTATTTTTTTAAAATCTTGAAAAGTTGCTACTTGACCCGAAGCATTTGAAAGATATTCTTTGTTGATGACAGCTAGATTTGCCGCCTGAGACGTACCGTACAAAAACCGGAGTTCACTCGTCTCGCTGATTTGCTGTTCTAATGATAACACTTGATTAATGGCTGAAAATGGCATTTGAAAATCGATGAAATAATGCCCGTTATCGGCAGGTGTGATTCGTGTTCCCGGTACGGCATCAGTGCCATCCGCAGCACTATATATGGGTAATACGTTGGTTCCGTCTCCATTGGTGACATACACATAGTCTGAAGAAGTTGGCTTCCCATTCAATCCCACGGCTGCGATTTGAGTGTTTTCGCCCCATAATTGAACTAACCATGCAGTGGAAATAAAGCCCCCTTTGACATCATAAGGATCACCTTTTACCCTTAGTCTAAAGAAGAGCGTCGTGTCGCCACCTTCATTTAACGACGCGACATAGACTGAAGGTAATGAACCATACCCACGGTCAGTGCCACTCGTGATATCTGAAGCTGTAGGATTCACGTCTGAACCTGGATCGACAACAGTTGCTCCGTTTGTGTATACATACGGAAGAAAACTGCCATCTGTAGGCCAAGCCTTAGCGCTACTTATTGGGTCAGCGCTTGAAATTTGCGGGTCTCCAAGCGGAGTCATCGTTAAAATTAACGATAATATTAATAATTTACTCAAACTTTTTTTTAATTTCATAAACACCTCTTCAAATAATGATCAATTTGTCACGAATTTATAGTGCTTTATACCCAGATAATATATTCGGAAACTGATAAAATGATAATAATTTTCAACTAGATTGTAAATAAAAAGACTAAAACATGATTGCATCATATTTTAGTCTTTTAGTTTAATGATTTATTTCATTTCTTTATACCGTAAACTTCCTAATCAAGGATTGAAGTGTCTGTGCCATTTCAGATAAGTCCTCGCTCGCGTTCGCGATTTCTTCTGCAGAAGCTGACTGCTCTTCGATGGCAGCTGAAGCCTCCTCTGTGGCAGCAGCGTTTTCTTCTGCTACTGATGCCAGTCTTTCGATATTTTCCAGAACCTCTGATTTATTTTCTTCCATCTTTTTACTGGAAGTCTCAATTAAATGGACGAGTTTCTCTGATTTTTCGATAGCCTCTGTAATACCATCAAATGTCTGACGTGTGAGCTTGACACTGGTCTCTTGCTCTTTAACGATTTCACTGGCTTCCTTCATCTTATTTACGGCCATTTCTGCATCCGATCTAAGTCGATCGACCATCTCATCGATGGTGGTCGTGGTGTTTCTAGACATTTCAGCAAGTTTTCGAATTTCATCAGCAACGACGGCGAAGCCTCTGCCATGCTCACCCGCACGTGCAGCCTCGATGGACGCATTTAGTGCCAGTAAGTTCGTTTGCTCAGATATCGATGTGATCAAGCTACTCGCTTCACCGATTTTAACCGTGCTTTCATTTGTCTTTTGAATACTTTCATACGCTGTGGAAGAGGCGCTTGCATTTTGAACAGCCTTTTTCGCAAGGTTTTCAACCACTTTTAGACCATCACCTACGAGCTTGCCGATTTCCTCTGAAGAGACGGAAAGGTCTTTAGTACGCTTTTGGTTATTTTCGATTTCATCACTAAGCTTTTGAAGCACATTCATGGCATCTTGGGTGTTGCTTGCTTGGTCGCTTGCACCCTTAGCGATATCATTAACAGTCTGTGCCACTTCACCAGAAGCCGTCGCCGATTGCTGAGAGGTTGCTGTAAGCTCTTCTGAGGTTGCCGATACTTGCTCTGCGGTGCTGGAAACACTGACCAGAAGCTCTCTTACGTTATCTTCCATTTGATTTAAGGCCTTCGCCATAAATCCGATTTCATCCTGGCGTTTTTCTAGTGAAGCCACTGCCGAATCAGCCTGTTTGCTGAAATTAAGCGAAGCTTGTTTTTCCACTAAAGTGGTAAGCTTAACGATCGGTCTTGCGATGGATCTCGATAAAACCACTGCGCCTAACATGGCGAGCGCCACCACTGCGATGACGATGATGACAAGCGTGTTACCTAGAAGATTAACACCTCTAAGCACTTCTGAGCTTGGAGCTGTGCTAATCACATACCAAGGTGTGCCAATAACTGGCTCGAAAGCATAGTAAATCGTCTTTCCTTTATAATTATAACTCCCGCTACCAGACTGGTTGGCGAGTACGTTTTCAAATACCTTTGCCACATCTTCGTAGGTCTTATCCGTTTCTGCGGCGACGATTGGCTGGAACTGTTTCATTACCAATTCACGATCGGGGTGAGCCACTGTCACACCTTCTGTGTTGATCATGTAAGCGTAGCCTTCTTTTCCAAAGCCTAGTTGATCCGTAATTTCAGATAAAGCGTTACCATCACGTCGTGCGATCAATACACCGACTACCTGGTCGTCTTTTAAAATCGGTACGGCATACATTAGGACAGCCTGACCCGTCACTTTGCTGATGATGACATCTGAAACGTTTGCTTCCCCTGCAAGCGCTTTAGTGATATACGCGCGATCGCTAAGGTCCGCATTTGTGCCTTCTAAAATGTACTTCGCCTGTCCCGAAGTATTAACGATGGCCATGTCCAAATAGCCGAGGCGTTCCACATCGTTTTTCAGCGAAGAATGTTGAAGATTATAGTTCATGGATTGTAGCTGTGATCGGTTCGCGATTTCCTTTAATAGTTCTAATCGGTTATCGACGGTTAATGTGATTTTTTCTGCACCGACAGTTGTGAGTCCATGTAAGCTCTTTTCTGCTTCTTCGATCATGGCCGTTCGGCTAAATACTAACGATAATCCGCCGACGATTACACTAATCAGTATGGCGAATAGGGCAATAATGATGGTTATTTTTCTCGTCAATCCACTCTTCATTGGTCACCTCATAGATGTCCCCTTCACATAAAAGGGTTACGTTATTAACATTCTTTAATATTATACTCCTAATTAATAGAGGTGTCTATGGAATTGAACGCCACTTGAACGGTTGTTTTTTTAACAGTAGTAAGCGTTTGGATTGGACAGACAGCGCACCAGCTTCTGGGTTTGAACAGGACGCCAAGTATGATCCCTATCACTGTAGAGGTAAACATAATGGAGAAAACACGATAACTGAGATGTTCTATAAATGGTGGTAAATCAAAGGTGATAAGCTGCGGTAGTTGGATTGGCACCACAAATGCCATCAAAAATCGCAGGTAATTCATCGGTTCAATTCGTCCGAAAAAAACCATCATCGTCGACATGGACGCAAAAAATAGATTAATGCAGAATAGTCTAAGGACCAGTTGCTTCGACTTATCGGTATAAAGCCAGTCAGGTGCTTTGATTCCCAAAGAGATCGGTTTTAAAACTTTCGAAAAAAGGCTCGCCCGTGGACAATACCCCTTACACCACAGTTTGTCTCTAGCTGTCAGTCGCATAATGAATGGCAGAACCATACAAATAACCCCAACTAAAGCAAATGAAATATTAATGAGACTCAGTCCAAAAAACAAAAGTGTACCTAAAAATAGCCAATCCTTCCAACGCTTCATCAATCTATTGCTCCTAAAGTTTTTGACCATTCTATCAAATCGACACATTTCAAATCAAGAAACTTAGTCACCAAGCACCATAAAAAATAAATTATATTTTTCACAAACTTATTTTATGTTATACTTTATTAGATGTTTTGATCTTATACCAATGTGATTATGATATGATCCAAATGAGGTGCTGATGAACATACCCTTTCATAAACAAGGCATTATGCCGAATCAAGGTGCCAGAGAGCGCCTATTTGCCATCTATATTCATCTGTCCATGGCCGTCGTGCTAATCTTTACGATACTATTCGCATTTATGGGATTTCGCCAAGCTGCCTTAATACAGTTCATAGGCATTTTTCCATTTATGCTTGCACTTCGTTTAAATTTTCACCAAAAGATCCTTCTCTCCAAATTGGTGGCGATGCTCTCTTCCATTTTTCTAGTGGTGATGCAAACCAATGTGAATTTCACCCGTGAAACAGGCTTTCATTATCAGCTTATCGCTTTGGTGGTCGTGCTCTATCTGATTAACGACATGAAGTTTTTTTCAGATCGACTTTTTACACTGGCCTTCAGCGTAATCATCGCCATCAGCTTTTTCGTCTGTGAGCTCAGCCACTTTACTGTGCCGCTGATTCCCGTGTCCGATCAAGTGAATAGCCTTTTTCATAACCTCAGCCTTATCTCCACCTTTGGCGCACTGAGCTTACTGCTTTACCATTACTCCATACAGCTCTCACTTAAAGAACAAGCCCTATCTTATATGGCAGATTTTGATGCCCTGATCGGGATTCATAATCGCGGCTACTTTAACGCATATGGCGATAAGGTTTACCCAGCTTACCTGTCAAAACCAGAAAGACTTCACGCCATCATCATGGATGTGGACGACTTTAAAAATATTAACGACACTTTTGGCCATCCCATCGGAGACGTGGTGCTTAAACAGCTCGCCATGCGCATTAAGATGACCATCGATGAGGACATGCTGTTCTCTCGATATGGTGGCGAAGAGTTTGCACTGCTCATCGAAAACCGTCGTAAGGATCTCGTTTTGGAGCTCGCCGAAAGCATTCGCCATGGTCTGGAAGCCATGCAGATCGAAACAGACCAAGGCATCATAAAGTTTACCATCAGTCTAGGTGTCGCCACGAACCGGCCTGAGCATACGTGTTTCGATGATATCATGCGCGATGCAGACCGCGCACTCTATGCCTCGAAGCATGCTGGTAAAAATAGAATCACATTCTATAACGATTAACCGAAGTCACCAAACAGAAGCCACCCTTCCTACCAAAAAAATCAAAGCGTGTCTATATCCGATTGGATAAGACACGCTTCTCTATTTTTTGGATTATTTATTATTTATTATTTATTATTAATTGATTGATTCATTACACGTCCATCTCGATAAACTTGATTCTAAACCTTCCATTTACCAGCGCATGCGCCACGAAATAAACGATGGTCATGAGAACGGTGAAAAGTGCCACCATATAGGCGCCGCCCACATCAGGTAAAAGCTTGACCATCAGATACCCTAATCCGCCTAATACGACTCTAAACAACAGTGCAATCATGATATTCATGTTATTCTTAATCGCCGCTGTCGGGTTCGACCAGTTAATAAAGGGCCTTAAGATGTTCACGATGATATCTAATGTACTAAACGCGAGATTTGCTGCCATACTAAACGCCAGTGCTAACACGATTTCCAGCGGTGTGAGTGGTAATATCCAGAACGAAGCCGCCGCTAGAATCACCGTCGCAAACGTATTGATGATGACACTTGAGAGGATACGCGTTAAAATATTTTCTTTGATGGAAACCGGTAAAACCCGCGTTTCCCAAAATGTCTTTCCTTCACGCGTGATCACTGTGGCCGATAAGCTACCCATAAGGCTCGGTGCGCTGATAATCCCAGCGAAGATGTAGATGCCAAACGGCTTAAACATCGGATCCTTAAACGTCTCCAGACTCATAAGTCCCATCGCCGCATAGATGCCGAACAGTAAAATCGGTATAAAAATCGTCATGACCGTATTCAGTAAAAACGTCGGGTTATGGACGATGATTCCGATATGTCTTTGGATTAATAATAGGCGCTTTGAACGGGTTTTATACGCTATCTTTCCCTTTTTCCCGTTACTGCTTTGCTGGTTATACTTCGTCATAGCCCCTTTATAAAGGTGACCCGCTGTAAACTTCAGCACTACCACAAATGCGAGGTTAAGAAGAATATAGTACACCGTTTCCATCACAGAACCCAGCACCATCTTCGTAAGCCATACGCTTGGCGGGAATCGATGTCCGATGAGCGCCATGAGTCCATCACTGCTCGACAAGTACTTCTGAAGCGAAGCGGGATCCATACTGATACGCGTAAACAGTAGCTGCATGACGATGATGACTGCTAAAAGCACGATGTTACCCACGATGACCATGAGATTACGATTCTTACGACCGCCGATAAACGTCATAAACGGCACGATCACCAGCGTCGCGAAAATCAGCGGCATGAGTGGTGTGAACAAGGTTGCCAGGAGTCCTAAAAGAAGTGGCGCGAGCTTCAGCCCATCAGCTAATGCATAAAAGCCCACGCTGGAACCAAACAATGCCGCTGCCAAGGCGACTAAATAAACATAAACCGAAGCGAGCTTAGAAAACACCACGGTATCTTCCTTAACAGGAAGTGTGGCGATAAACGTCAAATCCTTCGAATAAAAGAATACGGAAACCACCAGCGGAATCGCCATAAAAAAGAGAATCATGGTCGTCGCCACATACATATACGTCATGGTCAGTTCAGGAAACCCGATCATGGCGAAGGACAAATACATCTGCCGTACGATTTCTATCGCAGGAAATAGAATAAACAGCGGCAGCACGATCATCAGTCGATTTAGCAGCTTGCTCTTAATGTTAAGCTGCTGCGTATAGCGACTTGTGAAGTCCTTTAGTTGAATTTTCGTCAGTGCCCACAGCTTATTCATCCTTCGTCATCTCCAAGAAAATGTCTTCTAATGTCACCGTACGGTCCTGCTTAATCTCCTCCGGTGTTCCAAGCGCGATGAGTTTTCCCTTATGGATAATCGCCACACGGTCACATAAATTCTCCACTACCTCTAAAACGTGTGATGAAAACAGGACGGTTCCCCCTTCTTCACAGTGCTCCTTCATCAAATCCTTCAGCACCTTAGCAGAATGCGGGTCGAGTCCCACGTGTGGTTCATCGAGGATAAACATTTTGGGCTTTGGTAACAATGCCCCGCAGATCATGAGCTTTTGGCGCATCCCGTGCGAATAGCTGTTCACCGGCTGTGTTAATGCATCATCAATCTGAAACTGCTTCGTAAATTTCTCGATACGCTCTTTTCTCACTTCCTTAGACACATCGTACATGTCCGCGATGAAGTTCAAATAATCGATGCCCTTAATGGCATCATAAATTTCTGGATGGTCTGGTACGAACGTAAAGCTTCTTTTCGCAGCGACAGCGTCAGTGCGGATGCTGTGACCATCGATGGTAATCTCACCTGATGTAGGCGCGATGATGCCTGTAATCATCTTTAGCGTGGTGGTTTTTCCAGCGCCATTCGGTCCGATAAACCCGAAGATTTCTCCCTGTTTAATTTCCAGATCCAGCGCATCCACCGCTTTCTTCTGGTTGCTATACACCTTTGTGACTTGTTTGATATTCAACATGGTATCACCCCAACTTTAATTTTCTACGCCCATTCTAAACCTCAACTATTAAAAATCTCTTAAGAAAACATAGGAATATCATAAAAGTGCACCCTCACACGCAAAAAAACCGCCCTTTCAGAGGCGGATTTTTTATGAGCTACTTTGATGGAACATCATGCTGCGTATTAATTTAACCTGATGGCGCCACTGCCGTTTTCGCATACATAGTAGGCGGTGACCGCTGTTCCCTCCACGTTGATGTAGACGTTGATTTCGCCGACTTCAGCTTCTGATAATCCCTTCTCTACACAATCAACTTTAATTTTTTCCATGATGTCTTTTTCTTTTAAGCAAGCTAGGTCGATGCCGCTAAGCTGTAAGGTTATGTTTCCGATCTTCATCAAATCACTCCTATAAGTATAGTATTTGTATCACCATTATAATGTATAATTCCATTACTTATCTACCCTATATCTAAAGGGATAATCAAAATTTTCACTATCAAATGGTATGCGTTTATACAGATCGCCAATCGTAAAAAAATCGTGAATTCTTTATGAGGCTTCTTGAAAATTATAACAGCAGGTGTAAAATAAAGTTAGAAGTTAGCACTCTCTGCGTTAGAGTGCTAAAATAAGGAGGTGCAAACCATGAATCAAGAAAAAATGACGCGAAACACACTGCAATCACTAAATAATGCGAGTCAACTCGCTGATGAATATGGCAGTGCCGCTATTGACCCCGAGCATTTATTATATGCTACTTTAATGCTTCCAGATAGTCTGGTAAAATCATTACTCGAATCGGTAAGTCCTGATTATAATGGGTTTGAAGCGACGGTCTCTTCCATGATTCAGAGAAAAGCTAAGGTTACTGGTGCAAATCAACGCTATCTCGCACAGAGTACGGAAAAGATCATCAGTGAGGCTGAAAAAATCGCGAAACGCATGAAAGACGAGTTCACCAGTGTTGAACATCTCTTACTCGCCATGATCACCATGCCTACCGCTGAACTGAAGCGTCTTTTCGCTGAGTTCGGGGTCACAGAAGCGAACACATTGGAAGCCCTAAAGAGAGTACGTGGCAATAAACGCGTTCAAAATGACTCGCCTGAGCAAACCTATAATGTCTTAGAAAAGTATGGGGTCGATCTCGTCGCTAAAGCCCGTGAAAATAAGCTCGATCCAGTCATCGGACGCGATGAGGAAATTAGGCGCGCCATACGCATTCTGTCTAGAAAAACGAAAAATAACCCCGTACTTATCGGGGAACCAGGAGTGGGTAAAACCGCCATCGCCGAAGGCCTCGCCATGCGCATCGTAAAAGGGGACGTCCCCGACAGCTTAAAGGATAAGACCATCTTTTCGTTGGACATGGGGGCATTAATCGCAGGTGCAAAATTCAGAGGTGAATTTGAGGAAAGGCTAAAAGCGGTTCTAGATGAAATTAAGGACTCTGATGGAAAAATCATGCTCTTTATCGATGAGCTCCATACAGTGGTAGGTGCTGGACGCACCGATGGTGCACTCGATGCCGGTAATATGCTAAAGCCGCTTCTGGCGAGAGGAGAGTTAAAATGCATCGGCGCCACCACCTTATCAGAATACAAAAAGCACATCGAAAAGGACACTGCTCTGGAACGCCGCTTTCAGCCGATCATCATCGCTGAACCCTCTGTGGAAAGCACGATTACCATCCTTCGTGGCCTAAAGGAAAGATATGAGGTCTACCACGGGGTTCGCATCAGTGATCAAGCGCTGATCCAAGCGGCGGTACTCAGCGACCGATATATCTCCGACCGCTTCTTACCGGATAAGGCCATCGACTTAGTGGATGAAGCCTGTGCGGTGATTAAAACCGAAATCGAATCCCTCCCTGTGGAGCTGGATGAGCTCTCACGGAAGATGATGACCTTAGAAATTGAACTGGCCGCTTTATCAAAAGAAAAGGATCAAAGCTCTCTCGACCGTTCAGATAAACTTCAAAACGAGCTTTCCGAATTAAAGCATGCCTTCGAAAGTAAAAAGGCGATATGGGAAAACGAAAAATCCTCTGTTGATCAAGTGACAAAGCTCAAGGAGGAGCTCGATCAGGTGCAAAACGCCATCGAACGCGCCGAGAGAAGCTATGACCTGAACAAGGCGGCAGAGCTCAAATACGGTCGTCTACCTGAGCTCCAAAAGCAGCTTAAAGCCCTCGAAGTGCAAAAAGGTGCTCAGAATAAAATGGTCCGCGAGGTGGTCACTGCTGAAGAAATCGCAAGCATCGTTTCAAGGTGGACCGGTATTCCACTTGAAAAACTCGTTGAAGGTGAACGTGAAAAGCTGTTGCATCTAGAGGATGAATTGAACAACCATGTCATCGGACAACAGGATGCTGTAAACAAGGTTTCCGATGCGATTTTAAGATCACGGGCAGGCATTAAAGACCCGACTAAGCCCATCGGTTCCTTCCTCTTTTTAGGACCGACTGGCGTAGGTAAAACAGAACTGGCGAAGCAGCTCGCCCATTCGCTATTCGATTCCGAGCAAAATCTCGTGCGAATCGATATGAGCGAGTATATGGAGCGACATACCGTTTCGCGTATGATCGGCGCGCCTCCAGGATACGTCGGTTACGAGGAAGGTGGACAGCTCACTGAGGTCATCCGACGCAAGCCTTACTCTGTCATTCTTTTCGATGAAATCGAAAAGGCACACCCAGATGTGTTTAACATCATGCTACAGATTTTAGACGATGGACGCGTCACCGATGCACAAGGCAGAACCGTGAATTTTAAAAACTGCATCATCATCATGACCTCCAATCTCGGGTCAGAATACCTGTTAAATGGCATCACCCCTGAAGGCGAAATTACGAATGAAGCAAAGCATCAAATCGATCTAATTCTTAAGCAGAGCTTTAGACCAGAATTTCTAAACCGTTTGGATGATGTGATCCTGTTTAAACCTCTTGGAACGGATGTGATGGTTAGAATCATCGACTTACTGCTCAGAGAAATCGAGCATAGACTGGAAGACCGTAATATTCGTCTCGTCATCGATGATCCTTCAAAAGTGGCTTTGGTTAGTGCCGCCTACGATGTCCATTTCGGCGCTCGTCCATTAAAACGCCTTCTTCAAAGGCAGCTGGAAACAGCACTGGCAAAAGCGATCCTTACAGGACATATCCTTGAGGGTGACACCGCATCCATCACTTATCGCGACGGTGTCCTTTCGGTGAGTTCTGCGCAATAGACAACCCCATATAGACTTACTACGGTAAAAAGCGCATCTGTTTTTAGATGCGCTTTTTGTTAAACTTTTAATTTAGTTGACAATGCAACTAATTTGAAATAATATAGTTGCATACGCAACTAAAAGAAGGAGGTTTCCCATGTCGGAAAAGAAGCCCTTTTATATCGGTAAAGCACTCTCCATCCTGCATCGCGGTGGCCAATGGTTCTATTCTAATCGCATCGAAAACATCGATGCCAGCAACGGGCAAATCGGTATCCTCTTCTACTTGAACGGGGTAGATAGCGCCAGCCAGGACGAGCTGGCAAAGGCGGTAGAAATCGATAAAACCACAGTGACCAGAGCGATTCAGAAGCTTGAAGTCTCTGGATTCATAGAGCGTAAGCGCGATACAACCGATCACCGCATCAACCGCGTCGCCCTTACTGCACTGGGAAAGCAGCATCATGATGCGCTTAAAGCCGCCAGCATCATCTGGCAGGAAACCCTTACACATGGGCTTAGCGAAGAAGACCTCTGTCATTTGGAGCGCCTCATGAACCACATGTGTGAAAATGTTAGACACATGAAACATGAAGCCACAGACTCGCATAAATAGTTCAATAATAGAAAGGAATTTTATGTCACATAACGAACTCTTAAAAAACGAAAAAATCGGTAAACTCTTACTTAAATTTTCCATCCCTGCCATCATCGGTATGGTCGTAAACGCCCTTTATAATGTCGTGGACAGAATGTACATCGGCTGGATCGGACCGCTGGCCATGACCGGGATTGGTCTTTCATTGCCACTCATGACGCTACTCATGGGCTTCGGTATGCTCGTCGGTATCGGCGCTGGCTCCAGAATCTCCATCAAACTCGGTGAAGGCCATCAGGATGAAGCAGAGCGCATTCTCGGCAACGCCTTTACCCTCCTCTTTTTCATCATGGGTGCGGTCATGGTGCTCGGCTTACTCTTTAAAACGCCGCTACTCTACTTATTCGGTGCAAGTGAAGCCACCATCGGCTATGCAGACGAATACCTGACCATCATCCTTTATGGCGCAATCTTTCAGGGCTTAGGTTTTGGTCTGACCGGCGTCATGCGTTCTGAGGGTCATCCAACCATCGCCATGATGACGACCATCGGTGCCGCACTGACGAACATCGTACTCGATCCCATCTTTATCTTCGGACTGGATATGGGCATCGCAGGTGCCGCGCTGGCGACGATTCTCTCACAGTTTTTTAGTATGATGGTCGTGATCTATCACTTTACGAAAGGCAAAAGCAGACTTAAGCTTCATAGTAAAAACTTAAAGCTATCAAAAGCCGTCGTCATCAGCATCGTCTCCATCGGAATGTCTCCGTTTTTTATGCAGGTTGCCGCCAGCGTCGTATCAGTGATCGCAAATAACGCGCTTAAGGCTTATGGGGGCGATATCGCCATCGGTGCCATGACGGTGATTAACGCCATCGCCATCTTCTTCCTGATGCCGATTTTCGGCATCAATCAGGGAACGCAGCCCATCGTGGGCTATAACTATGGTGCAAGGGAGTATGGTCGTGTTAAACAAGCGCTTAAGCTGGCCATTACGGCTGGTGTAACGGTCGCTACTACCGGATTTATACTCACTCAATTCTTAACCGAACCCCTCGTTCGCATCTTTAACAGCGACCCTGAGCTTATCGCCGTTGCGACTAAAGGGATGAGAATCTTCCTGAGCATGCTTCCGCTCGTCGGCTTCCAGATCATCAGCGCCAACTACTTCCAGGCAGTGGGTAAAGCGCCTAAAGCCATCTTCCTCAGCTTGCTAAGACAGGTGCTCGTCCTCATCCCACTGCTGATTATCCTTCCGAAGATTTTCGGTCTCACTGGGGTCTGGTATGCAGGCCCTACAGCAGACTTCGTCGCATCGTTACTCACCGCTATCTTCCTATTTAAAGAGCTTCGTCATCTTGATGAGCGGGTGTGATGTTTCTCTTTCGTCAGTAATAATGAAAGTCACCCTTTAAAATTAGAAAACGCCCACTACATTATAATGTAGTGGGCGTTATTTGATTAATTAATTGCCTCGACGGTATATCCAATATCATCGATGGTTTCACGAATCAATGCATCGCTTGTATTTTCATCAACTTCTATGATGGCATTCTTTTCTGCTAGGTTCACGACAACTGATGTGATGCCACTTAACTCACCAAGTGCATTCTCAACTCTTTTAACGCAATGACCACACGTCATTCCTGAAATACTGACTGTCTTTTTCATAAAGCACCTCTTCTTCCTTTTGACATACCCCAGTGGGGTATTTTGATTTATTATGACAGAACTTTATGAAGAATCTATGAACATCATACGATTTAATAAAAAATTTAAGCGTCGTTACATCCATCTTCATAATTTCTGCATAAAATTCGGTTATATTAAAGCAACCAAATAAAGGAAGAGGTATCGTATGTGTTCTAAACATTCAAATCATGATAATGGTCACGCTAAGAAAAAAAGGCATTTTCCAATGATGCTATGTCTACTTATTCCAGTGGTAATCGTATTGTTCACCATATATGGCGGGCAGGGTTCAAGTCGAGGGGGTCTCTTTTCATTCCTGATGATGGCGGTTTGCATCGGTTCCCATTTTTTTATGCATGGACGACACAGGTCAGAAGAAAAAAGCTGCTGCGCATCATCCGAGGAAGAATAGACCACCCACAAACTGCTTGAGCCTTAGAGGTGCATTATCGGAAAACATTTCTTCTGGTGATCCACTCGCGACGATTTGTCCGTGATCCATGAAGATAATCCGATCAGCGACTTCTTTAGCAAAGCGCATCTCATGCGTAACGACGACCATACTCATATGGTCGTTTTTTAATTCCTTGATGACGGCCAGTACTTCACCCACCAGCTCTGGATCAAGCGCAGAAGTCGGCTCGTCAAGTATGAGGAGCTTTGGACGTGAAGCAATCGCACGTGCGATACCCACACGCTGTTGCTGCCCTCCCGATAAGGTGCGAGGAGCCGCATTCGCTTTTTCCAGTAATCCCACACGTCCTAAAAGTTCAAGTCCGCGCGCTTTCGCATCTGCCTCACTAAAATGATGTACCTTTTTCAGGGATAGGATGACATTTTCTAGGACAGACATATGTAGAAAAAGGCCAAAATTCTGAAAAACCATTCCCGTTTGCTTTCGGATTGCTTCAATCTCCTTCGTATGGGCACGGTGCATATCCACCGCCCGTCCGTCAAAGGTCATCGTTCCCGCATCTGGCTTCACAAGAAAGTTAAACGTCTTCACGAGTGTCGATTTTCCGGAGCCAGAAGGCCCGATAATCGCCACTACTTCACCTGGTGCAATTTCGAAATCAACACCCTTTAGCACCTCAAGATCGCCAAAGCGCTTTTGTATATTTTTGACTTTAAGCATTTAATTCGCCTCACCTTTCAATTTTTGCGCCATTTGATCGTTGAGCTTTGAAAGTACAATCGTAATTATCCAATACATCAATCCCACCGCTAGGTAAACCTCAAAGAATCTGTAATTTGAAGCGGCACGCATTTTTGCGAGTCCCATTAAATCGTTTAAGCCTAGCATAAACGTCAACGAGGTTCCCTGGATGACACCGATAAAGGTATTACCCAGTGTGGGTAGTGCCACACGCATGGCCTGTGGTAATAGGATAAACCACATGGTTTGGTAGCGATTAAGACCGATGGATAAGCCTGCATCATGCTGAAGAGAATCGATGGAAGACAATGCCGCCCTTATGGACTCAGCCACATAGGCGCTTGCATTGATTCCCATGATGAGGATGGATGCTTGAAATGCATTCATCCTCCCAAATAAAGGCATGATTTGTGGTAATCCGAAAAAGAAGAGGAAGAGCTGGATCATCAGCGGAGTTCCCCTGAAAAATGAGACGTAACCTGCAAGCAATTTATCGATAGGGCCGCGATACAGATATCGGTAGACGCTTAATAAGGTTCCCACAGTAAGCCCAATGCCCATGGCCATAACCCCGACAGTCAGGGTTAATGGCAACGCGGCCGTCAGCTCGATAAATGATTGGATCAGAATCCCCAAATCAAATCGATTCATTACTTAAACCTTTCTGTGATGTCAACCGCGAAGTATTTCATGGAGATGGCTTTCATCGTTCCATCAGCATACATATCAGCGATGGCTTGATTTACTTTTTCGATTAGCGCTTCATTCTCCTCATTCATCAAGAAGGGGAATGCATTATGAAGCTCCTCGATCGGGTCGCCTGCCAGCTTTAAATCCAAGCCTGATTCATTAATGACTGAAAGCAGTGCTAATCTGTCGTTTAATGCCGCATCCACTCTACCTAAAGCCACATCCTGATAAGCCCCAGGACCGCTGTCATAGGTCACAACCTCGATTTCACCATTTACATCATATAGCTTGACCATTTCCTCATAATTTGACCCTAAGCTGACGGCGACTTTTTTACCTTTTAAGGATTCAAGATCAGTAATGTCCGTTCTGTCACTTTGCGTAATGAGCTGTGCACCATAGTAGACATAAGGGCTCGTAAACAAATAGACTTCTTTTCTAGCCTCTGTAATCGTAATTTGATTAGCGATCGTATCGATTTGACCGACGTCGAGCATTCCAAACAACCCACTAAAGTCACTCGTTACGAACTCGACTTCACGGTCGATTCTCGTACCGATTTCTTTCCAAACCTCCACATCAAATCCCGTGAGCTCGCCTTGTTCATCCACGTAAGTGTATGGCTTATAGGAACCACTCATCCCTACTTTGATTGCGTCACCATCTTGACCATTTCTCGTCATCATAAAACCCGCTGCCACCAGCGCAATCAATGCTAAACCGATTAATATCATTTTTTTCATTATCTTTTCTCCTATTGATTCCTAATTTTTAAATTTCTAATTTCTAATTCTTGTTATTTCTTAATTTTTTCATTTCAGTCTTAATCCATCTGGCCAGATTTTTTGCATAAAAAAAACGGGTAGGCTCAAAGAACCTTCCCGTCATTCTACATTAAGACGAAGTGTTTTCCAGCACTGCAATTAAACCGTTATTCATTTGAAAATTCAAATGTACAACAGCAGCAGCAAACTGAAAGATTCAATTTTAAATTTGTCGATAAATGCTTCATAAGTAACCTCTCTCAAATCCAAATTGATTGGTTTTAGGATAACGCATTATATCCGACCTGTCAAGTAGGATTATTTTTTTGACTTTCATAATTTCTTCATAACTTTTTGGTACATTAGGATTTAAAAAGGAGGCACACATGAAAATCAATTTAAAACTAGCAATCGTAGCGGCTTTAGTGGTTATTCTCGTAGGCGGCTTTTATCTCGGTACTTTAAAAGGTGAATCAACCCCTTCGTTTTATACTGTAGAGGGCGAGGATCTCGTCATCGATAAATCAGCCATAACTTCCACCGCTTCATTTATCCCCTATGAGGAAGCCGACAATTACATGGAAATCATCGCCATAAAAGCTTCTGATGGGTCGATTCGGACGGCGCTTAACACCTGCCAGGTATGTTTCGATTCTGGTCGTGGTTACTATGAGCAGTCTGGCGACTTATTAATCTGCAACAACTGTAAAAATCAGTTCAGCATCGACGACATCGAAGTCGTGAGAGATGGCTGTAACCCCATCCCCATCACAGGCGTATCCAAATCGGAGGATGATACGAACATCACCATTTCTGGCGCATTTTTGAAGGAAAACAACTTCTATTTCGCTAGATGGGAAAAATAACGCACAAAAAAAACAGCGCATCTGATACCGTTAATAGGGTTTCGGATGCGCATTTTTTTGACGCGTTTTTAATTTACACGAGCTTAATCGATTCTGTTTCGGCTAACACGGTGAGAATCTCTCGCCAAAGGTCATTTTCTGTGACGCGCGCCTTACGGGTCTCACAGAGATAGCGCATGGTAAGGGAAGTATAGCCTGGTTTTACACTAAGGTAGACGATGGGCGTCAGGTTTTGATAGTACACCATGAACTTTCTTGACGCCTCGTTTATTTGCGCCTTAATCTCACTGGTAAGATGAAGCGCATGCTTATTAATGATCTCTGTGAGCAGCTGATGCGCCTGATCCCAATCACTGTCCTGAGTGATCCTGACTTCAATCTCGTTCCAGATATACTCAAAACCTTTATTTGCATTTGTGATGGCATGGAGGAATAGAAAATTGTTCGGAACATGGACGATGCGCCCTGTACTCTGTTCACCGAAGTCCACGGATGAGACCTCCAGTAGGACGATTTGGAACAGCTTAATATCGATTATATCACCCGTTTGCCCGTTCACCGTAATTCGATCGCCGACACCAAACGGCTTTTGAAAGACGATGATGAACCAAGCGGCGATGTTGGTGAAGATTTCCCTAAGCGCGATGGCGATACCCGCCGAAATAAACCCCATATACGTGGTCAAATCCAGCTTGGACTCCGACCAAAGGATGATGATCAGGATGATGAGTATAAACGTAAACGTATAATAAAACCGTTTTTGAAGGTTATAGTAGGTGCCTGTATCCTTCACCGTCTTAAAAAGCACACGACTGGTGAGCTGAACGACGAGGATATTGATAAGGATCAAAACGATCGAGAGGATGATTTTGGTGAGCGTGGGATTATCTCTAATAAAATCTCCCAATTGTGCGAAGGTCATCTGTCCGCCCTCTATTCTTTCGGTCTGTTGATGGTGATGTCAGTGACATAGACCTTATTGTCCATGGCCACTCTCACGATGTTGCGGGCAACATCCACGGGATCCATAAATCGGTCTACGTCATAGCCCGATTTAGAGTCCGCCCAGAAGGCGGTACGCATGCCACCAGGGAAAACGTTGATGACTTCGATAGGCGTCTTTGAGAGCTCGTCCCTAATGGATTCCAGATATCCCCTAGCGCCCCATTTTGCAGCGTTATAGATGGTTTCGTTCGCCTTACCCTTAAGCGCCGCAGTAGAAAGCACACTGATAATGCGCTTCGGTTCCGCAGGTTTCTTTAATAAATGGCTAATCATCTTTGAGGTGAACAGCATCAGCCCGATCATGTTGGACTGTAGCACGTTATCGATCGCCTCGCGTCCGATTTCCGTAACGGGTCCATAAAAAGTGGTACCCGCACAGTTATAGAGATTTTTCACTGATTTTCCCGATGTTTCCAATGTTTCTATAAACGCGTCCACATCTTCTTCGATGGCGATATCCAGGCTGTAGGCCAGCACATCGGCTTTTTTAGAAATATCCTTAAGGGCATTAAGTGCTTCGTTTAGCTTCTCTTGATTCCGACCTAAGATAATGACGTGCTCATCCATCTTAATTAACATCTTTGCGATTTCAAAACCTAATCCAGAACTTCCACCCGTAATGAGATGATACATGTCTTCCTCCTTTCGCCGCTGGTGCGGCATACGATTCATTCATAGTATACCCAATTCTGAGCGAATCTGTCACGATAATGTTCATTTAATCCGCATTATGACGTTTGTATGGCGACTTCATCTCGACTACTTCTCTAACTTCATCAGGAGTTCGCCAGATTTGACCTGCATGCCTTCTTTCGCATAGATTTCAGCCACTTTTCCGTCGGTGAGTGAAACCACGGACGTCTCCATCTTCATGGCTTCCACGATGGCCACCACTTGATTTTCCTTTACAGGTTCTCCCACTTTTACGAGAATCTTAAAGACTTTACCTGGGATGGATGAGCCCACTTCATATTTATTATCTGGATCGGCGAGGATGCTCTCCTGTACGACGGTTTCGAACTTCGAGCCCTTATCCTTTATGAAGACTTCCCGGCGGTTTCCATTGACATCATAGATGAGTCTTACCTGACCGACATTATTTACCTTCCCGATTTCAAGAAGCTTCACGATGAGCTTTTTACCTGACGCGATTTCCACCTCACAGGTTTCACCCTCGAACATGCCATGGAAGAATACGTCTGAGCCCACACGGGATAAATCCCCATGCTCTGCCTTGTATTTTAAATAATCTTCGAATACCTTCGGGTAAAGGGCATAGCTTAACAGTTCATCCATCTCAAATGTGCGTTTGTATTTTTGCTCAAGTAGCTGCTTGATCGCTTCGAAATCCTCCGGTGGCAATAATTCGCCAGGTCTTTCCGTAATCGGTGCCTCGCCCTTAAGAACGATTCGCTGGAGTTCCACAGGGAAGCCACCATCAGGCTGACCCATCATGCCCTGGAAGTAAGAAACCACTGAATCCGGGAATGCCAGATCGGCACCTTTTTCCATGAGGTTTTCTGGTGTCAGGTCGTTTTGCACCATAAAGATGGCCATGTCGCCCACTGCCTTCGAGGATGGCGTTACCTTGACGATGTCGCCGAAGAGGTCGTTCACCTCTCTAAACATCTCCTTCACTTCGCCGAAGCGATGCCCCAGTCCGAAACTATCAACTTGTGGCTTTAGGTTCGAGTACTGTCCGCCTGGAATTTCATACTTATAAATTTCCGCCGAGGTGGATTTGAGGTCGGATTCAAACTGCTTATAAACTGGGCGAACATCCTGCCAGTAGTCGCTGATTTGCTGAAGTTTGCCGAGGTCCATGCCCGTATGTCGCTCCGTGTTCTCAAGTGCGGCCACGACGGCATTCAGTGCTGGCTGAGAGGTTAGGCCAGACATGCTGGACATGGCGGTGTCGACGATGTCTACGCCAGCCTCAGCGGCCATAAGAATCGTGGAAACGCCGTTACCTGTCGTGTCATGCGTGTGAAGGTGGATCGGCATGGAAACTTCATTTTTAAGCGCTTTGATGAGCTTCGTCGCCGCATAAGGCTTGAGTAGTGCTGACATGTCTTTAATGCAAAGGATATGCGCCCCCGTTTTTTCAAGTGCCTTTGCTTTATCGATATAGTATTGTAAACTGTATTTATCGCGGTAGACATCGAGAATATCGCCAGTATAGCAAATGCAGGCCTCTGCCACCATCCCGGAGTTTAAGACCTCGTCGATGGCGATTTCCATCCCCTTCTGCCAGTTAAGTGAGTCGAAGATTCGGAACACATCGATGCCGCGGCGTGCAGCTTCCTTGATGAACTCTCTGACGACGTTGTCTGGGTAATTTTTATAACCCACGGCGTTCGCGCCTCTAAAGAGCATTTGGAGTAGGACGTTCGGAATTTTCTCTCTGACGAGGTCCAAACGTTCCCAAGGTGATTCGTTAAGGAAGCGATAGGCAACGTCGAAGGTCGCACCACCCCACATTTCCAGCGAGAATAGGTCTCCGGCATGATGGGCTGTGGCAGATGCCACCTTTTTGATATCTACTGTACGCATACGCGTCGCGATTAATGATTGCTGCGCATCACGCATGGTGGTATCCGTGAGGAGAAGCTTCTTCTGACCGTGAATCCAGTCCACCAGGCCCTTAGCGCCCTTTTCCTCTAAAATCTGCTTCGTGCCATAAAGTGAGGACTTCGGAATGTTCTTATCGTATGCAGGGACACGTGGTACATCAAACTCTTCCTTTTCGCCTTTGGTCTCGTTCACCACTTTTTCACCGATAAAGGAAAGGACCTTATATTCAATATCCGCTTTCGGTGCCGTTTCCACCAGCGAACGGTTTTCTGCGATAAAATTCGTGTCGCACTGACCTTTGATGAACTGTTCATGGTTTAAGACGTTCATCAAGAAGGAAATATTGGTTTTAACCCCTTGAATTTTCATCTCGCCGAGTGCACGTAGCGATTTTCTCACTGCATCCTCCCATGTTCTACCATGGGCGGTGGCTTTCACTAAAAGGCTGTCGTAATAAGGACTAATCACTGCACCGGTAAAACCATTACCCCCGTCGAGCCTGATGCCGAACCCGGATCCCGAGCGATAGACATCGATGCGACCTGTGTCAGGTGCAAAATTGTTCTGTGGGTCCTCTGTGGTGATGCGGCACTGGATGGCGAAGCCACGAGGCTGGACGCTCGCCTGGCTAGGTATCCCCACTTCAGGTGAGTTAAGGGCATAGCCCTGAGCGATCATGATTTGACTTTGCACGATATCGATGCCCGTGATCATCTCTGTAACCGTATGCTCCACCTGGATTCTCGGGTTCATCTCGATAAAGTAGTGGTCGCCATTTTTATCCACGAGGAACTCACAGGTTCCTGCATTTCGGTATTTTACAGCACCTGCGATCTTTAAGGCATCTGCACAGATGCTCAGTCGTTTTTCTTCTGTCAGTGTAAAGGCCGGTGCGTACTCCACCACCTTCTGATGACGTCTTTGAATCGAGCAATCGCGTTCATAAAGATGCACCAAATCCCCGTAGTTGTCACCGAGCACCTGTACCTCGATATGCTTCGGTGCTTCCAGGAACTTCTCGATGAACACATCTTCCACACCAAAGGCTTTGCGTGCTTCGCTTTTCGCGTTTTGATACTCTCTAACGAGGTCTTCTGGGTGTCTGACGATACGCATACCACGTCCACCGCCCCCTGCAGAAGCCTTTAGTATCACAGGGTACCCACAAACCTCTGCCGCCTCCAGCGCTTCCTCATCCGTCTGGATGGGCTTCTCGATGCCAGGGATAACAGGAACGCCTACACTGATGGCCACCTGCTTCGATTTGATCTTATCGCCTAACCGATTCATCATGTCAGCATTTGGTCCGATAAACACGATGCCAGCTTCCTCACATTTTTTTGCGAACTCTGGATTTTCCGAGAGGAAACCATAGCCCGGGTGGATAGCATCCACGCCTTTCTTCTTCGCCAGCTGGATAATTTCCTCGATATTCAAGTACGCGTCGATGGGGCTCTTACCTTTTCCCACCTGATACGATTCATCTGCCTTCGTTCTAAACAGGGACGCTTTATCCTCCTCTGAATAGATGGCTACCGTTCTAATGCCAAGCTCGTGACATGCTCTAAATACCCTAATGGCGATCTCGCCGCGGTTAGCCACGAGAACCCTTTTAAATCTATGCATAAATATTCCTCCATAAGTCACTTTTCGAGTTTTTTATATACTATTATGCCACATGTTAAGAAAAAGTCACGAACTTTTTCCATAAAAAATAATTTTTAGTTTGTATTTTGGGTATCTAAATATTCTATAATTAAAAACAACAAATCATTTATGCACCAAAATAAAATATCAACTATGACTAAAGGAGAAAATCCGGATGAATCATTTATTCACACCTATTACATTAAAATCCATGACCCTTAGAAACCGCATCGTCATGGCACCCATGTGCATGTACAGCTCTGATCAAACAGGTTTTGTTAAACCCTTTCACCTGACGCACTACGAAACCCGCGCCATGGGCGGTACAGCACTGGTCATCCTAGAAGCCACTGCAGTAGAGGCCAGGGGCCGCATCTCCGCTGAAGACCTGGGCATTTGGAGTGATGCACATGTGGAAGGCTTAAAGCAGCTCACAGAAGTCATCCATCGCCATGGTGCAAAAGCTGGGATTCAGCTAGCTCATGCCGGACGAAAATGTGGCGTTCCCTCAGAAGACATGATCGCGCCATCTCCTGTTTGGTTCGAGGAAGCAGAACCCTCTTATCGCCTGCCGCGCGAAATGAATTTCGATGATATCCATACCGTAATCGAAGCGTTCAAGCAGGCAGCGAGACGTGCCCATGAAGCAGGCTTCGATTTCATCGAACTCCACGGCGCACACGGCTACCTCATCAACGAGTATTTATCGCCCCTCACCAACTTCCGTAAAGATCAATATGCTGATGGGACGTTGTTTTTAGAAGAAATCTTAACCGCTGTCCATAGCGTATGGCCATCCCATCTCCCGGTAGGACTTCGCATATCGGCAGAGGACTACGCAGAGGGTGGCAACCTACCAGAGCACCTGGCAGAGAAAATCAACCGCGTGATGAAGAAAATGCCCGAGGGCCAAGGCATCGATCTGATCAACGTCAGCTCAGGCGGCGTCGTTCCCGCGCGAATTAACGTTTTCGATGGCTATCAAACCCGCCATGCAGAAATCGTTAGACAGCTCACACAAATCCCCGTCATGTCGGGTGGCCGCATCAAAACCGCCGAGATGGCCGACGAAATCATCCGCAACAACCGCGCCGAACTCGTCTTCCTCGGACGCCAGCTCCTCATCGATCCCTACTTTCCACTACATGCGGCCGTCACCTTAAAACAGGAAATCGACTACGCACCGGTGGCGTATGAAAGATGGAAAACAGGGCGGTAAAGATGCATCCCGTTTACGAACGTTCGATGCGAAAATGATTCCCAATACACCTTAGTTTCGATTCCCCTTCACAGTCCACTCAATGCTTGGGTCACTCGAATGCATCCCGTTTACGAACGTTCGATGCGAAAATGAAACTCGCTTCGCTCAGACAGTCATTTTCGCTTTATCGAACTATCTTCGAACGGCATGGGCATCCTCGTGAAATCGCTTATCGTGTTCTTTGAAGTGAAATCACTAAAAAAAGTCTCATAACATTTTTTTGCACTGTAAGAAACTTTATCGCCTACTTTAGCAAAAATAGAAGGATTTGTTTCAAATCGTCGATTTGAAACAAATCCTTTTCTTTTCTCACAACTCCTAAGTCGTTTTTGCATCTTTTGATAGCGTTTCAGAGTTTCGATGAAGTCTAACTAAAAGTTTATAAAGCGTTTCCTGATCCGTATTTGAGAACTGATAAAACAGCTCATTTTGCGCTTTAGCTTTAATCTCTATTAAAGTGTCCGCGATATCACGCCCCTTTTGTGTCACAAAGCATCTGATGTTACGCCGATCTTCAGTATCGACTTCACGGATGATGAAGCCATCATCCTCTAAAATTTTAAGTGCCTTGGTCACACTGGCTTTTCCCACGTTTTTTTGTCTACCCAGTTCGAGCTGGTTAATCCCAGGATGACTGTGGACTAAAAGAAAGTAGTCAAGCTGACCTTGTTTAACACCCAAAGGTTCTATATTTATGCTGATATAATTATTTACATTCGCTGTAATTCCTCTAATTAGCATTCCAAAATCTATCGCATCCATTTATCGTACCTACTTCATCACTTGATACTTTATTATACCGTCTTTTGTACCACGAATCACCCCTAAATCTGAACCTTCTTTTCATAAGACGCTTTAATTTTTGCATAGTTTCCCCCTGTAAATACACAGGTACTGATACAGGTTGAACATCCTTCTGAAAATGCAGGAGCACATTTTTCTAAGTCAATGTAGACAAACGAACCATCGCTTAACGTCTCAGGCACTTCATGAATCGCACCACCAGGGCAGTTTTTCACACAGCGGTTGCATGTGTTACAAAAATCTCTAATCCATGCATGGTCATTTTCTGCTGCAAACGGCAAGTTTTCAACATCCACGAAAACAGCTGCTAACCTTACACATGGACCAAACTCAGGCGTGATCAAAAGACCGTTTTTTCCCACGAAACCCAAGTTTGCATCTTGTGCCGTAGGCACCGTATTAATATCCCCACCTATAGCAGGGCTTGGATGACAGTCGATCCCCCGTTCTCTTAAGAATTCGGCGATTTTATTAACAGCGATACCCAATGTTTCATAAGTTCTAAAAATTTCCTTACTCGATTCCAGACTTGGACTTGTGGCAATGATATGACGGTCCATTTCCATGGTTAACATGATGGCATTATCATATAAAATTTCGAAGTCCTTGAAAATGAAATTGGGATTGACTCTCGTGTACCCGATAGTGGAAACACCCAGTGAAATAGCAGAGTCTTCTAGTTCCGCAAGTGTCTTCTCATCAATTTTTCTGACGCCTCTATGAGGATTGTTTTTCAATTGCTTTGCACTGATCCACATTTGATAAAGAGAAGAAACGAAGTACTTTTTTAATGTTCCCATAGTCTTCATCTTAGCTTTAATGCTACCATACTGAATCAGTAAGAGCGGAATGATGACGGCACGTCTAGAGTTTGGGCCACTGTGATGCGGTTGATCATCCTCAAGCATATAATGTGAAGCGCTTAAAAAAAAGGGTGGTTTCTTGATAATTTTATATAGTTTCACTTTCATGGCGCTTCTCCACATTCAACTTCTGTTGATTTCCTAGAAAACCTTTTTTGAGGCTTTCATATTTGCCGCCTGTAAATGGGCATTCTTTAATGCAAATACCACACCCATAATTACCAAAACCTTCTGCACATCTTTCATAGACAATTCGGGTAGGCACCTTCGAATCGATAACGGTGAGTTCAGATAAGATGGCATTGGTTGGACATTTTCTAACACACTTTCCGCAAGACTTGCAAAAATCATTTATCCAACGGATTTCTTCGATATCTGAACGAATGAAATCGCCCAAATTCTCAATATTCGTATAGACGACAGACAAACGATGGCACGGTCCATTTTTCTTCTTGATTCCCATACTATGACGGCCGACGATTCCCATGCCCGCCCATTCCACCGCCATGGAATAATCAAGCTGTCCTCCCATGGAATGGTTCGGGCTGGCGCCATAACCCTTGTGTTGTAAAAAGGAGGCCACTTTATTCGCGATTGCTCCAGTTTTTACATAAATGTTTGCAACCTCTAGCTGGCATTCTATACTAGGCGCCATCACAAACGCTTGAGGATCCATTCCTATAGAGAGGACTAAGCCATAACGGTGCGGTACACCACTGTCCTTAAAAAGCTTATCTGGTGTGATTTCAAAGAATCCAAAATCATCCACACCAGCGTCTTTCAACAGTATCTCTAGTTCGCTAAAAACTTCCCTAGAAATGATTTTCTTTCTGCCCTTAGATGTTTTTATATCCTTCTCGATGAGATTAACCGTCTTAATCATGGTGAACGGTAGACGATAGATTTTCTTGATATTTTTGAGCAAATAGCCGTAATCACTTTTTTCCATATGATGTTTCTCGGCATCCACATAGGGACGTTTTATAGGTGACGATTCGTTTGACATTATAATTGCACTTTTGTTGAGTGCTTTTGATTGTGGCTTTACAGCACTATTTAAACTAAAACCCATATGAACCCTCTTTCGAAATTAGTACACCGGTAAACTATATTTTGATCATACGCCTATTTAGTTCACCAGTCAACTAATTTTAACAAAATCTTTTCGCTAAATAAAAAATGACTATCGCATCAGAACTGATGTGATAGTCATAAACTATTTTTTATAAGTGTCTTTTGATTTTGGTTTAGATTTTGGTTTTGGTTTTGTGATTTTGATTATGTGATTTTGGGGTGAATTTCTGCTTCAGATCCTGCATGGAGCGGTTTCATGAGGATGCCCATGCCGTTCGAAATTAGCAAGACACAGCGAAAATGACTGTTTGAGCGCAGCGAGTTTCGTTTTCGCGTCGAGCGTTCGCAAACGGGATGCATCCGAATGACTTAAGCGAAGTGTAGGATGCTGAAGTAGAAATGAATTTCAAATCGCCTTGCACTTGCATTATTTTCGCATCGAGCGTTCGCAAACGGGATGCATCCGAATGACTTAAGCGAAGTGTAGGATGCTGAAGTAGAAATCAGCGGTCACTAATCTTCACATACGGTACATCGAGGATGTCCGATTGGTAGGCGGGGCGCATGATTTTCTTATCGCTGACCACTTGCTCGAGTCGATGGGCGCACCAGCCTGAAATTCTGGCCGCAGCAAATAGAGGGGTATAGAGGTCGCTGGGAATGTTCAGCATTTCGTATACGAACCCGCTGTATAGGTCGACGTTTGCACAGATGACGCCCTTTTCTCCGCGCATTTCTCTGAAGAGCTCTTTTGTGAGGCGCTCGATATTTTCGTATAAAGCAAAGGTCGCCACGGCTTCTGGACCTTTTTCTTCGGCGAGAATACGCGCTTTATCCTTTAACAGGATGGCGCAGGGATCTGATAAGGTATAGACGGCGTGTCCCATGCCGTAGATGAGTCCTTCCTTATCGAAGACTTCCTTTAATAGCATCTTTTTAAGATAGTCCTTTACCGATGCGGGATCACGCCAGTTGCCTGCATGGGCTTTAATGTCATCTATCATGAGATTGACCATGGCGTTAGCGCCACCATGCTTAGGACCTTTAAGGGAGCCCACGGCTGTGCTGATGGCGGAATAGGTGTCTGTTCCACTGGAGGAAACCACGTGGATGGCGAATGCGGAATTGTTACCACCGCCGTGCTCTGCATGGATGACCATCATCAGATCCAGTGTCTCTGCCTCGGTTCGGGTGTAGCGGCTATCCGGGCGCGTGAGCACCAGTAGGTTTTCAGCAGTGCTGAGCTTCGGATTAGGCGAATGGATGTAGAGGCTCTTCTTATCAAAATAATGCGCCTTTGCCTGATAGCCATAGCTGATGATCGTGGGAAATAGGCCGATCATCTGGATGCTTTGACGCATGATGTTTTGCGTGCTGATGTCATCGGGATTTTGATCGTGAGAGTAAAGTACCAGGACACTTCTTTGGAGCTTGTTCATGATGTCCTTACTGGGGATTCTGAGAATCATGTTTTCAGTGAAGCCCTCAGGGAGCTCTCTACAGCTACCGAGAAGGTGTTCAAAGGCGTGTAGCTGTTCCATATCCGGGAGCTCACCCACCAGAAGCAAATAGGCGATTTCTTCATAACCAAATCGGCCTTCTGACTGGAAGCCGTTCACGAGGTCCACGATATTATAGCCCCTGTAATAAAGCCTTCCTTCATCTGGATGCTTCACGCCATCGATGAGCTTATATCCCTCGACGTTACCGACCTCAGTAAGACCGACGAGGACGCCTGTACCATTTGGATTTCTAAGTCCCCTTCGCACATCGTATTTCTGATAAAGTGCCTCGGGTATTTTATCGTTAATTTCGGCCTTTTTCGCCAGCTCACTAATGAGGGCGAGGGCTGCGTCGTCGTGCCTATTCTTCATCTGAATCACCTCCGGTGGCAAGTGCCTTTAAGATGGCGTCTGTGAACTGAGTGGTGGCGCAGCGGCCACCCAAATCTGCTGTATGATTCGCGGGATTGCTTAATACGCTGTTGATGGCGGTTCTTAACGCTTTCGCCGCATCATGCTCACCAAGGTAATCCAGCATCATGGCGCTGGAGAGGAGCATGGCGGTGGGGTTCGCTTTGTTTTTCCCTGCGATGTCCGGCGCACTGCCGTGGACGGGTTCGAACATAGCCGTGTCGTGTCCTATATTGGCACCAGGAACGAGTCCTAAGCCCCCCACAAGTCCAGCGCATAAGTCCGAGAGGATGTCGCCATAAAGGTTCGTGGTGACGATGATGTCAAACTGGTTCGGATCCATGACCAGCTGCATGCACATGTTATCTACGATGAGGTCTTCGAAGTGGATGTCGGGATAGCCTTTTGCAAGTGCTCTGCCGACTTCTAAAAAGAGGCCGTCGGTTTCCTTCATGATGTTCGCCTTATGCACCAGGGTCACCTTTCTGCGGTGATGCGTCTTTGCATAGTCGAAGGCTGCGAGGATGATGCGCTCAGAAGCCGCCCTCGTGATGACCTTCAGCGAATGGCGCGTGTCTTCGTCCACATGGGTTTCCACGCCGGCATAGAGGTCTTCCGTGTTTTCTCTAAAGATCACCAGGTCGAGGGCTTCGTATTTACCGAGCACGCCACTGATGCTGAGGATCGGACGGATGTTGCAAAAGAGGTCGTATTTTTTTCTGAGGCTGACGTTGATGCTTCTGAAGCCTTCTCCCACCGGGGTAGTGATGGGACCTTTAAGGATGACGCGCGTCTTTTCGATGGATTCATAGACCGCTTCTGGCACTAGACTGCCTGTGGTTTTCAGTGTTTCCAGTCCAGCGTTTACCTCGTCGAAAACGAGGTCAGGAACGAGGTGACCCAGTACGCGTTTCGCGCTTTCTGTGACCTCTGGGCCGATGCCATCGCCCTTAATCAGAGTGATGGTCCGTTTCGGATGGGCCACTGTGGTCTTCTCCGCATATTGCGATTTAATGAAGTTGATGAGACCACCCGCCCTTAAAATGCTGAGGTCCTCTGGCGTTCCTGATATTTTAACCATAACTGGAACTTCACCAGGTTTAAGCGTGAGGGGGAATCCCCCTATTAGCGCTTGGTCATCTAACGCGCGTAATCCGGATAGGCTTAGCTGCATCCCCAACTCAAAACGCTGATAATCATCTGGATTGATAAAGACTAAGGGGAGTATTCCCGAGTTGATCAAATTCGCTTTATGAATACGGGCAAAGGATTTCGCCAGCACCGCCTTAATGCCTAAATAAAGTGGCACCAATGCCGCATGCTCGCGGCTGGAGCCCTGTCCATAGTTCTCTCCGCCGATGATGACACCCCCACCGCAGGCTTTCGCTCTGGCATAAAAGGCCGTATCAATCCCTTCGAAGCAGTGCTTGCTCAGCTCTGGAATATTGGACCTTAACGGAAGAAGCTGTGCACTGGATGGCACGATGTCATCTGTGGTGATGTTATCCTGCGTCACTAATAGAACCTCTAAAGACAGCTCAGATTCTAGGGCCTTGTTCAGTGGAAATGGCTGAATATTAGGTCCCATAACCACTTCTCCCTCATGGCTCGGCGGGATAAAGTAGCTACTGTGTACCTCATACACGTCGGGATGGTCTACCGAGAGGATGGCTGGGTTGGACTTCAGCTCGCTTGGGCAGGTAAGCACACCCGTAAGCGCTGACAGTGCAGCGGTTTCTGGACTTACCAGATACACGGAGGCCGATTCGGTTCCGCATCTGCCCTTAAAATTACGGTTAAAGGTTCTCAGTGATATCGCCTCTGTTTTCGGCGCTTGCCCCATGCCGATACACGGACCACAGGAAGCCTCTAAAATTCTCGCACCCGCAGCGATGAGATCACCTAACGCGCCATTATCTGCCATCATCTTTAGGATGTTGCTTGATCCCGGTGAAATGACGAGGCTTACGTCCTCAGCCACTTTCTTTCCTTTTAATATTTGCGCCACGCGCATCAAATCTTCATAGGAGGAGTTCGTACAGCTACCGATGGCCACCTGATCCACCTTGATGGGACCGATGTCCGTCACCGCTTCCACGAAGTCCGGGCTGTGAGGTTTCGCAGCCATCGGTGTCAGTGTGCTAAGATCGATGTCGATCACTGCATCATATTCCGCACCTAAATCCGCAGATAGCGGCTCGTAATCCTCAGGACGCCCCTGTCGCGTAAAGTACTCCAGCGTTCGCGCATCTGATGGAAAAATCGAAGTGGTTGCCCCTAGCTCCGCCCCCATGTTGGTGATGGTGGCCCGTTCTGTCACTGATAGCGTGACCACACCATCCCCATAATATTCCATAATGGCACCGACGCCGCCTTTAACCGATAGCTTTCCTAAGAGCGTGAGAATCACGTCCTTCGCGCTAACCCAAGGCTTAAGCTTACCTGTAAGATTTACACCGATAATTCGCGGCTGTTTAATTTTATAAGTCCCGTAGGCCATGCCCACTGCCACGTCCAGCCCACCTGCTCCCATGGCCAGCATCCCCACCGCACCACAGGTTGGTGTATGTGAATCTGAACCGATGAGCACCTTACCAGGCTTCGAAAACCGCTCCAGATGAAGCTGATGGCAAATCCCGTTACCTGGTTTAGAGTAGAGCACGCCCATTTTATTCGCCACACTTCTAATAAAGGCGTGGTCGTCTGCATTTTCGAAGCCTGCCTGAAGCATGTTATGATCGATATACGCCACCGAGCATTCCGTTTTAATACGGTCGACGCCTAGCGCAAGAAGCTGCAGGTACACCATAGTTCCAGTGCTGTCCTGCGTCAGCGTTTGATCCACCTTGAGTACCACATCGTCTATTTGGCGAGAGATTTCATGTGAATCGATAATTTTTTGTGCCAATGTTTTTTTCATCACACACATCCTTTGTATTTTTGTATACAATTATACGTTTCATTATATGGGTTGTCAATTTGGTTTTTTACAAGTTCATATAAACTTTATTTTTTATGGTGCTGACGCTTGACAGGCATCGAAAAGAAGCGTACATTTAACTTAGTTAAACATTTTAACTTAGTTAAATAAACCAAAATTTTACCATCGATAATCACTTGCGAAAGGATAACCCATGGCGAACATAAAAGCCTCAAAAAGAGCCGAGACACAGCGTGTTTTACTGGAAGCGGCGAAATCCATCGTCCTAAGCGATGGGCACGAAGCCGTCACCGTCAGGCGCGTCGCCGACCTCACAGGGTATTCATACCCCATTATGTACCATTATTTCAAAGACTTAAATGCTTTATTATGGACCCTACGACTTGAAATGATCGGCGACATGGTGAAGGATCTAAAGGAAGCCACGCCTCCACCGACAGGTGCCCATAAGGCGGCGCTCATCTCTCAAATTAAAGAAATCTTTCACCTCTATGCGCAGTATTTTTTTAAACACCCCACCGTGTTCCGATTTTTCTACTTTCATAATTTTAGTAAGCCCGAAGACGACCAGGAGTATGCGATGCTGGAGGCTAGCTTTACAGAAGGCTGGTTTGAAACCTTCGGCGGGCTTGTGAAGCTCGGTGTCCTATCAGCGGAGGCCGTCGAAATCGTGGCGAAGACCATCATCTATTCACTGGAGGGCATGATCATGCTTTCCCTTTCAAAAAACGGCAGTTTAACAGAGAACGATGTCTATGAAGAGCTGAATCAATTGATTTCATATCTATTAAAAATGGAGGGTTAAAAAATGAACATTCAAATCATCGCCCATTCTCAAACCGGCAACAGCTTGCATGTGGCAAACACCATCAAGACAAATTTTGAGCAGCTTGGTCATACCGTCGTACTGACACACATCCAGTCCTCTGATGAACGGAGCATGGATCCAAACAACATCAAAATCAATAAGGTCCCAGTCATCAAGGAGGCGGATCTCCTGATTTTCGGTGGCCCCGTCAGAGGCTTCGCCGCATCGCCTGGCATCATGAAAGCCATTACCTCTGTGGAGGGACTTAAGGGCAAGCGCTGTGTCCTCTACACTACTGAGTTCTTCCCTCTAAATGCCATGGGTGGAAATCAAGCAGTGCGCATGATGACGCGAGAAATCGAAGCGCGCGGCGGAAAAGTGGTGCATGCGGCTAAAATACATTGGTACAACTGGGGCAGGGAAATCAAAATCATCAAGCTGGTGCGCGACATTAAAGCCCTATTATAGGAGGTCGTCATGAACCCATCCGCTTTATCGCCTTCCGTGGACTGGAAACCCCTCTTTAGATTTACTTGGTGGTGCGCAGTGGCGATGCTGGCGCTGATCCCCGTCCAAGTGGTCATCTATTTGGTCTCACCACCCCCTGAGTCAGTGACAGGATTTTTCGAGCTATTTCGGGAAAATTGGTTGCTCGGTTTGCTCAGTCTAGATTTACTCTACCTATTTAATAATACGCTGATTATCTTCATCTATCTTTCGCTGTCCATCATGCTGTGGCCCACCGCGCCAAAACGGTCGTTAGTGGCGCTGGTACTAGGGATTATCGGTATCACGCTTTATTATACCACCAATCCCAGCTTTGAGTTTTGGTCACTTAGCACCCACTATTTCGCTGCCCCTGAGGCGTCGAAATTTATTTACCTCGCAGCAGGTGAAGGGTTGTTTGCCGGGTATACCGGAACGGCCTTTAACGTCTATTATCTCTTAAACGCCTTCGTTTTACTGCTTTATGCCTGGGCGCTGCTTGAGAATCCCAAATATAAAAAAAGCCTCGGCTATTTTGGTTTAGCGTCGGCTATTTTGATGAGCATTCCCTCTTCTGCTGGCGTGCTCGGACTTATTTTTTCACTGCTTTCTCTAATTCCTTGGATCGGATTCGTAGGACTGCTATTAAAGCCGCTTAGGTCAGCTGATTAAGTCTTCTCTGAAGCATGTAGAGCATGGTGACACAGAAGACGATAAATGCAGGGAAAATACCCGTTCCCGTTTTATCCAGAACGATGCCCAGTAGCGGCGGGAAGACGGCGATGCCCACATAAGCGGCCGTCATTTGAAAACCGATGATGGATTGGGCGGCCTCAGCACCGAAGCGTTTCGGCGTTTCATGTACCATTCCTGGAAACACAGGGGCGAAGCCTAGACCGATGAACATAAAGGCGGCAGTGGCGATCAGCGCACTCTTCGAGAAGATCAGGAGGACCGCTCCGAGAAACGCGATGCCGATTCCCAGCCTGATCAGGCTTCGATTATCCAGCTTAAAGGAGATGAAGCCTGAGAGAATTCGACCGGCAGTGATGCCGCCATAGTAGATGGCCACGCTTCTGGCTGCATTTTCAAGTGTCATCTTGCCCGTCTCCACCAGATAGCTGGCGCCCCATAATCCCATGGCGTATTCACCTGCACAGTAAAACAGGAAGATCAAAAGCGCAAATGGTACCCCTTTTCGTCTAAGCACATTTTGCTTAGGATCTGCGGGTGCCGTTTCTGTTTCTGAGGATGCATTCAGTGGATGGGTCTTCGCATGGAGGCCCCACAGCGGTAAGCTTATCAGGATGATAAAGGCCAGTGCCAGCTGGATTCCGGCCACGGTGAGATAACCGCCACGCCAAGAGCCCGAATTGCCCATGATGGCGGCCATAAGCACTGGTCCAGCGGTTGCGCCCAAGCCCCAAAAGGAGTGAAGCCAGTTCATGTGATGGGCTTTAAAGTGAAGCGCTACATAGTGGTTTAGGGCTGTGTCCACGGAACCTGCACCGAAGCCTAACGGTAAGGCGAGGACGATAAACCAAGCGTAGGAAGGTGCCAGACCATTTCCCAGTAAGGCCAGTCCCGTCATCAGACCGCTGATTAAAGTGATTTTCCCTTCGCCGAAGCGTTTAATCAGTTTCCCGCTGAGCAAGCTGCTGGCGATGGTCCCGACGGTGACGACGATGGAGATGATGCCCGCCGCGTCCAGTGCGAGGTCAAAATCACCTCTTATGATGGGCCATGCGACCCCCAGAAGCGCATCGGGGAGTCCGAGGCTGATAAATGCGGAATAAATGATAAGTAATAAGATCGTGGTTGCCATGTCGCCTCCTAAGGTGTTTGTTCATGTATATAGTAACCGATGAGCAGGTCGACCATCAGGCCATAGCTTCTGACGCCCTCTTCCTGTCGGTTTGCTTTCAAATAGGTGTCGTTTACGCGATCTGCTGTTTCAGTGGCCTGCCCTTCATAGGCATCCCAAAAACGCGAGTAACTGATGACGTCGCGGCTGAGCCCCTCTGAATAAGTGTCTCTCAGCGTCATGGCCAAATCGGCATCCTGCCTGTAAAGGGCGTTCATGCTATAGATCAGCGCCATGACAGTGCCCGAATACTTAAAATCCCGATCTGGATGCGCCATGGCCGCCAAATATGCGATGAAGTTCGCTTCATCCTCTGGGGCAATCCCACGTTGATGTGCCATTTCGTGTAGCGTCGTGGCGGGCAACAAAAGGTCTGGGATGAGAATGTTCACATTGGCCTCCGCCGTAAAGGGAAAATAAACCCCTGTAATCCCGGTGTATAGCATGGCTTCTGATGCAAGGACCGGCTTCGGTTTCCCGTAAAGACCGCTCAGGGACTTCACCTGCTCCCCGAGAACGTCGTAGCCCTTATAGGCGCGGGCAAAGATTTCCTTATAGGTGCCAGTGATGGTCATCACGCCCTGATCATCCTCCATCTGGTGGACGCGCAGCGCGTTCGCCTGCTTAATCAGCGATTCCGTAAGGGCATAGAGCTCCTCCTTCGCATAGGGACGCACTTCAAAGCCCATGGTCACAGCGATGGACTGCCTGTGATAATTAAATCCCCAAAGTGTCATAAAGAGGATATAAAGCACGCAAATATACTGGGACAGTCTCAGAACGCTCTTAAAAAAGCCGCCTTTAAAGAGCTTGACCAGCAATATCAGTGCCACGATGGGAACCGCCACTGCATGGGCATAGACGATCATCTCCCCTAAGGAGAGCTTCAACCACCCCGTCCCCAGACTGAGCAAGCTGATGGTCCATTTATTCAGTGTCGTGGCGAAAAAGCGCTCGTAACCGGCCTGCTGATGGGGGATATTCTCACTAATGGCCAGCACCAAAAGCGCAATCAAAAAAGGAATCAACTCTTTTAGGATCACGTCGCCATTCAGCGGTTTTCTAGGTTTTCCGTTCTGGGGCATAGGGGTCTGTTCCATACAGGGTCTCCTTTAGGGACGGCGAACTAATCGATATAAAAGCATGGTCCGTGGCTCGTCGATTTCTGGGTCGACCTCCACTGCGATGCCGAGGTGACGAAAGCCTGATTTCTCTAAGAGCTTTCTCGAAGGGGCGTTATCCTCATGGGTGATGCCATCGATGATTTCGAAGTCCTCTTGGTCCGCCAGCCAGTGGAGCACTGAAAGCACCGCTTCAGTTCCATAGCCCTTTCCATGCTCTGACGGTAGGATTTCGAAGCCTATTTCTGCATGCGTTTTAAATTTTTGAAAGTTCCATAGGCAAACCGTACCGATGACCGCCTCTGAGTCCTTTAACGCGATGCCCCAGAAAAAGGCCTCGCCATTTGCGATGTCCTTTTCCACAGCCTTTATAAAATTACGCGCACGCGCCACAGTGGCATACGGTTTGATATCGACGTATTTGAACGTTTCCGGATGAGACCTTAGACTAAAGATGGCCTCTTCGTCCTTTTGGCTGAGAGCCCTTAGAATCAAGCGCTCGGTCTCTAATATCGGATGGTTGGGTGCTGATTTGGGTTTAGGTGTCATAAGCCTCTCTTGTTGTTTCGCCAGTCGAAACTTTATCTTTTTTTATCAGGGACATCAATGCTATAATTATAACATAACCTTTTGGTAAATGGAGGACGAAACATGCTAAACTTGATCGAAGAGATGACTACCGCCTTTGGACCTTCCGGATTTGAAGAGGATGTCGTCGCAGTGGTTAAAAGGCACCTGGCGTCATACGCGACCTATATGGATGTGGAGGTGGACGCCATGCATAATGTCTATCTCAAGCTTAAAACCAACACTGGAAAACGCAAAACCGTGATGCTGGATGCCCATCTGGATGAAGTGGGCTTCATGGTTCAAAGCATTCGTGCCAATGGCTTAATCAGCATCGCACCGCTGGGTGGCTGGGTTCCTACTAATATTCCCGCACACACCGTAATGATCAAGACCGAAAACGGTCAGCTGGTCCGCGGCATCGTCGCATCGAAGCCACCGCACTTCATGACCGAAAAAGAGAAAGCAGCCCCACTGGAAATGGAATCGCTACTCATCGATGTGGGGGTCACCACGCGTTCGGAGGTCACTGATCTACTAGGCATTCAGGTGGGCGATCCCATCGCACCAGAAGTGGGGTTCAGTTATAATCCCGCTACGGATATCCTGTTCGGAAAAGCCTTTGATAACCGCCTCGGCTGTGTGGCCGTCATCGAAGCCATGAAACGCCTTTCAGAAAACGGCGATCCTGGGGTGGATGTCATCGGCGCATTGGCTTCTCAGGAGGAAGTGGGCACCCGTGGCGCTCACGTCACCAGCCAAGTGGTGAAGCCCGATTACGCCATCGTATTCGAAGGGTCTCCCGCAGACGACCTGTATTTCGACAGTTATACCACGCAGTGCGCCCTTACCAAAGGAACGCAAATCCGTCATCTCGATTCAAGCTATGTCAGCCACCGCGGCTTCATCAATCACGCAAAGGCCATCGCTGACCGTGAGGGAATCCCATATCAAAGCGCCGTCAGACTTAAGGGCGGAACGAATGCAGGCCGCATCCACACAGAGGGCAAAGCCGTACCCGTGCTCGTGCTCGGCGTGCCATCGCGTTACGTTCATACCCATTATAACTACAGCGCCATGACCGATCTGGAAGCCACGATTAGTCTGGGCGTCGCTGTTGCGGCGTCACTTCTTTACGGGTTATAACATCATATGTAAAAAGCCAGGAGATAGGAGCTCCTGGCTTTTTTTAGGGTTTTATGTGAAGAACTCGCTTAGTTGTTTGCAATCACTTTTCGGCGATTCAACATAACATTTGATTACTTTGTTGCTGCGTTTTTACCAGCGATTTTACCGAATACGATATCATCAAGGGTGTTATTTCCAGCCACACGACCAGGACCATAGAGACCACCGACAACCTCACCTGCTGCGTAGAGGCCTTTGATTGGGCTTCCGTTAGTTCCGATAACTTGAGCATCTTTATTGATTTCGACGCCACCCATCGTGTAGTGGTTAGAAGGTAATGTTTGAACTGCGTAGAAAGGACCTACTGTTACTTTACCCATGGTTTTTCTAGCAAACGCGTCTTCCCCATTATTATAAGCGTCAACTGTTGCTTTTAACGTCGCTGCGTCTAAACCAATCAGTGCTGCTAACGCTTCGATTGTGTCCGCTTTTACGCCTTTACCTTTTTCAAATGCTTTTTTACCATCTGCAGTATCTGCGATTTCTTGATCAAAGATGAAGTAAGCGGTTCTATCCGTTTGCTTTAAGATTTCTGTAGCAAGTTGCTTTGGTGCTAAAGTTTCATCTGCAAATCTTGCGCCTTCGAGGTTAACGAGAATTCCGCCTTTGCCTTCAGTGCTTAAGATTGTTTCTCTATACCACTCGCCATTTAAAGACAAAGGTCTAATTTGGAAGTGTTCCATATCGATAAGGTTTACGCCGATTGCTTCAGCCATGGCAAATCCATCGCCCGTTGCACCAGGTGTCGTCATGCCAGTGTGAATGCCAGCATAATTTGCATTATACTTTGCGATCATTTCAGGGTTATTATTCATACCACCTGTTGATAAGATCACATTTTTCGCTTTGATGGTATATTCGCCGTTAGCGTTCTCAATTTTGGCGCCAACCACTTGATCACCTTCCATTAAGAGCTCAACTGCTTTGTTCTCAACTCTAATTTCGAGGTTATCGTATTTTGCAGCTTCATTTTTTAACGCCAATACCAATTGTGCACCATAGTGACCTTCTACAGGGATAATCCAGAAAGGTTCTTCAGCGCTTTTAACTTTATATTGGAGACCAAGTGATAATAACCAGTCTACTGCATCGCTGCTGCTTTCTGCCATTAACGTTACGAGTTCAAGGTTTGGAATATCTTTACCCGTTTCCATGGTCTTTTTAATATGATCTTCTACAGTAAACACAAATCCTGACTGCTCATGCAATACGGTATCTGATGCTGTGATACCTGTTGCAGAGATTTGTGTGTTACCGCCTACGAAAGGCATTTTTTCAACGAGGATAACATTAGCGCCATTTTCAGCTGCTGTGATCGCTGCAGTAAGACCCGCGCCACCTGCACCGATTACAAGTACATCTGTTTCAGCATCTGTATTTGCCGCAGTTTCAGTTGTTTCTGCAGCAGTTGTAGTTGCTGGTGCTGCGCCTGCTTTTAATGCTTGATCTAAAGCTTGTCTAACTGCAGAGATGATACCATTACTCGTAATCGTTCCACCACTGACAGCGTCAACTTCTGTGCCTTGTGTTTTTACGACATTTTCATAGATAGTCGTGAATACTGAATCAGATAAACCAGGTGTTTCACTATGCTCTAACGTCTTTACTTCTTTAATTTTTCCGCCTTCGATAAGAACTTCTACTTTGATGATGCCATATTTTCCTTCGCCTTCACCTACATAGGTACCGTCATTATAAAGACTTTCTTCTTTTTTTGTACAGCCCGAGATTGTTAACAATATAACCATCAAGGCCATGAAAATCAGTAACCCTTTTTTCATCTTTATCCTCCAACAATTTGTGATTGTTTTGTCACTACGGTCATGATACCACACGGCCAGTTTGTTATGTAATTGTCAATTGTCCCAAAAAAAGTAGGGACAAATGTCCTCACATCGTCCCTACTCATCAACCTTTATGATTTTTATTCCAAAAAAGTGCCGCTTCCGTCCGGTTGCTAACTTCTATTTTCCGCATGATTCGGCTTAGGTAATTTCGAACGGTCTTTTCAGCGATATAGAGCTTCTGAGAGATTTCCTTGTTGGTCATCCCCTTTGCCACGAGCGCTAATATCTCCTCCTCTTGGGCAGTTAGGGCTTCAGCAGAAGATTGAGCCTGCGCGTCAAACCTCACAGAGTCGATCAGCTTTTCCAGTACAACAGAATTAAATCCTAACTTTCCTGACATGATATCATTTACCGTTTCAAGGATTACCTTGCGGTCAATATCCTTTATGAGATATCCATCAGCTCCTGCAGCTGCTGCCTCTCTAACGGATGTTTGATCATTAAGTGCTGAAATAATTAAAACTTTTGTTTGAGGATAACGCTTTTTAATCATACGACAACCAGATGCACCATCCCCGTCTGGCAGCATGTAATCTAAAAGAACCAGCTCTGGTGCGTGCTTCTCTAAAAGTTCTATCATTTCTCCGATTCCAGATGCTTCACAACAGATGTGATAGAGTCCGCTTTTCTCAAGGATACTCGCGATGCCAATTCTAACGATGGCATGGTCATCCACCAGCATGACTTTTTTAAGTGACTCAACGTTCATTTAAATCACCGTCCTTCCAAGGGGCTTTAATGATGGCATGCGTTCCTTCCTTACTTGAAACGATTTTGAATTCAGATTGGCTTTGCTTCGCACGATCAAATATGGCATTTAATCCGATATGCCCCTCCTCATGGGTTTTATAGAGATCGAAACCCCTACCATAATCGATGACCTCCATCTGCATGCTCTCTAAAGTTGCACTGAAAATGATCGTAATTTTGGGGCTTTGTGAGTGCTTCAAAGCGTTGATAATCAGTTCTTGAACCATATAGAAGAGATGGGATTCGCTTTCTTTTGAGATGAAACCTAATGTTTGATTATCAATTTGATCGATGATCTCTATCGGCGTTTTAAACTTTTCTGATAGACTCTTCGCTACCATATTGATTCGTTCCATAAGATCAGAAAAATCGTGGGCATTTTGAGTAATATCGGTGATGAATCGTCTAATCTGGGTCATGGATTCGGAAAGTCGCGCTCTCGCCTGGATTAATGTCGCTTCAACTTTCGGATCAAGATCATGCTCATCTAACAGCTCATCGATATCGAGCCCTGTTACAAAGAGATCTTGTAGAACCGTATCATGCAATCCCATGGATAACCTTTTACGTTCAAAACTAATGGCTTTTATCTCATTATAATGGGACATTTTCAAATCATTTTCATATTTGAAAACAGGGATAATTTTAATGAACATCCAAGTGATGATAACCGCCAGCAATGTCCTAATCGCTTCCACTGGTATGCCAGTCCATCTATAAAAGGCATCGCGATTTAGAAAAGTCGATGGCCATAAATTCAGCTTTAAGTCGATTAATCCTGAAAATACGGCATAGAACATAAAAGAAATAGACATGACGATCATCAAAACATTTAAATTCTTAATTCGCTTAAACTTGTATTGGCCTGATGTGATGTATAAGGCTAACGAAGCTGTGATAGATGCAGGAAAACCGATTAAATAACGGGCAAACAGACTTTCATGTTTAACCACCTCTGGATATGCATAACCTGAAAATAATAAAACGCCGATTGAACAAATCATCCATATCCCAGTAAAAATCATCGGTAATTTTAAAGGTAATTTAGAGGATTTCTGACCGCTATTATAGAGTTCAATACCAAAATACCATAGAAATATGAAAGACAATGCATTTAACATGGTTACTGTCTGCCAGAACAACAACCTGACATGATCCGGAATCATATCCATATACAAAATCATCATCAGCCACTCTACGAGCCCGTGAATAAGTCCGAATGCACTTAAATACCTAAATGAACGAACAAAAGGCAGCACACTTTGATAGTGGCTACCCTGAAGCCAGGCGCCGATTCCCATGGTAAAAAACGACAGCCCGTATATAAAATAAATTAATTCAGAAAAATTTTCTGCTCTCATGAATACCTCACATTTAAGATACCACTATTCTCTCAGAAAACCTTTCATTTGTGAAGTTCAATTTTAAACGATTCGCGTGCCATGTACCTCGGTTACACCCGTCAGCCTTATGATTTCTTCATAGTTTCCAGCATTTACGCCACCGCCTGCTAGGATGGCGATTCGACCGTTTGCCTGCACTAGCAGGGACTTGATTTGCGCAGCGCCATCCATGGCGGAGGATGAACCGCCTTTAGTGAGCACCCGGTCAACACCGAGTGAGATGAGCTGCTCTAATGCTTCAGACTGATTTTCAATCTGATCAAACGCCATGTGAAACACCACCTGAAGCGGCTTGGCAGCTGATATCAGAAGACGCATTTGCTTCATATCGATCATGTTTTCTGGTGTCAATACGCCAAAAACTACGCCTTCCAGCCCGATGGTTTTACAGATTTCGATATCGCTGAGCATGATCTTTATTTCTTCCTCAGAATAGCAGAAGTTTCCACCACGCGGGCGAATCATCACCATGCTTGGTATGTCGAGTTGCTGCTTACAGGCCTTCAATGTCCCATAGCTCGGAGTGGTTCCCCCTTCCGCGAGGTTGTCGCATAGCTCGATGCGATGTGCACCTCTGCACTGCGCTTCGTACGCTTCGTTATAATTACCCACACACGCTTCTTTGAGGACCATTAATCGTGTACCGCCTCTAAAATTGCCTTGAGCTTATCCTCAAGCCCTTCTGAGCCTTCGCCCTCTACGAGGATTTCCAGCGTATCGTTTTCTCTGAGCGCCATACTCATGATGGACATGATGGATTTTCCGTTAAATCGCTTTTCGTTCTTAATCAGCGTCACCGTGCCTGCAAATTTTGATGCCAAATCCACGAAGATGCTTGCCGGACGGGCATGAATCCCGCTTCTATTTTTAATCGTAACGTGTATCATTTCTCCTCCTAAGTGTTTACTTCAATTAATGCCGCCTCAGACGGATTTATACCGAAATTGACCTTTAGCGATTTCACTTTTTCTTTATTGGTAATGACCACCGGCGTAATGGCCGATTTGGCTTTAAGCTTTACGAGAGCAAGGTCCACCTCGATAATCGGCGTTCCCGCTGTGACCTTCGTGTCCACCTCAACAAGTCTTTTAAAGCCCTCACCCTTCATTTCCACCGTATCGATGCCGATGTGCACCAGCACCTCTAATCCGGAATCGGTGACGATCCCAAACGCGTGATTTGTGGGAAAGATTTGAACCACTACGCCTGACACTGGCGCGATCACCACGCCTTCAGAAGGAATCACCGCGTAGCCGTCACCTAGCATGCGCTGTGAGAATACGGCATCAGGGACTTGATCTAGACCCACCACTTCGCCCTTCATGGCTGGGAGTAATACTTCACCTTTTTTCTTAAACAATCCAAACATTTTAATTCCTTTCTTATATGTCTCTGTCTATTGAGCACAGTTAAATCTAATGGTTCCGATTGCTCTATCATAAGTCAAATCTCATGAAGCTTTGGCCCATGATAGAAGAATCGGAAGGTCCGTTTCTTCTATTTTATCATATTTTATTTTATCATATTTTATTTCATCTTTTTCATTTCCTCTGCGATAAGCTCCGCATGGGTTCCTACGACGATTTGAACGTTTTTATTATTCGGTTTTAGAATCCCTGCTGCGCCAAGTCTTTTTACAGCGGCTTCATCGACGAGTGAAGCATCCTTAAGTGTCAAACGGAGACGTGTGATGCATGAATCCACTTCGACGATGTTTTCAGCGCCGCCGATGGCTTTAAAGTAGCCTCTCGCCACCTCTGAAACGCCCATTTCACTTATAATGGCTGCGCCCTCTTCAGATTCTTCATCCATACGACCAGGTGTCGGGATGTTGAATTTCGTGATCATGAAACGGAAAATGAAGTAGTAAACTGCCGCAAACGCTAAGCCTAATGGAATAATCAAAAGCCCCTTCGTCGCGAGATGCATGTTTAAAAGATAGTCGATCAGACCCGCAGAGAAACCGAAGCCGTGGAGAATTCCTAACATTTGTGTGAGTGCCAATGAAAGACCGGTGAGCACCGCATGGACGAGGTATAACGCAGGTGCGATGTACACGAACAGGAACTCGATCGGTTCAGTAATCCCTGTTAAGAACGAGGTGAAGGCGATGGAGATAAACATACCTGCAACAGCCTTACGGTTTTCTTTCTTAGCCGTGTGGTACATCGCTAAGCATGCTGCTGGTAAGCCGAACATCATCATCGGGAAGAAGCCTGCCATGTAGATGCCTGCAGTTGGATCCCCTGCAAAGTAACGCCAGAGGTCGCCGTTGACGATTTCACCAGCTGCATTTGTAAATGAACCGAAGGTGAACCAGAAGATCGAGTTAAGAACATGGTGTAAGCCCACTGGAATTAAAAGGCGGTTACCGAAACCAAAGAAGAAGGTTCCGACTTCACCCGCATTAATCGCGGCATTACCGATGGCATCGATGCCACTTTGAATCGGTGGCCATACGAGACCGAAGAGAATACCCATGGCCACTGCAGCAAAAGAAGTGATGATAGGGACGAAACGCTTACCCCCAAAGAAGCCAAGAAATTCTGGCAGCTTGATGTTATGGTATTTGTTATAAAGGGCACCTGCGATAACCCCCATGATGATCCCCACCATAACGCCCGTGTTGATGTCAGGGTTGATGACCGTGTAGACGTTTTTAGCTACGAGAACGCCGATAGCGCCTGCAAGTGCTGCCGCTCCATGGTTATCCTTAGCAAGTCCTAATGCGATACCGATACCGAAAAGTAGATAAAGATTATCAAAGATTGCGCCACCAGCATTCAGCATGATTTGAGCGACGATCCCCTCGATTCCTGGTACGCCTGCGCCGAGACGTAAAAGAATCGCTGCGGCTGGCATGACTGCGATAGGCAGCATCAACGCTTTACCAACCTTTTGTAGTTTCCCGAAAAAATTACCCATAATGTTCCCTCCTGAAAAATAAGTGCATCTTCTATTCAATGGCATTTCGCCAGATGAACCACTCTGATTATAGACAAAAAAAGCATGAGTCAGCGATGAAACAGGGGTTTCATGCGACTCATGCCTGATCGAATCAGTAACACGTCACTTTAATTATTCTTTTTAATGGTGCGTTTAACACGGTTGATGTGGATGGCCATAAAACCGACCTCATCCTCTGGTACCACGATATCTAAACTGCTTTCAATTTTATCTTTTAGCTTAAGCGCTACCTCGAAGCTATCCTTCATATCGCGTTTTAATGTTTCCAGTAATGGATTTTCCACCTGATACCCGTTTGAAAGGCGGTCGATGGCACCACGTAGGTGCTGAATCAGTCGGCTATAGGTCAAATCCTTGGGAATCGTCAGTCCCAGCATGGTTTCGATGATCTCCACCAGCTCCTTGATGAGTCTGGTGATTTTCACGGATTCCTTAACATCTTTCTGCTGCCTTGCCGCACTTAAGTGAAGTGCGATGAAGGCAACCTCATCTTCGACGATTTCGATACCAAGCGCTGTTTGGATCATACGCTGGGCTGTGAGGCCCATTTCAAATTCCTGAGGATATAGCATCTTGATTTCATCTAAGAACGGGTTATGGATTTCCATGCCTGTTTTGATCCGCTCAAGTGCGAACCCGATATGATCCGTCAGGACGATATGAACGCGCTGATGTAAAGGCCCTAGTATAGTAGCCGCCATATGGATGATTTCACTGCAGATGGCCAACACCTGTTCGTCAATCTGCCCTATAAGCGTCAGATACTCACTCTTTAGCTTATCATCATAGGTGAAAAATAGTTTTTCGACCTGTTCAGGCGCAATCTCTTGCGTTTCACCTTGCTTTTTCCCGAACCCGATGCCCTTCCCCACAAGAACCGCTTCTTGCTTCGTTTCTTTATTTAGGACGAGAATGGCGTTATTGTTATATATTTTTAGAATTTGATATCGATGCATGATGTCTCCTAGAAAAAATAAAAGCACGAACAAAAAGCAAACGCTTTTGGTTCATGCCTGATTGAACAGTAACATACCATCTCTTTACATTCACATGTTAACAGAATGTAAAATGACTGTCAAGCCCCTAAAACCATTAAACTTTATTATTCGATCCACCTGGTTTTTGATGTTTTTTAGGCTTGCTGCTGACGCCCTTGCCTTTATCAGGTCGGACGCTACCGTGTTGCTGCTGTTGCTCTTTCTTTTTTTCGAGAATCTTTTTCATCATCTCCATCGTCTTATCTGACATGTCCGTGCTCCTTTCTGATATTCTTAAGAATATTGTAGCGCAAAAACAGTCAGTTGAAAATGGATTAATTTCCGTATTTTAGTGTGGCATCGCCAACATTTACACTGAGGTCGATGGTAAACTCTGAACCTTCACCTTCAACCGTATAAAGGCTCTTCGATTTTTTAAACGCCATGTCCTCCAGGTTGAGCTTCGAAGTAAATTCTACCGTACTTGCATCCAGTGTAATCGGATGATTTTTTGGTAAGATGAGCTCGATATCCCCCACATCCGCCTTAGTGCTAATCTTTACAGGATCCTCGTAGTTTCCAGTAAACGATGCATTTACACTACCGACATTTGTTTTCGCTTCCACATCAAGTTCGCTAGATACTTTTCCATCGAACGCCATGACCACCTCACCTGTATTGCTTTCTGCGAACACCGTCTCAAGTGCTTCACTGTCACCGTCTAAGGTAATTTTTACATCGCCTACATCGGTGGTGGCTTTTACGTAGCTCAGCTTCTCTTGATCATCGGTTGCGTTTAAATGAATTTTACCCACATTACTGGAAGCATCGATTTCCATAAAGGCAATCCCGTCCATGTCCACTGAAAGATCGCCCACATCCAGGTTGACCACTAATACCACTTCCACATTTTCTGGTACCCTGATAACGGCTTCACTGTTTTGAGTACCTGCTGTAAGCTTTGGTTTTTTTGAATTTGCAAAGGTAAGTGCTAAAACGTCGCCTTTTTTGTCTTTATCCAGTTCTGCTAAAAGCTCATCGCGATTCGCGCTCTGATCATAAAGTAGCGTCGTTCCACCTGATGGGATAATCTCCACTTTGGATACCGTTAAATCCACGGTGAGCTCAATTCGGTCGATGCCATCGAGGTCTTCTGAGTAGGCCACTTTCTCGTTTAAGGTGTTATCGAACAATGAATTTTCTCCTGAATCGTTCGTCCAAAAGGTGCAGGATGTCAGTAAAGTGGCAAAAATAAGAATCAGTCCTAATCTTTTCATGATGTTTCTCCTCGTCCAATATGGTAATCTATAATTATCTAATACCCACATCATAACGGGTAAAGGTTAGGATTCCGTTAAATTCCGCTTAAGGTTGGCATAATTTTCACATTTTTTTCGGTTTTATAAAACCGCCAGGAGGTCCCCATGAAAAATGCGCACATGAAACAGCTTGTGCTTTTGATTTTATTGATGCTCATGTTATCGCTTACAGGATGTGCCGTTAACTCAGAGCCATTAAGCACCACTGATAGTACAACCGGTACACTCTCAGAATCGATATCAGAATCAGAACCCGTACTAGATGCACATGAAGAATGGGTCAAGTCCAATGTGGTGTCTTGGGGACTCGGAAAAAACTTCATCGACTACGTGGGAAATAACCGCGATTACGAGTGGTACGTGGACCAAGCCTTAACTGGCGATCATGCTGGGGCTAACTGTGGTCCCTCCTCAGTGGAAATGGCTGGACGATGGGCGGATGCCACTTTCGACCAAACAGCTGAAAATGCACGGAGTAAATTTAGACCGCTCGGTGGCTGGTGGTACAGTGATGATATCACCGGTAGTTTAGAGGCGTTCGACATCGATTATGAGGTCGTGGACATAAAAGATGCCTATACGTTAAGGAACATCATCGATTCCGGGCGAATCGCCATCGTGAACAACACCATGAACGGGATTCCCTTAGTTTCTGACGACGCGTCACGTGTAAACCGATTCTATAGCTTCGATAGCGGCCACTACTTCATCGTCAAAGGCTATGTGCTGGTAGATAACCTCACCTACTTCGAAGTTTATGACCCGAACAACTGGGAAATGACTTACGATGACGGACAGGAAAAAGGAAAGGACCGCTATTATGAATCAGCAGTCCTTCTGAATTCTATTCTCGGTTGGTATCCATATGCCGTGATCATTAATCCTTCTGAATCGAACTAATAATCTACGCTTCTTCACACACTAAAGAACAAAAGCGAATAGCCTTAACACTTCGAAATAATCATCTGTTTCAAATTTAAGCGTCAGTGCATCCACCATTTTAGCACCGGGATAAAAGCCCTTTCGTGTGGCGAAGGTATGTTCCTTAAAGGAGATTTCCACCTCGAAGTGCGCCGGTAATTGGTTTTTCTGTTGTTCGTCAAAGGACTTATCTTTAATGGCTTTTAACGCTTGTTCAGAGACCTCTCTGATTTGTTTTAGCGTCAGTTTAGGCGCATAATTGATCGTCGTTCCTCCAAAACCGTCCTTCACTGCGACGGTTTTTATAGTGGGGTGTTGAAGTGTTGCCGCTTCGCAGAGCATCTTATCACCCGATAAAAATACCGTCGGTACGCCGACATGTGCTGCGGCATAGCTGTAAATCATAAATTCACTCGCGGGTTCACCATTGATTTTGATTTTCCACTGATTACCCGTCATGGTGTGTGATAAGGGATTCCCTGGGATACCTGCTGCACTATGATACCCGATGAACATGGCGGCGTCGAAGCTTGCATCGATGCCATCCACCATGGCGTTTGGATGCCCGCTCCAGCCCCTAATAATTTTTGCGATTTCAGGGAGCTGGCTCAAATCGATGTTCGTCGCAGAATTATGGGCATCTTTTATGACGATTTCAGTGGCACCCGCAGCGATGGCCCCTTCACATGCTGCAACCACTTCTTTCGTCATTTGCTCCACATGACGTCCATATGAGCTGTGGTTCAGGTTACATTCATCCCACAATGTCGTACCTGTTATTCCCTCCATGTCCACACTAATAAATACCTTCATAAAGTCCCTCCCATTTATTATTCCTTTTTATCGGTATCGTGACCGTTTTGTTTGACACTTTGCTGCTTAAACTCTTCCCATTTGTTTCGGGTCATATAAAGGAGCTGAAAGTTCTTGGTAATCGCATCTGGATACTTTTTAAAGAATCGTCCGTTTCGTTTGATGCGTGCCAGCAGCTCGCTGAACTTAATCGTAGATTGCTCGTTATCAGTCGCCCAAAGTCTTCCGCGCTCTTTTACATCCTCTATAAAGTCACCGAAAACCTGTAAGCCCTCATAGCGATAATAGACGATTTTTTCCTTGATGCTCTGTTTTGCTTCTTCTAAAAACGTTCTAAAGTGCTCCTGCTGCTCAGTGATGTTTTCAACCCGCGTGTTGAGCTGTTCCAGTACTTCTTCAGAAACTCTATGTAGCTTGATGACCACATTCCTTAAGTTCACCAGTTCATAAATGGTCAGTGCGACGTCGATGGCTAATACAAAATAGATTGCCGTTATGAGCCGATTCATCATGACTTCAGAAAACTGATGATAAATACTGAGAACCGGTGTATTAATGAACCGCCATAAGACCGTTCCACCCATTCCCCAGAATAACGAGACACTTAATGCCACGCGTCCGTTAAGGTTAAACCGCCTTTTTGAGTAATCCCACCAGCGCGTCTTAAAGAGGATCTCTAAGAGAGTTGAGGTTGCATATTCCCAAACCGTCGCCACCAGAGCTGAAATCAAGAAAAGCTGAACGGTTTTAATCCATTCCACTGAAGACAAAAACACATCCAAATAAGCCATGGAAAGCACCACTGTAACGATGGCGAATCCATAGATCGGAATAATCGGCCCTCTTAGAAATCCACGGTTAATCCATTTTTTCTGTTTTAATGAGACATATGGCGTTTCCCATAGCCACCCGACAAAGGAATAGACGAGAAAAAGCCATGCGATCTCGTATAATGTATACGGCATTTATTCACTCCTAACTCTTCACTTTTCTTCATCACTTCACAACTTAACTATAGCACAGCTCAGTAAAAGAAAAATCCCTAAATCGTGTGATTTAAGGATTTTTTAATGTTCATGAAAGATGCATCTTTTCTTTTGCGGTCTGAATCGTGCGCGTCAATGGCTTAAAAAGCACGAGAACGATGATGAAGTTCGAAAAACCATGAACGATGTCGAAAGGAATCCCGCTAATCCAGTATGGAATCGCATAGGAGATACCATAAAATATCGATTCAAACAAGGCGAAAAACAGTCCAAATGTAAATCCGAACAAGGAAGCTAGTCCTGCAAAGACATACTCTGATTTGAAACGCTTCGCCATGAAATGCGTCATCAGAATTAACATTGGCCACAGGATATAATAGCCTAAAATCCAGGTACCAAAGCCGTAGATGAGGATTTCTGTCGTCACGAAGACAAATGCGGTGGCTAAGGTCCGCTTAAGGCCGAAAAGAACCGTATAGGTGATGAATAAAAACGTCACGACTTCGACGTTGGGCACCACGCTAAGGACGAGTTTACCCGCAGTGAGCGACGCTGACAATATAGCGATGAGCGTGATATCGTGCGCTTTTAGTTCAATTTTAGTCTTACCAGTTAGTGAGTTCAAAACGATACACGTCGCCATCCACCACAGGTGTTTCCTTAGCGCCCGTCATGGCATATTCACCATTGATCAACAGTGAGAAGTATTCCTTATTCGCTTCTACTGGGGTATAGCCTAACAACCCATTAACAAATCCACCTTCGATAAAGGTTACTTGTAACTCCTCTTCTTGCTCGACGAGAAGGTCATATAAAAATTCTGCATCTGTGTTATAAGTGAATGTTTGGTTGATGCTTTGAGATTCTGCGACGATTTCGATGGTTACTGTTTTTGCACCTTCCTGTGCTTTAGGTCCAAAAAACTGGTTGTAACCAAAAAATGCGGCGATACCGAGTAAAACCACCAATCCGACGACTAATACTTTTTTGTTCATTTAATTTCCCTCCAATATAATAAAAAACTCATTTTCCTGACGATGGAAAATGAGTTCATGAACTCTCTTTCCATCCCATCCCCAGGAGACGTGGTAATGATTATGGGCAGGTCTACCGGCTTAGCTTCACCCTCCACTCACCCTTCCCGCTTTCGCAGTGGTATGTGAGTTTCGTCAGCATCACGGTTGCTGGGACAGCTCGGGCATTTCCCGATTCCCTATTAAGTCTATTCGACACCTCATAACGATTCAATTGTCTTGCACATTCATTATAAGAAAACCTTAGCCGATTTGCAAGGTTTTTCTGGCTGGGAGCAGTTCGGCGAACAGGATTTCCCCCTGACAATAGTCCACGATCAGACGTGATGCAAACGTTATCGCCCCCTGGAAATCAAACTGGTTTTCGAAGCCAAAAATGGTAAGTAGGATCACCTCGGAGTCCTCATCCACTGATGTCCTCGCCGAATCTGAGGTCGTTGAACCAAATGGCCCCTCAGCATCTGCAAAAATCGGCAGTCCCTCTAAATTGAGTTCCTGACTCCCTAGACTAAAGTAGACCTCACCTGGCGCGCCAGCTCGAAGAACCACGTCGCCCTTTATTTTATGAAAGTCAAAGGTGCCCACTGGACAGCGGTACTTCAGTGAGATAAGGTTCGAAAGGTCCACGATGTTGTTTATAAAATCCAGTCCTTCTCCTTTAATGATGCGCCTTTGAAGCTTCTCAGCCGATAACCGATATCGCGTGGGATCCTTCCCAAATGCGCGATAGGCTGCTCTTCCAGCGGTAATTTCCGGATATTTGCTGATGTCTTCAACCTTAGCGGTCGTCGCCAGATGCTTAAACAAATCCGACATCTCGCCCTTTAATGCGTCAGTTGAGGGCATGCTCTTCGCCTTTGCTTTAATGACTGCGATTTTAAAGTCAGGGAGTTTATCGGTATAAGCAGAATCGATATGGATGTTCATCTTTACGCCTCCTTTAGGTCGAGCCATAACACACTGGTCTCACCATGCTTTTCGATGAGCTGATAACCGTTCTCCAGATACATGTTTACTGATCCACGGTATTTCTTCTGGGCATTCTCTGATGAAAATGGCATGGCGATCATGGCATCAAAGCCCTCATTTCTATAATAGGCAATTGCCGCTTTTAGGAGCTCTCTGGCCACGCCTTTACCTCTATATTCTGGATGAATCACATAGCACATGGTGGCGGCGACCCGTTTTTCACCCGCGATAGGCTTCACGAGACTTGAGATACGTGTGAGGGCAGTGGCGTCATTGGCATTGACCCAACCGACGATTTTATCACCATCATAAGCTAAAAAGCCGCGCATGAACCCTGATTCGATGTTCCCGATAGCCGTGAGGCGATTCGTTTCACCTGTTCGTTCAACCCAGGTCTTTTCATCGCATGGCGTTTGATAGAAAACGCAATAACAGGTGGACCATTCAGGCGCATGGCCGAAATCAAGGCTACCCATATAGGTGGTAAATAGGCTTGCGTCATGTTTTTCCAGTGGTTTAATGCGATATGACATCTGTGACCTCCAAATATTCTCTTTTGATATTCGGTACAAATCCCGATATAATTATAATAGCATAAAAACATAGGGGGATTCGATGAAAATTCATAAAACCTTTAAATACAACACACTAGTGACGCTATGGATCGCCATGATCATTTTAGTGCTCACGAGCTTTCTAAGTGTCATTATCAGCAATTACGCTTTTAAGGCTATCCGAGAGGAAATTCATCGTTCGATGGATACCACCGCGAAACACATGGCGGATAAAATGGATGAGTTCATGTGGTCCCGAACAGGTGAACTGACCACCATCGCATCGCTTCAAGCGATGAAATCTCTTGAAAATCCCAGTGAGATTGAAGCGTTACTCGATGAACTGAAACGCCAGTTCCCTTCGTTTTCATGGATTGGTGTGCTTGATATGGATGGAAATGTCGTCTCAGCAACAGATGGCATCCTTAGAGGTGAAAACATTTCGCAAAGACCCGTCTATCAAAGTGGTATTAAAGGGCTCTTCATCGGTGATGTTCACGATGCTGTCTTGCTCACCAAACTACTTCCCAATCCTTCTGGTGAACCGATGAAGTTTGTAGATGTGAGTTTTCCATTAACCGATAATGGTGGTGAAACCATCGGTGTCCTCGCTGCACATTTCAGCTGGGAGTGGGCAAAGGAGGTCCAGAACTCCGTTCTCGAACCCCTTCAAAACGCGGAAGATATCGAGATGTTCGTGGTAAGTGCTGTGGACCAAGCGGTATTACTCGGGCCGTCTGATCGAATCGGTACACCGTTCGTGTTGAACCGCCCTGGTTACATCGAGGCTTCAACCGTAGCAGATGGCTATATGAATTATCCTGGCCTTAACTGGCATATATATGTAAGACAAACTGAAGAAACCGCCTATAAGCCCATCGGTGAGCTTCAGCTTCTGATTTGGGGCTTTAGCATCGGTCTGGCTGCCTTACTCATCTTCATAAGCCTCATCCTTTCAAGAAGGATTTCTAGGCCTTTAGAAAATCTCTCAGCCGCCATCGAAAAGCATCAAGATGGCGAGCTGATCACCCTACCTAAGGTGAAAGGCATCTACGAAATCGAGCACCTGACACACACACTTTACAATTTGTTCGAAACCCTCCATCTGAATAATAAAACCATCGGCAACTTGGAGACTGCTGCAAGCACGGATTCGTTAACGACCCTCTCCAACCGCAACGGTTTAAAAATTTACTGGCAAAAGACAACCCTGCATCATCATTCACTCTACATCCTCAGTATGGATCTCGACGGCTTTAAAGAGATTAATGACACGTATGGTCACGCTGCAGGAGATCATGTGCTGCAAATCGTCGCCGCAAGACTAAAATCCGCTATCCGCGAGCATGAGCTCGTCGCCAGATTAGGCGGTGATGAGTTCGCCATCATCCTTTACGCAAATGCATATCAAAGTGAAGCGTCATCGTCCATGATAGACTATAAGGTGGCCACCAGAATCATAACCGAGGTCAGCAAGCCTATCATCTATGAGGCCTTTTCACTTCACGTTGGCTGCAGCATCGGTGGTACGTTATGGTCTCATCCCGAGTCGCTGACGGATGCTTTAGCCGTTTCTGATGAAGCCCTCTATCAAGCAAAAGCCAATGGAAAAAATCAATACGTGTTCAAAGAAATGCAGCAGAGGAGCACCTATGACTAAACCGCATAAGACCTCTCTCATCATCCTCGTCCTTTTAACCTGTGTGGCGCTGGCCATCCTGTTTTCCTATCCCCTCTATCTGGCCATCGCTGGCACCTGCTTCGTCAGCTTCTTCTTCATCGACAGCAAAGCTGCACTGCCGAAGCTCATCCTTACAAACACGAAATCGGTCTATAAGACCATGCTACTCATGTTTCTCATCAGCGTCACACTGCCAGTTCTCATGGCATCCGGTGCACTTCCCACTCTCATCTACCACACCTCAGATGCCATGATCGGTCAAAATCTCCTCCTCGCAGCTTTCCTGATAGCCACGATATTATCCATGCTCCTCGGATCCGCCATCGGCACACTGACGATCCTTCTTCCCTTATTTTCCTCCATCGCCCTGCAATCAGGGATCGCTTATCCACTACTGATCGGCGCACTGATTTCTGGCGTCTATATCGGTGACCGGTGCTCTCCGCTATCCTCGGGGCTACATCTCCTCTCAAACATCACTGAGACCCACTATCTCACGAACATGAAGTGGCTTCTGGCATCCGCTGTGATTCCCTTCATCCTTTCCTTTATGGCATTTTCCGTCACTGGTGAAGCCTCTGCTATCACAGCGCAGATGATTATATCTAACGAGCGCCTTCCCCTCGTCTTCGATCTTTCTCTCTGGCGGCTCCTGCCGCTGGGTTTGATGATTCTACTTCTCGTGATTAAACAGCCCATCACTCGGGTATTAACGGTGGTGTTTGGGCTCTCGTTTTTCATGTCGATTCTTAATGGCCATACGCTATCTTCTCTTCTCCAGATGATTTTCTCCGGATACCGCACCACGGATGCGGTATTATCCGCCTTCATGTTGACCTTTGGCTTTAAGCAAATGATCAATGTCATCCTGGTGATTTTCTTTAGCGGCGTCCTTAATAGCCTTTTAGAAGCCGATCAACTCATGGATACCATCATCGCACCCTTTATCAAAGGCGTAAAAAAACCTGCGCATCTGTTGATGAACGCAGGTCTTCTCAGTATCGTCCTCAGTATGGTTACCTGTAGTCAGGCCATGACGTCCATGGTTAACGGCAAGTACCTCTCCAGTCACTTTGACCGCCTGGGCTTACCGCGTCATCTCCTGGTGCTGGTGACCGCTAACGCAGGCCTTAATGTGGTGGCGCTCATCCCCTGGAATGTAAACGGCATCATGATTCGTCAGCTCACTGGGGTTGCACCGCTGGAATATTTACCGTACAGCATCTTCGTCGTGCTTTTGACGCTGTTTTCCCTTTTTATCTACCCGTTAGTGCTAAAGAAACAGTCCTAAAATCAGTGAACTGATGGCGGCCATGGAAAAGAGGAACATGTTTTTAACGGCATATTTAAAGGTCAGCGCTTTTACCGGATTTTTTGCGAACTGCTGGGTCTGCTTTAGGATTTTAGGGGCCATCAGGAGTGCCAATATATACGTCCATGGCAGCGCTTTCACGAGTACTGCCACTGGCACGCTGAACAGTGCGGCGTATACGAGGCCTTTAAACAGCCACACCGCTTTTTTTCTTCCGATGCTCACTGGTAGCGTATAGCGTTTGTTGAGTATGTCCTCGTCGGCGTCACAGAGGTTGTTGGCCAGCATAATGTCTGCGATGAACAGGATCATTGGCACCGCACCAAAAAGGATAGGGAGCCATGCCTCTGTGTTCAGAGAAGCTGAAAAAACGCCAGGACTTCGCTGTAATGCGCCGAGCATACCTGGATCAAGCTGGATATAAAAGGCGATAAAGGGAATCAACCCTCCCATAAAGAGACCACTGGTGACCTCGCCGAGGATGGTACGCGAGATGGGTAGCGGTCCCATGGAATATCCGAGCCCCACGGCAAAGGATACAGCCCCGAGAGCCAGGACGACAGCGTCGGTTCTTAGGACCAGTAAAAGTCCCGCCACGATGCCCAACAGTACGATACCAGAAAGCAGGTAAACTGCAGTTTTAGGCTTAATTTCACCCGCTGATATGGGGTTATGCTCCTCATAATGGTAGCCCGATTTGAGCAGGGCGCGCTTATAATCATAATAGTGGTTGAACCCGGTCGTGGCTAAATCGATGCATAAGAGTGAAATCCCCATGATGAAGAAGTTGATGAGGTCTATCGATTCTTTTACGGTATACGCTATAATAGTCCCGAGTAGTAACGGGAACACGCTGGCGACCTTGGTCTTGATTTCTACGAGTTTTAAAAACGCTTTAATCGATTTCATACGGCTCCTTAAACAATACAGTCATAAAAATAAGTCATATCTGGAGGTTTTATGTCACATTTTAAAGATTATCTCATCACATCCATCGGCGCACTCATCGTCGCCATCGGCATCTGTTTTTTCTTGATTCCTGCAGATTTGGCCACTGGTGGCATCACAGGTCTCGCCATGATCATCAACAACCTGTTCCCGGTGATCAGTATCGGACAAGTTCTCCTCGTGCTTAATATTATACTCTTTATCGTAGGGTTTATCACCATCGGAAAAGCATTTGGCGCAAAAACCATCTATGCCAGCTTTTTATTATCGGGCATCATCTATCTATTTGATACCTTTATAAAAATTGAGCAACCGTTGGTGGACGACCTGTTCGTCAACCTTATCGTCGGTATCTTGATACAGGGAATCGGTCTCGGCATCGTGTTCAACCAGGATGCTTCCACTGGTGGAACGGACATCATCGCGAAGGTGCTTAATAAGTATTTTAATCTGGAAATCGGTAAAGCGCTGCTCATGGCTGATTTCGTCGTCGTCTCCCTGGCGGCCTATAGCTTCGGCATCGAACTGGCCATCTACGCCTTCCTCGGCATCATCATGAACGGTCTGATCATCGACACCGCCATCGAGGGCTTTAACCTAAAAGTAAGTGTTTCCATCATCTCGAAGGAAACCGACGCCATCCAAAAGTTTATCGTGGACAAGCTTGAACGCGGCGCTACGATTTATACCGCGAAAGGTGCCTACACCATGCGTGATAAGGAAATCGTCACCTCAGTCATGGATAAAAAGGAGTTCATCAAGCTGAAAACCTATATCAAGCAGCTCGATCCAGACGCCTTCGTCATGATCTCAAACGTTCGCGAGGTGCTGGGTGAAGGGTTTTATAAATAACCAAAAAGCTGAGTTGGATAACCCAACTCAGCTTTTTTTATGTCTTTTAGTATTTTGTCTCTACTTTTTACGTTTTTTATAAGCGGCATAGCCCGCACCTGCGGCGATCAACGCTAAAAGTCCGATGCCGATGAACAGGCTTTGGTCTTCTGCAGACACGCCGTTGATGTCGCCGTTTACCTTAACCCCATCCGCACTCTCCAGTATTAAGGCAGAAGAAGCGGCGATTTGAACAGTGCCACCCATTATGGTTTCGATGCCCTCGGCATTCACCTGGGAAGCGTTCGCCAGCACTCTATATTTACCTGCTGGAATGCTGATGGTCTCCGGTTCTAAGCTCCCATTAAAGAAGACGAAAAGGTTTTGATTCGTGGTAGTATTTGCAGCGGCGTCGATTTTATAGCCGATCATCATTTCGGGCAGTACCACTTCCGAATCCGATTCAGTGGAAAAGAAGTGAAGTGCCTTTTCAACTTCTGCCTGTGACGCCATGCTAAACGCCGGATACGCTTTTCTTAGAGCGATCAGTCCTTTATAATACTCAAACACCTCGGTGTTTTGCTCTTTTAATGTCCAGTCTAATGAATTGATGGCGTCTGGCGATTTGTAGCTGTTATGGTCGCCCTGCTTCGTCCTTAGAAAATCCACACCCGCATGAAGAAATGGCATGCCCTGTGAGGTGAGGACGATGGCGTTGCTGAGCTTATGCATGGCGATGCGCTGTTCATCTGTGGCATCTGGGTTCGTCACCATGAATTTATCCCACAGGGTGAGGTTATCATGGGCAGATACGTAGTTCACCGCTTGAGAAGGATTCTCGGCCCAAGGCTTTTTCGAATAGTTCACGAGGCGGTAGTTGATTTGAGGATGTGTCACAGCCCCTACGATTCCGAACTTCACACTCTCTTCGAGACCTGGGAAGCCTCCTGCAAAGCCACCTTCTGTGGCATTGAACACATGGCCTTTAATGCCATCTCTAAAGTCGTCGTTAAAGGCTCCAATTCCTGGGGTTTCCTGCATATTTGCCTTTAGGAGCCTGAGTCCGTCAGCTAATGGCGACGCTCCGCCGGTCCACCCTTCGCCATAAAGCACGATATCAGGCTTGATGGCACGTAGTGTCTCTTCGATAAGTTTCATGGTCTCGATATCATGAACGCCCATTAGGTCAAATCTGAAGCCATCGATGTGGTATTCAGTCACCCAATGCACTAATGAGTCAATCATGAGCTTCCTCACCATGGCGCGCTCGCTGGCCGTTTCGTTACCAGTGCCTGAAGCGTTAGAATATTTTCCGTCGATCATACGATAATAGTAGTTTGGTTCTAAAATCGTCAAGTTCGAATCTGCACTGAGCGCCGTGTGATTATACACCACGTCCATGATGACGCCGATTCCTTCGTCATGAAGGCCTTTAATCATCTGCTTCATCTCTTTGATGCGTACTTCGCCGTTATAAGGGTCAGTGGAATAGGAGCCCTCAGGAAGGCTGTAGTTTTTCGGATCATAGCCCCAGTTGAACACGCCTTCCTCTAAGGCCGTTTCATCGATGCTATTAAAATCATACATCGGCAGTAGCTGCACATGTGTAATCCCCAGCTCCTTCAAATGGTCAAGTCCAGTCTTAACACCGCCTGGCGATGTTGTGCCCTTTTCCACAACCCCTAAGAATTTTCCGACGTTTTGTATGCCCGATGAGGCGTGCGAGGACAAGTCACGGATATGAAGCTCATAGACGATGATGTCGTTTTGCTTTTTAACCGCTGGCCCCTGATCAGACGTCCAGCCTTCCGGATGCGTTCTTTCGAAATCCACTACCATGGAGCGGTCGCCGTTCACCCCAGCCGCTTTTGCATACGGGTCATAGGTTTCAGTGACTTTACCACTGCGTGTCACAGAGAAGGTATAGTAAAGGCCATGGAGGTCACCAGCTTTTGTTGCTTCCCAAACCCCACCTGCGGCCTTCTGCATCAAAAGTGTTTCCTTAGCAGTGCCGCCGTTACCCGCAGCATATAAATTAAGGGTTAGTGCTTCAGCAGTTGGTGCCCACACCCTAAAAGTGGTTTGCGATTTCGTGTAAATCGCACCCAGTGCTTCATTCGTCGTAAAGTTCTTTTCAAAGGCATCTGTATCAAATAACCCGCTGATGTCAATCCCCAGCGGTTCATATTCTGGATAATCCGTGGTATAGCGTTCACCCACCGTTACTTTACCATCTAACAGCACCACGAAGCTCGTGGTCATGGCATTACCGGGCGCACTGACTGCAGTAGGTTTTAATATGGTGCCACTTTCCGAAACCACAGAAAATCCATTTCTGATGCTTTCGGGACTTATGGGCTTCGATGTGACGAGTCTAACAGTCGTCTCATCGATAAACCCTGCTTTAATAAATTTCGGCGATAAATCGATTTCAGCTTCGTTAAAGTACGCATTCTCTACGCCTTGAACGAGGAAGATTTCCAGCTTCCCGTCTTGATTTTTTGCATCGATGCGAACGAACCGGTCCGTTTCAACATCCTTAGCTTCCCATTCGCCTTTTCGTACGATAAACCCGATTTCTTCTGCGCCGCTAATCCCTTCTAATGTGAACTCGGCACGTTTCCCGAAAGCGTCCTCCGCATTAAACTCAAAGCTCTGACCATCTTTCCCCTTCGCCCAAATCCAAAGGTTCCATCCTTCATACTGCTCGTCAAAGCGATGATAATGGACGATCATGTCGATCTGATCTTCCGTAGCCGCTATCGAAAGGTTTTCCATCGGCATTCCCGACAGCAATAACAGCATGATTAAAACAATACTGACAACTTTTTTCATAATTCCCCCCAATTTGTGCAATCGTTTGCATAACTTGTTGGTATTATTATATCAAATCTACGTTTCGCCAACAAGCATGGAAATTTAAGCGCTTAATTGGCCCTTCGCTTACATCATGAAATTATTTTTCATCATGCCAGAGACGAAGTAGGCCATGATGCTAATCTGGAAAAGATAGAGTTCAATTCCGAAGAATACGGAAAACTGTGTAAAGCGGTTTGTATAGTAATAGTGTTGTTTTTTCCATAATAAGAATATCCCGATGGACATCAAAGAGGTTACAAGTGTTACCGCAGCGAGTACCCACTGGTTTCCAAACAGCCAAGGATAGATATGCGCATAAAAGTGATAATCAGAGCTCGGCAGAACCACCATTAAGAATTTGATCACCACGGTGACCAGAATGCTGATCCAGAGGACATGCGTGGCTTTCTTGGGTTGTTCGAGCGGCGCAAAACGATTATACGCCCATATGGCGATGATGAAACCACCGATCCAGACATAAAATTTATTCATGCTAATCAGCATGGAGATGATGCCGAAGAAAATGGTGTTGCCGATCGCCATTAAACTAGCAGATATTAGCTCCATGTAGTTCGGTTCATAATGCGATTTTGCATAAGCAATCCATTCATCGCCCTGAGAGGCCATCATCAATACCGCTTTTCCTTCCACCTTATCAGCCCACGTAAGAACCTTGCCTTGTGGCGCATCGAAGGTCGCGTAGCCCACAGGATATTTTCTGGTGAGGGTCAATCGCGTGTTTTCCACGAGAATATCGCCCTCCCTCGTGAAATGTGAAACGTTAGTGAACAGTCCCCCTCGTGTTTGAGGGTACCGAGAAAGCCCCTTATTAACCGCATCCAGCGTTTGTTGGGTTCCCAGGATATAGCTGACCTTCTTGCCTTCCACTCCTGTTATAACGGGGTCTAGGCTCGTTCTGACGTGATAAAACAGTTTAAAGGATATTTCCTTCAGGGTGTCTTCCTCCAGCTGCCATACGCCTAATACTGTCGGCGCACTCGGTGTTAGGTGGTCAAACACACTGGATACGATGGTTAAAACGCCTCCTTGTAAATGAATGTCCTTAAAATAGCCGTAAGCTTTCTGATCGATTGCTTCTGTTAACATCGTCACACTGTAGTTTGCGGGCGCATCCATATCAAGTGTCAGTAACCTTCCGCCGTCTTCTGCGTTATGTGCCACGATAATCTTATCCTGTGAGCTGGCAATACAAACGCGCTTTACATTGACATAATCCGTAAACGTCGCTATTCGCTGGCCATTTTTAAACACCTCGGTCAGTTGATCATCCGCAGACACCACATAATCCCCATCCACTGAAAACTGCTCAGCATGCGTACTCAGGGTTTTCGTATCGCCGAAGGTAAGCGTCGCCGGATCAACCGCTATTTGTGCCAATTCAAAACGGTCACCATAATAAACCATTAGCTTTTGCTCTGAGACCGTTACGCTGAGCAGCTTAATATCTTCAGGCTTTAACACCTTAATTTCCATTTCCGCTTCTTGAACCAACTTTCCCTTCCAGTCGAAGGTGGATAGATGGATTCTTCCCATCTCATAATAGGCCACGACAAAACCGCTGCCATCTGGAAGCATCGTTTGATCGATCAATCGATAATCAGTGGGAAGATCACTCATGATTTTTAGCCCCATGGACCAGTCGTCAGAGGGCTGTTTGGTTTCGATATGGTATTCGCTCCAAGCAAATACCGCTAAAAACAAAAGCGTTGCTAATGTGAAGTAGGTTGTCCAGCGTTTGAACCAGCTAGTTTTTTGCTTTTTCTTCTTAGTCATCGTCGCCTCCGAGGGATCCCCCATTTTGTTTGATGTGTAGGGTGTATGTATTAATAAATCGTCTATTTTGAATTTATAGGCTTGAAATTTCCTGAGTTTTCACTTATAATGATTTAGGATGTGCCGTCGTAGCTCAGTCGGTAGAGCAACACCATGGTAAGGTGTAGGTCGTCAGTTCGATTCTGATCGTCGGCTCCAGTTAAAAGAACACTTTCAGCGAAAGCTTAAGGTGTTTTTTTTTATTTTAATTATACATCAAAATCTTTTTATATAGTCTTAAAATTGGATTAATATCCTCTTGATTCAAAAAGAGCGGTGCTCGACATTCTGTCTTGCAACCGCTCGTTTTTTATCAATCTTCTGGTGTTAATGCGTTAGAACATCAGCCATGCAATGAGACCAAAGAGTGCAAAAATACCGATTAGAACTGGAAACATCGTCATTGCGGCAGCAATTGACAGTGCTAAAAAATCGCCTTTTTCAAATTCAACATCTCGTTTGTCCTTATCAATTTCCTTTTTTACCAAAGTCTCTTTAAATCTCTTAAACATCGTCTTTCCTTTCTACATTACGCTTAAATTTCACCAGCGAAATGGCATGCTACATGATGTCTCGGTGCCACTTCTTTGTTAGGAGGAATCATTTCCTTACAGATGTCTTTTGCGTATGGACATCTCGTGTGGAACTTACATCCCTTTGGTGTGTTGACGTTTGATGGGATCTCGCCGATAATCGCTTCCATCTTCTTCAGTTTCGTCGGGTCTGCGATAGGAATCGCCGATAATAACGCTCTGGTATATGGGTGCATCGGTGAATCATAAAGGTCGTTCTTATCTGCAAGCTCTACGAGTGAGCCGAGGTACATTACCCCGATGCGGTCACTGATGTGCTTCACGACGCTAAGGTCATGCGAAATGAACAGGTAAGATAAGCCCATCTTCTCTTGAAGGTCCATCATCAGGTTGAGTACCTGTGATTGGATGGATACGTCAAGTGCCGATACCGGCTCGTCACATACCACGAACTCTGGATTCAGTGCCAGCGCTCTCGCGATGCCGATACGCTGTCTCTGTCCACCTGAGAACTGGTGAGGGTATCTGTTGATATGATACGCCGAAAGACCACACATTTCAATCACTTCTGTGACTCTTTCCGTGAATTCCGGTCCTTTTTTTACGATACCATGTGCCAGCATCGCTTCGCCGACGATGGTACTGACGTTCATTCTCGGGTTCAGTGAGCTATATGGATCCTGGAAGATGAGCTGCATTTGCTTTCTAAGATGCTTAAGCTCCTGTCCCTTGAACCCTGAAATGTCTTTACCGTTAAAGATGATTTCGCCCTCTGTTGGCTCGTAAAGTCTTACGATGGTTCTTCCCAGCGTCGATTTACCACAGCCAGACTCACCTACGAGTCCGATGGTTTCACCACGGAGTACGTCAAACGATACGCCATCCACTGCCTTGACGTTATTGACCGTCTTTTGAAGAAAACCACCCTTAATCGGGAAATACTTCTTTATGTCTCTGACTTCTAATATTTTTTCTTTCATCGTCTTTAGCCCTCCGTCTTGCAGTGCAAGAAGCATGCTGAAGTATGGTTTTCACCTACGGTGTAAGTCCCCGGCTGCTCTGTCTTGCATCTTTCCATTCTAAATTTACATCTTGGTTCAAAATAGCAACCTTGTGGTAACTCGAATGGATTCGGTACGACGCCTTCGATACTGTTCAGACGCTTCTTATCTTCTTCAAGATTCGGAATCGACTCTAACAGGCCAATGGTGTACGGGTGCTTCGGATTCTTGAAAATCTCCACAGCTGAAGCCGACTCGACGATTTTACCTGAATACATGACCAGTACGTGGTGTGCCATCTGTGCCACGACACCAAGGTCGTGTGTGATCAGCATGATCGCTGTGTTCGTCTTCTTTTGAAGGTCATTCATCAGCGACAGGATTTGCGCCTGGATGGTTACGTCCAGCGCAGTTGTTGGCTCATCTGCGATGAGGATTTTAGGATTACATGCAAGTGCCATGGCAATCATCGCTCTTTGACGCATACCACCTGACAACTGGTGAGGATAATCGCGAACCACTTTCTCAGCTCTCGGAATACCAACCAACTGAAGAAGTTCAATGGCTTTTTTATGCGTTTCTTCTTTTTTCATCTTTTGGTGAAGCTTTAATGACTCGCCTATCTGATCTCCGATTCGGAATACTGGATTAAGTGAGGTCATCGGCTCTTGGAAGATCATGGAGATTTCGTTGCCTCTATACGTTCTCAGCTTCTTCTCATCGATGCCGACGAGCTCCTCGCCATTGAACTTGATAGAACCTCTCACGATTTTACCTGGCTTTTCAATCAGGTTAAGGATACTCATGGCTGTGATGGACTTGCCACAACCTGACTCGCCTACGACGCCCAGGGTCTGTCCCTCTTTCAGTACAAATGAGTTGCCGTCTACGGCTTTTACGACGCCTTTTTCCGTGAAAAAGTGCGTGGTCAAGTCTTCAACTACTAATATATCTTTCATCAGGACACCTACCTTATCTCTTTTGGATCAAACGCGTCACGTAAGCCTTCACCTAACAGGTTGATGCTTACAACCGTCAACATGATCATCATGCCTGGTGGAATCCATAACCACTGCATGTTTCTGAACACGTTGGTGTTACGCGCACGCTCTACCATGTTACCCCATGTTGGCGTCGGTGGCGTTACACCCAGACCCAGGAACGAAAGTCCCGCTTCTGTAAGAATGGCGCCAGCCATACCTAATGTCGCACTGACGATGATGAATGCCAATGTGTTTGGTAAGAGGTGTCTTACGATTTTAGATCGGTCTGAAATACCGAGAATTTCTGTCGCTTGCATAAATTCTTGCTCTCTTAATGAGAGGATTTGACCTCTAACGAGACGAGCGAGTCCTGGCCAGCTGAGGATACCGATGAGGAGCATTACGAAGTACATTTTCGATTCTGAGCTCACCCGCCACATCAGCGCTGCCGAGATGGAGATGACGGTCGGTGTAAATGGAATCGAATAGATGATTTCTGCGATACGCATGAGGATATCATCCACTCTACCTCCGTAGTATCCAGCGATACCGCCTACCATCGATCCTAAAACGACCGATACGGAAGCTGCCATCAGACCGACGAGAATCGAGATTCTACCACCCATAAAGAGACGAAGAAGAACGTCGCGGCCTTGCTCATCCGTGCCTAACCAGTGCTGTGCAGATGGCGCTTTCTCTTTATCCGCAAGGTTGAACTCCGAAATTTCATAAGGTGAGATCACCGGTACAAAAATCACGGAAAGAACGATGATGATGAATAGTGATGCGCCGACTACGGCGACTCTATTTTTTCTAAAGCGATGCCATGCGATCATCCATGGGCCAATCGCTTTTTTCTTTGTTTGTTTATCTTTCTTATTTGCCATTTCATCCTCCTACTTAACGCGGACGCGTGGATCAACAAGTGCATAGCTGACGTCTGATAAGAGGTTTCCGATCAACATGAGCAATGCATAGAATGTGTTGGCAGCCATCAGCATCGAGTAATCTCTATCTCCGATAGACGTGAAGAGTACATGACCGATTCCAGGCCAGATGAATACAGTCTCAAGTAAGATTGATCCGCCGAATAATCCTGGGATATACATACCAAGTAACGTTACGATCGGTAACAATGCGTTTCTAAAAGCATGTTTGTAGATGACGACTTTTTCTGCTAAGCCTTTTGAACGCGCTGTACGGATGTAGTCTTGGTTGATGACTTCTATTACTGAGTTTCTTACGTAACGCGTTAAGCTTGCAAGGCTCGCAATCGTAACAACCGTTACCGGTAAAATCATATGCTTAAGTACGTCGAGTACTTCTTGTCCAAAGCTGTCATATCCCTTTGCAAGGAAAATGGTGGTACGCATACCGTTCAGTGGGAACCACTTGGAAGGTATGGCGACGAAGAATATGAGGATAAGTGCAAAGAAGAACGATGGCATCGATACCCCCGTTAGAGAGAATACCGTCCAAAAGTTATCAAATAGTCCATATTTTTTCACTGCAGATTTGATACCTACAGGAATGGCGATTGCAAACGCGAAAATCATCGCGACGACATTGAGGTAGAATGAGTTCCAAATATAAGTGCCGATAACATCTGCAACTGGTTTTCTGTATTTATATGAGGTTCCGAAGTCTCCAGTTAAAGTCCTTCCTAACCACTTCATGTAACGAATGTGCACTGGGTCATCAAGACCGAGCATTTCTCTGATTTGTTGCTGTTGTTCCACTGTTGCGTTAGATCCGATTCCCAAGTACGCATTTACTGGGTCCCCTGGCATGATTTCAAGCATCGCGAACAGGATGATCGTGATGATGAGCAACACGGGAATTAAATGCAATAGCCTTCGCGCAATATACTTAAGCATTTCAACACCCCTTAATTTTCTAATAGATTAAATTAAAGGCAGTCCTGTTAGAGACTGCCTTTAAATCACCTTATAAAGTCACATCGACTTCAGGAATAAACTATTCTACGATTTTTGCATCCTGTAATGCTCTAACCCAGTTATAGAGTGAGCTTGTTTTGAAATCTACTAACTTAGGAGCATAGATATCAAAGTAAGTGTTAGCATATACTGGCATCATAACCGCTTCTTCGTTAAGGATTTTAGCGATTTCTTGGTAAACTGGCTTAGCTTCTTCGATATCCATGATTGCTTTTGCTTGGTCTAAGAGCTCATCCACTTTAGGGTTGCTGTATCTGCTTGTGTTGTCCATACCGCTACCGATGTAATCAGAGTGGAATGATGTGTAGAGCGTGTGTGGATCTGGAGTTGTAATCGATGTTGCTAAGAAGAATAAGCTCCAGTTTTGAACGTTTGCATCTGAGTTGTAGATAACATAGTCAAGAATTGTGTTGAACTCGAGGTATGCAACTGTCAACTTGATACCAAGTCCTTGACCCCAGTCTCTTTCCCACATAGGGATTAAAGTAGCAAGGATGTCGTGATCTGGCATTGCAGCGATTTTAAGTTCAAATAATTGACCATCTTTGTATCTGAATCCGTCAGCGCCAACTGTCCAGCCTGCTTCATCAAGAAGTGCTTTTGCTTTCTCGAGGTCGAAATCGTACTCGATCATAGAATCAAGAAGCGCATCGTCGATTGCCCAAGAAATTTGTGAGAATGGGTGGTATTGTGTTACAGCGAGAACTTGATCTGTGTCAGCATCATAGTAGTAGCTGTTTACGAATTCTTTAACGTTGAATGAGTAGTAGAGTGCTTGACGAACTTTAGGATCAGCTGTTGGGCCGTATTCACAGTTTGTCTTAACATATCCGTAACCGCTTCTGTTGTATTGGTTGATAGAGAATCCACCATTTCTAGCTTCAGAGATTTTCTTAGGCTCGATTACACCAGCAAGAAGGTCAACGCCACCGCTTGTAAGTTCAACGATGTCAGTTGTTTGGTCTACGAACTTGAGGATGATTTCTTGAATCATGTAACCTTCACCAACGAAGAGTGGGTTTCTCTCAAGGTAAACGAGTTCTTTTTCTTTGAATTGTGATACAACGTATGGACCTGAACCCATAGCATCAGTAGTAATCGCTTCTACAGCAGCAGTGTTACCAACTGTGAAGTCTTTACCATAGTAGTGCTTAGGAACGATTGCAAAACCGCAGTTTGCAAAGTTAACGCGAAGCGCTTCTTTGAAGTTGAATTTTACTGTGTAATCATCGATAGCTTCTACGCCTGTAAACTCAGTCGTTTCACCAGCATAGTACTCATCATAGCTCACCATGTCTTTTACAGTTGAGCTGTAACGGCCAGTATAAGATGGGTCAGCAAGAACTTGGTATGTGAACACAACGTCTTGAGCTGTAAGTGGTTGACCATCTGAGAATACGACGTCTTTCTTCATATTAAATGTAATTGACTTTCCGTCTTCTGAGATTTCCCAGCTTTCAGCGATATTGCCTTCGTACTCGCCCTCGAAGTTTCTCTTAATGAGACCTTCGAATACCATGTCTACTACGTATCCGTCATATGCAGATGAATAGTAAAGTGGGTTGAAGTTACCTGATGCTTCTGTAATACCTACGATTAAGGTACCGCTTGGCTCAACTGCAGCAGCTTCTGTTGTTTCTTCGCCTGCAGCCGCAGTTGTTTCTGTTACTGCTTCTTCTTTTGGACTACATCCTGCTAAGAAAGCAGAAGCAATCATCACTAAAGCAAGCAGTAAAACTAACGACTTCTTCATTTAATAATCCTCCTTCTAATAATGCTTTACTCGGAATGGAATCATTCCTTGATGCTATATATAAACCGGATCGGTTTATAACACTGTTTATTTGTTTTTTTGACAGACGGTCAAAATCGTTGAATTATTGAAATAGTTTGACAATTCTTACTAAAATAAAAATCTGAACGATGTTTACGGCTTTGTACATAATTTGTTCACAACTTGTTCAAGATATTTTTCATTCTACTACACTTTTTCTTAAAATAAAATTGAAAAAACTGTCACATTTAGAATGTTAAAATCTCGAAACATTTGAAAAAACGCTTGATTTTTCACTGGATTTTTATTACCCACAGGCTTATCTATTGCATATTTTTGCACCCGAAATATTATTTGTTTTCTCATAGTCAAGCGGTTAGAACGGGTTCAAACCAACGCACAGTAAAATTTATATATGTCTTTTTAGCTGTGTATACTGCATAATAAAAATGAAACTCCGTGTATACAGAGTTTCATTTATCTGAATCTATTATATGTTTAACAAATCTTAACAACTTCACTGAGTGAACCGAGTTTTCTCAGTCGACCAACCGTCTGATTTATGGTCGTTTTACCACCAATTGAGGATACGGAATCTCAATTCCAGCCTCGTCAAATGCCACTTTAATCCCTTCCATTAAAGCGAAATAAGTATCCCAATAGTCTTCGCTTTTTACCCATACGCGGACTTTGAACTTTAACACACTATCCGCGTGATCTGATAATCTAACAAATGGAAGCGGATCCTTTAAAATCGACGTGTTCTTATTTACAACCTCACTGATTACTGCTTTTACCAGCTCAATATTTGTCTGATAGGCGGTGGATATATCCAAATCGACGCGTCTGGTTGGATATATGCCATAATTGACCAGCTCGCTATTTGCAATATTAGCGTTTGGGATAATGACCGCACGATTATCGGGAGTGGTCAGATGGGTATAAAACAGACCAATCTCTGTTACCGTACCGGACTGCCCAACGCCTTCAATATAATCGCCAACCTTGAAGGGCCTAAGTGCAATTATCAAAACACCTCCCGCCAAGTTTGATAAACTTCCTTGAAGCGCTAAACCAACCGCCAAACCAGCTGCACCGATGACCGCCACAAAGGTGGTCATTTCCACGCCAGCGGTATAAATCGCTGTTACGATGACGAGCATTTTCAATCCCATTCGCATGAAAGAACGGGTGAACGATTGGAGTGTCGGATCGATTTTTTTCCATTCGCGATTTCGAATGATTTTCTTTTCTATAAAATTGACAATTTTGAATCCGATGATCAAGACGGCAAGGACTGATAATATCTTTAATCCAAAGTTTATGCCGATAAGTTTTAAATCGTTGATAAGGACTGTCGTATCCATATTAGGTTCTCCTAGTAGACAATTTTATGAAATTTAGGGTGCATTTGCTCAAACGTACATATATATTTGAATCCAGTTGAAACCAGTAATGCCATATTCGCCTCATACTCATGTCCAAGATAGCTAGGCGTGTGCGCATCACTTCCGTAGGTGATGATTTCACCGCCAAGCTCCCGATAACGTTTTAAAATCGATGCTGAAGGATTATTACTTCCCAGTCCATAACGATAACCACCCGCATTGATTTCTATTCCCTTTCCATCCTCTATAATCATTTTTAGTAAGGTATCAATGTAATCACTGTATTTGCTATAGGGTACTTCAGCTAACTCCGGATGATACCTAAGGTATAAATCCAAATGACCTAAAACACTGTATGCATTAAAACGCATAACACTTGAATAGTAATCTTCATAATATTTTCGGATGGCGTCGACAGGTTTATTCGAGCTCAACAAAAGTCTTTGATAAAGATCCCTTCGGTCCACCGCATGTAAGGAGGCAATTACGAAATCATATGGATTTGAACTGACGATCTGTGTATTTTTATCAGACAAATGGGGTTGAACCCCTATTTCTAAGCCCTGATAGAGTTTAATCTGATTCGAGTAAAGGGTTTTATAATGCGTTAACAGTTTTTCCGATGCGTCCCTGTCGAAGTCCCAATTCACGGGTGTCGCTTCTAAATCAGCGTCGAGATCCACATGATCGGTAAAGGCCAAGTGGGTAATACCGACCTTGATGGCTTCATCAATCATTTCTTGCATCGTCGTATTTGCATCCGGCGAAAAGTGACTATGGGTATGAAAATCAATTTTTATAGGTTTTTCACTAATACTCATTTTCTCCTCCTATATAAAAATAGGTTATCACAATTGTGTCATCAACACAAATGCAATAACCTATTATAATGTCATCCCTTTAGCTTAAATTTCACCAGCGAAATGGCATGCTACATGATGTCTCGGTGCCACTTCTTTGTTAGGAGGAATCATTTCCTTACAGATGTCTTTTGCGTATGGACATCTCGTGTGGAACTTACATCCCTTTGGTGTGTTGACGTTTGATGGGATCTCGCCGATAATCGCTTCCATCTTCTTCAGTTTCGTCGGGTCTGCGATAGGAATCGCCGATAATAACGCTCTGGTATATGGGTGCATCGGTGAATCATAAAGGTCGTTCTTATCTGCAAGCTCTACGAGTGAGCCGAGGTACATTACCCCGATGCGGTCACTGATGTGCTTCACGACGCTAAGGTCATGCGAAATGAACAGGTAAGATAAGCCCATCTTCTCTTGAAGGTCCATCATCAGGTTGAGTACCTGTGATTGGATGGATACGTCAAGTGCCGATACCGGCTCGTCACATACCACGAACTCTGGATTCAGTGCCAGCGCTCTCGCGATGCCGATACGCTGTCTCTGTCCACCTGAGAACTGGTGAGGGTATCTGTTGATATGATACGCCGAAAGACCACACATTTCAATCACTTCTGTGACTCTTTCCGTGAATTCCGGTCCTTTTTTTACGATACCATGTGCCAGCATCGCTTCGCCGACGATGGTACTGACGTTCATTCTCGGGTTCAGTGAGCTATATGGATCCTGGAAGATGAGCTGCATTTGCTTTCTAAGATGCTTAAGCTCCTGTCCCTTGAACCCTGAAATGTCTTTACCGTTAAAGATGATTTCGCCCTCTGTTGGCTCGTAAAGTCTTACGATGGTTCTTCCCAGCGTCGATTTACCACAGCCAGACTCACCTACGAGTCCGATGGTTTCACCACGGAGTACGTCAAACGATACGCCATCCACTGCCTTGACGTTATTGACCGTCTTTTGAAGAAAACCACCCTTAATCGGGAAATACTTCTTTATGTCTCTGACTTCTAATATTTTTTCTTTCATCGTCTTTAGCCCTCCGTCTTGCAGTGCAAGAAGCATGCTGAAGTATGGTTTTCACCTACGGTGTAAGTCCCCGGCTGCTCTGTCTTGCATCTTTCCATTCTAAATTTACATCTTGGTTCAAAATAGCAACCTTGTGGTAACTCGAATGGATTCGGTACGACGCCTTCGATACTGTTCAGACGCTTCTTATCTTCTTCAAGATTCGGAATCGACTCTAACAGGCCAATGGTGTACGGGTGCTTCGGATTCTTGAAAATCTCCACAGCTGAAGCCGACTCGACGATTTTACCTGAATACATGACCAGTACGTGGTGTGCCATCTGTGCCACGACACCAAGGTCGTGTGTGATCAGCATGATCGCTGTGTTCGTCTTCTTTTGAAGGTCATTCATCAGCGACAGGATTTGCGCCTGGATGGTTACGTCCAGCGCAGTTGTTGGCTCATCTGCGATGAGGATTTTAGGATTACATGCAAGTGCCATGGCAATCATCGCTCTTTGACGCATACCACCTGACAACTGGTGAGGATAATCGCGAACCACTTTCTCAGCTCTCGGAATACCAACCAACTGAAGAAGTTCAATGGCTTTTTTATGCGTTTCTTCTTTTTTCATCTTTTGGTGAAGCTTTAATGACTCGCCTATCTGATCTCCGATTCGGAATACTGGATTAAGTGAGGTCATCGGCTCTTGGAAGATCATGGAGATTTCGTTGCCTCTATACGTTCTCAGCTTCTTCTCATCGATGCCGACGAGCTCCTCGCCATTGAACTTGATAGAACCTCTCACGATTTTACCTGGCTTTTCAATCAGGTTAAGGATACTCATGGCTGTGATGGACTTGCCACAACCTGACTCGCCTACGACGCCCAGGGTCTGTCCCTCTTTCAGTACAAATGAGTTGCCGTCTACGGCTTTTACGACGCCTTTTTCCGTGAAAAAGTGCGTGGTCAAGTCTTCAACTACTAATATATCTTTCATCAGGACACCTACCTTATCTCTTTTGGATCAAACGCGTCACGTAAGCCTTCACCTAACAGGTTGATGCTTACAACCGTCAACATGATCATCATGCCTGGTGGAATCCATAACCACTGCATGTTTCTGAACACGTTGGTGTTACGCGCACGCTCTACCATGTTACCCCATGTTGGCGTCGGTGGCGTTACACCCAGACCCAGGAACGAAAGTCCCGCTTCTGTAAGAATGGCGCCAGCCATACCTAATGTCGCACTGACGATGATGAATGCCAATGTGTTTGGTAAGAGGTGTCTTACGATTTTAGATCGGTCTGAAATACCGAGAATTTCTGTCGCTTGCATAAATTCTTGCTCTCTTAATGAGAGGATTTGACCTCTAACGAGACGAGCGAGTCCTGGCCAGCTGAGGATACCGATGAGGAGCATTACGAAGTACATTTTCGATTCTGAGCTCACCCGCCACATCAGCGCTGCCGAGATGGAGATGACGGTCGGTGTAAATGGAATCGAATAGATGATTTCTGCGATACGCATGAGGATATCATCCACTCTACCTCCGTAGTATCCAGCGATACCGCCTACCATCGATCCTAAAACGACCGATACGGAAGCTGCCATCAGACCGACGAGAATCGAGATTCTACCACCCATAAAGAGACGAAGAAGAACGTCGCGGCCTTGCTCATCCGTGCCTAACCAGTGCTGTGCAGATGGCGCTTTCTCTTTATCCGCAAGGTTGAACTCCGAAATTTCATAAGGTGAGATCACCGGTACAAAAATCACGGAAAGAACGATGATGATGAATAGTGATGCGCCGACTACGGCGACTCTATTTTTTCTAAAGCGATGCCATGCGATCATCCATGGGCCAATCGCTTTTTTCTTTGTTTGTTTATCTTTCTTATTTGCCATTTCATCCTCCTACTTAACGCGGACGCGTGGATCAACAAGTGCATAGCTGACGTCTGATAAGAGGTTTCCGATCAACATGAGCAATGCATAGAATGTGTTGGCAGCCATCAGCATCGAGTAATCTCTATCTCCGATAGACGTGAAGAGTACATGACCGATTCCAGGCCAGATGAATACAGTCTCAAGTAAGATTGATCCGCCGAATAATCCTGGGATATACATACCAAGTAACGTTACGATCGGTAACAATGCGTTTCTAAAAGCATGTTTGTAGATGACGACTTTTTCTGCTAAGCCTTTTGAACGCGCTGTACGGATGTAGTCTTGGTTGATGACTTCTATTACTGAGTTTCTTACGTAACGCGTTAAGCTTGCAAGGCTCGCAATCGTAACAACCGTTACCGGTAAAATCATATGCTTAAGTACGTCGAGTACTTCTTGTCCAAAGCTGTCATATCCCTTTGCAAGGAAAATGGTGGTACGCATACCGTTCAGTGGGAACCACTTGGAAGGTATGGCGACGAAGAATATGAGGATAAGTGCAAAGAAGAACGATGGCATCGATACCCCCGTTAGAGAGAATACCGTCCAAAAGTTATCAAATAGTCCATATTTTTTCACTGCAGATTTGATACCTACAGGAATGGCGATTGCAAACGCGAAAATCATCGCGACGACATTGAGGTAGAATGAGTTCCAAATATAAGTGCCGATAACATCTGCAACTGGTTTTCTGTATTTATATGAGGTTCCGAAGTCTCCAGTTAAAGTCCTTCCTAACCACTTCATGTAACGAATGTGCACTGGGTCATCAAGACCGAGCATTTCTCTGATTTGTTGCTGTTGTTCCACTGTTGCGTTAGATCCGATTCCCAAGTACGCATTTACTGGGTCCCCTGGCATGATTTCAAGCATCGCGAACAGGATGATCGTGATGATGAGCAACACGGGAATTAAATGCAATAGCCTTCGCGCAATATACTTAAGCATTTCAACACCCCTTAATTTTCTAATAGATTAAATTAAAGGCAGTCCTGTTAGAGACTGCCTTTAAATCACCTTATAAAGTCACATCGACTTCAGGAATAAACTATTCTACGATTTTTGCATCCTGTAATGCTCTAACCCAGTTATAGAGTGAGCTTGTTTTGAAATCTACTAACTTAGGAGCATAGATATCAAAGTAAGTGTTAGCATATACTGGCATCATAACCGCTTCTTCGTTAAGGATTTTAGCGATTTCTTGGTAAACTGGCTTAGCTTCTTCGATATCCATGATTGCTTTTGCTTGGTCTAAGAGCTCATCCACTTTAGGGTTGCTGTATCTGCTTGTGTTGTCCATACCGCTACCGATGTAATCAGAGTGGAATGATGTGTAGAGCGTGTGTGGATCTGGAGTTGTAATCGATGTTGCTAAGAAGAATAAGCTCCAGTTTTGAACGTTTGCATCTGAGTTGTAGATAACATAGTCAAGAATTGTGTTGAACTCGAGGTATGCAACTGTCAACTTGATACCAAGTCCTTGACCCCAGTCTCTTTCCCACATAGGGATTAAAGTAGCAAGGATGTCGTGATCTGGCATTGCAGCGATTTTAAGTTCAAATAATTGACCATCTTTGTATCTGAATCCGTCAGCGCCAACTGTCCAGCCTGCTTCATCAAGAAGTGCTTTTGCTTTCTCGAGGTCGAAATCGTACTCGATCATAGAATCAAGAAGCGCATCGTCGATTGCCCAAGAAATTTGTGAGAATGGGTGGTATTGTGTTACAGCGAGAACTTGATCTGTGTCAGCATCATAGTAGTAGCTGTTTACGAACTCTTTAACGTTGAATGAGTAGTAGAGTGCTTGACGAACTTTAGGATCAGCTGTTGGGCCGAACTCGCAGTTTGTCTTAACATATCCGTAACCGCTTCTGTTGTATTGGTTGATAGAGAATCCAGCGTTTCTAGCTTCAGAAATCTTCTTAGGATCGATTACGCCAGCAAGAAGGTCAACGCCACCGCTTGTAAGTTCAACGATGTCAGTTGTTTGGTCTACGAACTTGAGGATGATTTCTTGAATCATGAAGCCTTCGCCAACATAAAGTGGGTTTCTCTCAAGGTAAACGAGTTCTTTTTCTTTGAATTGTGATACAACGTATGGACCTGAACCCATAACTTCTGTAGTAATCGCTTCTACAGCAGCAGTGTTACCAACTGCGAAGTCTTTACCATAGTAGTGCTTAGGAACGATTGCAAAACCGCAGTTTGCAAAGTTAACACGAAGCGCTTCTTTGAAGTTGAATTTTACTGTGTAATCATCGATAGCTTCTACGCCTTTAAACTCAGTCGTTTCACCAGCATAGTACTCATCGTATCCAACCATGTCTTTTACAGTTGAGCTGTAACGGCCAGTATAAGATGGGTCAGCAAGCACTGTGTATGTGAACACAACGTCTTGAGCTGTCATAGGTTGACCATCTGAGAACACTCTATCTTGTTTCATTTTGAAAGTGATTGATTTTCCGTCTTCTGAGATTTCCCAGCTCTCAGCTACGTTACCAACATATTCGCCCTCAAAACTTCTTTCGATAAGACCTTCGAATACCATGTCTACTACGTATCCGTCATATGCAGATGAATAGTAAAGTGGGTTGAAGTTACCTGATGCTTCTGTGATACCAACAACTAAAGTGCCACTTGGCTCTTCAGCTACTGGTGCAGTTGTTGCTTCGCTTGCTGGTGCTGTAGTCTCTTCAACTGCTTCTTCTTTAGGGCTGCAACCCGCTAAGAAAGCAGAAGCTACCATTACTAAGCAAAGTAATAATACTAGCGATTTCTTCATTTAAAATAATCCTCCTTCTTAATTTTGGATGGTTCATTAACTTGATCATCCTTTATTCCCGATCCATTAAAGGACCCAGGTGTAATTAATTACTCATATTACACTAGGTTCGTTAATAAATCAATAATAATTATTTAGAATTGTTCAAATTAATGTAACACAGATGTAACATCCTCTTTTAATATATAACAAAATAGACTAAATTGGAATAGAAAAATTTATATGGGTGATTACAATAAAATTTTATTACACATTTGTAACATATGACTTATGCAAAACCCATCTGTCGAATGTTATGTACTAAAATGTATACAAAATCCACCAAAATTTGAAACATTGTAATTTCAATATATTCTGATAACTTGCTAAAAAACATGAGAAAATATATTAAACTGGCTTTTGCATAAGTCCAAGTAAATTAGAAGGTTGTTTGTATAGTTAGACAAGGTTCAAATTGCATGTTACGATTTTTTAATATTTAAACCGAGAAAAAAGCCCCCAGTTTACCAAATGGGGGCCATAAAACTTATAAAAATATCCAGATAAACACAATCGCAATACCACATAATACCTGAGTGGCTTTAAGCGTATTGGCATTTGGCGCTTTTCTACCTAACTTCCAAAACTCGGTTACTTTTAAAAACAACTCAGGCTTTGCTAATCCGAAGATCATCAAAGCGGTCATGACTAATTTGCCGATCATCTGTCCACTTCCTTTACTCTACAGTCACTGATTTTGCTAAATTTCTTGGTTTATCCACGTCATTTCCTCTAAGTGCAGATACATAGTATGCGAGTAGCTGTGTTGGTATGACGGCTAAAATTGAGACGAGTTCATCCATTGTGTTTGGTACGTAGAATACCTCATCTGCGGTTTTCTCCAGCTGTTCACTGCCTTCTTTAGCGATGGCGAAAACATGGGCACCGCGTGCTTTTACTTCCTTGATATTCGATACCATCTTATCGTAAAGATTACTTTGTGACGCTAAAGCGACGATAAAGGTGTCGTCTTCGATTAAAGCGATGGTGCCGTGCTTAAGTTCCCCTGCAGCGATGGCAAAGCTATTGATATACGAAATTTCTTTAAGCTTCAGCGACCCTTCATAAGCAAGATCACAATCTATACCACGTCCCATGAAGAAAACCTTTTCATTATTGAACTGGCTAGCTGCCAATTTTTGAATCTCAGGGCTTTTCGCTAGAACGCGTTCAATCTTCTCAGGCATTAATTTAAGCTCTTTGATTACTTCATGATAGCGTGCATCGCTTAGCTTGCCATTTAATTGGCCCATAAATAAAGCGAGTAAATAGAACGCCGTCAACTGTGTCGTATACGCCTTTGTGGAAGCAACGCCGATTTCAGGACCAGCCCATGTGTATAAGAGGTCATCCGACTCTCTCGCAACTGAACTCCCCACTACGTTGACGATACTGAGAACCCTTGCGCCTTTACGCTTTGCTTCTCTAAGGGATTGAAGAGTATCCAGTGTTTCTCCTGACTGTGAAACGGCGATAAACAACGTGTGCTCATCCACGAACGGATCGCGGTAACGAAACTCAGAGGCCACATCGCACTCAACAGGTATCTTCGCAAACTGCTCAATCGCTCTTCTTCCCACTAATCCAGCATGATAAGCAGTTCCACATGCGACGATATAGACTTTATTGATGCCCTCAAGGATTTCTTTAGTCAGATGTACACCTTCTAAAACAATTTCATCCTTAGCATTCAATCGACGTAGAATCGTTTCTTTGACGCCTTTAGGTTGTTCGAAAATCTCTTTAAGCGTAAAGTGCTCAAAGCCTTCTTTTTCTGCTGAATCAATATCCCAAGTCACTTCATATATATCGCGTTTAACAGGTTGCTTCAAGCTGTTGTAAATTTTAACTTCATCTTTTGTCAAATCGACAAACTCATCATTCTCAATTAAAAGCATATTTCTCGTGTATTTCAATAATGCTGGAATGTCTGAAGCGATAAAATTCTCATTCTCGCCGAGACCGACGATGAGCGGGCTGTCTTTTCTAACAGCGACGAGTCGATTTGGTTCATCTTTTGCGATAACGCCGATGGCATAAGCGCCCTCCATGCGATCAACCGCTTTATACACCGCGTCTAACAAGTCCCCTTCATAGTAATAATCAATAAGATGTGCGATCACTTCCGAGTCTGTTTCAGACTTGAAAGAAACATGTTTATCATGAATCAACCATTCTTTGATTTCCATATAGTTTTCGATAATGCCATTATGAATAACCGCGATGGTTTGAGATTCATTAGCATGAGGGTGCGCATTCACATCGGATGGTGCACCATGTGTCGCCCATCGGGTGTGACCGATTCCTACGACACTGCTTAATGACGTATCCAATATGGTTTCCAGATTTTTAAGTCGACCTTTCGCTTTAAAAATTTGTAGCTGCTGGTTCACGTTCACAGCGATACCAGCTGAGTCATAACCTCTATATTCGAGTTTTGATAATCCTTCAAGTAAATAGGGAACTGCATTGTTTGTTCCAACGTATCCTACGATTCCGCACATATTATTTTCTCCTTTTCATCTTCTAATCAAAAAATTAAAAAACACCTATGCAGGTGCCATAAAAAGACGCACTTATAGAGTCGATCAACCTGTCACCTTTGTTCCACAAATCACTTCATGGGTTTGTATGACATTTTCGGTGTTGATCACACCGTGGGGCACCCGCCGAATTTTCGATTAACCCCACCCTCGTCAACTGCTTAGCAGTTCTGGCGCTTGTATTCAGTTGTCAATAACCATGTTTATCACCTCCGCACGACAATTATAACATAAGAATAAACGGAATACACATTAAATTATGAAAAAAACGTTGAAACACTCAGTTTTCAACGTTTGTCTGATTTCTTACAATTTTGTGACCCTTAGGATTCTGCATCAATCCACTGCTTGGACCTTTCCACAGCCCGTTTCCAGCCTTTATATTGGCTCATGCGCTTTTCTTCTGTGACGTCAGGATAAAACTCTCGTTCGATGGCAAACCTTTCTCTCAAATGCTCTGTATTATCCCAGAATCCCACAGCCAGTCCTGCCAAATAGGCTGCGCCTAAAGCAGTGGTTTCCGTAACCATCGGTCTAACCACTGAAGTCCCCAGCACATCTGCCTGAAACTGCATCAGGAAATTATTGGCTGTCGCACCGCCATCGACTTTCAGACGGCGGAGCTTTAAGCCAGCATCTTCCTCCATGGCCTCGATGACATCGCGCGTCTGATAGGCTAATGATTCTAAAACAGCCCGCACCATATGATTACGATTCGTCCCTCGTGTGATTCCCAGCATCGCGCCTCTGGCATACATGTCCCAGTACGGCGCGCCTAACCCGGCAAATGCAGGAACGAAATAGACGCCATTTGTATCCTCAACCTTGGAAGCCAAATCTTCGCTTTCTGCTGCATTAGAAATCAAGTGCATCTCATCCCTGAGCCATTGTATCGCCGCACCCGCGATAAACACGGATCCCTCTAAAGCATAATTCACCTTGCCATCAACCCCCCACGCGATGGTGGTTAAAAGTCCGTTTTTAGAAGGCACACGCTTTTCTCCAGTATTCATGAGCAAAAAGCAACCTGTACCATAAGTGTTCTTAGCCGATCCGGGATGAAAGCAAGCTTGACCGAACAGTGCGGCTTGTTGATCGCCTGCACTACTGGCGATGGGAATCATCGCACCACCAAATGTTTGCTCATCTGTATGACCAAATACATACGAGGAAGGTTTTACTTCCGGAAGCATTTGTCTCGGAATATCTAATAGTGATAATAATCGCTCATCCCAGTTCAGTGTGCCAATGTTAAAGAGGAGGGTTCTCGACGCATTTGAATAGTCGGTGGCATGAACCGCACCGCGTGTCAGATTCCAGATGAGCCATGTATCTATGGTACCGAATAATAGGTCACCCGCCTCCGCTTGTGCACGGGCGTCAGCTACATTGTCCAAAATCCATTTTAGCTTGGTTCCTGAAAAATAGGCGTCGACCACGAGACCGGTCGCCTCTCTAAACAGCCCTTCGTGCCCCGCTTCTATCAGGTCGTCACAGATGGACGATGTACGTCTGCACTGCCAAACGATGGCGTTATATATGGGTTTTCCAGTATGCTTGTTCCACACGATGGTGGTCTCTCTCTGATTCGTGATACCGATGGCTGCCACTTCCTGAGGCTTTACACCGGCTGTTTCCAGCACTTCTCTGGCGACGCCCATCTGAGTACCCCAGATTTCCATAGGATCATGCTCTACCCAGCCAGGCCTAGGATAGATTTGAGTAAACTCCTTTTGAGCCATCTTTATCAACTTGCCATTTTCGTCGAATAGAATGGCACGAGAGCTTGTGGTGCCTTGATCAAACGCCAACACATATCGCTTTTTCATCAAATCCTCCATTTAGGTGAGTTTAGGTACCACTTTTTTGATAAACAATGAAAGTTCTTGCATAAGATCGATGATTTCTCCTCGATTCCCTGATAAGATTCGAATCTTAGGTCGCGTTGGTGAATTCGGATTGCTCTCTATGACGATGCCCACTTGACCCGTTCCTAGCTCCACCAGCGTTCCAGGTGGATAAATGTCCACCACCTGTAAAAGCGTCTGAAACACGTCCTGGTCAAGTTTTAAAGGCGTTGCACTGCGTAGGATCTCTATCGCCGTATCAACCGAAATCCGGTTATTATAGGTTCGATCGGAAACGATGGCACTAAAAATGTCGCAAACCGTGGCGATACGCACAAGCAATGGAATCTGATCACCTGTGAATCCGTTTGGATACCCTGTGCCATCAAGCTTCTCATGATGTAACAAAACGATTTGCCTAGATAAAGAAGAGAGGCCCACCAAATCCTTTAAAATGGCATAGCTGTAGTCCACATGACGCTTCATCTCGTCGAACTCCGCTTCATCCAGCTTCCCCTTTTTATTCAGGATCTCCTGAGGGACACGAGACTTTCCGATATCGCAGAGCATCGCACCCATCCCGAGTTTCAGGAGTCGTTCCCGGTCTAGCCCCATTTTCCTGCCGATGAGTAACGAGAGGATCATGACCTCTACCGAATGGTTGTAATGGTACATTTCTGCGCCCATGAGCTCCGTGCTAAAATACTTTTGCTCATTTCGGCTATATATTTCTGTGATGATATCATCCACCAAGTCTTTTAATTCCTTAATCGTCGATTCTCTCACCGCTTCATTCTGTTTATTTTCATTCATCTGTGATTCATAGATTTGCTTCATGATGACGAATGCTTGAAGCTTAAGCTCGTCTGAAATCATAGGTTCCAGATTAACACCTTTTGAGATCTCATCCTCGATATACAGGTGTCTGATGTCTGCGTTAATGAGTTTATTAAGTACATTTTCCGATAGTTTCGCCCCTTTATTAATAAGAAGCGACAGTTTTGAATCATACACGGGTTTTGCTATTTGGCTACCCACCTCAACGTCATTAATGTTAACCAATCTCATAACTTTCCTCTTTTCTTTGGGTTTTTCTTTCTCTAAATTCCCTATCTATGCTATGATGTCAGTGAAGACATTTTGAAAGGACTCCTTATGTATCACGCTATTCCCTACACCTTTGAAAAAGAAAACGTCATCTATATCGATGTCAGAAGTGAATCTGAATATAAAACTGGGCATATCCCCGGAGCGATCAACATGCCGATACTCTATGATATCGAGCGCCACGAGGTTGGATGGCTATATAAAAATGCATCTGTGGAAGAAGCTAAACGCGTCGGATTAAAATACGGTTCAGATAAACTACATCACTTTTATGATACACTATTTCGGCTTCGCAATGAACACCCGCATTCAAAAATCATTTTTTATTGCGCCCGTGGCGGGTATCGTAGCCGCTCCATCGCACTCCTTTTAAGAAGCATCGATATCCCAGTATTTTGGCTTCAAGGCGGCTATAAGAACTATCGCGCAGAGGTTTTAAAGAAAATCAACCAACCAGAGGACGCTTTTCCACACTTTATCGTACTGAACGGCCACACAGGCGTAGGTAAAACCCGCGTTTTACAAGCGCTAAGAGCTTTAGGCGAGCCTGTTTTGGATTTGGAGGAAGCCGCAAACCATAAAGGATCTAATTTAGGCGCTATCGGGACAAATGGTCATCAATCGGTTCAGCGTTTTGAAAATCATATCTACAACCAATTAATGCGCCTAGAAGCCTCCTATTGCTTTGTCGAATCTGAAAGTCGAAAAATCGGACAGGTCTATGTACCGAAAACGCTATTTGCTAAAATGCAACAGGGCGATTTTATCCTGCTGGAAGCGGATGTTTCGTTTAGAATCAAAGGCTTAATGGCCGATTATGCTGGTTCTGAGAATTTCGATGAAGGCATTATCGCCGGAATGGCTCGGATTAAGCAATACATGAGTTCTGAATTATACGATACCCTATATGGCGCTTATAAATCTGGGAATTTAGAAGCATTTACAGAGGGTTTGTTAACTCATTATTATGACCCATTATATGAAAAAAGCATCGGCACTCATCAACACGTTGAAAAATTCACCGTATCCGATTATAGCCGATGCGCAATTTCTTTAAAAAATTGGGTTCTTAATTCATTTCCGCTTCAATCAGAAGAACCAGCTCTTTAGCCACTGTTTCGAGCTCTTCTTGATTCTCCCCTTCGATCATGACGCGCACGAGAGGCTCAGTGCCAGATGGTCTAATCAAGACACGGCCTTTACCATGAAACATTTCTTCGATTTCTTTAATACGATCTGATACTGCTTTATTTTCATTAAAGCGGTATTTTTTTTCGTTTGAAACTTTAGCATTTTTAAGGACCTGCGGATAGACGTTCATCATCGCTGCCAGCTCAGACAGTTTTTTGCCTGACGCTTTCATTACGCGAAGTAACTGTACCGCTGTGAGGAGACCGTCACCAGTGGTATTATGCGCGAGGAAGATGATATGGCCCGATTGTTCTCCACCAAGTCCAAATTCGTTTGCAAGCATGGCCTCTAGAACATAACGGTCTCCCACCTGTGTTTTCACAGCACGCATGCCATTTTCCTTTAGTGCGATATCGAAGCCTAGGTTGCTCATGACCGTCGAAACAATGGTTTCATCCTTTAGTTCACCATGTTCAGATAAAAATTTGCCACAGATCGCCATAATCTTATCGCCATCCACGAACTCGCCATTCTCATCTACAGCCAACAATCTGTCAGCATCGCCATCAAAAGCGAGGCCGATGTCAGCACCCACGACTTTGACGAACTTTTTAAGGTCATCCATATGCGTGGAGCCACAATTCTCGTTAATATTGGTTCCATCCGGTTCGTGATGAATCGTATAAATTTTCGCATCCAAACGGTTTAGCGCGATAGGCGCGACTTCAGAAGCGGCACCATTTGCACAGTCCATGGCAATCTTAAGCCCTTCGAAGGTCATGCCCTCGAGTGTTTCCAAAATATAATCGATGTAGTCGGACGCCGCATGCTCATAAGACTTCACATGACCAATCGCGAGGCCTGTGGGATTATGTAGTTCGCGCTTTTCCATAATGCATGACTCAATCTCATCCTCAATGTCATCCGATAGCTTTAATCCCTGTTCATTAAAGAACTTAATGCCGTTAAAAGCCACTGGATTATGAGAAGCTGAAATCATGACACCAGCATCTGCGCCAAGTGTTTTTACGAGTTTTGCGATCGCAGGAGTCGGAATAACCCCTACTTTAACCACATCACAGCCCGTAGATAAAATCCCGGAAATCAACGCATATTCCAGCAAGTCGCCAGAGATTCTCGTGTCCTTTCCGACGATAATCTTTGCTTTTTCTTTTCCGTTGGTAATCACATGTGCGCCGTATTTTCCCAGCGCCATGGCCAATTCGATCGTAAGCTCTGCATTTGCAATGCCTCTTACGCCATCAGTTCCAAATAGTCTCGCCATAAAACTCTCCTATTATAATTTGAAGTTAACGGGTGGAATGATGCGATTTAAAATCGCTTCGATGTTCATCAGTTCCAGGTTAGTTTTTCGGTCTTCAGGATGCTTTAAATAATAATCTTCCAAAAGACGTTTGATTTGTTGTGCTTTAGAAACATCAAACGCTTTGTTTTCAAGCTTTGCAAGAACGGCATCATCCACGCGTTCCGGTGTAACTTTATCCGATAAAAGCGCTTTCATGTAACCGACCAAGCAAATGGAGTCCTGACAGACCTCACAACCCTTACACATATGATTGACCTCTGCCTTTAATAGCTCGCGATAGTTTTTGAGTTCTTCCGCGTACTCTTTTAAAGCGGAACGTTTGACTTCCTTTAATTGCCTCATGAAGATAATGCCTCTAAATACAGTCAGTACCCCGATAATCCCCATTAGTAATATCACGAATGTCTGGCCCATGCTGAGTACATAATTAGATGTCAGAATTTTGCTTAAACCGAAAGTCATAAAGATGAGAAATGCTGAAATCCGAATCACATGTTCAGGAATCTTATCACCTAGCTTGGCACCGATGAAGATTCCCACCGAACTGACCACGATCATCCCAGCAACGGTGCCCATCAGTGTAAATAATGCAAAAGACGACTGTGTGGACAATGTAAGCGCGGTTAACTGCGTTTTATCACCAAGCTCCCCTAAGAAAAAGGCTAGCGCCACCGTTACGATTGCGCCATATTTTTTTCCCTGGACCTCTTCATCTTCGTCTTCTGCAATCGAAAGCGATAATAATCCGAAAGCGATAAACAGAACACCCGCCACAAGCTGAAGGGCTTCTATCGGTACAAACTGTGTCAACATCGATCCTAAAAGAATCGCTAATCCGTGATTAAGAAAAGACCCGATCCCTACGCCAATCAGGATTTGTCTTACTTTGTATTGTGTGGCAAACGCCATGGCCATTATCTGTGTTTTATCACCCATTTCTGCGACAAAAATCAAGCTAAAGGCCTGTAAAAAATCATTCATATGTGCCCCCTAAATAAACTTCGCCTTATATTATCTCACATTTCACGAAGGGGTTCAATGTTATAAAAAGCGAAAAAAGAGACCATTCATGCGACTTAGTCGCATTAAGGTCTCTTTAAACACCTATTGATTATTTTACTACAGCAGCGCCACGCTTCATGGCTTCTTCGTTAACTGGCATCAAATGGAGCTTTGATTCGCCAAACGTTTTCTTAAGCGCTGATAAAACAGAGCTTACTTCGACAGTTTTGGTCAATTCCAGGAAAGCACCGAGCATGACCATGTTAGCGACTCTTGGGTTTCCAAGTTCAACTGCGATTTCATTTGCTGGAATATAGTACGCTGTGATGTCCGTTCTCGTGGCTTTTTTCTCGATGAGTGAGCTGTTGATCAAAAGCTTACCGCCTGGTACAACATCATTCTCAAATTTATCCAAAGATGGGAGGTTGAGCACCATCGCCACTGTGGCATCGTCAGTGATAACGGGTGATCCGATCGGTCTATCTGAAACCATAACGCTACAGTTAGCAGTACCACCACGCATTTCTGGTCCATATGATGGTAACCAAGAAACTTCTTTGCCTTCAAGCATACCTGCGTAAGAGATCAATTGGCCCATAAGCATTACGCCTTGACCACCAAAACCTGCACAAATAATTCTTTCGTTAAGCATCTACTTTACCTCCCCTGGTTTTCTGAAATTGCCCAGTGGGTAATAAGGAATCAGGTTGTCTTGAAGCCACTTAAGCGAGTCGATTGGCGTCATTCCCCAGTTTGTTGGGCATGTAGAAAGGACTTCTACGATAGAGAACCCTTTACCCTCCAATTGACATTGGAAAGCTTCTTTGATGGCTTTTTTCGCTTTTCTGATATTAGCAGGTGTATCCACAGAAACACGCTCTACAAATACAGCACCTGTGATGGTCGCTAGCATCTCAGATACTCTGAGTGGCATACCTGAATGCTCTGCTGTTCTTCCCAGAGGTGCAGTAGTTGCACGTTGACCGATGAGTGTCGTCGGGGCCATTTGACCACCTGTCATACCGTAGATCGCATTGTTTACGAAAATTGTCGTGATTTTTTCGCCTCTGTGTGCCACATGAACGATTTCTGCAGTACCGATAGATGCGAGGTCACCGTCTCCTTGGTATGTGAAAACCACTTTATCTGGCATAACGCGTTTTATCCCCGTAGCAACTGCCGGTGCTCTACCATGTGATGCTTCATGCATATCGCAGTTAAAGTAATCATATGCGAGAACAGAACAGCCAACTGGTGCCACACCAATCGTTTCTCCGAGTACATCGAGCTCTTCTAATACTTCTGCCACCAATTTATGGATGATACCATGCGTACAGCCTGGGCAGTAGTGGGTTTCTTTATCTGTTAAACCTTTTGATTTTTGAGCAACAATCGCCATTATTTCGCACCTCCAACCATTTCTTTAACCTTGTTCATGACGCCCTCTGGTGTAGGAATCATACCGCCTGAGCGACCATAGAAATGAACTGGCCATCTGCCATTAGAAGCGATTTTGATATCATCTACCATCTGGCCCATTGACATCTCAACAGAGAGAAGTGATTTACAAGTCTCTGGCACTAAATCAAATGCCTTATCTGGGAATGGCCAAAGCGTAATCGGTCTGATAAGGCCAACATTAATGCCTTGTTCTTTCAGATCGATAATGGCGTTTCTAACGATTCTAGAAGTTGTTCCGTATGCAACGATCACCACTTCCGCGTTTTCCATGTTATAGGCTTCGAAACGCGCTTCGTTAGCTTTCATCGCATCATATTTCGCTTGTAATCTGATGTTATGATCTTCAAGTTGTTGTGGTGCAAGGAATAATGAGTTGATGACATTTGGCTTTCTAGCACCTTTCGTGCCTGTAGTTGCCCAATCCTTCGCTGGTAGCTCGAAACGCGATGGCATCTCTCTGAACTCGATCGGCTCCATCATTTGTCCGATCATACCGTCACCTACCATCATAACTGGGTTTCTGTAATAATCGGCAGCATCGAAGGCTTCTTGCATTAAATCGACCATTTCTTGAAGATTCGCAGGTGCATAAACTAAAAGTTTATAATCGCCATTACCACCACCACGCGTTACTTGGTTATAGTCAGATTGCGCTGGTTGAATACCACCGAGGCCTGGGCCTCCTCTGACGATATTGACGATGACGCAAGGAAGTTCAGCGCCAGCGATGTAGGTGATGCCTTCTTGTTTAAGTGCGATTCCTGGAGATGATGAAGACGTCATAACGCGCGCGCCACAACCTGCAGCACCGTAAACCATATTGATTGCAGCCACTTCAGATTCTGCCTGGAGAAATACGCCACCCACTTTAGGCATTTCTTTCGACATATATTCTGGCAATTCGTTTTGTGGAGTAATAGGATATCCGAAGAAATATTTACAGCCCGCTTTAATCGCTGCTGCACCGATTGCTTCGTTACCTTTCATTAATACCTTAGCCATTTGCTTACCTCCCTAAAATCTTTCTACAGTAATGACTGAATCTGGGCACATGATTGCACAGTTACCGCAACCGATGCATTTATCCATCTCAAATACTGCTGCTGGATGGAAACCTTTGATGTTGATTTTCGATGTATCCATCTTGACGATTTTCACAGGGCAGTTAGTTGTACATAATCCACAACCCTTGCAAATGTCTTCATTAAACGTAACTTTACCTTTAGCCACCTTAACGCCTCCTAAATCTTAATTAAACGCTTTTGAGTTCCATTACATCCAAGCTTCGCGCATATACATCTCTATCGGGAAGATTTCTCCTTCCAGATCGTTTGGTAGTTGGCGGGTAACCTTTTCCAGTGCGCTGATGTATCTTATCGGAATGCCGGATGCTTTTGAAACGTCATTTGCCAATTGTTGACCCTTTAATACCTCGTTAATGTCTGTTTCGCGTAATAAGTGCGTGTTGTTGATGAGTCCTGTAACTTTCGCACCTACTGTATCTTCAATTTTGCGGATGTGGGATAAAACACCTTGAACATCCTGTGTCTCTTTGCGGTTGGCATTGAGCACGAAAAACATGTCATATGCACCGGGTTTAAAGTACGCCGCGAAACGCGCCAGCACTCTAGCACCCACAGCATCGCCACCAACATCAAGTACCACTTGCCTTTGTTCATTTTGGATGGGTGCCAATACGCCTGCGGAAACCATCGGCACATCGAGATTGATGTTATGTCCTCTCGCACCGGAAATGACTTCGATGCCGTTTGCTTCCAGCATCTCCGCTTTTTCTCTAGATCTGAAATAAGGATTTACGATGTCCAGGTCGCATATCGACACGCCTTCGGTCTGCCTACTGAGCTTCATGGCATAATTTACCGCGAACTCCGTTTTGCCGCTTCCGTAGTGTCCTATAAATATTCTGATCCTTGCATCTTTCATCAAATCTAAAGCCATTTCCTCACCATTCCTTTATCTGTCTATTAAAACTTGTCTATAAAACCCGTCTATTACAACTTAACACCGCGATAGATGCGTGCTTACTCGTAAATTTGTGGCGACTCCTCTTTTCTAAGGACGCGGAGGCCGCCTAATGCAAGAGCGCTCATCTCATCCTCGCCTGGGTAAATGATCACATCACCGATAAACTCGACTCTGCTCTTTATCCAGTTGGTGAGCATCGCACCATAAGCGAGACCACCTGTTAAAATAACAGCATCGACCTTACCCTTTAATACAGCTGCACAGCTACCGATTTCTTTCGCTACTTGATAAGCCATGGCTTCGAAAATCAGTTTGGCATTTTCATCACCTGACTCGATCATCTTAACCACGTCTCTACCATCATTCGTGCCGAGGTAAGCCACTAAGCCGCCTTTACCTTTAATCATTTTCTTGATGTCTGCATGCGTATACTTTCCAGAGTAGCAAAGCTTCGCTAAATCGCCCACAGGTAAGCCCCCCGTACGCTCAGGTGAAAATGGACCTTCACCATCCAAGGCATTATTTACATCAACCACGCGACCTTTTTCATGTGCGCCTACTGATATTCCGCCGCCTAAATGGGCCACGATCAGATTGAGTTCTTCGTAAGGTCTTCCAGTCTCTTTCGCATATCTTCTCGCCACTGCCTTTTGATTAAGTGCATGGAAGATGGAGATGCGTTTTATTTCAGGCATACCAGAAATTCTAGCCACTGGCTCCATCTCGTCGACGACGACAGGATCGACGATAAATGCCGGGATGTGAAGCTGCTCAGCGATTTCATGTGCGATCATGCCCCCCAAATTCGATGCATGCTCACCCATTTGCGCCGCTTTCAAATCTTCGATCATTTGATCATTAACAGAGTAAGTACCGCCCTTAATCGGTTTGAGTAGGCCACCTCGGCCCACTACAGCACTGAGCTTGGTAAGGTTGATGCCATTCTCATTAAGTGCTGTTAAAATAACATCTTTTCTGAAATCGTATTGGTCGATAATTTTCTCGAACTGCTCGATTTCTTCGTTTGAATGTCTGAGTGTGGTTTCGAAAACTTCTTTTTCATTGTCGTAGATTGCGATTTTTGTCGAGGTTGAACCTGGGTTAATCGCTAGTATTCTAAAAATCTCCATGAAGCCCTCCCAATTTATATTGATGCCATTAAAACGCCTAAAGCGATGGAATTTAACTTTGATTCATCTGAGTCTGCACGAGAGGTTAAAACCACAGGCGCTTTTGCACCGACGATGATTCCCGCAGATTTTGCATTTGCTAAAAAGTTTAATGCTTTATAAAGGACATTACCCGCTTCGATGGTAGGGCATAAGAGCACGTCCACATCTCCAGCCATCGGGTCTTTGATGCCTTTGATTTCAGCAGCCTCTTTCGAAACGGCATTATCAAGGGCAAATGGACCGCCCACTTTACAGCCTTTGATATCGCCGTTTTGATTCATCTTCACCAGCTCGCCTGCATCCACTGTGGCAATCATCGCCTCTGACACTTTTTCTTTCGCCGCGATAACGCCGACGTTTGGCATGTCAATGTTAAGCGCCTTGGTCACAAACAAAGTGTTCTCGATAATTTGCTTCTTTGTCATAAGATCAGGTGCGATGTTCATCGCCGCATCCGTGACCATGAGTATTTTATGATAGGTCGGTACATCGAATACCGCCACGTGGCTGAGTGCATTACCTGTTCGAAGACCCACTTCCTTGTTAAGCACTGCTTTAAGGATGATGCTCGTGTCAACAAGCCCCTTCATAACGAGATCCGCTTTGCCAGTCGAAACGAGTTCCACTGCTTTAAGTGATGCTTCTGCCATGTCTAAGAGGTTGATGATCTCAAATCCTGATAAATCCAAATCGATTTCTTTTGCAATTTCACGGATAAGCGCTTCATCACCAACGAGATATCCCTTAACAATTCCTTTATCATAAGCCACCTTGATGGCTTTTAAAACGTCATCATCTTGAGCCACTGCAACTGAAATGTTTTTTGGTCCCTTTTCAACTGCAAGCGCCAACAGTTCGTCGAAATTCTTAATCATTGATGTTTACCTCATTTTCATAGATTTTCGCTTGTTCTTCTCCTTCAAGTACCCTGAGTACACCTAAGTTCAATGCTTCCATCTCGTCCTCGCCAGGTTTGATCACCACAGGAGCGATAAAGCTAACGCGTTCAGTAACATAGTCTGTTAAATATTTCGAATAAGCGACGCCGCCTGTTAATACGACTGCATCGACCTTTCCCTCTAAAACGGTGGCCATCGCGCCGATTTCTTTAGCGATTTGGTAAGCCATGGCTTCGAATACGAGTTTCGCTTCTGCATCTCCCTGTTCTATGCGCTTTACCACTTCGCGGCCATCATTTGTTCCGAGATATGCGGTCATGCCGCCTTTGCCACGTAATTTCTTCTTAAGCTCATTAAATGTATATTGTCCAGAAAAACTCATTTTTGCGATATCGCCTACAGGGAGTCCACCACATCTTTCAGGTGAAAACGGACCCATTTCATTCGCGTTATTCGCATCGATGATTTTCCCTTTTTTCATCGGTACGATGGAGATGCCGCCACCTAAGTGTGCCACCACCAAGTTTAATGATTCCAGCTCCTTGCCCATCTCGCCTGCCACACGTCTGGCGATGGCTTTGATGTTTAAGGCGTGAACTAAGGATTTTCTCTTAATCTCAGGCATACCTGAAATTCTAGCTAACGGTTCAAACTCATCGACAGCTACTGGATCGACGATGTAAGCTTCTATCCCTTCTTCTTTCGCGATGGCATTAGCAATCATTCCACCCAAATTCGAAGCATGCTCTCCTTGAATACCGATTACCAAATCCTTTACCATTGGCTCAGTGACCTTATACGCGCCACTTGGCATCGGTCTAAGCAAACCGCCACGGCCAACGACAGCACGTAGCTTATGTGGGTTAAACTGATGAGTCGTCATCCAATCTAAAATCATTTCCTTACGATAATCATATTGATCGGTGATTTTTTCAAATGCGTCAAGCTTTACAGTGTCATGATCAAGATTTTCCTGCGCCAACTTCTCAACACCGCGATAAACGGCGATTTTTGTTGAAGTTGAACCTGGATTAATCACTAAAACAAGTTCTCTTTCCATGCATTCCTCCAAATGGTTTGTCCACCTTTATAATACGCAATTACTATGCCAAAACTTTCACTTTGTCATTTGGCACTATAGGTGCTGTGTAGGGTTTAGTATCATGCAACAACCCAAATGAGTGCAAAAAAATGCACGCAATAAATTGCGCGCACCCTGTTTTGTGCAAATTTTTGCACTCTCTTAAATTGGACTTTGTTTAATTAATCTCCAGTAACTTCATTTTATAATAGAGTGTGCGAAGCGAAATCCCAAGTTCCTTTGCTGCCATTTCTCTGCTATTTCCACATTTCTCAAGTGCAGCGATAATTACTGTTCGCTCGTATTTTTGAATGTTTCTCTCCAAGTTAAGTGTTTCAAACACCTCTGCGCTTCCCAATTGAATAACTGGCGCGGAGGTATGGCTTAAGATTGGCGGTAAATGCTGCTCCGTTAAAACGTGCTCATGCATCTTTATATTGATCATGGCACGTCCCACAAAGTTCTCCAGCTCTCTAACATTCCCCACCCAGTCATATAAAAGAATGTTAGACAATGCTTTTTCCGAAATATCGGATACGTTTCTTCCGTATTCCTGATTATATTTATTAATCAAATGCTTTACTAATGCCGGTATGTCACTTTTATGGTGTCTTAATGCAGGGATATCGATGGGAACGACATTCAAGCGGTAATATAAATCCTGTCTAAACTTTTTATCGACAATCGCTTTTTCCAAATCCACATTGGTAGCCGAAATAATCCGAACATCAATAGCCTTGGGTTTGTTGCTGCCGACACGCAGAATTTCCTTTTCTTGAAGCACGCGAAGCAATTTTGCCTGCGTGTTGAGACTCAGCTCACCAATCTCATCTAAAAAAATCGTGCCACCGTTCGCCTTTTCAAATAAACCTATTTTACCGCCCTTTGCAGCCCCCGTAAAAGCACCCTCTTCATATCCGAAGAGTTCACTTTCCAGCAGATTCTCGCTTATGGCCGCACAGTTAACCCTCACAAACTGCGCATATTTTCTACTGGACGCGTTGTGAATCGCATGAGCAAACAGTTCCTTACCAGTGCCGCTCTCACCTCTAATGATGACAGTTGCAGGCGTTTCTGCCGCTATTTTAGCTTTCTCGATGGCGTTTTGTAAAATTTCACTGGTTCCGACGATATCATCGAAGGTGTATTTCGCTTCGAGATTTCGAATAATTTGCTTCGCTTGATCGAGACGCTCGTAAATGGCATTTATCTCGGTCAAATCGTGAATTATGGCGACAGATCCTTTCAATACACCGCCCACGATAATCGGCGCAGCTTCAGCGATGACATCCTTTTTCATAAGTCCGACCTTGAGCCTTTTGCCCTTCACCGGTTGGCCTGTCCTTAGCACTTCCTTATGGACACTTTCACCTTCAGCGAGATCGAATGTACAGTCTTTTCCGATCACATCATCACCGGTATACCCTGTCATGCGTGTGTAGGCGGGGTTGATCAGCGTTCCGATGCCTTCCGCATCCACGACCGAAATCGCGTCTTGAGTAGCATTGATGGTGGCTTCCAGTGTTTCTCTCACTTCACTGAGATTTGTAATTCGGTCCGCTAGCTCGATTAGCTCTGTTATATCTCTAAAAACAGCAATTGCACCGATAATCGTTCCATCATCGTCTAACACTGGCATTCTGTTGGTGATAATCGTAATATTGTTTAATGGCTGTTGCTGGTTCAGCTCCGATTTACCCGTTTTTAGAATAATCGGAAGCCGAGTATTTTCAACAACCTCTTCGACCTTTCGACCCAAAACATCATCTGATTTTTTTCCAGTTAACCGCTCAGCTGATTTATTAAAAAGCGTCACCGTTCCCTCTGCATCCACAGCAATCATCGCGTCATGGGTTGAATCGAGAATCTTCTCTATATCTTTTCTCATATCGCCATCCTATCCTTTTGGATTAGCTTGCTCGCCTATGGATTTGTTTCGCTGCCTTTTAGTGTGACCTCAACATCAATCATCTCTGGCGTCAATGATACTTCACTGTAATTCTCACGATTTGCCATGTTGATATTTAATCGGTAGCTACCAGGCTCGATAATATTACTCATGTTTAAATCCAGATGGATTTCCGATTTTGTTAGTCCTTCAATCACTGATGCCACATCCGTTACACGAACCACCACTGTCCCTAAGTTGTCGGCCAAGTTCGTGGTGAATTGATTTCCTAAATTGACGATTGGAATTTCATTGACATCAAATATGAATTCCTTCGTTTGAACCTCTTCTATTACAAGCTCAATCTGTACTGGCGTGTTCAGTCCCACTGCCTTAACCCCTTCAGGTAGCCTCAGTTCCTTTTCGACAATAAAAGTGCCTTCTTCATCACCGTTCAGTTCGATGCCCTCTACACTAATGCTATTCAGCGCTTCAATAACTTCAAGTTGACCACTGACCGTTACCGTTTCAGGTTTAATATTTATACCTGTAAGTTGATACCCTGATTTAGGAGAACCTTCAACGTTCGCCTCCACAGGGATAAGCTTTGTTTTTCCAACCTTAAGATTTAAGGTTGCATAGCTAAGCTCCAACGTGACACCATTGACCACTTCCCCATCAAATGAATAAGGTACCAGTGAGACTTCACGCGTATGATCACCAGATAATGCGGCAACAGAAATCGTACCTCCTAGATATGAGACCGAATTCACAAGGCTTTCAGGTCCTGTTACTTTAATTTCTATCGGATTAACTTCCAGCGACTCCTGGAATAATGACTCCTGAAAACTATCGCTTATGATGATTTGAACTGGTTTAGGCAGAGATACGACCCGATCGACCGTTATGACGATTTCCTTAGGCAGAACGGACTTGATACTCACGGATTCAGAATTGATGGAACTGTTGATGAACACATTATTTACGCCACCTCTTACTGAACGCATATCCGCCCATAAGTAGATCGATTTGGCGTTCAAACCAAGCACATTATTTCTTCTGCCAGTGACTTCGACATTTACGAAGAAATCCGTTTGGTTCATGATTTTCAGATTGTTTTGATCGAGTTCTTGCGTGTTCGTGAGTTGAACCGGAACGCTTTCAATAACCCTCGTGATTTCAGGATCAACCTGATCCATGACGAAAAACCAAAAAAGGATCGCTAATGCCAATGAAAGCATCTTAGTTCCTGTGTTATGCGATAACTTCGCTTCATAAATTGACTTAGGAAGCCCTTTAATCCAAACCAATATTTTTTTAATCAACAACATGGTTTCACGATTGGACATTGGCGATTTATTTTTTTGAAACATTCTTATCCCCTCCGTCTTTCTCTTTTTCCAAGGTATTGATCATTAAGTCCCTAAGCGTGCTCGTGTCTAAGAATCGCTGGAGCTTACCTTCAACTGCCATCGATATCGCACCCGTTTCTTCCGAAACGATGACGATCAACGCGTCAGAACTTTCAGTCATCCCCATTGCTGCGCGGTGGCGTGTTCCCAGCTCTTTACTGATATACTTGTTTGAGGAAAGTGGTAACAGACAACCTGCTGCCATTAAACGGTTATTCTTGATGACGACAGCGCCATCATGTAATGGTGACTTTGGATAAAACACATTCATCAGCAAATCAGCCGTTATTTTCGCATCGAGCGTCGTCCCTGTATCGATGATGTCATTGATTCCAATTAAACGTTCTACGACGATAAGTGCACCAATTTTCTTTCTAGACATGACACTTACTGCATCCACAATTTCATTAATCGAGCGGGTCTGTTCTTCCAATGTCCCCTTTTTCCCATTCGAAATAAGCCACTGGCTACGTCCCAGATGCTCAAGTGCTTTTCTAAGTTCAGGTTGAAATATAATAACAAGTGCGATCAAACCAATCGTAAATGTATTTTGTAAAATGTAATTTATGGCATAAAGTTTTGCCCATTCGCTCAATTTTGAGATGATGAGGATGATTAAAAAGCCTTTGACCAACTGCTCCGCTCTCGTTTCTTTGATGAGCCCTAGCAATTTATAAAAGACAAAAGCGATAATGCCAATATCAATGATATACGTAACTTTTATTTCAGCAATAAATGCCATCATCGTTTCTAAAAACGAACTCAGTAGCTCCATTTTACACCTCATCAAATTTGAACATAGTCAGTCATATTACCAGTATACTATGCTTTCCAAAATTTGTGTCATCCACTCTGTCAATCTTAATAATTTTGTAATCCAGTAGACAGAAAAGGTTCAAACTTTTACCGAATCTGTCTTTTTTTACTTTCTTCAAAAATGCATTCATAGATTTTTATAATGCTATCAGCATTTAGCTTACTTAAATCATTTGCAGCTTGAGTATCATTTGCAGGTTCTGTACCATTTATCTGTGCTTGTTCAGCTTCGCTCACAAGCATTTTTATACGGTCTTTTATATGACGTTCTCTATTCGATGCAAAAATGGGTTTGTCAAATCTACTCTTTAATGTACCCACTTCATCCGTTATGCTAAACCTTTTTATGAGCAAACTGATCAATTCATGATCAATTTCGTTTAATTTATTACGCAACACTTCCAATTGTTCGTTATAATCATCCCGTATCATGTTTTCCTCATCTTTATGTGCTTATTTTCTTTATTATATCAAAAAAGTAAAAGACCAACGACTAAGAAATCTTAATCATTGATCTAATGTGGTGCCCAGAGGCGGAATCGAACCACCGACACGGGGATTTTCAGTCCCCTGCTCTACCGACTGAGCTATCTGGGCCTAATCGGAAATTGATGACAATTTCCAAATTTGAAACGTGGTGGGCATAAGTGGACTCGAACCACCGGCCTCACGCTTATCAGGCGTGCGCTCTAACCAGCTGAGCTATACGCCCACGTTTAAATGGCGGAGAGGGTGGGATTCGAACCCACGTGGGCTTGCACCCTAACGGTTTTCAAGACCGCCCCGTTGTGACCGCTTCGGTACCTCTCCATAAATGGCGCGTCCGTAGGGACTCGAACCCCAAACCCCCGCCTTAGAAGGGCGGTGCTCTATCCAGTTGAGCTACGAACGCATATTGAATTGGAGCGGAAGACGAGATTCGAACTCGCGACCCTCGCCTTGGCAAGGCGATGCTCTACCACTGAGCCACTTCCGCATGATTGGTGGAGGGAGAAGGATTCGAACCTTCGAAATCGCTGATAACGGATTTACAGTCCGCCCCCTTTGGCCACTCGGGAACCCCTCCACGAATTAAAAAAAAATGGAGCCGGTGATGGGACTCGAACCCGCGACCTACTGATTACAAGTCAGTTGCTCTACCAATTGAGCTACACCGGCGCTTTGCTACCCTCCTAGAAACCCTTCGGATTTCCTATGTCGGGCATAATTTTGTAAAACAAAATTATGTATATGGCGATCCAGAACGGACTCGAACCGTCGACCTCTAGCGTGACAGGCTAGCGTTCTAACCGACTGAACTACTGGACCGCGTGGATTTACGCAAGTAAATCCGAATGGTGGAAGTTATAGGGATCGAACCTATGACCCTCTGCTTGTAAGGCAGATGCTCTCCCAGCTGAGCTAAACTTCCATGGGATAATACATCAACAACCCTCCTAGAAATCCTTCGGATTTCCCATGTCGGGCGAGACAAAATGCTTTCGCATTTTGCTCGTAATTGGTGACCCCTAGGGGAATCGAACCCCTGTTACCGCCGTGAAAGGGCGGTGTCTTGACCGCTTGACCAAGGGGCCATGAAAAATTTTCATGGTTGCGGAGGTAGGATTCGAACCTACGGCCTTTGGGTTATGAGCCCAACGAGCTGCCACTGCTCCACTCCGCGATGTGTTTGTTGGTGCCGAGGACCGGAATCGAACCGGTACGGTGTCGCCACCGCAGGATTTTAAGTCCTGTGCGTCTGCCAGTTCCGCCACCACGGCTAATCACACACTCAGGAAAACAAAGTTTTCCAACAGAAACCAACGGTTTCTCGTACTTGCAAGATTTACATCTTACGATTTTAAATGGCTCCAAGGGAGGGATTCGAACCCTCAGCCTATCGGTTAACAGCCGAGTGCTCCACCGTTGAGCTACCTTGGAACATATATGATTTTGCTTGCAAAATCAGGCGTAGGTCAATTTTTACAAAGTAAAAATTGATTAGCCCGGTGGAGATTGATTCCGCAGGAGATACGGTATATCTCCTACGTTCAAACCAGCAACGTTCTACTCTCCCAGGCAGCTACCCGCCAAGTACCCTCGACGCTGGAGGACTTTACTTCTGTGTTCGGTATGGGAACAGGTGTTGCCCCTCCGCCATCATCACTGGATATGAGCTTAACTTGTTAAGCGAGACCGACTTAACCTGGTCGTAACCTTCGGTTACTGCTCGGCTATGCATCCCCGGAAATCTTCGATTTCCAGGAGGTCCACGATTAACTTATCTAACTCCTTTTTAGTTTTCATAAGTGAAAACTTATAACTGGCAACGTTCTACTCTCCCAGGCAGCTACCCGCCAAGTACCCTCGACGCTGGAGGACTTTACTTCTGTGTTCGGTATGGGAACAGGTGTTGCCCCTCCGCCATCATCACCAGATATGAGCTTGA
>Ga0074195_1000325_pt1 | contig 103090 bp, 95 predicted proteins | sample EPASupsiteHSE623_FD_64525 | JGI IMG/M metagenome (GOLD analysis project Ga0074195, IMG submission 64525) | Bioremediated contaminated groundwater from EPA Superfund site, New Mexico - Sample HSE6-23 | ecosystem: Environmental > Aquatic > Deep subsurface > Groundwater > Contaminated ... | reverse complement strand
CGGCCTCCCTCCCCCATACCCCGTCGGGGGGGCCGGCCCCCGGGGGGGGGGGGCGCGCCCCCCGGGGGCTGCGCGCTGTTTTTTTGGGCGGCTTTTTTCGGGGCGGACACCCCTCCGCCCGCCGTTTCCGAAGCGCGCAAAAGCCTTTCGGCGGCGGCTGAGGAATTCGCCAGGGCGCTGGAAGCGCTGGGCGCCGGCTGGCGGGACGCAAGCCGCGCCGAACTGCGCGAAAGGCTTTCCGCCGAGGATGCCGCCGAAATAGCGCTGACCGAGCGCCATGACGTGATGGAGACGCTTATCTCCCGCGCGGTTTCGCGCGCCGGCGAGGAGGAGTCCGCGCTCAGGCAGGCGGACGGGCGCATGTCCGCGCTCAAAAGCCAGCTGGAAACCGAGCTTGCCGCCATCGGCGCGCGCGACCTGGGCGATTTGGCCGCCCGCATAGAAAAGCTGGAATACCTGCACCGCAGCCTCGACGAAATAGAAAGCCAGATAACCGTTTCCGCCGATATCACGCGCCGCAGCCTGGAAACGGACCTCGAGAAACGCATACGCGAGTACGAGCGCCGTCTTGAAGGCGCGCCGCCGCCGGACCGCCTGCCCCCGCTCAACGAAGTGGAATCCGCCGCCGTCCGCGCCGGCCAGGAGCTCAAACGCCTGAGCGCCGCGCGCGAGCAATTGCACCGCGAGTACAACACCGCCACGGACCGGCTGTCGCGGCTCGAAGGCGAGCTCGGCATGTCCGCCGCCGAGGTTTTCGCCCGCGTCAAGCGCACCGAAAACGCCATCGCCGAAATAGCGCGCTGGCGCCGCGCCGCCGAGGAAACGTATCAGGTGATAGCCGAAATCTCCCGCGCCAACGACGAGATGATGAAAAACTGCGTGGAAAACGCCGCGCCCGTTTTCGCCGCGATGACCGGGATTTACGACGCGCTCACCCTCGTCAAGCCGACGCCGTTCGAGCCCGCCGCCATAACCGTGCGCCATCCGAAACTGGGCGAGCGTCCGGCGGAGTGGCTTTCCAGCGGCGCGCGCGACAGCCTGTGGCTGTCCGTACGCATGGCGATGGCGGCGTCGGGCTACAAAAAGCCCGCCTTCATGATTCTCGACGAGCCTTTCCTCGCGCTCGACAGCGGGCGCTCCGCCGCCGCGCTGGAGGCGGCGGCCAAATTCGAAAAAGACGGCTGGCAGATAATACTCCTCACCAAAGACGAAAGTCTCGCAGTGGCCGCCGCCACGCGCGGCCTCGCCAGGATTGACCTGTGAGCACCGGCTCCGCGGCTGCCGCCGCGCCGAAACCGGACGGGCGCGCGGCGGCGCCCGCCATGATTGCCGTCGCGCTGTCGGCGGCGTTCATGGTAGGCGGCTATGAATTCGCGCGCACCGCCGCGGCCAGCATTTTCATCGAAACCTACGGCTCCGCCAGAATGCCCTGGGCCATGACGGCGGTCCCTTTTCTCATGGCGGCGCTGATTTATCTCTACGCCCGGCTGCTGTCGGCGGCGGGACCGCTCAAATCCGTGCTCGTTTCCCTGGCGGCGACGGCGGCGTTTTTCACGGCGGCCTATTTTTCGCTCTCCGCCGGCGCGGCTAAAACGACCGCCGCGTTCCTCTACGTTTTCACGGAAGTATACGTGGTCATTTTGGTGGAGCAGTACTGGTCCTTCATAAACAGCACGCTCGATGTCGCCAAAGCGCGGCTCTATAACGGCCCGATAACCGGCGGCGGCGCGCTCGGCCCGCTGGCGGCGGACTGGCTTGTCAAAACCCGCGGCGCCGCGCTCGGCACGGAAAAGCTCATACTGCTCTCCGCGGCGGCGCTGGTGCCGGCGGGGCTGCTGATATGGGCCGCCTACCGGCTGGCGGGCGAGCCGCGCCCCGCGCCCGGCGAAGCGGGAGGGAAACAGGGGCATCTGCATCTGCGGCTGCTGCGGGAAAACAAGGCGCTGCTGTTTTTGCTGGGAGCCATATTCCTTTCCCAGGTGGTGGCCACCGCGCTCAACCTGAAGCTTTACCAGTTGCTCGAAGCCACGGTGTCCGGAAAAGACGCGCGCTCGGTTTATCTCGGCGGCTTTTGGATGTACGTTAACGGCGGCGTGGCGCTGCTGCAATTCGTGCTGACACCGGCGCTGCTGCGTTTTCTGCCGTTCGCGGCGGTGATGCTGCTGATACCGGCGCTGCATCTGGCGAACTCGGCCTTCCTGCTCGCCACGCCGACGCTGTTCGTCTCCGCGTTCGCGCTGGGGGTGTTCAAGAGCATGGACTACTCGCTTTTCCGCGCCGCCAAAGAGTTGATTTATATCCCGCTTTCGTGGGACGCGCGCTACCGCGCGAAGCAGGTAGTGGATTCGTTCACTTACCGCTTCTCGAAAGGCGCTACGGCGCTTTCGCTTTCCGCCTGGCAGTCCATCGCTCAGACGGCGCCGCCTTACGCCGCCATCGCCGCCTGCGCCGCCGGAGCCTGGCTGGCGCTGAGCGTGCCGCTTGCCCGCGCGGCCGGAAAGACAAATGATTGAAAACGCGAAAAAACCCGTCCTCTGGTGCGCCGTCTGGGAATTGACGCTGGCCTGCAACCTCGGCTGCCTGCACTGCGGCGCGTCCGCCGGCGCCAGACGCGAAAACGAGCTTTCGCCCGAAGAGGCGCTGCGGCTGGCGGACGCGCTGGCCGAGGCGGGCGCCAGAGGCGTGGCGCTGATGGGCGGCGAGCCGTTTTTGCGCCCGGACTGGGCGGACATCGCCCGCCGCATACGCGGGCACGGCATGGCGCTTTCCATCATCACAAACGGCACGTCCGCCGGCGCGCAAACGGTGGAGACGCTCCGCGAACTCTCGCCCCGCGCCGTGGCCGTCAGCATAGACGCCGCCGGCCCCGCATTGCACGACGAGATACGCGGCAAAGAAGGCTCCTGGCGGACCGCCTGGGATTTTCTCCTTTCCTGCCGCGCGGCGGGATTGCCGGTCAGCGTAATCACCACCGTCCACAAAAAGAACCTCGGCGAACTGGGTGCGCTGCGCGATATGCTGCTCGGCAAAAATATCGCCTGGCAAATCCAGACCGCGGGAGCCGAAGGCGCGCGGTTTCCCAAAGACCTGCTGCTTTCCCCCGAGGAATTCTACTCCGTGGGGCTGTTTGTCGGCGGGCTCAAAAAAACCTACTCCGCGCGCGAACTGCCCGTAATCGGCGCGCATGATTTGGGCTATCATTCCTATCTCATCCCGCCGCTGGGGCTCGGCGAGAGATGGGAAGGCTGTCAGGCGGGGCTCAGCGTCATGGGGATACAAAGCGACGGCGGCGTCAAAGGCTGCCTCGCGATGAACGAGGATTATGTCGAAGGCAATGTCCGCGAAAAAAGCGTGAAGGAAATCTGGGAGTCGCCGGACAGTTTCGCCTACAACCGCAGGTTCGACATGCTCGAACTCGGCGAGAACTGCCTGGATTGCGAGTTCCGCTTCCGCTGCAAGGGCGGCTGCTCGGAGATGAGCCTGATGCTGTCCGGCAAAAAGCACAACGACCCGTATTGCTTCCTGGCAATCGAAAAGAAGCTTTTCGCCGCCGAGCTGGCGCGCCCGTGGCGCAGGATTTATTTCTGGCTCAGGCGGTTTTACAACACAAAACTGGGGATAAAGCGTGATTTGCTCTCGCGCTTTTCGGGAAAGATATGACCAGGCTGAACATCGGCAGCGGACGCGATTACAGGGCAGGGTTCATCAACGTGGATTTGCACGACCCGCTGGCGGACGTAGCGCAAAGCGTTCATCTGCTGAAATTCGCGGACGAGTCCGCGGCGGAGATTACCGCCTCCCAGCTCGTGGAGCATCTCGGCTTTTTCAAGGCGCTCTGCTTTTTTTCCGAAGCGTACCGCGCGCTCAGGCCGGACGGAAAGTTGATAATCGAAACCCCCGATATCGAATCCGCCTTCGCGCGGTTTTCCGCCGCGCCGCGCCCCGCGCGCGAGCGGCTTATGCAATGGATATACGGCCTTGAGACACCAGGAATGGGGCACGTTTTCTGTTTCCCGCGCGAACTGCTGGAGGAAAAACTCCGCGGGCAGGGCTTTGAAATAACCGCCGTGGAGAAAACGGAAGCGGCGCTAGACAACCCCGCGCTGAGAATAACCGCCCGAAAATCCGGCTCCGCCGCGAAGATGGCCATCTGCCGGCTGCGCCGCGCTTTGGTGGAATCGGGGCTGCTCGATTTCAGCGAGGAGACGCTGAGCGCGCAATACGAGGCCCTGCTTTCGCGCATCGCGGCGCTTATTGAAAAAACCGGGGGAAAGCCCGACGACGCCGCCCTGCGCGAATGCCTTTACGAAGCGGCGGTCTGCGCGCCCGCGGTGACGCAGCTTTTTCAGACGCTCGCCGCGCCGGACAGCGAACCGGGGCTGTATCTCAAAGCCGCGCGGATACTGGAAGGCGCCTCGTTCACCGCGCGCTGCGAGAGCGAGTTCCTCTCCATCCCGCCCGCGCCGATGGGGCAGGAGGCGGCTTACCGGAAAATAGCCGGCTGGTCGCGCCGCGCAGTGGACCGCGTCCTCTCCGGCGAGACGGTGTGCGACGCCTGCTCCGCCGGCGAGACGGACATGTTCGGCGGCGGCGCGTACCGCAAGCGCGCGGCGGCTTTTTTTTCGCCCGCGCTGCTCTCCCGCAAGGGAATGCTGGAATTCGCCGAAGGCGCAAAGCTTTTCGCGCTGAAGGATTATCCCGCCGCGCTGCGCAAGTTCGAGTCGTCGCTGAGATATTACCGCGACTGCCCCGAGACCTGGCTCAACCTCGGCAGGCTCTGCGCCGCGCTGCGCCAGCCCGCGCAAAGCCGCAAGTATTACGAAGGCGCGGCCCGCTGCTGCGAGGCCGCCGGAGACGCCGAAGCCGCCCGCCGCATGTTGCCGGAGGCGGATGAAATTTGCTCTAGTATTGTCAAGGAACCCGCGATACCCTGGCGCGCGAGAGAGGAGAGATAAAATGGAAGATAAAATCCTTGAGCTGGCAAAACGCACCGGAGCCAAAGAGCGCGAGGTGAAAAATCTGGCCTCCGCGGGCTTCGCCGGGTTTTGCGCGCTGCTGGTGGCCGTCATTTTCGGCGCGGGCTGCGTGAAAACCGCGCCGCAATCCGCTCAGCCGGCGCCGCAGCCCGCTCCCGAACAATCCAACGCCGGTGCCGCACAGCCGCCGTCCCAACTGACTCCCGCGCCTACGGAACAGGCCAATACGCCTCCGGCAGCGCCGAAACCGGGCGCCGAAGGCCCCTGGCCCGGCTATCCCGCCGGAACGCGCTACGGCACTGTCAGCATTCTCGATTTCCGTAACGCCTGAACGCATTCGCGCCCGATTTGCGAAACGCCCGCAAGAAGCGGGCGTTTTTGCAATATTTTCGTAACAATTCCGCATAGGCCCTTTGGCCCCTCCGACGGAGGGTCCTCGGACCCTTCCGAAAACACCCTTCAGATGCCAGACTATGACTGGAGGTGGTTATGAGAATCGCGAATGCAATGTCTACGACGGGCGCGGCGGGCTTCTCTCCCATTCACGCGGGGTCGGGGCTGCCGGGCGCGCTGCAAACCTATCAATATGTATCCAGGCTTCTTGTAACGCGGCCCGGCGACGGCAGCGTCGAGCCCATGGTGCGGCTTTACCGCATCAAACTGGCCTGTTGCGGCGCGCAGGTGCTTTCCGCCGGCATGGAGATAGACGAAACCGTCCGCGACCCGGACACCACGGTCTGCGCCATTTTCTACCGCGTCCGGCTCGTCTACCGGGCGACCGCGCCGGTGGCCAGAACCGAAATGGACTGATTTCGCGCCGCATAATTTTCCCGCATAAAAAAGACCGCGCCGGTGCCTCCCCGGCGCGGTCTTTTTTTTGCGATTGCGCTTATTTCAAACCTGCCATTTTCTCCAGCGCCACCAGCTCCGGCGGCGGATTGACCGCCACCTGCGCGAGTCCGGGCCGCTTCGCCGCCTGCTTGATGAACGCCGCGTCCCGCATGCGGTTGCGGTAGCCGGCTTTCTGGAAGGTGTAGGCGAAGTTGGTGTGCACGTCGTAATTGCCGGCCTTGAGCGCGGCCACGTCCTCGATGAACACGCTTTCCTCGTCGGTGGGGATGACGAAGGCCTTCACTTTCGAGTCCGGCGCGGAAATTTCGCACTCCGCGTTGCGCGTCATGGTGATGTTGTTGCGCGCCTTGTCGAGCTTTATGCCCATGTACTCCATGCCCGACAGCGCCCACTCGCGGATAATCGGGGCCATCTCGCCCACTCCGGCGGTGAAGACCACCGCGTCTATCCCGCCGATGGCGGCGGCGTACGCGCCGATGTATTTCTTTATGCGGTAGGCCTCCACGTCTATGGCGAGCTGCGCGCGCTGGTCGCCTTTTTCGGCGGCCATTTCGATGTCGCGGCGGTCGGTGAATTTCTCGGTTATGCCGTACACGCCGGATTTTTTGTTGAGGATGTTATCCATGTCTTTCGGCGTAAGGCCTTCTTTCGCCATGATGAAGAAGTCTATCGCCGCGTCATGGTCGCCGGCGCGGGTGCCCATCACGAGGCCTTCCTGCGGGGTCATGCCCATGCTGGTGTCGTACGACAGCCCGTTTCTGACCGCGTTGATGGATGCGCCGTTGCCGATATGCGCGATGACGAGGTTGCACTTGAACGGGTCCTTTTTAAGCAGCACCGAGGCGCGCTTGGCGTTGTAGAGAAACGACGTGCCGTGGAACCCGTACCGGCGCACGCCGTATTTGGCGTACCAGTGGTAGGGCAGCGCGTAGATATAGGAATGGGGGGGCATGGTCTGGTGCCAGGCGGTGTCCATGATGGCCATGTGGGGAATGCCGGGCATGACGGCCTGCGCGGCCTCGATGCCCATGATGTTGGGCGGGTTGTGCAGGGGGGCGAGGTCGCAGAGCTTGCGGAAAGTGTCAAGCACGTCGGGCGTGATGATGACGGACTTGGCGAACTTCTCGCCGCCGTGCACCACGCGGTGGCCCACCGCGCCGATTTCGGCGACGGAGCCGATGACGCCGTGGTCTTTGTTCACCAGAGTATCCAGCACCAGTTGTATGGCCATGCGGTGGTCCGGGCACTCGCGCTTGAGGGTGAGATTTTCCCTGCCGGGCACTTCGTGGACGATAAACGAGCCGCCGACGGTAACGCGTTCGACAAGGCCGGTGGCCAGCACGTCTTTTTTCTCCCAGTCATACAGCCGGTACTTCACGGAAGAGCTTCCGCAATTGAGGCACAATATTATCATGTGAACCATTCCTCGCAAAAGATTATAAATCTCCCTACATGCAGATTTTACAATAAAACCACGCGAAAATGCCTGCGAAAATCATGGAGCAAACGCATTTCAAGCTGTATAATGTAACTGATGTTTGGGACTACTTAAAAACCAATATCGCGGGGGACGATAATGCCTGACAATCTTATCTTTTCATTTGATATCGGAACAGGAAGCCTTGGCGAATGCGTGCGGCGCGGAGAAAAAATAGAGCATTTGGATTCGCTGCTCATGCCCGCAGAATTGGCATCTACGAAAGAAGCACGGGACCGCCGCCATTTAATACGCACCCGATTGGCCCATCATAAACGCGAGAATTGGTGGCGGCAATGCGCGGAAAAAGCGGGAATTGAAGTTCTTGAAACCCGTCAGCCAATTTATGAGAAGAAAACCGGCAAGCTGATTGAGCACAAACCGGACCCGCGCATGTTGCGAGAATTCCCGGAAAAGGGCGATGGCACCATTTACACTTCCTGCCTTTTACGCATTGCATTGTTGCAAGGTCAAAAACTTGAAAGCTGGCAGATTTTCAAAGCTGTATGGTCCTCTTTTCAGCATCGCGGATATGACCCTGATGTTCCATGGGCGAATAAGAAAGGCAGGAAAACTGCAGAGGAGGACAAACCCACCGAAGAAATATCCGCAAAGGAAAAGAAAGAAGCGGATGATGAAAAAGCGAACAGGAAAGCTTCCGAAGCTTTTGTTAGGTACTTCACTGATAACAATATCCCGGAGCAATACATATCGCCCTGTTACTACGAAGCTCACCGGCTTGGCCTGTGGGACCCCAGGCAAGCCCGCGCATTCAAATTACGCATTGAAAAACCCACCACCGAACCAGCCCGCAACTCCGGCGAAGAAAAGCGTATGCCTGCGCGTGAAATGGTCAGCAAAGAAATAACAGCCCTGCTGGAGCAGGCGCGAAAACAATATCCTAAATTACCGCCGACCGAATACATAATGTACGGCGAGGCGGGAAAAGCATATCCGTCCTATAACTGCGAAACCGTACTCGTCAAAGGCAAAAAACTTCCGGCACAAGCCATTACCGGACATGAAATAGAAGCGCAGGGCGTGCTGGGGCAAAAGGTGCCGCGTTTTGAAAACCGCATAATCAGTAAATGCTGCCTTATTCCGCGCCTGAACGTATGCAAAGCAAAGGAACAATTGAACAAAGAAGTTCAATTCCTACGTGCCTTGCAAAATCTTCGTTACAAAGACAGCAATTCCCATGACAAAGCCTTGAATGTTGACCAAGTAAAAAACCTTTTCGAACAGTTCATTCCTCGCCTTCTCCCTCCTGCCGGCAAGTCCGCGCCGAAGGAAACGATAACGGCAAAAATGTGGCATACATGGGTGGATAAAAACCTGCCCGGATGCAAGGTACATCCGGCACATACTGATGTAAAAGCCCCGAAACTGGGTGAACGCTCCCGACTGTGCCGCCCGGCATTGCGGCTTGTGAAAGAACTTATCCTGTCCGGCAAAGACCCCAAGCCTTTTTATGCCGAAAAAGTAGCCGCCTGCAAGAACACGGACGAACACAAAGGCCTTATAAAAAACGACCATAAGTTTTTACAGGACATGGGCGATAGCTGGTATAAAATTCACATTCCGGACAACCGTCGTGAAGAAGCCTCATTGGCTCAAAGCGAAAAAGCGCGCGAGCAGAAAATCGCGGAAACTATCGGGGAAGTAAACAATCCCGTAGTACGCCACCGGCTGAACTTCCTTTTGAGCCGACTGCGATGTCTGAAAAACAAGTGCAAATCAGTCCCCGATAAAGTGGTTTTAGAATTCGTGCGCTCCGATTTCATGGGGGAAATAGCGAAGCGTGATTACGATATTCAGATGAAGCGTAATCAGATGGAAAAAGATGAAGCGCACAAAGCCGCATTTGCGCTTGGATTGACAGGCGACGGGCTTACCAAGATGCGTCTTTACCGTGAACAGGGCGGCATGGATTTTTACGATTTCAGCAATACTCCCAAACTAACGCCCGAAGATGTAGCGGACTGCGAGATAGACCATATTGTCCCGCGTTCAAAAGGCGGACCGGACGCTCTGTATAATAAAGTTCTGACCCGCGCGGAACACAACAAAAACAAAAAGGACCGTACGCCTTTTGAATGGATAGGAGAAGACAAAGAAAAATGGCGTATGTTTTGTGAGCGCATTTCCGCTTGCAATGCTTTGGAGCGGAAAAAGAAAAAGCGTTCGCTTCTGACCGCCTCGGATTACAAGGAACTTCTCGATAAATATACTCATCTCGCCGAAACGGCATACACAGCGAAGCTGGCGCAAAAAATAATATGCCTTTATTTCGGCTGGCCGCAAGGCACAAAAGGTTCCACGCAAAAAATTGTCGTCTCCGACGGCGCGCAAACAGCGGCTATACGCAGACGCTACAAGCTTGACCGGCTTTTGCATAAGGAAATGACGGATGATGACTTTATAAAACTTGCCCGCCAAACCACTCAGTTTGACAAGAAAAACCGCGGCAATCCGCGCCATCACGCGCTGGATGCGCTTGTTATTTCCATGCAACCGGAATTAAAGTACGACCCCGCCAGCGATGAGGATAAACTGCCTAAGTGGTTCACGCCGGACTTATGCAAAACCGCATTGGAAACAGTTACGCCACATAGCGTCGCATTTGAGAAACCCAAACTGGCAGAAACCATATACGGGGTACATCTTGCGAAAAGAGATGAGAACGGCAAACCTTCCGAATATGTCGCTGTTACCACGGCTAAAACAAGCAACACAAAGCCAACCAGAGTGGAAGATTGGGCCAGCCTGTCCGTGAAAGAAGCGGGTAAACGGTCTGAAAAAATATACAGCCCCGATATACGCGCGGACTTCGAACGGAAGCTGTCTGAAAACCCATCACAGGAAGAATGGAAGACATTCATCACTGGCTATCGTTGCGCCAATGGTACCCGCCCAAAAAAAATAGCTTACATTGAATCGCGGGATATAGCCCCCGCATCCAACGGCAAAGCTCCCGACACCTTTGGAGAATTCCGCAACGCGCAAATGCCGGGGCAGTACATAAAGGACAAAAAAGAACATAAAGGCCAACTTGTCTGCCAGGATGAGAAAGGCAAATGGGAAGTAGTTCCGGTTTATGTATGGGAATCACTATGGAAAAAATCACAGGAGATGCGCAAGAAATACAAGCGTGTGGAATTTTTCCATTCCCAACAACTTGTGGAGGTGCAGAAATCCTGCAATGTGCCTGCGGGAATTTATAAATTAAACAGCATTATGATAAGCGGGCAAGTACTACTCACAGGAATGGATGGCACAACTGTTCCAACCAAGCCCGGGATAGGCCATTTGATTGATGCGGGGAATATACATTCCGCGCAGAAAAAATCCGGTAAGATATGAGTTACCACATCGTCCATGTCTTGCGCCACGGCGCAAGGCTTGGGGCGGACAGGGGGTGTCTTACCTGCTCCGCGCCGGATATGCCGGAACGCCGCGCTCCTATTGATGATATCCTTGCGGTGGTGATTGCCGCGCGGGGCGTTTCTTTTTCAAGCGATTGCATTTCCCGTTTGTTGCAAGCCAAAAGCGTTATACTCCATTGCGACGAAAAGTATCGCCCGGCGGGAAAAACCATGCCGTTGTCCGCCGTTGTGCATGGGGAAAGTTTCACCCGCCAGATAAGCTGCGAACCGCAATTTTGCAATGATGTCTGGCAACGGATTGTACGCGCCAAAGTGCGAAATCAAGCGGTGTTGTTGGACACCATCAAGGCCGAGCATGACTTATGGAAAATGCTTGACCTGCCGGAACCGGATGAAGGCAATGCCGCCCGGCATTACTGGAAGCGTTATTTCCGAATGTATGGCAGGAACCGTCCCAAAATCCGCGAGCGCAGAGATGCGGAACATCCAGTAAATCAACTCTTAAATTACAGTTATGCCGTTCTTTCAGCAATACTGCACCGGAGCCTTGTCATTCACGGATTAAATCCCAGCCTCGGCGTTCATCACCGGTATCGCTTCAAATCCGATCCTTTGGTATATGATTTTTTCGAGCCGTTGCGCCCCGTATGCGACTTTTTGCTTTTGCGTTACCATTTGCTGAACCCGCGCAGGGATATAACCGATTGGTCGAAACAGGTAGCCAAAGAGCTGGTGGAATTTCGGTTGAAGGTCGAGGGGGGAGAAAAGTCCCTAAAAATCGTGAACGCAATTGACCGCTACGCTGCGTCAGCCGCACGCGCTTTTGAGACCGGGCAAGCAGGGCTTGTTTGTCCGCCCTTATTGCCGGAGCTTAAATTTGAGCAAAAACAAGGATAAAAAGAGCCGCTATAAAATGGGTTGGCTTCTGGTGTTGTTTGATATGCCGGTTATGACGAAAACGGAACGACGAAACGCGGCCCGCTTTCGCAATGACTTGCTTGATAAAGGCTACTTGATGTTGCAATACTCCGTTTACGCCCGCTGCGCTGTTACTCTGGACCGCAAGGAAAGCCTTGTCTATGAGTTGCAATCAATCGCGCCGGATTCCGGCATGATTCAGTGTTTATATGTAACCGACGCGCAATGGGGCCAAACCGTAGTGCTTCATGCCCCGGAAACAAAAAGCAAAAAGGCCATTTCTGAGCAACCACAGATAGGAGAGCAATTGCAGTTCTGGGAGTAGACACAAAAGGCGCGGCCTATACGGACGCGCACCTTATGTGTTCAAATTGTATTGAGTGAATGTTCCCGCGTGCTAGGCAGAGGCAGAGGACATTTACTCTTTAGTTAAGACGTGCCAAGAACAGTATATCATGCGAACCAGTTGCTTTGCAAATCTTTTCTGCAAGTCCGCACAATACACACCTATTATATCAAATCCTTTTTTTTCGGCACGTCAAAACTCTTCTCTTTCCAATGCACGTTAATTTTCTATTATATCAAATCCTTTTTTTTCGGCACGTCAAAACGGATACCGTAACCAAAGAGAACAGGCTACTATTATATCAAATCCTTTTTTTTCGGCACGTCAAAACATGAACGCCGCGTTGGCTTCTAACAAAAGTATTATATCAAATCCTTTTTTTTCGGCACGTCAAAACCGTCAAGTTGATGTTAGGGTTTGTTATGACATTATATCAAATCCTTTTTTTTCGGCACGTCAAAACTCAAGGTGAACCTTACTTTTCGATACATCAATTATATCAAATCCTTTTTTTTCGGCACGTCAAAACAGACTACAGAGGGGTATTCTCATCCTATTGTATTATATCAAATCCTTTTTTTTCGGCACGTCAAAACACTAATTTCTGTTGCTGCTTCTCTTCTCGGATTATATCAAATCCTTTTTTTTCGGCACGTCAAAACTCGACTATTGGCGACGGCATTTGCCAGCCTATTATATCAAATCCTTTTTTTTCGGCACGTCAAAACAGTCCGAAACCTGGTAATCTGTAGATGGGTATTATATCAAATCCTTTTTTTTCGGCACGTCAAAACGCCAATACTATTATTGGGATCGGTTCGGCTATTATATCAAATCCTTTTTTTTCGGCACGTCAAAACGAAAGTGATTGGAGGCAACATGATTGATAAATTATATCAAATCCTTTTTTTTCGGCACGTCAAAACAAGTGGACGAGCACCCTTTTATTCAAGCATATTATATCAAATCCTTTTTTTTCGGCACGTCAAAACAAAAATTCAACTGTCCAACCTATGTGGGTTATTATATCAAATCCTTTTTTTTCGGCACGTCAAAACTTAAAGCGTGGTCCCCTTCTCCAATCGCCGATTATATCAAATCCTTTTTTTTCGGCACGTCAAAACGTTGTGCGGCGGGGATGTTCCGGCGCAAGAATTATATCAAATCCTTTTTTTTCGGCACGTCAAAACTTGCAGATGTCGTCGTGCTCGCAGCGTATAAATTATATCAAATCCTTTTTTTTCGGCACGTCAAAACCCCCCATCGGTATCTCGCTTAAAGTGGCTTATTATATCAAATCCTTTTTTTTCGGCACGTCAAAACTCGAGGTACAGCCAGCCGCCGGAGTGTTTGATTATATCAAATCCTTTTTTTTCGGCACGTCAAAACTACTCAACCCTCAACACAAAACCATAACCGATTATATCAAATCCTTTTTTTTCGGCACGTCAAAACTCGCATAGGCGGGGTCAACTGTTGCCATATATTATATCAAATCCTTTTTTTTCGGCACGTCAAAACACCTGGAGGGGGGGTAAAATCCTTCACAACATTATATCAAATCCTTTTTTTTCGGCACGTCAAAACTTCCCAAGCAAATTAACCTTGCCGTAATAGATTATATCAAATCCTTTTTTTTCGGCACGTCAAAACTTGCAATGGCGGATATTGCGATAAAATTGAATTATATCAAATCCTTTTTTTTCGGCACGTCAAAACACGCCGGCCTTCGAAGATTTCATTTTAATCATTATATCAAATCCTTTTTTTTCGGCACGTCAAAACTAAAACCCCCGTATGGAGAGGAATGGCATAAATTATATCAAATCCTTTTTTTTCGGCACGTCAAAACTTCCGGCGCGTACCATGTCAGGGCCGGTCCGATTATATCAAATCCTTTTTTTTCGGCACGTCAAAACAAAGACGGTGCGTGTCTTTACACGCTTCTGATTATATCAAATCCTTTTTTTTCGGCACGTCAAAACTTCAGGCGCGTACCATGTCAGGGCCGGTCCATTATATCAAATCCTTTTTTTTCGGCACGTCAAAACTAAATGACTGTGAAGAAATTGGCTGGGTTGATTATATCAAATCCTTTTTTTTCGGCACGTCAAAACAATTTTATCGTCTGGATATTTACAAGGTAAATTATATCAAATCCTTTTTTTTCGGCACGTCAAAACTCCGTGGAGGTGAGAAGATCAGTGCCTGTCATTATATCAAATCCTTTTTTTTCGGCACGTCAAAACAGATTGGCCAGTGTGGATTCCGAAAGCGAAATTATATCAAATCCTTTTTTTTCGGCACGTCAAAACACATCCAATAATATAACCCGCACTTACCAGATTATATCAAATCCTTTTTTTTCGGCACGTCAAAACACGTCCCTCTTTTGCCGCAGGTATAATAAAATTATATCAAATCCTTTTTTTTCGGCACGTCAAAACATCCGTGATGAAATCAATAATGCAGGATGGATTATATCAAATCCTTTTTTTTCGGCACGTCAAAACGCCAGTATTATTATTGGGAGCGGTTCGGCTATTATATCAAATCCTTTTTTTTCGGCACGTCAAAACGCGTCTTAAATCCAGAAAACCGCGCCCACCATTATATCAAATCCTTTTTTTTCGGCACGTCAAAACTACTGCCGGTGATTTTGATTTTTGGGCCTTATTATATCAAATCCTTTTTTTTCGGCACGTCAAAACAAGGACGGTGCGTGCCTGTACACGCTCTTGATTATATCAAATCCTTTTTTTTCGGCACGTCAAAACACCTCATGTTGCAGTCCTTTAGAGAGATACATTATATCAAATCCTTTTTTTTCGGCACGTCAAAACACGGCGGCTTGGCCATGATGTCGCTCTCAAATTATATCAAATCCTTTTTTTTCGGCACGTCAAAACCAGGTTTCTCCTTTAGCTCAAGGTTCTGTTATTATATCAAATCCTTTTTTTTCGGCACGTCAAAACGACTTGGAAGGCGATACGCTAAAAATCCCAATTATATCAAATCCTTTTTTTTCGGCACGTCAAAACAATTCAAATTAGGGCGTTTGTATACTGCCCATTATATCAAATCCTTTTTTTTCGGCACGTCAAAACATTCCTTCTCCTACGTATAGTAGTTATAAAATTATATCAAATCCTTTTTTTTCGGCACGTCAAAACATAAGCGCATGGCGTTGGCGGAGCGGATGCATTATATCAAATCCTTTTTTTTCGGCACGTCAAAACGTATATAATATTATATATGAGGAAGGAAAAAATTATATCAAATCCTTTTTTTTCGGCACGTCAAAACTACCAGTTGTTGGCGATGTTGTTTATTCCAATTATATCAAATCCTTTTTTTTCGGCACGTCAAAACAGCCTTGACACCGGCCCACTTACCAGAAGGATTATATCAAATCCTTTTTTTTCGGCACGTCAAAACGGAAATGATTGGAGGAAACGTGATTGAAAAATTATATCAAATCCTTTTTTTTCGGCACGTCAAAACGGATATTCCATTTTTGCGCGGATAAGGTCGATTATATCAAATCCTTTTTTTTCGGCACGTCAAAACGCATTTTTAAGCAGCCAGTGGAAATGCCCTATTATATCAAATCCTTTTTTTTCGGCACGTCAAAACTACTCGGCTAGACGGTATGCCGCTTGTAATATTATATCAAATCCTTTTTTTTCGGCACGTCAAAACAGTTGCTCAGTATAAAAATAAGGTTGGATTAATCGCGGCGCTCAAACGCCCTGCGCTTTTGGCGCGGGGCGTTTTATTCGGAATGCTTTAGCGATTCATAAAGCGTCTTTTATATCAGGCAAAACAGTCTTTCCGGCATCGCAAAACCGCTAAGTTTTTCGGATTTGCGGCGGGTTTTCGCCTTCCAAAAATATTTCCTTGACAGGTCGCGCAACGTACCTTATACTTTTATTGGTGGCTTTAAGTGTCATCTAGTGGCAATTAGTGGCAAAACGATTGCGGATGGTCCGGCTCAGTACCAAATGTCAACTTTTTTCGGGATAAACGAGTACAGCATCGACGGCAAGGGACGGATGTCCCTGCCGCCGCGGTTTCGCGCCGCGCTTAAAAAAGAGAAGGGCTCCGGCTTCATCGTCACCACCGGGCCGGAAAACTGCCTCTACCTTTTTCTGCCGTCGCAATGGGAAGCCATCATCGCGGGGGATATGCCCGCGCTCAAAGGCGCGGACAAAGAGGCCACGCGCGCTTTCCGCCGCTATTTTTTCGGCAACGCCGCCGAATGCGCGCCCGACGGGATGGGCCGCATCCTCATCATACCGGCGCACCGCGCGCACGCGCGCCTCGCCAAAAAAACCGTGCTGGTGGGCGTGGGAAACAAGGCGGAAATATGGGACGCGCAGTTGTGGAACAAGTACCGCAACCTCGCCATCGCGCCGCGCGCCAAAGAGTTCGCGAGGATTTACGACGTATGATTTCGGACGGGGAATTCGCGCACAAACCCGTCCTGCCGGAAGAAACACTCCGGCTGCTAATGCACAACCCCGACGGAGTTTATCTCGACGGCACGGCGGGGCTGGGCGGCCACAGCGAACTCATCTGCGAAAAACTCTCCGACAAGGGCCGGCTGGTTTTCGCGGACTGGGACGCTGGCTCGCTTGAAATAGCGAAAAAACGGCTTGAGCGGTTCGGCAAAAAAGCCGTCGCGCTGCACGCCAACTACGCCGACGCGCCCGCTGAGGCGACCAAGCTCGGCATAACGGGATTTGACGGCGCGCTTTACGATTTAGGCCTCAGTTCGTGGCAGCTCGACGCGCAGCGGCGCGGCTTCAGCTTCAAAACCGGCGGGCCGCTGGACATGCGCTACGATGTTTCGCGCGGCATAACCGCCGGAGAGATAGTCAACCGCTGGCCTCATGCGCAACTGGCGGACATCATCCGCCGTTACGGCGAGGACCGCTTTGCGGGCAGGATAGCGTCTTTCATCTGCCGCAACCGCGAGCCAAACGCGATAACAACAGCGGAGCAGCTTGCCGCCATCGTCGAGCACGCGGTGCCAAGAGGCGCGTGGGGCAGGATTCATCCGGCGACGCGCACTTTCCAGGCGCTGCGCATCGCGGTCAACAACGAGCTGGAAAATCTGGAGCGCGCGCTGGGCGGGCTCGATTCGCTTGTCAAACCGGGCGGAAGGGCGGTTTTCATCACCTTCCACTCGCTGGAAGACCGGCTGGTGAAACGCGCCCTGCGCGCGAAGGCGGCGCAGGGCGGCTGGACCGACCTTACAAAAAAACCCGTCGAAGCGGGCGAGGCCGAGCAGGCCTCCAATCCGCGCGCGCGCAGCGCGAAACTGCGCGCGGCGCAACGCAACACCATTCAACAAGGATAACAACATGATAAAGAAGGCTGCGTTTTGGTGGATGCTGTACGCGGGATTTTGCGTGCTGCTGCTGGTAAGCGAGCGGGTGCAGTCCGCGCGCTCCGGCCTGGCGGTGACGCGCATGGAGCGCACGCTTAAAATCAAGGAAACGCGCAACTCGCATATCAAATTTCAACTGGACACGCTCAAATCGCCCGCGCAGCTCGAAGTGGCGGCGCGCGCGCGCGGCCTGACGGCGCCGGACCCCGATGCGGTGGTGACTCTGCCCGACGTTGCGCCTTCGGCGCATGTATCGTCGCGCTGGATGGCGCGGCTGTTCTCGCGCGAGGAGACCGCCCGCCGCTGACGCGGTGCCGCGCGGCCCGATGCCCAGCACCACCCGAAGCCGGTTCAACGTGTGCGGAGCAGTCTGCCTCCTGGCGGCTGCTCCGATTGCGCTGCGCCTGTTCTATCTGCAAACCTTCCGCCACGACGAGCTGGCCGGCAAGGCCGCAAAAACCGTCACAAGCTCTACGACCGAAGTCAAAATACGCGGGCGCATACTCGACCGCGCCGGGCTGACACTGGCCGAATCGCTGCGCACCTATTCCTGCGGAGTGCTAAAAAACGACGTTGCCCGTCCGGAGGAGATGATAACAGCGCTCTCGTCGTCTTTGGGAATGCCGCGCGCACAGGTGCAGGCGAAATGGGACTCCGCGAAAAACTTTTTTTACGTCAAGCGCAAGCTGACCCCCGGCGAGTATGAAACGCTGACCCACTCGCTGCGGGCGCGCAAGCTCCGGGGCGCAAACATAGAAGTGGACTACACCCGCTATTATCCCGGCGGCGAATCCGCCAAAGACCTGCTGGGCACGGTGGATTACGAAAACAACGGCAGTTCCGGCCTCGAACTTCTCTACGACGGGCTGCTGAGCGGCAGCATCGGACGCGCCAGGGCGATAAAGGACAAGTACGGCGAGGTAATCTACACCAAAGGCGCCGAAAGCGAGACGGGCGCTTCGGATATCTACCTCACGCTGGATAACCGCGTGCAGTTCTACGTCGAATCCGCGCTGGACGCGGCGGTGCGCGCGAACTGGGCGGAGGGCGGCTTCGCCATCGTGCAGGACCCGCGCACGGGCGACATACTGGCCGCGGCCTCGCGCCCGCGCGCAGGCGGGCACAGCCTGCCTTTCCAGTGGACTTACGAGCCCGGCTCCACTTTCAAGCTGATAACCATTTCCGCCGCGCTGGAGAAAGGAAAAATAAAAACATCCGACATTTTCGACTGCGGGGCGGACGGCAAATGGCAATTCAACTCAAAGGTTACGCTAAACGACGACGAGCCGCTCGGCACGCTGAGCGTGCCGGATATCGTGGCGCATTCCTCCAACATCTGCTCGGCCAAAATCGCGCTCAAGCTGGGGCTGGAGGATTTTTATTCCTTCATCCGCGCCTACGGCTTCGGCACGAAAACCTCGCTGGAATATCCGGGCGAGTCCAAAGGGCTGCTGCGCGCGCCGGAAAACTGGAGGCCGCTCGATATCGCGGTCACCGGCTTTGGCCACGGCATCGCGGTGACGGGAATCCAGCTGGTCTCGGCCTACTCGGCGGCGGCCAACGGCGGCCTGCTCATGGAACCGCGCCTTGTGGAAAGAATAACGGACACGTCGGGCCGGCTGATATACCAGACGAAGCCGCGCGCGCTGCGCCGCGTGCTTTCGCAAAGCACGGCCCGCGAAATGAACTCCATGCTCCGGCGAGTGGTGGAACTGGGCACCGGCGCGAACGCCCGGATACGGGGTTACACCGTGGCGGGGAAAACCGGCACCGCGCAGAAGTTAGACTCGCGGGGCAAATACTCCAGCAGCCAGCACGTAGCCTCGTTTTGCGGTTTCGTGCCGGCTTTGAACCCCCGCTTCACCATCCTCGTCGTGATAGACAGGCCGGAAACCAGCGCCTACGGCGCGCAGGTGGCGGCGCCGGCTTTCGCGGTAATCGCAAAGCGCCTCCTTTCGGCGGCGGCGATACCGCCCGACGCGCCGGAAACCCTGAAAACGGCCGCGCCCGTCCCGGCGCAGCCGCCGGGACCCGGAGCGGCGAAGATTCCGCAAAAAACCGTCGCGGTCTCCACCGCGGCGGCATCCGTGAAACCCGTTGAGAGCGAAAAATGAAACTATCCCTGGACTGGAAAACCGTCGCGGATATCGTGGGGGGCAGGCTCGTCTCCCTCAATCCCGGCGAGAAGTTCGACGAATTCGCGCTGGACAGCCGCCAAATCAGAGAAGGCTCCGTTTTCTGGGCGCTGCGCGGCAAAAACCACGACGCGCACAATTTCCTCGCCGAAGTGGTTAAAAACGGCGCCGCCGGCCTCATCGTGGAGCGCGGCAGAGCCGATTCGCTCGTCAAAAAGCCGCGCCATGTCATAGAAACCGACGACACGCTCAAAGCGCTGCAATCCCTGGCCGCGTTCCACCGGATGCGCTGGAAAATACCCGTGGCCGCGGTCACCGGCACCAACGGCAAGAGCACCACGAAAGAAATGCTCAAGGCCATCCTCGCCACCCGCGGTCCGTGCTGCGCCAACAGGGGCAACCTCAACAACCAGTACGGCGCGCCGCTGTCGCTGCTGGAGCTGGGGCCGGAGCACCGCTCGGCGGTGTTCGAGCTGGGCGCGTCGCGAAAAGGCGATATATATGAGATAGCCGCGCTCGTCCGCCCCGACGCCGGCGTAATCACCTGCGTGGGCCCCGCCCACCTCGAATTTTTCGGCAGCCTCGAAACAGTTTATCAGACCAAGACGGAACTGGCGCGCTGCCTGCAAAAAAACGGGACCCTCATTTATAATTCCGACGACGCGCTGCTGTCTAGACTGAACACGGACTGGAAGGGCAGGCGCGTTACTTTCGGACGGGGCGAAGGCGCGCAGGTGCGCATAGCGGAGGGGGAAACGCCCGCGCTCGTCCATGACGGGAGGCGCCATGAGATTCCGCTGGAGCTTATGCCGCATAACAGATTCAACGCGGCGGCGGCGGCGGGCGCGGCGCTGGCGCTGGGCTGGACCTGGGAGGAGATAGAAGCCGGACTCGTGGCCTGGAAACCGCTGCCCATGCGGATGCAGACGGAAATCCGCGGCAGAAGCAAGTTCATACTGGACGCCTATAACGCCAACCCGTCCTCGATGAAAGCCGCGATTGCGGGTTTGCTTGACAAAAGCAGCAAACGCCCGCTGGTGGCCGTGCTGGGGGACATGAGGGAACTGGGCTGCTATTCGCAGCAGTATCACGCGGAGCTGGGCAAATGGCTTGCGGGTCTCGATATTGATAGAATATTCCTCGCGGGACCGGAAATGCGCTACGCTTATGACGCCGCCAGGTCCGCCGGAGCGGCAGGCCGGAGCGCGTACGCCGCCGCGCCCGACGGCTGGATTGCCGACCTCGCCAAAATTTCGCGCGAAGGGGGCACGTTCCTTATAAAAGCCTCCCGCGCCATGGAGTTCGAGAGGATTCTCGAAAAACTGTAAAGCCATGCTCTTCTATCTTTCGCAGCTGCGGACTTTCTACAGTCCGCTCAACGTTTTCCAGTACCTGACATTCCGCACCGGCGGCGCCGTGGTGACCGCGTTCGCGCTCAGTCTGCTCATCGGTCCCGCGCTCATACGCAGGCTGCGCGGCTACAAGATACAGCAGATTCAGCGCGCTAACGGCCCCGCCTCGCACCTGTCCAAGCACGGCACGCCCACCATGGGCGGGCTGCTGATACTTATCGCGCTGGTCGCCACCGTGCTGCTGTGGGCGCGGCCCGATTCGCGCTTTATCTGGCTGCTGCTGTGGACTACGGGACTGCTCGCGCTGGCGGGAATTTACGACGACTACACCAAGCTCGTCAAAAAAAATTCGGCGGGCGCGCCGTCCTGGTTCAAGCTGGCGGTGCAGCTTTTCACGGCGGTCACGGTGACGGCCTACCTCGCGTTTTACCCTCCCAATCCCGATTTCGCGTTTTCCATGAGCGTGCCCTATACCAAGGAGTTGGTAATAGGGCTGGGCGTCTGGTACTCCGCACTGGCGATGCTGCTGGTGGTGGGCTCCTCCAACGCCGTCAACCTCACCGACGGGCTCGACGGCCTCGCCGCCGGCAACATCATCCTGTGCGCGCTGACCTACGGCGTTTTGGCGTATCTCGCCGGCAACATGAAATTCGCCGCCTACCTCAAGGTCATCCCCGTAGAGGGCGCGGGAGAGATAGCCGTTTTCATGGGCGCGCTGGCGGGTGCCTGCCTCGGTTTTTTGTGGTTCAACTCCTATCCGGCGGAAGTCTTCATGGGAGACACCAGCTCTCTTTTCCTCGGCGGCGTCATCGGCGTGGCCGCGCTTTGCATCAAACAGGAGCTGTTGTGGCCCGTCGTGGGAGCGGTCTTCGTGGCGGAGACGCTCTCCGTCATACTCCAAATGGGCTCCTACCGGCTGCGCAAGGGCAGGCGCATTTTCCGCATGGCGCCGCTGCACCATCATTTCGAGTTGTCCGGCCTCGCCGAACCCAAAGTCACGGTGCGTTTCTGGATAGCCGGCATAATGCTCATGCTGGCCGCGCTGGCGTCGCTCAAACTGCGCTGACATGCATACCGCGCAAAAAACGCTCAGGCAGGAGTTCAGCCTCGCCGGCGACGCGGACTCCGGCGCGCGGTTCAAATTCGACGCGCCGCTGTTTTTCGCGGTGCTGACGCTCATCGTATTCGGCCTCATCTTCATGTATTCGTCCAGCGCGTTCCTGGCCGATTATTACAAAAAGGACCAGTTTTATTTTTTCAAGCGGCAGGCGCTTTTCGACGCCGCCGGTTTCGCGCTGATGCTTTTTCTCGCGCGCTACTACGCCGCGCTGCGCCGTAAAGTGGACCCGGTGTGGCTTTTGTACGCCACCTGGGCCGCGCTGGCGGCGGTGTTCCTCTTCAAGCCCATCGCCAACGTGCACCGCTGGATACCGGCGGGCCCGATACAGTTGCAGCCGTCGGAATTCGCCAAAATCACGCTGCTTTTTTATATAGCGGAATATCTTGACCGCGCCAAAAGCCGTGTGATGAAAACGGGGCTGTCGCTCGTGGCGCCGTTCATCATGACCGCGGTTACGCTCGTCTTAATCGGCGCGGAGCCCGACCTCGGCACGCCGGTGCTGCTGCTGTGCGTGGTGTTTTTCATGTTCTACGCCGCGGGGGCGAAAATGGCCTCGCTCGTGAAATGGGCGCTCGTCGCCGCGCCGGTGATAGCCATCGAGATAGTGCGCCACTCCTACCGCCTAAAGCGCATGATGGTTTTCCTCTCGCCGGAGGAGCACGCCGGCGAGGCGGGCTACCAGTTGAACCAGTCTTTCCTGGCGGTGGGCTCGGGCGGCTGGTTCGGCGCGGGGCTCGGCGCGTCGAAAATGAAGCTGATGTACCTGCCCGCGCCGCACACCGATTTCATCTTCTCCATAATGGCCGAGGAACTGGGCTTTTTGCTGACGCTGCTGGTGCTGGGGCTGTTCGCATTCCTGCTGGCGCGCGGCATACGCATAGCCAAGCAGGCGGAGCAGCTTGCCCACTCCATGATGGCGCTGGCGATAACGCTGCTGGTCGTGCTGCAGGCGTTTTTCAATATGGCGATGTCCATAGGGCTGGTGCCCACCAAAGGCGTGCCGCTGCCGTTTTTCTCCTACGGCGGCTCCTCCATGCTTTCGACGCTGGCGATGATGGGAATATTGCTTGGCATTTCGGCAAAGCCCGCCGCGGCGCGCAGGCGGAGCATATGAAGAAAGTTCTGATAGCTTGCGGCGGGACGGGGGGGCATTTCTACCCCGGCTACGCCGTCGGGCTGGCACTCAAGCGGCGCGGCTGGGAGCCGCTGTTCGCGCTGCGCAAAAACGATCCCGCCGCCGCCACGCTCGACGCCGCCCGCCTCCCCTGGACGCAGGCGGACATAACAGGTCTTTCACGCAGCCTCGATTTGACCGCGCACGCGGCGTTCGTCTGGAAAGTGTTCCGCGCGGTGCGGCTGGCGCGCAACGTGATTGCAGACTGGCGGCCCGACGCCGTCATCGGCACCGGCGGCTACGTTTCATTTCCGTTCATACTCGCCGCGAGGATTGCGGGGGTGCCCTCGCTCATCCACGAATCCAATACGGTTTTCGGGCTCGCCAACGCCGCCTGCGCCAGATTCGCCGGCGCGGTCGCCCTGGGGCTGCCGCTGGGCAAAGACAGTCCGCGCGGCGCGATTGTGACCGGAACGCCGGTGCGCGAGTCGTTTTCCAGCCCGCTGCCGCGCGGGGACGCGGCGCGCCTCTTCGGCCTTGACCCCGCCCTTAAAACCGTGCTGGTTTTCGGCGGCAGCCAGGGCGCGCGCGCGCTCAACTCCGCGGTTTTCAGCGCGGAACTGGCGCTCGCCTCCAAAAATCCGCAGCTCCAGTTTCTGCACGTCGCAGGGCGGCTGGAATACCCCGCGCTTTTGAAGCGAAACCCACCGCAGCGGATAAAGCTGCTGGAATACTGCGACAACATGCACGCCGCGTTTTCAGCCGCCGATATCGTGATATGCCGCGGCGGCGCCGGCACCGCCGCGGAGCTTATCGCGGAGCAAAAACCCGCCATACTGGTGCCGCTGCCCACCGCCGCCGGACAGCATCAGGAAAAAAACGCCCGCGTTCTGGAAAAATCCGGCTGCGCCGTCATGGCGCGGGAATCGGCGTCACTGGGGGCCGATATCGCCGCCATGCTGACCGCCATACTGTCCGACGAGGGACGGCTTGAGGCCATGCGCCGCTCCTACCGGACGGCGGGGTTCGCCGACCCGCTGAAAGCCGCCGCCGCGATAGCCGACCTCGCCGAAAAAATCGCGCGCCGCCGGTAAAAACAGAAAAGCCTGCTTTTATGCCGTTGCCGTTTTTCTCCGCCGTGTTATTTAGTAGAATTCCGTATATGCCTGTGAAATACTTGGAAACCACATCCTGTTTCAAGCATCTCGCGTCCGCCGAGCTAAAACGCCTGTTTTCCATAGCGAAAACGGTGCGCGTTCCCGCGAACACGATGATTTTCTCGAAAGACGAGGCGGGGGAAACGTTTTTTGTCGTCAACTCCGGCCGCGTCAAGATATTCACCACAACGGCGACCGACCGCACCAAGACGCTGGCCTATCTCGGCCCCGGTGACTTTTTCGGCGAGATGGCGCTGCTGGGCGGCAAAGTGCGCTCCGCCTCGGCGCGGGCGGAGGAAGATTCGGAGCTCCTTGTCATCACAAAGGCCAACTTCAACAGGCTCATCAAAAAGGACGGCGAATTCACGCTGCAACTGCTGCACACCCTTTCCGAGCGGCTGCGCAAGGCCGACGAGGAAATAGAAGCCCTGCTGTTCCACAACATGCTGGGCCGGCTGGCGGGCGCCATCCTCAAGCTCTGCGGCGAGGTGCCGCCCGGCTGCGAGCCGCCCGGAATCGAGATGAGCATACAGGAGCTGGCCGACTATATCGGCACCACGCGCGAGCCGCTGTCCCGCGCGCTGGCCATGCTCAGGCGCACCGGAATGCTGGATTACAAAGACCGCAAAATCTCCATCACAGATATCGCGCGCCTCAAGGCCATCGCGCCGCAGCACCAATGAAAATCCAAAGCATTCGCGGCTTCCGTGATATCCTGCCGCCGCAAGCTGGAATTTTTGCCTCTTTTGAAGCGAAGGCGCGCGAAGTTTTCGCGCGCTACGGCTACAGCGAAATCCGCGTCCCCACGGTGGAGATGAAGGAGCTTTTCGTGAAATCCACCGGCGAGACCACTGATATCGTCGAAAAAGAGATGTACGCTTTTGAAGACGCCGGCGGCAGACATCTGGCGCTGCGCCCCGAAGGCACGCCCGGCGTCGTGCGCGCATACATCGAAAACAACCTCCACGCGCAGGACCCGCGCCGCAAGTTTTTTTACATCGGCAGCATGTTCCGCGCCGAACGCCCGCAGGCGGGCCGCTACCGCGAGTTCGAACAAATAGGCATGGAGTATTTCGGCAACGCCCACCCCGCGGCGGACGCCGAGAGCATCGCCCTGCTGGCCTCCGTGCTTTCCGCCGCCGGACTGGCGGACTTCAGGGCGGACATCAACAGCCTCGGCTGCGCGCAGTGCCGCCCGTTATACCGGCAGAAACTAATCGCCTTCCTGAATTCCAGAAAGGACGCGCTGTGCGAAAACTGCAAAAAACGCATCGAAACAAACCCGATGCGCGCGCTGGACTGCAAGACCGACGGCCCCGCACTTTTCAGGACCGCGCCGGCGCAGGAGTTCTGCGGGGACTGCGCTGAGCATTTTGCCGCCGTGCAATCGCTTTTGAAGGAGACCGGCACGTCTTTTGAAGTGAACCGCGCCGTCGTGCGCGGGCTGGATTATTACAGCCGCACGGTGTTTGAATTCCGTTCCACCGCGCTGGGCGCGCAGGACGCGATAGCGGGCGGCGGGCGCTACGACGCGCTTGTGGGCTCGATGGGCGGGCCGCAGGTGCCCGCGATAGGCTGGGCGCTGGGCGCGGACCGCGTGGTTTCGCTGCTGGAAAAAAGCGCCGCGCCGCAGTCCGGCCCCGAGGCTTTTGTCGTCAGCATGGAAGAGGCCACGCACCAAACGGCCTTCAAGTTGCTGGCGCAGTTGCGCGCGGCGGACGTTTCCGCCGACGGCGGCGCGTTCGCGCAAAGCATGAAAGCGCAGTTGCGCGCGGCGGACAGGTGCGGCGCGAAATTCGCGGTCATTATCGGCGGCAACGAAATGCAGAAGCGCGCCGCCGCGCTGAAAAACCTTCAAACCGGCGAGCAGAAAGAAATCCCGTTTGACGACTTGCCGTCAATCCTGAAAAAATAACAACTTGAGAGAGACTCCATTATGATGAGAACGCATTATTGCGGCGAGCTCGCCGCCAAAAACGCGGGGCAGACCGCCACGCTCTGCGGCTGGGTGCATTCCTACCGCCACCACGGTGGAGTGCTGTTTCTGGATTTGCGCGACCGCACCGGCATCACGCAGGTAGTCGCCGCGCCGGACAATCAGGAAGCGTTCACTATCGCCGAGACAGTGCGCGCGGAATATGTAATCCGAGTAACCGGCGCGGTTAAAACACGCCCCGCCGGTCTCGAAAACAAAGCCATTCCGACGGGAGAAATAGAGCTCGCCGCCGAGAAGTTGGAAATCCTCAACGCCTCAAAAACCCCCGCTTTCGAGGTGGACGACCGCATCACCGCCAGCGAGGAAACCCGCCTCAAATACCGCTACCTCGATTTGCGCCGCCCGTGCATGATTAAAAATCTGGTGACCCGCCACAAAGCGGCGCAGGCCGCGCGGCGCTATCTTGACGACAACCGTTTTCTGGAAATAGAAACGCCCTGCCTCACCCGCTCGACGCCGGAAGGCGCGCGCGATTATCTCGTTCCCTCACGCGTCAACGCGGGCAAGTTCTACGCGCTGCCGCAGTCGCCGCAGATGTTCAAGCAGATTCTCATGGTGTCCGGCGCGGACAGGTATTTCCAACTGGCGCGCTGTTTTCGCGACGAGGATTTGCGCGCAGACCGCCAGCCGGAGCATACGCAGATAGACCTTGAGATGTCTTTCGTTTCCGAAGAGGACATTTTCGCGATGGCGGAAGGCCTCATGCGGGAGATTTTCGCCTCCGCCGGGGAAACCGTTGAAACGCCGTTCCGGCGCATCGAATTTTCGGAAGTCATGCTCAAATACGGTTCGGACAAGCCGGATTTGCGCTACGGGATGGAAATAGAGGAAGTGAGCGGCATTTTCAAAACCACGGCGTTCCGCGTGTTCTCCGAAGCGCTGGCGGCGGGCGGTTCCATCCGCGCCATAAAAGCCGAAGGCGGCGCGGCATTCTCGCGCACCGAAATGGACAAACTGACAGACTTCGTAAAATCCGCCGGAGCCAAAGGGCTCGTGTGGCTAAAATTCACGGACAAAGGCGCGGAGTCGCCCGCGGCGAAGTTTTTCAGCGAGGGGGAAATCGCCGCGCTCAAGGCTCAACTCGGCGTAAAAACCGGCGACGCCGTTTTTATCGGTTCCGACAAACCCGCCGCCGTCGCGGTTTATATGGGCGAGTTGCGCAAGACGCTCATAACTAAATTGACTCTCAAACCGTCGCGCAAATGGGCCTTCGCCTGGATAATGCACTTTCCGCTGCTTGAATGGAAGCCAGACGAGAACCGCTACGACGCCGCGCACAACCCCTTCACCGCGCCGCTGGAAGAGGATATTCCCAAGCTGGAAACCGACCCCGGAAACGTGCGCTCGCACCAGTTCGATTTGGTGCTCAACGGCGTGGAACTGGGCTCCGGCTCGGTGCGCAACACCAGCCGCCCGGTGCAGGAACGGGTGATGGAATTGATGAAATATTCCAAAGAGGACGCGGCGAAGCGTTTCGGGATGCTGCTTGAAGCGCTGGAATACGGCGCGCCGCCGCACGGCGGAATGGGACTGGGACTGGACCGCATAGTGGCGCTTTTGTGCGGCGAAACCTCCATCCGCGAAGTAATAGCCTTCCCCAAAACCACCAGCGGCACCTGCCCCCTAAGCGACGCCCCCAATGTGGTGGACGAAAAGCAACTGAGGGAACTACATCTGGAGATTACAGAGGATTGAAAAATGAGTAAAAAGTCACAACGTCCGCGAAAAACAGCCTGCGCAGCGGGCGAGCTCAAAATTATTTTGCAGTGGTACCGCTTTAATACCGCTGCGAGGGAGCGTTATCTCAAGACGCTTCTCCAGTTGCCTAAAGAAGAGCGTCTCCGCGACAGGGGAGCTTCGTTCTCCTCGCTTCAGGAAATTTTTGTCCATATCTTGGACGCTTACCAATGGTGGTTTCACTGCATTGCGCGGAACGATTCCAAAAACCATCGAGATCTGCCAGCCAGAGAGATGTCGCCCGCCGAGATACGCGCCGCCGTACGCAACGTCAACAAACTGGTTTCCGGCTTTATCAATTCGCTTTCTGAGAAAGATTTGGGGCGCTGTCTGGCAGCCAACTACTGCGACGATAACGGTAAAACGAGGCAAATTAAAATTCTCGTTCGCGATATGGTATGGCACATGGTGGAAGAAGAACTCCAGCACCGTGGCGAACTCAACGCCCTGATGTGGCAGACAGGCGCGGAACCGCCGATATGTTCCTGGAACCGGTGATATAGCTTTTATTGTTTATCCGCGAATAAAATGTTGTTATTTCTTGTTCTTTGCGCGATGCTTGACAGCGGCTTTGGCGGGGGATTTTACCTGATGTTTGGCGGCGTCTTCGAGAACCGCGCCGGGGTAGTAGTGGGTCAGCATCTCGCGGTAGGTATCGCCGGACTCGGCGTGGCCTTTGGCGCCGGTCTGGCAAAACCCCACACCGTGGCCCCAGCCGCCGCCGTAGAATAAAAACGCCTCCGGCAGATTATCCTCGCCGTAAGCCGTCTCCACGACAAAAGCAGAGCTTCTCAGCGAACCCATCCCCAGCAGTTTTCTTATCGGATAATCGTTATCAACGTAAATTTCGCCGGTTTCGCCGCGCACCAAAAGCCTGCCCGTATGGCCTGAAAGGGAACGCTTCACCGGCACCACGGCCTTGATTCTGCCGATATCCTTTATCTTGGCCACGCGCAGCCGCAGGTCCGGCTCGGAAACGTAGCGCGTCCAGCGGAACTGCGGGTCGCTCGGCGGCAGGGCGGAGCCGCAATACGCCTCCGCCGGATACTGAAACATCTGCGCGAAGCCGTACGGCGTAGCCGGCGGAGACGGCATCTCGAGATAATCCGATACGGATTGCAGGTATGGAAACGGCCCCCAGCCGGACATCGTGCCGTCCTGCGTGAACCCGCCGCAGTTCGAGAAAAAGAATGCCGCTATCGGCTTTCCGCCGGAGGCAAGGACCTCGCCCCTTGTGGCCGTCACTGCGGCTAGCGCCGCGGGCGACTCCACTTTAACGCCGGCGTAAACCTGGCAGTGCTGCTCGTCGCATATATCGTAGCCCCGGCCTTCGTGCGCGCCGACGGAATGCAGCGCGTAAGTCCGCGCCAGCACCGCCTGCGCTTTTAGCGCCTCGGCGGGATAAGATACGGGCATCTCGGCGGCCAGCACCCCGGCGGCGTATTCCTCAAGGTTGACGATATTGATAACCGTCAGCGTGCCCGACAAGGCGTTGAAAGCTATTTCCACATCGCCGCGCACCTCCTTGTCGGCAATGCTGGCCCAGGCGGTCTGCGCGCCGGCCATAAGCCCGCGTATTATCGTGGTGTGCGGATACTTCGGAGACTGGCTGATTAAAACGGAATGCCCGCCTTTGAGCACCGCCACCACCGCGCCGCTGGAATTGAGCACCCGCGCGGCGGACGGGTCCGCGCTGCTGACGGAGACGCTCCACGTCTCGCCGTCGGCGCCATAGGCGATTTTCTTATGCGTGGCGGGGTCTGAGAGCAGAAACTGGTTTTGCGGCGTGAATGAGACCGAAGTTTTTACCGTCGGCGCTCCGCTCATATCCGAGCTTATGCCGACGCGCAGGCGGGGAGAACCGGCGGCGGCTATGGCGCGCACTTTGGTGTTTTTCGCTATCACCTTCGGCGGCATTATCTCTTCCGGTTTTTTGGTGATTCTGGAAACCAGCCCAGGCAGCCGTTTTTTCGCCATAGGCTCGTCGGCAAAAGCGTAGGAGACTTTGGTGTAATTCAGCCACGCGTCGTCGTACTTGTCCTCTGAAAACAGGATATTGGCCAAATCGCGCCGCGCCTCGATAAATTGCGAGTCCGCCTTTAGCGCGGCGTCATACGCCTTCGCCGCGTCGGCGGGACGATGGCCGCTCTCATAAACCTTGCCCAACAAGTAGTGGGCGATGGCGAATCTCTGGTCTTTGGCAATGGCGGCTTTGAGATTTTTTTCGGCGGCGGCGAAATCCCTGAGGCCCATAAAAGCGCGGGCCAGATTGACGTAATCCACCGCGCGCACGCTGTTTTGCACCTTGAATCTGTTCTCTATCGTCTCTCTCGCGCGCTCATACTCGCGGACGGAAAGGTAAAAAGACGCCGCATAATCGAGCAGCGGCACATTGTCGCCGTAGGAACTGAGCGCGGAGTCCAGTATTTCCGCCGCTTTGGCGGCGTCGCCCGTTTCGCGCGCCACATAGGCCGCGTTGAGATATGCCGTAGTGGAAATGTCGGTAGAAAGCAGTTTGTAATAGAGCGGCGCTGCGGCGGACGGCCCGCCGGCGAAATAAACCGCGTCCGCCTGCGGCAAGACCGGCGCGGCGCAAGCCGCGCACGCGCAGAGCAAAAATATGGCCGGAATGGCTGTTTTCATGAGACTCCCGTCACAAAAAGGGTATAATTGTGGTTGCAGGTTGTCAAATGGAAACGCAGATTCCCGACTGGCTTAAAACACTGGTACGGCAGAACAAGGCCGCGCTGCGCGCCGAACGCGGGCTGGAAACCGACGCGGCGATTCAATCCCAATCGCTGCATACCGTCTGCCGCGAGGCGCGCTGCCCCAACCGCGGCAAGTGCTTCAGCGAAGGCGGCGCGACATTCCTTATACTGGGCAACGTCTGCACGCGCGGCTGCCGCTTCTGCGCGGTGGAACGCGGGCAGCCGCAGCCGCCGGACGCCGATGAGCCCGCCCGCATCGCCGCCACGCTGCGCGGCTGGAAACTGCGCTACGCCGTGATAACCTCGCCGACGCGCGACGATTTGCCCGACGGCGGCGCGGAACAATTCGCAAAAACCGTGCGCGCCATCCGCGACGCAGCGCCGCGAACGCTCGTCGAGCCGCTGACTCCGGATTTCGCGGGGAACAGGCGCTCGCTTGAGACCGTTCTTGAAAGCCGTCCCGCCGCGCTGGCGCATAATATGGAAACAGTCCCCAGACTCTATGAAACCGTGCGGCGCGGCGCGGATTACAAACGCTCGCTGGATTTGCTCGCCCATTCCAAAAAATTCGCGCCGGATATTCCGGTCAAGTCCGGCATAATGCTCGGCCTCGGCGAGACTGAGCAAGAAATCGAATCCGTCCTGCACGACCTGTCCGGCATTGGCTGCGACATGCTGACGCTGGGCCAGTACCTCGCGCCGTCGAAGCTTCACGCGCCGGTGGAGCGCTATCCTGAACCGGCGGAATATGACGACTGGAAGGCGAAGGCGCTTGAACTGGGATTCAAGGCCGTTGCGGCGGGTCCGCTGGTGCGCAGCTCCTACCTCGCGCAAGAGCTTTACAATCAACTGAAATAACAACAAACAGAATGCGCCAACAAAAATTCCCCGCGAGGGGGATTTTTGTTTTCAAGAATCCGGCTAGCGGGCTTTTTTCTTTTTGCCTTTCGGTTTGCGCCTGGCGGCGGGGGAGCCGTCCCAGTTGGGGCCGTTGACGTCCAAATCCTCGCTGCCTTCCTCGCCGCCGGGAAGGGGAAGCGGCTGCATGCGCGACGGTTTCATATCCTCCGGCAAAGCCTTGCCTACGGAGACGAGGCTGACCTCGGCGCGGATATCGTCGCTGTTGTACTTTTCATACACGTAACCGACGCCGGGCGCGTAATAGCGCACGGCGCTGCCTGAATCTCCGCCGGACAGCAGGGTCACTATTTTCATGCAGTCCCTGAATTTTCCGGCGGGAACTTCTATTTTATCGGTGAGGGAGACGATTTCGCTGGTGTCGGGATAGGCTTCCCACTTCCTGCCTTTTTGCGGCGGCAGCGGAAACTCTATCCTGCCGCCCACGACGATGCCGTCGTCCGATACCACTTCGGCGGCTGTTTTGCGCATGGCATAGTCGGTGGTGCTGGCATGGCCTTTGAGCTCCACGCGCATCCGGGCGGAGACCGAGACCGTTTTTTTGCCGCCTTTCACGCTCAGTATGATGACAACGACGCGGGCGAGCCCGTCGAACTCGCTGCTGGAGTATTCATAAATATGCTGCGTCCCTGCCGCAAGCGGAAAATAATCTTTCATCGGCGAAGCCTCCTGAAAACAACCCGGCAAACCATATCATACAACAATTCCCCTGTTTGCAAAACAGCAGTAAAAATTGCACTCTTTAGGAAAGCCTGAACAATGCGAGGATATGCCGCCATGCTCAAGATTTTCTTTGCCATTTCGACCTGTTGCGCCGCGCTCGGCGCCGCCGCGCAGGATAAGCCCGCCGCGGCCTCCAAAACCGCGGGGGAACAGAAGATCGCCGTCTCCGCCAAGCAGGGAAAAGACGTGGTGGCGGAAACTATCGCGGAGCGTTTCATAACCCGGCACGGCGCGGCATACGGGCTTTACATCGCCTCGGACGGCTCCTGGATGATGTACGATGAAACGGGCGGCAAAACCAAAATAATTTTTCTTTCGCTGGACGCGCGCGGGCGCATCGCGGAAGTCCTCGAAAACATCCCCGCCGACGGAGAAAACGCCTACATGGCGGCGCTGCTGCAAAAAAAGCTGGCGGAGGCGGGACTGGGGGGCGACGCCGCCCTGAAAAAAGAGTTATTCGAGTCCGCGCCGCAGGGCATTTCCATACGTCCGGACAAGCGCAGGCTGCTGATGGAGATTCTCTCCGCCCCGAACGGCGCGATAACCAGGAAAATCAAGGAACGCATGACTGGCATGAGCAAAAAACCCGCCGCAGCAGCCAAACCGTCCGTCGAACGCGGTTTTGACTGGGACGCATTCGCGCGCAACCTCTCCACCGGAAATCTTGCGGCAGTTTCGCAGTTTTTCCGGCTCAAAGACGGCGTGAACACGGCGAAGCTGGCGGTTTCCGCCGCAAAAGACCTCAAGCACGACCTGCTGCTTGCCGGAGATATCACCCCGCAGTCCGCCGCCGCCGCAATCGCCGAGGCGGGGCTGGACGGGAAACTGCTTTCGGACAACGGCGCCAGGCTGGCGCGCAGCGTCGGCAGCACGCTTTATTTCGACGTGCCGCTTGAAAAAGCCGCCGTTCTCGGCAAGGCGCTGTCCGCCGCCGGCTTTTCCGCGCGCCCATTAGCGCTGAGCGGCGAAAACAGCTTCAACCTCAAACCCGGCGGTCCGCAATAGCGGTGAACGATAAACACGGCAACCGCGGCTTGTATATCACGCTGGCCGGCGTGGCGGTTTTTTTTGCCGCGCTCGAACTGCTCAAACCCTATTACTTTCTCCAGAACGACAACCGCGATTATATCCTCCCCTGCATGGCGCACGTATTCCGGGGGCTGCTGGCCGGAACGCCTGCCTTTTTCAATTTCCATCAATACTGCGGCACGCCGTTTTTTTCCATGGGTCAAACCGCGGTTTTTTACCCTCCCTCCTGGCTTTCGGCGGCGCTCAGCAAACTGCTTACGGGCGAGTTGTTCGCCGCGGTGGATATTTTCATATTCCTCCATCTGGCCGCCGGAGCGGCGGGGTTTTTCCGCCTGCTGGAGTATTTCGGGGCGCGGGAGGAAGCCGCCGCCGCGGGAGCGTTCGCCTGGACGTTGAACGGCTTCTCCGTTTTTCTCGGCAGCTCCTGGGGCTACATAACCGCGCCGACGGCGTATCTGCCGTGGCTGACGCTGCTGTCGCTCAAATTTTTCGATACGGGCCGTTTGCGTCCGCTCCTCCTGGCGACGGCGCTGCGCGTCATGTTTCTGTATCTGGGATTCATGCAGTTCTTCATTTATTCCTGTCTGTTCGAGGCGCTTTTCATTTCCCTGCGCAATTCTCTCAAATACGGAGCCGCCTGGCTGAAATCCGGTCCGGCGCGGCTTTACGCGGCGGGCTATGCCGCGGTTTTCGCTGCCGGACTGCCGCTTATCGCCGCGATGTGGCGGCAGGTGAGCGATTCCGCCATACGAGCCGAGCCGTTCGGACGCCAGATGGCCGGCGCCATGTCAAACAGCATCCCGCTCTGGCTCTGGGGCAATATCATCCCGCAGTTCCACGGCTTCGCCGGAGAAAGCTGGTTCGCGCTGTTGAGGGCGCGCTTTTTTTCCGGCTTGAACTGGTATGAAAGTTTTCTGCCCTATTACTCCCACATGGGCTGGCTGACGCTGCTATTGCTATGCTGGTTCCCGCTCTGGCGGCGCGGCGGCGGGAAGGAACGCGCGGCGGCCCTGCTGTGCGGCGCGCTGGCTTTCGGCTGGGCTATGGGCTGGTTCAATTCCGTCATCTGTTTCATACCGGTTTTGAACCGCATGAAATTCAACTTCAAGCTTACGCTTTTCCTGAATTTTTTCCTGATGCTGGCGGCGTATCTCAACATGAGTCTTTGGCTGGACAGCATCGCCCCAGCGCGGCGCAAACTCGCGGGCCGGCTGCTGGCCGCGTCAAGCCTGCTGGGTTTTTTCATGATTTACGCCGTCTCGCCGCACCGCGGTTTTCTCGTGCATCTGGACAAGGTGCCGTTTTGCGAGCCGCTGGAAAAAGAGCTTTCGGACGGCAGGATATTCACGCTCGGCGTTCCGCGCGAGGAAGGCGCGGAGCATACCGCGGCGCTCCTCGGCTTCAATTACGCAACGCTGCGCGGGCTGCGCCATTTCGCCGGCTACGACCCGCTTGTGGGAAAACTCAACAGCCGAATCGCCAACGGCCTCAACATCTCCGCCGCCGCCGACATAAAACCGGATGAGCTGCCGTCCGCCATGGCCTACCTGCGCGCCTGGGGCGTCAAATGGTATGTGCTGGATTCGCGGGACAGCGCCCGTTACCGCGCCAGCCTGCTTAAACTGGGACTGCGGGAAAAGTTTTCCGACGCGCGGCGCGTCATATTCCACGATAGCGGCGCGCTGCCGCTGGTGCGCTGGCGCGCAACCGGGACGGACGCGGCGATAGCGGCTGAAACCGGCGTCAACACCATGACAGTCCGCACGGACAACCCGCGCGGCGACTACCTCAATTTCGCTGTCGTCTGGAACGCGGGCTTCGGCATTACGCTCGACGGCAAGCCGCAGCCCCTTGAGCGGACGCCGCACGGCCAGATGGCGGTTTTCGTGCCCGGCGGCAGGCACGAAGCCGTCCTGAAATACCGCCCTGTATTTTTTTGACGAAAACCCCGCCGAAAGCGGGGTTCTGAAAGTTGGTGGACGTGGGGGGGATCGAACCCCCGACCTCTACCTTGCGAAGGTAGCGCTCTCCCAGCTGAGCTACACGCCCGTTAGGGTAATTATAGCATTACGCGCGAAAACCTCAAAATCAGGAAGTTTCAGGAAGGTTCGCGCGCCTTTTCATTTTCCTTTTTCGTTTCCTCAGCGGGTTCGGAATCGGGCTCGGCGGCCCTCACTTTTTTGAAATAGTAGGAGTATTTGCGCATGACCTCATCCTTTACCACCAGACAGTCCGCATATTTGCGGATTTCCTTCGTAACCGCATACGTTCCCAGCTTCTCCGTCAGCAGCAGACCATGTGCGGTAAATTCGGAGGAGTAGTTTTCGGGATGGGCTTTGATAATGTCTCTCACGAATGCCAGTTGCGTCTTTATTTTTGTTATCTGCATTGCGGTGAGATTGGCGTAAGAGATGCTGCTATCAGTTGGATGGTCAAATATTTCCGCGGCAATCACAGTGTGGTCTTTAACCCGAACCTTTTGAAACACGATAAGCTCTTCCCAGGGCGGAACAAATTTGCTCACGGCACGACCGGCAATCCAGCCGTTAATATCTTCCTCGGTCACCGCAGAGCCCTGCCCAAAAGCCTCGACCACGGGGACATACTGTGTCCACTGGCAATCAATACCCGGCTTGCCATCATAAGACGGGTCGGAATGAAGCCGTTTGTCACGCTGAAACTCTGAAAAAGCGCGGGGGCCGGCTGTTTTGTAAGAACCGGCGGATTGCTCCCGCACGGCACCGCCGCTCTTCGCAGACGCTTTTGACGCGGGCGGTGCGGAGTCCGCTAAACCGTCAGAAGGCGGCGACTTTTTATTGGTTAAGCCGTGTCTTGAAACCGTTTGCGGGGGAATCTTGTTCGCTCCCGCGCCTTTTTTGCAGTAATACGCATACGCCTCGGCTGTTTTGCCTTCTTTTGCTACAAGGCACTGGCCGTATTTGCGGATTTCTCGGACGGTTTCATGTTTGCCGCCTTTCGCCGGCGCGGCTTTTTCAAAGCTCAACAACCCGTGCGGCTTGGAAGCGGCAGGCATGAGAAATTGCCTCTTCTCCGCCGATTGTATAAGCTCGTTTACGACGAGGTCATTCGCGTTGTCGTAATATGCGGGCTCGCCGCTGGCATGTTCAATCAGCACTTTGAACGCCTGCCGTTTATTATATTTGCCGTCGTACCCTATAAGTATCGAACCATTCGCGGATTGGGGGGACTGCTTTTTGAACATCCGGCCTGAAAAATGGCCCTCTAAATCCGTTCTGTCCGGCAGTTTCCCACGGTTGAAAAATCCCTCGACAAGGGCATAAGAAGACGGTTTTTCCGCGCCGCTTGCCGCAGCAAAAACCGGCTGCGCGCACGCCATCAGGACAAAGACCGCAGAAACTGCCGCGAACGGAAAGTGTGACATCATCTTAAACCCTAAAACAGTCATTTCTTTTTTTCTTCCCCGGCGGATTCGGAATTGAGGTCTACGGTTCTCACTTTTTTCACGGAATAAAAAAAGCTTGGTCCAATATATCTGACAATCAGGCAGCCGGCGTATTTGCGGATTAGATAAGGTCCATGCGGTCCACGCAGTCCCAAAGCGCGACCGTTATGGCGACCCTCACGGTGAACGTAGAATTTGGAGTGGTATCTATCCGGATAAGCCTTTGCGGCGGACTTCTCGCTTGCCACTCTTTCTTCTATCATTGCAATCAGCTTTTCATCGGGCATATCAAACGCGTCTTCCCTATCAGAATGAGCATCAAAATCAGCGTAAAACATAGGCATGACAATCACCGTGCGGTCCTTGAGGGCGACCTTTTGAAACGCGATAAGCGCGCCCTCCACTTTGTCCAACGCCTTGGGTATGTCTGGACCGCTGGACTTACCGTTCGCTGGCTTCGAAAGCTTCACTTTGTCCAACGCCTTAAAAAGGTGTATGTTTTCTGGACCGATGAGGTTGCGCCCCGAAAACCAGCCGGCAATATCTTCCTCGCTTACAATCTCAGCCTGTCTGTACGCTTTAGCCACGGCTCTGCGAGTTCTCCAGCGGCAGGGAGTCTCGGGCTTTGCGTCATCGGCGTCGTCGGCATCGTCGGGCGCCTCGTGGCGCTGTTGCTCTGTGAAAGGCAAAAGTTCGGAAAATTTACGGACTGTGCCGGCCCGGAAAGCGCCAAGCCGTTGTGCCTGCGCGCCCTTGCCGTCGTCGCCGCCGTCAGCGCTGCCCTGAGTGGAATCAGAGGATGCCTTTTCCGGGGCGGAATCGTCCGAAACGCGGGAACGCGGCGCGCTCTTGCCGCCCGCTTTGCGTTTGGAAGCGGTTTTGGCAACTGCAACATTCATGCCGGAAAATTTTTTGCAGTAATAAGCGTACGCTTCGGCTGTTTTGCCTTCTTTTATGAAAAGGCAGCCGCCGTATTTGCGGATTTCGCGGACGGTTTCACGGCCCGCCGGGTTCTTTTGAATGCTCAACAATCCGGTCGCCGCAACGCTGGCCGGCGCGAGAGATTGTTTCCTTTCTTCCGTAAGTATAAGTCCGCTTAGGACGCGTTTATCAACGGTATCGTAATAGGAAGGACTGGCGGCGGTATGTTCAACAAGCGCCTTGAACGCCGGTTTTTTCTTAAACTTGCCTTTATAGCCGACAAGCAGCGAACCGTTCGCAGAGCCGGGGGATTGTTTTCTGAACAGCCTCCCGGAAAAATATCCCTCTATGTCGGCTTTTGCCGCGGGGCCCGCCTTGTCAAACAATCGCTGCACGGTGAAATAAGAAGGCTGCGCTGCCGGTTCGCCGCCTTCGGCTGAAAGCGGCTGCACGCGCCCGAACAACGCAAAAACGGTGAAAACGATTGAGAAACAGCAATTTAACATAACTCAGTTGCCGGACATCGCTGCGGCTTTGCGGCGGCGGGCTTCCTCTTTCATCTGCCGTTTGGCTTTGAGATGCTCTTTATAATCCTCGTTGAAAATGTGCCGTCCCTGCCTGTCCGACACGAAATAAATGGAGTCAACCCGCGCGGGGTTGAGCACCGCTTTTATGGATTCAAGCCCTGGATTGCATATCGGCCCCGGCGGTATTCCCGGATACCTGTAGGTGTTATACGGCGATTCGACCTTAAGGTCCGCCAGCGTGGTGCGCCGCTTCCACCACGATTTGTCGGCGGGCACGTAGCCGATGGCGTACTGCACCGTCGGGTCCGCCTCCAGCAAGATATTTCTTTTTATGCGGTTGAGGTAAACCGCGGCGATGAGCGGACGCTCCTCGTGCACGACGGCCTCGCGCTCCACAATCGAGGCGATGACAAGAATGTTGGGCGCGCTGAGGTTGGCCGTGGCGGCGTCGGTCAGCAGCGGGCGCACCTGCCGGTCGAATTCCTTGAGCATGATGTTGGCCACCTGCCGGGCCGGGATTTTCTCCTCAAAAAAATAAGTGGAGGGGAAAAGCCGTCCTTCAAGTTTCTCGGCGCGCGCTATGGCGAGAAATTCCGCGCCCGAGGAAACGCCGGAGGCGTTAAGCTTGTCCGCTATCTGCTCGGCGCGCCAGCCTTCGGGAACAGCGAATTTAACGTAATACCTGCCGTCGGTGTGAAACAGCGTCCAGACGACCTCCTCGCCCGACATGCCGGTGCGCAGGCGGTAGCGGCCCGGACGCAAATGTTTCCGGCCCCCGGTCAGCCGCAGCAGCGCTTTGAACCAGAGCCTGGAGGAAATTATATGCTGCTCCTTCAAATCCCTGGCGATTTGGCCGCCGGTGGCGCCGTCATGGATATCGAACAAAACGTCATGCCCCGGCATGAAATAATGCAGGCAGGCCAAAAGCAGGACTGCCAGGACGGCTGCGAAGATAATTTTCAGTTTTTTCATACACTTTTAAGCGCCACGCTGCGCACGACCTCGTATTCCGGCCCGGACGGCGAGAGCCTGCTTTCAAAAAGCGTGACGGCGGAGGCAAAGCACGCGGGCGCGGGTCCGGCGGTTTTTTGCTCCTGCAAAAGTTTGCGCAAATTATCCATGCCCGCCGTCCCTCTGACGCGCCCCAGCGTCAGGTGCGCGGCGAAAGGGCGGCTATCCAGCTCGAATCCGGACGCGGAAAGCTCTTCGCCCACGGCCTTGCGCAGTGCGGCCAGTTCCGCCGCGCCGCGCGAGAGGCCGAGCCAAATCACGCGGGGATTGCCGGCGTCGGGAAACGCTCCCGCGCCGGATAACTCCAGCGGAAACGCGCGAACGCCCGATGCCGCTTCCACGGCCCGCGCGGCGAGGGGGGCGCGCGCCGGCGCCACAGCGCCCAGAAAATGCAGCGTGAAATGCATCTGCTCCGGCCTAACCCACTTCACGTCCGCGCCGGCGGTTTTGAGCCGCCGCATGGCGCTGGCCGCCGCGAGGCGCAAATCTTCGCCCGTCTCTACGGCGATGAACAGCCTCATCGGCGATAATCGTCCTGCCGCGGAGGAACGGTATTGAACAACGGCTGCGGCGCGGCGGGCGCCGGACCGCTGTTGCCGGAATCCAAATCGCGCTGGTGGCGGGAGCGCTGGTCCAGCAGCTTCATGCGCGGAATCTGCTGCGGAGCGCGGCTCCTGACGGCGGATTCCCGCACATACTGCAACCGCACCTCGCGGCGTTTTTGGATGGACATGCGCCGCCAGCCCTTGTGCGCCAGAACGGCGCGTTTTTCCAGGAGAGCCGCGCTTTTTTTGCGGTTTGCGAAACGGGATATTTCCCTGATGTCCAGCCGGGAGGCGGCGCCGGAGGAAACCTCTATTTCCTGATTTCTGGTCAGCAATATTTCCCTGTCGTTGGCGGGGTCCGAGGCGCTGACGCCGATTTGCCCGTCGTCAAAAACTCCGGCCACCGTGGAGCCGGAATCCCGAAGATACTCGACGGCGAACTCCGTGCCGCGCACCGCGCAGACCGCGTTGGGCGTGACGACCACGAAATTGCGGTTCAGCTTGAGCAGGCCTTTCATCAGCGCGAGAATGCGCCCCGCTTTAAGAGTAATCGAGGCGTTGTCGGAACTGAGGCTGTCGAGCGCGAGCTGCGCGTTCGCGCCGAGGCTGATGATGCCCTGCCCGCCGTCGAATGAAATTTCCACGGAGGCGCTCGCGCCGGTTTTCAGCGCATCAGAAGAGCGCAGCGGCATTCCACGCTTTACTGCCATCCATTTGCCGTGTTTTTCGGGGACCTCGACAAGCACCTTGCCCGATACCGCGGTTACAAGCGCCTCCCACGAATCCTCGCCGTCATCCACCAGCGCTGCGGCGGTCTGCTGCGGCTGAGCGGCCTGTCCGGCTACGGCCTGGGTGTCCACCGCGCCGACGGCCTGCATCATCCTTGAATAATCGTTTGGGTCCACCGTAGGCAGCGTCTGGCAGAAAGCCGGTCCCGCACCAAAAAACTGCGCCGCCGCGACCAATGCGGCAACCGCCATGACTTTAAGTTTTCTCATTGTGCCCCCGTCAACGAATGACTTTTACCCTTTCACCAGTTTGCAGAACCGCCTGCTGCCCACCTGCAAGACGCAAGCGGCGGAAATATCAAGCGGCTTGTCTTCCGGCAATTTGCTGCCGTCCATTTTAACCGCGCCTTGCGTGATGAGGCGGCGGGCCTCGTTCATGCCGGAGGCCAGTTTGCAGGCCACCATAATCTGAGACAGGCGCTCGCCGGATTTCGGCGAATATACCGGCATGTCAGTCGGCAATTCCTTGCGGGAATGGACTTTCTCGAACTCCGCCCGCTCGGCTTGCGCCGCCTCTTTGGAGTGCAGCCGCTCCACCAGCAGCGAAGCGAGATTTTTTTTGGCTTCCATCGGATGCAGCGCTTTTACGGCGGCGATGTCCTCGGCGGTCAGCAGTTCGTAATACTTCAGCATCAGTTCGTCGGAAACGGACATTATCCTGCCGAAAATATCGCCCGGCGAGTCCGCAAGTCCGACGTAGTTGCCATAGGATTTTGACATCTTGCGCGCGCCGTCGGTGCCGACCAGCAGCGGCATGGTCATCACCACTTGGGGCTCCTGACCGTTATCCTTCTGCAAATCGCGGCCCATCAGCAGATTGAAAATCTGGTCCGCGCCGCCAAGCTCGACATCGGCTTTCAGCGCCACGGAGTCCTGCCCCTGCAAAATCGGATACAAAAGTTCCAGCAGTGAAATGGGGCTGCCCTCGCGGATGCGGTTTTTGAAATCCTCGCGCTCGGTAATGCGCGCAAGCGTAACCCTGCGCAGCGTGGACAACAGTTGCGGCGTCTGGCAGGACTCAAGGCCGGAACCGGTAAATGGGGCAAGCCATTCGCTGTTGCAGCGTATTTCGGTGCGGTTCGGGTCCAATATCTTGAAAGCCTGTTTTTTATAAGTCTCGGCATTGGCGCGCACCTGCTCCGGCGACAACACGGGCCGGGTGGAGTCCCTGCCGGACGGGTCGCCCACGCAGGCGGTGAAATCGCCGATAACCAACACCCCGGTGTGTCCCAAATCCTGGAACGCGCGCATTTTGGAAAGCACCACGCTGTGACCCAGATGCAAATCGGGGCTGGTAGGGTCCGCGCCCAGTTTCACGCGCAGGGTTTTGCCGGATTCAAGCTTCTTTTCAAGCTCCTCGACGCTGACTATGTCAACGCAGCCGCGCTTGAGCAATTCAACCGTCGCCTCAATGTTCATATTATGTGCTAATTTTAGCTTTTTTTAGCCTGATTTTGCGGCGTGAGTTAGCGAAACGAATAGGGGGCGGCAGTGATGCGGAGCGCGAGGCCCTTGCGGCGTTTTATTTCAAGCAGAGGAGGGATTTTAGAAACAGTTTCCGGCGAACCGCATTTTACGAGGAACTGGCAGCGTTTCGTCTTTTCAGTGCGCCTGCCGGGAATCGGCGCGGGGCCCGCGATTTCATAATCGCCGGGGGATTGCAGCCCGGCGGCGGACATTCCCGCCTGAAGGCGGGCAATGGCTTCATCGCAGGCGGCGGCAGCGTTTTCCTCGGTTTTCGCCTCCGCCACGAAGCGCACGAGTTTTTTAAACGGCGGATAACCCAAATCACGGCGCGCGTCGAATTCGTGCATCGCAAAAGCCATGTAATCGCCGGAAACGCCCGCCGCGATGGCGTATTCCTTCGGACGGTAGGTCTGGAGTATCAACTCGCCGCCGCACGCCGCCAGCCTGCCGCGCACCTGCATAATCATCTGGCAGGTGCGTTCCGCGCCGCGAAAATCTGGGCCGTACAGTTCGGTGTCGGCGTCGAGCACGGCGGCGAGACGCAGGCGGGGGAAATAATAATGCGCCAGCATGCGCGTGCCCACGGCTATGGCGGGACCGTCTTCCAGCATGGCCGCGTAAACGCCGTGGCCTTCGCCTTTTTTAAGGCGCAGGGTTTCGCGGTCGAAGCGCAGTATCCGCGCCTGCGGGAAAAGCTTTTTAAGCTCCGCCGCCGCGCGCTGCGTGCCCGAGCCGGCGGCGCGGAAAACGCGGTTTTGGCAAAGCGGGCATTTTTCCGGCGGCGGCATTTTTTCGCCGCAATGGCCGCATAAAAGCTGCTTGTCCGCGCCTTCTTTGGTAGGCGACAGCGCGCGTCCGCATTTGGGGCAGGGCACTATGTAGCCGCAGTACAGGCAGGACCACGCGCCGGCGTAGCCCACGCGGTTGATAATTAAAAGCGACTGGTCGCCCGCCGCCAGGCTTTTTTCCAGCGCGGCATGAAGCTCGTCGGAAAAAACGGGCGAGGCGGCTCCCTTTTTGGAGGCCAGCCGCACTGAGACCTCCGCGCCGCGGGAGAGGGCGCAGCCTTTGAGGCGGACCAGCTCATAATCGCCGTCCACCGCCGCGCGCATCGTCTCCACCGACGGGGCGTGGCTGGACAGCAGCAGCGGAAAACCTTCCAGCCGCGCACGCGCGAGCAAAACCTCCCGCGCGTGGTAATGCGGGCGGTTTTCCTCCTGCTTGTAGGAATCGTCATGCTCATCGTCGAGAACGGCGAGGCGCAAATCCCTGAAGGGCAGCAGGCACGCCGAGCGCGCCCCGATTACGACGGCGGGCTGCCCGCCGCGCAGCGCGTGCCAGATGCGCGCGCGCTTCGCGGCGGTCTGCCGGCTGTGCCAGGCAAAAACCGGTATTTTTCCGAATCTCTCCGGCAGGGTTTCGACGATATTTCCCGCAAGGGCGATATCGGGCAAGAGCAAAAGCCCCTGCCCGCCGCCGGCGGTAAATTTTTGCAGCAGGCGCACGCAGATTTCCGTCTTGCCGGAAAGCGCGTCGCCGAAAAGCAGCGCCGGTTTGCGCTGCGCGGCGGACAAAGCCGCGCAAATCTCGTCAAAAGCCCGGCACTGGGCGGCAGCCAGCTCGAAAGCCGGCGGAGCCGCCGCGCCCTTTTCGGCGGCGGAAAGCAAATTATCAGGCGGCGTCTGCTTTATGAACGGGGGAATCAGCGCGTTCAGCGCTTCGCCGGGGGTGCAGCCCCAGTTCGCGCTTATGAAATTCGCGAGGGGTAAAAGCGTTCCGGCGGGCCACAGCGGCGCGGCATCGTACAGGGCGGATATTTCGCGCAGTTTTATCCCGGCGGGCACGTCGGACTTTTCGGAAAACGACACGGCGAACCCCGTCGCCGCGCGCGGGCCGAACGGCACGCGCACCCGCATTCCGGGCGACAGCGCGGCCCGAAGGTTTTCGGGCACGGCATAATCGAATTCCCGCCGCAGCGGGACAGGGAAAGCCACTTTACAAAACATAGCAGGATTTTACCTGGCCGGTTGCTGCGGCACGGCGAGGCCCATTTCGCGCATGACGAGCTTCATGTCTTCCCAGGTGTCTTTTTTCCAGTTGGGGTTGCGCAGCAGCGCGGCGGGGTGGTAGGTGGCGACAAGCTTTATTTCCGCGCCGACGGGAAAATTCGAGGCGGGCAGGAGGTGGACTCTGCCGCGCAGCGAGGAAAGCGAAGCTTTGGGCGAATCCATAAGCGATTTTGCCGCGCTAAGCCCCAGCGCGATTATAAAATTCGGCTTTATCGCCGCGATTTGGCGCACGAGGTAATCATGGCAGGCGGCTGATTCTTCGGGCGCGGGGGGGCGGTCGTTGCCGCGCTTTTCGGGGTCCGAGGGGTCTATCATCGGGTGGCATTTGACCACGTTGGCGATATAAACATCCTCGCGCCTAAAACCCATGGCGGCGATAATTTTGTTGAGCAGTTCGCCCGCGCGCCCCACAAACGGTTCGCCTTTATGGTCTTCCGAAAAACCGGGGCCCTCTCCGATGAACATAAGGGAGGCCGACGGGCTGCCCACGCCTGGAACGGCTTTCAGCCGCGACGAGCCGAGAGGGCATTTTTTGCAGACCAGCACTTCGCGCGCGATTTGCGAAAGCGCGGTTTCGCCTTGCGGGTAATCGTGCATGAGAGGCATCTCCTGCGCCCGCGCGGGCGCGGGCGGCACGGCAGACTTGATAATTTGAGCAGTACGCGGTTCAAACTCCGCCGACGGAACGCTTAAAGCGGATACGACGTTTTGCAAAAGCATTTTCTTCGACGCGGTGCGGGCGGGCTGCGCGGGCGCGGGAACATACAGCCCCGCGGCGTCTTCGGGGTCCATTCCCGAAGTCCAGCCCTTAAGCTCGCGGACAAGAGTTTTGAATTCGTCTTTCATCGGGATTGCGCGCTGCGCAAAACAAAACGGCCTTTCCGGTTTCGCGAAACCGGAAAGGCCGCCATGCAAAGCGTTATTCCGTAACCGGCATCTCTTCTTTTTTGGAGGATTTCTTGCGCGGTTTTTCCTCCGGCTCGGCGGGCAGCGCGGAAGGAACCGGCGCGGGCGCGGCGGGCGCCTCCTCGCGGGGCTGAGTCGCCGTAGCGGAGACGGCCATTATCTGCTCCGACGACACCTCGCCCGAAAGAATCTGGCCCAGCGCGGCCCGTATGACGGCGGCGTAAGGCTGGTGCCTGAACTCCTCGTTTTTGCGCAGATGCTTGGCCCAAACCGAGCCGAGGACGACCAGATTGTATTTGTCGCCGTTGTAGTCCATCATGGCGGCGTCAAGAATTTGCATTTTTTTTGTTTCCGGCATCAGGGCCTCCTGTGATTTCATCATTCAAATCTATATCCGCCGCCTGGACCCGCGCGCAGGCGCAGCAACTGGCGCGGCGCGCGCAGCCTTTCGGCGGCTATTATGGCTTTGACAGCGCCCACGGCTTTGGCTATGTCGTCGTTGACAACGATGTAGCCGTAGCGGTTCATGGCGGCTATCTCCCGCCGGGCGGTCCGCAAACGAAGCTCGCAGTCAACCGTATCGCCGCGCCCGGTGAGGCGTTTCTTGAGCGTTTGCCAGTCCGGCGGAAGCACGAAAACCAGCACCGCGTCCTTTTTGAAAATCCTCGACACCGAACGCGCGCCCTGCACGTCTATCACCAGCACCGGCGTTTTGCCCGCCGCGATGGCGTCCGCCAGCGGCTTTGCGGGCACGCCATAGAAATGTTCATGCACGCGCGCATGTTCGGCCATCTCGCCCGCCTTGACGGCGCGGGCGAAACGGTCCGGACTCCAGAAATGATAGTCCCTGCCGTTTTTCTCGCCGGGACGCGGTTCGCGGGTGGTGCAGGTCACGATGCGCCTGACAAGCGTGTCCTCCCTCAGGAGGGCGCAGACCAACGTCGTCTTGCCGCCTCCCGAGGGAGAGGACACCACCACCGCAAAGCCCGCTTTCTGTTTCGGCAATTATTTGCCTTTTTTGCGCGGATACTTGATTGCCGCCTGAGCCGCCGCAAGCCTGGCTATCGGCACGCGGAACGGCGAGCAGGACACGTAGCTGAAATTCTCCTTATGGCAGAATTCCACACTGGCCGGGTCGCCGCCGTGTTCGCCGCAGATGCCGATTTTGAGGTCCTTGCGCACCGAGCGGCCGCGGTTGACGGCGATATGTATCAGTTCGCCGACGGCGCTCTGGTCTATGGTCTGGAACGGATCGGCGGGCAGAATGCCCTTTTCGAGATAGCTGGGCAGGAAGCCTCCGATGTCGTCGCGCGAGAAGCCGAACGTCATCTGCGTGAGGTCGTTGGTGCCGAACGAGAAGAATTCGGCGACATTGGCTATTCTGTCGGCGATGAGAGCCGCGCGCGGAATTTCAATCATGGTGCCCACCATGTGCGGGATGGACTTCAGCCCGGTTTTGGCGAGCGTTTCCTTGTAGACGCGCGTTATTATCGCGGTCTGGTCGGTGATTTCGGTTTCCGCCGCTACGACGGGTATCATGATTTCGGGGAACACCTTCACCTTTTCTTTCAAAAGCTCCGCCGCCGCCTCGAAGATGGCGCGGGACTGCATCTCGGTGATTTCGGGATAGGTGACGCCGAGGCGCACGCCGCGGTGGCCCATCATCGGGTTGTTCTCGCGCAGCTTCTCGGCGCGGTGCTCAAGCTCCGCAAACGAAATGTTGAGGTCTTTTGCGAGGGCTTCGAGTTTTTCGTGATTGTGCGGGACGAATTCATGCAGCGGCGGGTCAATAAGGCGGATGGTGACGCCGTAGCCTTCCATCGCCTTGAGCGTTCCCTTTATGGACGCCTTCATGAAAGGGAACAACTCGCCGAGAGCGGCCTTGCGCTCGGCAACGGTCTTGGAGACTATCATCTTGCGCAGCTTGAAGAGCGGCTCGTCTGAACCCTTGCCGTAGAACATGTGTTCGATGCGGAAAAGGCCGATGCCTTCCGCGCCGAAAGCGCGGGCGCGGGCTGAATCCTCCGGCGTGTCGGCGTTGGTGCGGATTTTGAGTTCCTTTATGCCGTCGCAGAGCCTGAGGAAGTCGGTGAGCGTGTGGTTGCTCTGGCTGGAGTCGAACATCGGCAGGTTGCCGGAGTAGATGAGGCCCTTGGAGCCGTTGAGCGTGACCCAGTCGCCTTCCTTGAGGACGATGTCGTCTACGGTGACGGTCTTGGCGGAGGCGTTGACTTTCATCATGCCCGCGCCGACCACGCAGCATTTGCCCCAGCCGCGCGCCACGAGCGCCGCGTGCGAGGTCATGCCGCCGCGCGCCGTGAGGATGGCTTCCGCCGCGCGCATTCCCTCGATATCCTCGGGGTTGGTTTCCTCGCGGACGAGGATGACTTTTTTGCCCTGCTTGTTCCACGCCACGGCGTCAACCGCGTTGAAAACTATCATGCCCGACGCGCCGCCGGGGCCCGCCGGCAGGCCCTTGGCGATGGGCTTGGTGGCGAGCTCGGACTTGGGGTCCACTATCGGGTGGAGCAGCTCGTCAAGCTGGGAGGGGGTGACGCGGCCCACCGCGGTCACCTTGTCTATAAGACGCTCTTTCACCATGTCGAGGGCGATTTGCACCGCCGCGATGCCGTTTCTCTTGCCGACGCGGCACTGGAGGATGTAGAGCTTGTCCTTTTCAATGGTGAACTCAATATCCAGCATGTCCTTGTAATGCTTTTCAAGGCGCTTCTGGATGTTGTAAAGCTCCTTGTAGGCGGCGGGCATGGCCTGTTCGAGGCTGGTCTCGTTTCTGGAATGGTCGGTGCGGGACGATTCGTTGATGGGGCCGGGGGTGCGGATGCCGGCCACCACGTCTTCGCCCTGCGCGTTAATGAGATACTCGCCGTAGAAGTTTGAATCGCCGGTGCCGGGGTTGCGGGTGAAGGCCACGCCGGTGGCGGAGTCCGTTCCCATGTTGCCGAACACCATGGTCTGCACGTTGACCGCCGTGCCCCATTCCTCGGGGATGCGCTCAATGCGGCGGTAGGAGATGGCGCGCTTGCCCATCCAGGACGCGAACACCGCGCTGATGGAACCCCAGAGTTGGGTCTTCGGGTCGTCGGGGAATTCCTTGCCGAGGACTTCCTTCACCTTCAGCTTGAATTCCGCGCAAAGTTTTTTAAGGTCCTGCGCGCCGAGTTCGGTGTCGTTCTTGACTCCGCGGCGGGCTTTGAGCTCGCCCATCATCCTGTCGAGCAGCTTGCGGATGCCCATGTCCTCTTCGGGCTCGATGCCGGCGGCTTTTTCCATCACCACGTCGGCGTACATCATGATGAGGCGGCGGTACGCGTCGTAAACGAAGCGCTCGTTGCCGGTCTGGGCTATCATGCCCGGTATGGTCTTTTCGGTGAGGCCGACGTTAAGAATGGTTTCCATCATGCCAGGCATGGATTTGCGCGCGCCGGAGCGGACGGAGACGAGAAGCGGATTCTGCGCGTCGCCGAAGTTGCGTCCGACGAGCTTTTCGATGCGCTCTAGATTCTTGTCCACGGTTTCGCGCAGGCCCTTGGGGTAGGTGCGCTTGTTCTGCCAATAATAGGTGCAGATGTCTGTGGTGAGCGTAAATCCCGGAGGAACGGGCAGCCGCAGCGCGGGATGGCCCGCCATTTCGGCGAGGTTGGCGCCTTTGCCGCCGAGCAGATTCTTCATGGACTCGCGGCCTTCGGCTTTGCCTCCGCCGAAGAAATAGACCGGTTTTGCAATTTTGGTTACTTTGGCCGCGCGAGCGGCGGGCTTCTTTTTGGCGACAGCGGTTGTTACCATTGGGGTCTCCTTTATATAATAGCGATGAAGCAGTCGAGATTGGTTGTTGCGGGAGTTATCGGTATTCGCCTCCGGTGGAACATATAAATTCTATGATAAATCGCGTCCCTCATGCAAACCGCGCCGGCAAGATCCAATCCGCGCCGCGCGCTTTTCTGATATTCACCGGCACCGAACTGTTGAGGGGGAAACTCAACGCCTACACGCCGCTGTTGAGCGCGGAACTGGCGCAACTGGGCATAGAGACGCGCGGCGAGGCGACGCTTCCCGACGATGAAAACGCGGTCGCGCGCGCCCTGGAAAACGCTTTTGAAGCCGCCGATATCGTCATAGTAACCGGCGGGCTGGGCCCCACTTTCGACGATATAAGCCGCGAGGCCGCCTCTTCGGCGCTGGGCCGGAAGCTCAAGCTGTCAAACCCGCTGCTGGCGGCGCTGGGAAAGCGCTTCGCGCGGTTGGGCCGCGCCATGCCGCCCACGAACGCGCGGCAGGCGCTGCTGCTTGACGGCGCGAAATCCCTACCCAACCCCGCCGGAACCGCGCCGGGGCAGATTTGCGTTTTCACTCAATCCGGCAGGCGCAAACTGCTTGCGCTGCAGCCCGGCCCGCTGGGCGAATGGCGGCCCATGTTCGCGCGCCACATCAGACCCGCGTTAAAACGCCATTTCAAAACGGCAAAGCGTCCTCCCTGCGTCGAAATCAAAATAGGCGATATGTCCGAAGCCGCCGCGGGCGAGGCATTGTCTCCGGTGATAAAGGCTTTCCCGAACGCGGAATTCACGATACTGGCCTCGCCGGGCACGGTGCGCTTTTTCGCCCTGCCGCGCGGTTGCGAAAACCCTGCGGCGGACGCGGCGCGCATAAAAGAGATGTGCCGCGAACTGCTGGGGGACAAAATTTTCGGCGAGGGGCACGACTCTCTTGAAAGCGCGCTGGGCGGCGCGCTGAAAAAACGCGGCTGGACGCTGGCGGCGGCGGAATCCTGCACCGGCGGCCTGATATCCCACCTTATAACCAATGTGCCGGGCAGTTCCGGCTATTTTCTGGGCGGCGCGGCGGCATATTCAAACGCCGCGAAAATGAGAATCCTCGGAGTCAAAAAAACCACGCTGAAAAAGCACGGCGCGGTCTCCGCCGAATGCGCGCTTGAGATGGCGCGCGGCGCGAAAAAACTTTTCGGCGCGGACTGCGCTGTTTCCACAACCGGCATAGCCGGCCCCGGCGGCGGCACGCCGCAAAAACCCGTGGGGCTGGTCTATATAGCCGCAACCGCCCCCGGCGTAAAAGACGTGGTGATAAAACGCCAGTTCGGCTCGACAAGAGAACCCAATAAAGCCTTCGCCGCCTCGGCGGCTCTGAATTTAATCCGCTGTCACATAAAAATCGCGCCTCAATAATCAGTTCCGCATATTAAAGTCCGGCCCTCAAATTTATACCCTGTTAAACTGCAAGTTACAGGTGGAAAATTATACGGGCGGATATCTTTTGGAAAAAATACTGCTTCTTTTGCTTATCGCCTGTCCGTCCTTCGCCTCGGGATTGCAGTACGGCGTTGAATTTTCCGCCAACTCCCGCAAACCGAAAACCGCCGATTTCGACAGTGACACCGATTTCATGCAAAACGGCGGCAGCCAGTTCTATTATCCTGATTATTACCGCGCGGGCGTAACGCCCAACAACTTCAACCCCGAAGCGCACGTTTTTGCGGAAGGCAAATCGCCGCTTAAACTGGGCGTGTCCGCGGGCGTTTCCTATATATCTCCCGTAACTTTCAACTCGCTGGGAGTGACAGCGGGCAACGCCTCATGGACGCGCGCATACAGCCTCAACGCCTTCCTGTTTCCGGCGGAACTTTATCTGAAATACAGGCCGAGGGGGGAGAGGGTTTCGCTTTCGCTGGGCGGCGGCGCGGATTACGTCATGGCGAAAACCTCCGTGAATATAACCGGCCCCGCCGGGACCGCTTCCGGCGATTTCACCAGTTCGGGGCTGATGACGCACTTGAGCGCGGGCATAGAGGTTTTTATTTTCCGGCATGTTTCCATCGGCGCGGATTTCAAATACCTTTTCAACGGCATGCTGGAAAATTTCAAAGGCGCGATGGCGGACCCGCGCAATGTGCACGAAGGCAGCGGCGATTCCACACTTATGATGCTGCCTGAGGCCGGCGAACATGAAATGCTGGTTCCCAGGCTTGACACGGACCCCGCGCTTGCCGGCGCGCGGCCCATGCGGGCGGATTTTGGCGGATTTTACGGCAGAGTGGCGCTGAGAATTTATTTCGGCGGCGGGCTTCCCGCGCCCACACGGTGGCGCGCAGCGAAATAATGCCAAATCAAAACCGCCAGCAGCAGAAATATCCCGGAAAGCCAAAGCCCGATTGTAAAATAAGGGTCTGAGTACTCTAAAACCGCCTTGTGCCGCCCCGGCGGAACGGAAATGAACATCCCCTTATGCTTGTCGGTTTCAACGGCAACCCGTCGTGCGTCAATCGCCGCGGCGAAGAACGGATTGTAAAGGAAATTCACAGCCAGTTCGTCCGGCTTTGCCCGCTCAGTCTCAAGAACAATCCGGTTGGTCAGAATTTTATATTCGATGCCGTCCGCTTTGCCCGTGTCGCGCCAGTAGACGAGCGGCAGGGCGCGCGCATCCTCATAAACCGTTCTGCGCGGCTCTTCAAAGCGCGGCATTATGCCGTAGGCGCCGAGCGCGGGACCGTAACGGGCGGTCTCGGACTCTTTGACCACATACCATCTCACGCCCCAGCGCCGGAAATATTCCACGGCGTTGGGCCTTAGCGGCCCGCAATAGGCGGAAATATAATTGAGGCCGCAAGCGGCCTCGAAATTGGATTTTGAGACGAAAGGGTCATAGCCCGCGAAATGGTAAAGCCCCCACAGCGTGGCGTAATTGAATCCCAGCGAAGCGGGGGCGAAATCCCTGCCGGAGACGTAGCCCAGCGAAAATATCCTGCCCGAAACCAGCGCGCCGGCAAGCGGCTCCGCCGACGGTTTTGGCTCGGAGCGTTGCACGAAACCGCGCCCGATATCGCGCGTGTAAAGCGCGCCGAAATCCGCCGCCGTAACCGCCAGCAGCGCGGCGAAAACAATCCTGCGGCCTTTGCCTGAAAAGCGGTCCAGCAACGCGGGCAGCGCGCAGCACGCCAGAGTTATAAGGTAGAAATTGGCGATTACGCCCAGTTTGAAATGCCAGCGGAACCGGTTGAGTATCGGCACGAGATACACAACGCGGTCAAAAAACCCCGCCGCCCATAGCAGCGCGACTGCCGCGCAGACAAGCAGAGGCAGCGCCGCGGCGTCCCGCCGCAAACGCTCCCTGACTCCGCGAAAAAATACCGCCAGCAAAAACAACGCGGCATAACCCAGATGGGAAAAATACGGGGTGAACCTGTCGGCAAAAACTTCGTGCGGCGCCAGAGCCGCGCGCAGCCGCGGCGGCAGCGAATGCAAATCCGAAAACGGCCAGACAAGCCCCAGCAGCCAGAGTGAAAACCGGTAGCTCAACGAGGAAAACTGCTCATACGCCAGCGCGGCGCTTCTGGCATACGAGACGCGCATCTGCGCCAGCGTGGGCAAAAGCAGCGGCAGCGAAAGCGCGGCGGTGAGGGCAAGGCTTATCCCGTAAAGTTTCAGCGCCCGCGCGCGCTTCTCCCGCGCTATCCTGAAAAGCAGCGTGCCGGCGAAAACCATTTCCAGCAGGACGGCATAGACAAAGTATTGCCCGTAACCCGAGTAAAACAATAAAAGCCGCGCCGCGGCAAGCAGAAGCGCGCGCCCCGTTTCGGCTCCTGTTACCGTTTCATACGCCAGCAAATGCAGCCACGGCAGCAGCGCCGCGACGGGCCACACGCAATACCAGGACACGCCCACTATCACCGCGAAGGGATTGAGCGCCCATAGCAGCCCTGCCAAAAAAGCCGCACGGGAATTTTCCGTCAGCGCCCTGACAAAAAAGAACATGCCCGCCGCGCCCGCGAGCATGTGCAGAAAGGAGAAGACATCCGGCCCCCATAGCGGCCCGCCCGAAAACAGTTTCGAGAACCACACGGACAGATATACCGGCGGATAAAGCGCGGCGCTGGCTCCCAGCCAGGGCGCGCCCAGAAACTGGTGGAAATTGAACTGGGCGATAACGCCCTCGCCGGCAAGGCTCCGGTATAAATGCGCGAAAACCGGCAGGACGCTGTCCAAATTGTCGTCTTCAAGGAAGTAATACGGATGCAGCCATTCCAAAAACAGGAAAAACAGCGCGGTTGCGGCGCACAGGCCAGCGAGCCAAAGCCGGCTGGAATTTCCGGCAGCCGGACCGCTGCCGGCGTCTTTTTCAGCAAATGCCATCAGACGGAGCGGCTATTTTCCCTGATACCCGGGCAGACCCGCCGCTTCGGGGGAGTGGGCGAGTTTGACGCCCTTTTCGACGCAAGCGTCAAAATCGTCCTCGATATCCCGACCGCTTATTCTGGCGCGGAAAAAATCGGCCCATTTGAACTCGGTAAAAGGCGTCTGGGATTTGTCATATCCGCCCGCCTTGCGCACGAAGCCGGCGAGGCTGCGGTACGGGTCGTCTTTCAAATCCTCCACTCGCGCGGGAATGGCGGAATATGACATTGGACCGTGCCCGTTTTCGTCGTACGGGTAGACCCAGTTCCGCTCGCTCATCTTGTTCCAGAAATCGCTCATGGAATAGCCGGAATAATCGGCGATGACGTTGCACCAGGTGCTGTCCACCCCGCTTTCGAACAAGGCGCGCGCCAGGTGATGATGGTCCACTATGTAGTACTTGCCGCCCGGACCCAGCACCGACGGCTCGGGATTTTCCCTTTTGAATTTTTTCAGCTCGTCCTTGTCCATCTTCTTGAGCTTGTGCTCTTTCACCTTGACTTCCGTCATGCCCACGGAAATCTGGGTCGGATGCAGTTCCGAAACAGCGCATTTGACCACGCCGGGGTTTTCACCCGCCAGCACGCCGGCCGCGAAACCCAAGCTTGAAAAAACCGCCAATAAAGCCCTTTTCATGCGAAGCCTCCAGTTTGTATAAGCATAGTTTAACAGATTGCAGTCCTGTTCCGCATGGGCCATTAGTCCCTATTCGTGGTGGCGCGTTTGACACGGAGGCGGCGTGAAGGATATAATGGTAAGGTAAGAAACCATGAAAAGAAGAGGAAAAAACGCATAATATGGCATTCACAAAGCAGACGAAGCAGAACACCGTGATAAAATACCAGGCCCACCCCACCGACTGCGGCGGCACCGCCGTCCAGGTGGCGCTGGTAACCGAGAGGATAAACTACATTTCATCCCATCTCAAGGACCACCCCAAAGACTACGCCGGCGAAAGAGGCCTGCTCAAGCTGGTGGGCCAGCGCAAACGTCTCCTTACGTACCTTAAAGGGAAGGATTTCGCGCACTACCAAAAACTCATAAAACAACTCGAAGTGAGGAAATAAACACATGACAGACTTCAACATTACCCGCCTGGAAGAAAAGGTGGGAGATAAGACCATTTCCATAGAAACCGGCCTCATGGCCAAGCAGGCGGACGGCTCCGTAGTCATCAGGATGGCCGACACCGTGCTGCTCGCCAGCGCGGTCTCCTCCAAAGAGCAGAAACCCGGCCCGTCGGATTTCACTCCGCTCACCGTGAACTATAAGGAAAGAACCTACGCCGCCGGCAGAATCCCGGGCGGATTCTTCAAGCGCGAGGGCAGGCCCACCACCAAGGAAGTGCTCTCCTCGCGTCTGACCGACCGCTCGCTGCGCCCGCTGTTTCCCGAAGGCTACGCGTGCGAGACCAACGTCACCACGATGGTGCTGTCCAGCGACGCCACCAACGACGCGGACGTACTCAGCATAACCGCCGCTTCCGCCGCGCTGATGATATCGTCCATACCCTTCAAGGGACCGATAGCCGGCGTGCGCGTCGGCATGACGAAGGAAAACGCCTTCGTACTCAACCCCTCGTTCGAAGAACGCGAGGTGGGCGTGCTCGACCTGGTGATAGCCGGCACGCTGGAAGGCCTGCTGATGGTGGAAGGCGGCGGAAACGAAGTTTCCGAGGAAACGCTTTTCAAGGCGCTGGAGCTGGCGAAGCCGGAAATAGACAAGCTTTGCCGCATGCAGCTTGCCCTGCGCGAGAAAGCGGGCAAGACGAAGTTCACCTTCCAGCCCACCCCGATTCCCGACGCGATACGCCAGCTCTGCAACGAAAAGGCGCGCCCGGAAATCGCGAAAATCATGAACGCCTTCATGGAGAAAAGCGCGCGGGAACAGGCCATTAAAACGCTTAAAAAGGCGATTGCCGAGCCCCTTGCCGCGACCGACGCCACAGCCGCCGCGTTCGTTTCCATGGCGGTGGAGGAAATACTTTACGAGGAAAGCCGCAAGCTGGTCATTGAGCGCAACGTGCGCGTTGACGGACGCAAGCCCGACGAAATCCGCCAGATAGACATACGCGCGGCCATCATGCCGCGCACTCACGGCTCGGCGCTGTTCACGCGCGGGCAGACACAGTCGTTTTCCGCCTGCACGCTCGGCACGCCGGAAGACATGCAGCTCATGGAAGGCCTCGACGGCACCTACCGCGAGCGCTTCATGCTGCATTACAACTTCCCCGGCTTCGCCACCGGCGAATGCAAGCGCGACATGTCGCCCGGCCGCCGCGAAATCGGCCACGGCGAGCTGGCGCGCCGCTCGCTGGAACCGCTCCTGCCGGTGGAGACCGAATTCCCCTATACCATCAGACTCGTCTCGGACATAATGGAATCCAACGGCTCCAGTTCCATGGCCACCGTCTGCGGCGGCTCGCTGTCCATGTTCGACGCCGGCGTGCCGCTTAAAGCCGCCTGCGCGGGCATCGCGATGGGCCTCATAAAAGAGGGGGAGAAATACGTCGTCCTGTCCGACATCCTCGGCATGGAAGACCACCTGGGCGACATGGACTTCAAGCTCGCCGGCACCAAAAACGGCGTGACGGCCTTCCAGATGGACGTCAAAGTGTCCGGCGGCATCTCGCTCGACATTCTCAAGCAGGCCGTGGCGCAGGCGTCAAAAGGCCGCGCGCACATACTCTCGCTCATGGAAGCCGCGCTGCCGGCGCCGCGCCCCGAGACTTCGCCCTTCGCCCCGAAAATCGTGCTGGTCACCATACCGCAGGATAAAATCGGCGCGCTCATCGGCCCCGGCGGCAAGAACATCCGCCGCATCACCGAGGAGACGGGAGCCAAAATCGAGGTCAACGACGAAGGACAGGTCTACATCTCCGCCGTCGAAGGCCCGAAGGTGGACGCCGCGAAGAAATTCGTGGAATACTACACCGCAGAGGTCGAAGTCGGCCAGGTCTACAAAGGCAAGGTCGTTTCGATTCAGAACTTCGGCGCGTTCGTGGAAGTTCTTCCCGGCAAGGAAGGCCTGCTCCATATCTCCGAAATCGAGCACCGCCGCATAGCCACCGTCGAGGAAGTGCTGACGATGGGACAGGAGATAGAGGTCAAGATAATCGAGATGGACAACATGGGCAAGTTCCGGCTTTCCCATAAAGCGCTTCTGCCGCATCCCGGCGGGGAACAGGCCCGCGAACGCGAGCAGCAGGCGTCCCGCGACCAGCGCAGCCACGACAGGCCGCGCGGCGGCGGCCGGCGCTGACGGCGGAGATTGACACCATGGCAAAAACGGCCAAGCCGGCAAAAACAGGCGCGCGCGCTGGCAAAAGCGTGCTCAATGAAGTCGCAAAGCTTTACGGCTTCATGCAGAAAAACCGCCTCGAAACGGTTGAGTACAGCCAGGGCGACACCCGCGTAAGGCTTGTGCGCAGGCGTCAGCCTTCGGTGCCGGTGCCGGTTTACGCGGCCGCGCCGCAGACCGAGGCGCAGCGCCGCGCCAAACCGCAGACGCAGCCCGCGCCGGATGTCCAGGAGGGCGACGTGATTGCCAGCCCCCTCATGGGAATATTCTTCCGCGCGCCCTCGCCATCAAGCCCGCCCTTCATCCGTGAAGGCGAAGCGGTCAAGGCGGGCGCCGTGCTGTGCATGGTGGAATCCATGAAAGTTTTCAACGAGGTCAAGGCGGAATTCGACTGCCTTATCAAAAAGTGCCTCGTGGAAAACGGAAAGCCCGTGAAACCGGGCGAACCGCTCTTTGTGATAGAGCGCAAATAGCGGCTTGGCCCCGCCGCCCGCCCCGCGCGGGCGGCGGGTCTCAAGCCAGGGCAGGCCGGCCATGACGGAAACCGCGATTTTCGAGGAAACCCTCAAAACCCTCGCCGACAGGATACTGCGCGTCGTCCCCCAGGACGGGGAGATGACCTCCTGGGAAATCAGGAACAAGCTGCACATCTCCAGTTCCATGCTCTACCTGGCGCTGGGGCGGCTGGCGGCGGAAAACAAGGTGCGCATAATACCCGAGCAGCTCAACTACCGGATAGTCCTTTTCCCAAAGCCGCAAAACCAGTGAGTGCAATGTCGGCACGAAGAAACTGGCACAGCTACCCCGTAAAAAAACGCAAAAAAAGCCTCGCACTCTCCTCTCCCTGGCTGCCGGCGGCGCTGTGGCTTGCCGCGCTGTTTTTCACGCTGTGGCTTGCCTGGGCGCAATGGTCGCCGGCTCCGTCGGGCGGAATGCTGGGCCGCTTCATGGCCGACAACCTGCTGCGCCTTCTGGGCCAGGCCTGCTACCTGCTGCCGCCCCTCCTTATATACGGATTGATGTTTCTGCTGCGCGGGGACAAGGGCGCGGGCGCGCTTTCATTCTCGCTCGGCGCCGCGCTTTCGCTCTCCGCCGTGTCCTGCGAACTGGCTTTGCTCAAGAATCTGCTCCCCGATTCCAAAATGACCGGCGGCTGGATGGGCGGCGCGCTGGCTGATTTGTTCTCGCGCATTTTCGGCGGAGCGGGCGCCGCGCTTTGCGGCGGGCTGCTGCTGGTGTGGGGCGTGAACATCCTTTTCGACGTGCCGTGGGGCCGCGCCGTCAAGAATCTGGTCGAATTGATAAAGGCCGATTTCGCGGCCTGGCGCGAAGGCCGGCTCAAGCTGAAAACGCAGATAGAAAACGCCCGCGGCAAAGACAGGGAACTTGCCATAAACAGGCACGGGACCGCGCCGCGCCAGCCCGAGACCAAGCCGCAGGAGCCCGCCCCGGTTGCGGCTCCGGTCATCAACCGCACGGCTGCGGAAACGGGCAAGCAGCCGCCCGCGCCGCATTCCCATGAGAAAGCCGCGAAAAAAAAAGAAGGCGGCTACATTTTGCCGGGCCTGGACCTTTTGACCTCCCCGCCGCCGGACCGCGCGATGGGTCCCTCGGACGCGGAGATACAGGCCGCCACCCAAAAACTCGCCGACACTCTGGCCAGCTTCAACATAGAAGCCGACGTAACCGGCGTTTCGCCGGGGCCGGTCGTCACGCGCTATGAGATAAAGCCCCGTCCCGGAGTGAAGGTAAGCTCCATAGTAGGCCTTTCAAACGACATCGCGCTGGCCATGAAAGCCTACGGCATCCGCGTCGAGGCGCCCATACCGGGCAAAGACGCCATCGGTTTCGAGCTGCCCAACGAAAAACCGGCGATGGTCTACCTGCGCGAAATACTGGAAGACCCCGGAGTGGCGAAAAAAACCGCGCCGCTCATGGTCGCGCTGGGCCGCTACGCCAACGGCGCGCCCGCCTTCGCCAATCTGGAAAAAATGCCGCATCTCCTCGTAGCCGGCGCCACCAACAGCGGCAAAAGCATCTGCCTCCAGACGATAATAGTCTCGATTTTATGCCGCAGCACCGCCGACAAGGTGAAATTTTTGCTGATAGATCCCAAGCGGCTGGAGCTGACTTTCTACGAGAACATCCCGCACCTTTACGACCCCAATAACGACTGCGCCGACGCCGCCGTCGTAACCGACCCGAAAAACGCGGTAAAATCGCTTCAGGCGCTGGTGAAGGTGATGGAAACGCGCTACAAGGTGTTCGAGGCGGCGAAGGTCAAGAATATCGAGTCTTATAACCGCTGGGCGAAGGAAAACGGCAAGCCGGCGGAGTTCTACATCATCGTCATCATAGACGAGCTGGCCGACCTAATGCTGCAAACCCGCGCCGCGGTGGAGGACTCAATTCAACGCCTGGCGCAAATGGCGCGCGCGGTGGGCATCCATCTGGTGCTGTGCACGCAGCGCCCGTCGGTGGACATCATCACCGGCGTCATAAAAGCCAACCTGCCGTCGCGCATCGCGCTTCAGGTGGCTTCCAAGATGGACTCGCGGGTGATACTCGATTATCCCGGAGCCGATTCTTTGTTGGGAAAGGGGGACATGCTTTATCTCGCCATAGACGCGCAGCGCCCCTCCCGCATACAGGGCGCCTACGTCTCGGAAAACGAGATAAACAACGTGGCCGATTTCCTGCGCGCGCAGGGCGGACCGGACTATCCGCCGCCGGTCCCGCAGGAGGGCAACGCCGCCATGTTCGCCGTGATGGGAGCGAGCCCCGAGGATTTCAGGGCCGCGCTCAAACTGGTGGCGGAGCGCAGGCGGGTCTCGCAGGATTTACTGAAGGCGCATTTCGGCTCGTCGGCGCGGGCCACCAACATGCTCAGCATACTCGAGATGAAGGGCTTCATCCACAAGCCCGAGGGCTCCAACCGCTGGGAGATACAGTTCGACAGGATAGAGCATCAGCTTTCAGTGATGGAAACGCAAACCACGCTTATGGGCGCCGTCGCTTCAGACGGCGAGCCCGAAGCGGCGAAGGAGGATTGAGCATGAAAAAAATTCTATTGGCGGGACTGCTGCTGCCCGCTCTATGCTGCGCGGCGTCCGCCGTTGAAGACGCGGCGTCCGCTCCCGCAAAACAGGAGTCCGCGCGGGAAATAAAAACTCCGGCAAGCGCGGCGCCTGAGGCCGACATCAGGCTCACAAGCTCTGCCGTCCTGGCGAAGCTGTCCGAATGGGATAACAAACTGGAGACGCTCAAGCTCTCGTTTTCCCAGACCGTCGCGTTCGGCGACACCGGCATAGTCAACAAGATAACCGGCAGCCTGCTCTACATGAAGCCCGACAAGCTCCGCGTGGAGCATCTCACGCCCCAGCGCCAGACGGTCTACACCGACCGCAAGGTCATCTGGATATACAAGCCGCAGGACAATCAGGCCGTCAAAACCCTGTGGGGGGACTGGCTCAGGCAGCAGAGCGGGACGTTTGCGGGCATAACCGACTTCGGCGCCTACGGTTCGCTCGGCGCGGAACACGACGTAAAAATTTCCGCCCCTGAAAAATCCAAAACGGTGGAAGCGGTGTTCACGCCGAAGAAAAACCCCAAATCCTATACGCTCACGCTGGTCCTTTCCCGCGAGGATTTTTTTCCGTCCGCCGTGAACATACGGCTGGGCTCCGCCACGGTGGACACCGCGCTCTCTCAGGTAGAGAAAAACGCGAAAATCGCCGATAAAAGCTTCGTTTTCGCGCCGCCGTCCGGCGCGGAAGTGCTGGATTTGACCGGTGGACAATAACGCATGACCATGCCGCCGCAAAAACTGCCGGAACATGTTCCCGCACAGCTAAAAGAACGCCGGCAGTCGCGCGGGTTGACGCTGGAAACCGTCCACCGCCGGACGAGGATTCCCGTGGCCGCGCTGGAGGCGCTGGAGGCCAACAATCCGGACTGGTTTTCCGCGCCCGTCTACATGCACGGTTTTTTGCGGCAGTATTGCGAGTATCTCGAGCTTGACTGCGACGCGCTGCTGGCGCCGGAGCGGCCCGCTCCGCTGGAAGTCGCTCCGCCCGCGCCGCCGGAGCCGCCTCAGCAGCTTCCCGCCGGGCGTTTTGTGGCCTGGACGGAGAAAGCGGGCGCGTCTGCGCCGGAAGATTTTTTAGCGGACGGGCAGGATACGCCCCGGCCTGAAACGCGCCAGCGCCACATTTTTCATGAGGGGGAGGCGCTGGGACACGAGGATTTCGGCACCTCTCTCAACGGCGGGCTCGCGCGGTATATGGCGCTGACCTGCCTGGCTTTCGCTCTCGCGACGGCATGGCTGTGGCGTTCCGCGGGAGTCTCCGCGCAGAACGAGCGGACAGGCCGCCGCGCGCAGTACGACCAGCTCTATGAGGCGACTTTCGTCTCCACGCTGAAAGCCGCCTTCGCGCGCAGGGCCTGGCTGCGGGTGGACGCGGACGGCGAAACGGCGTTTGAAGGCTACGCCCCCGCCGGAACGGTAAGGGAATGGAAAGCCTCGCGCAATTTTTCGGTGAGCGTCGCGCCCACAGGCGCCGTGGCGGTTACGCTCGACAACAAGCTGATAAGGCCGGAAGTTTTCTCCAGTTCGCACACGGTCATACCGGTAACGTTCACGGGGTTCGCTTTATGAACATGACGCTGGCCAACCGCATCACCATGCTCCGGGCTCTCATGGCCGTCGGCGTGTTCGTCTGCATAGTGCTGCACGGAGTATGGTTCAGGCTGGCGGCGCTGGCGCTTTTTTGCGCCGCGGCGTTCACCGACTGGCTTGACGGCAAAATTGCGCGCGAGACCGGCACCGTGACTCATTTCGGCGCGATAGCCGACCCGTTCGTGGACAAGATACTCGTCGGCGGCGCGTTTCTGGCCTTCGCCTCGATTAAATCGCTCAACGTGCCGCTGTGGGCCGTGTTCATCATAATAGCGCGGGAGCTTATGGTGTCGAGCCTGCGCGCGCTGGCGGCGCTGGGGGGAAAAGTGCTGTCCGCCGAGAAAGCCGGAAAGTTCAAAACCTTTTTCCAGTTGCTGGCCGCGTTCGCGATACTGCTCGTGCTCAATTTCCAGACCATGCTGCTGGCGGGCTCTGGCACCCATACCATCACGCCGCAAATGGTGGATATCTACCGCCTGACGCTCGGCATTCCCTATTGGATTTCCGTCCTGACCGCGCTGGTCACGGCGGCCTCCGGAGCGGCGTACCTCTACAACCACTGGGCAATGCTCCAGGACTCGTGGAGCGACCCTCATCTGCGCAAGGCCCAAAAAAAATGAGCGCCGCCGAAGACGGCGAACGGAACGGCGCCGCGCAGTTCATCCTGCGGCTGCTGGCGAGCGGCCTGTTCGTAAGCTACCTGCCCGCAGCGCTCATGGGCCGGCGAAAATGCACCGGCGCGGGGTTTATGGGCTCGCTTCTGGCGCTGGCGCTGGTGCCGCTGCTTCCCGAAAACCGCGCGGCGTACGCCGTTTTCCTGGCGCTGTTTTGCGCGTTCGCCGTCTGGGTATCCGGCGCGGCGCGGTTTCCCGGGAATATCCACGACAACCCCCGCATAGTGATAGACGAGATAGCAGGCATGTGGCTGGCGGCCGCGCTGCTGCCGCGCACTCCGGCGGCGCTGGCGGCGGCTTTCGTCCTGTTCAGGTTTTTCGACTCGGCAAAGCCGTTCGGCATCCGCCGTCTGGAAAATCTCAAGGGCGGTCTCGGCGTAGTGGCCGACGACCTTGCCGCAGGAGCTGCGGCCTGCCTCTTGACGCACACAGGCTTGCTGTTAGCCCCAAATAACTTTAGAATTGATTTGCAGGGTTTGCTAAAGGGTTTTTAAGATGAAGCGAATCATACTCTCAGCCGCGCTGTGCGTTTGCGCCGCCGTCGCCGTAAGCCGCGCGGCGGATGCGCCGCTCCCTGCGCCGCTGCCCGGGTTCCAACCGCAGCCTGCTATGGCTCCCCCGTCCGGGCAAATGTGGATTTCCACGCAGCCGCTTTATTCGCCGCAGGGCATGAACCTTTCCACGGCGCCGGCCGCGCCCATCCCCTACGCCGCCGGCATGAGCACCGCCGCAGCCGCGGCGCCCGCGCCGCGGGTGAAAGAACCGCTGCTGCTGAGCGGCATCGTGCTGACGCCCACGGCCTACCGTTCCACCGGACTCAACACCCTCGGCCCCAATCTGGACATCAACGCCGCCTATTACATAGGCCGCCTCTATGGAAAAAACACCTACGACTGGACCACCAACAAGGTCAACTATATAGACCGCATCGGCCTGTGGGTGCTGTCGGCGGACGCCAAAATGCTGGTGCAGTCCGAAACTAAATACGCGCCCGCCATGGCGGCGGGGCTCAGCGGCAGCTTCACCATACGCGATTCGCCCCAGCCCGCGCTGGACAATCCTTCCGTCACGATCAACGTCAAGAACTCTAACGCACTGGACGGGGCTTATGTGGTTTTCACCAAGAAGATTCATCCCCGGCTGATAACCTCGCTGGGCTATCAGGAGGGCACGGAAAGCAATAAACTCACCTATCTTTCCGAATTCCTGACGCCGCAGGCGCTGGAACTGAGCGGGCACCCCGGGCAAAGCGCCACTTCGCAGAGTACGCTGTTCGGCGGGTTTCTGTGGATGCTAAAGCCCGGCTATCCAATCGGCATGGAATTTATAATACCGCAGGGCGCGCCGATGCACCCCAAACTTTTCAACATCCACCTGGGCACGCTGCTGCATTTGAATTTCGAGCTGGCCTACCTCACCTACGACAGCGGCTGGGACCTGCTGGGCATGTTCCAGTTCCGCTACAACTACTTCCCCCGCGCCGGAAAATAGCAAATCTATTCATACCTGGCAAGCAGAACCGGCAGCAGTTTTTCAAGCATCTCACGCGGCAGCGGCAGCTCCGAAGAGCCCTGATGGTCCACAATTTCCACGCCGCCGTACTCCTTTGTCTTAGTGTCAGACTTCATCCTCACAACGCTGCTTTTATCCGTGAAAGCCGCATATCCCGCCCTGTAGAGAAAGCTGCCGCAGGCGGCGTTGTCGCCCAGCGCGCAGTAGGACAGGGCAATCCCCTTGAGCGAACGCCAGTTGGCGGGGTCGGCCTCAGCCGCTTTCGTGTAATTCTCCACGGCGGATTCGTATTTCCCCGACAGGAAATCAATCCCGCCCAGTTGCGCGTACAGCAAAGTCCTGTAATTCACCGGCGCGGTTTCCAGTCCGCGAACCAGCAGGCTACGCGCGCGAGACGGCATGCAGGTCGAAGCGTACAGGTTGCAGATGTAATCGTCCGGATGCCTGCGCGCAATCTCCGACAAAAACGATACTTCGCTCCTGTACTCCAACTGCCAGGCAAGCGACTGCCAGGAGAAAAACAGGCAAACCGGCAGCACGGCGGCGAAATGCCATAAAACCGGACGCAAAAACGCCGCCGCGGCAACCGCCAGCCCCGCCGAGGCGAAATACAAAAATCTGTCCGCCCCGACGGTCCGCAGGGGAATGATGTTGGAAGTAGGCAGCAGGCTCAGCAGCAGCCACAGCAAACCGAAATTGGCCAGCGGCGGAATCGCCGTCCAATACTTGCGCCAGAAGAAAACCACCGCCCCCGCGGCAGCCAGAAAACCGCAAAGCTCGACCGCCGGATATTTCGCAAGCGGCAATCCGCAAAACAACGGATGGGTATTCAACGGAAAAACAAGAGACGGGATATTGCTGAAAAACAGCGTGCGAAATACCATGTCCAGATTGGACAAATAGCCAAAGCCCCATAACCGCTGATGCGCCGCGTTGCCGGTAACGAGTCCCCGCAACACCAGGTAAATGGCCGCGCACAGAAATACGACCGTCAGGACTTTCTTATCGGGACGGCGCTTGAGGACGGTCAGGTCAAGCAGCAGCAGGCCCGCCGGCAGCATGACCGCCGTCTCCTTTGAAAACATCGCGCAAAAACTCAATGCCGCCGTAATCCACGCCCTCCTGCGCGTTATATAGGCATACGCCGCCAGCAGAACAAAAAACAAAGACAGCGTGCTCGACAACCCCACCGCCGGCACGACGCTTTCCATATTCACCGGATGCAGCCCGAATAGCAGCCCGGCGGCAAGAGCCGGGAAACGTCCGGCAATCTCCGCCAGCAGAAAAAACAGGAGCCAGGCATTGGCGATGTGAAGCAGAAGATTCACGGCGTGAAACCAGAAAGCCTTCATCCCGAAAACATGGAAAACCGCCGAGGACAGCATGACCGCCAGCGGCCTGTATATCTGAAACTGGAAAGATTCAATCGTCGTGGAAGCGCGGCGGTCAAAAAAATACTGCGCCCATTTGTAAGGCGCAAACCGGACGAACGGATTTCCCGTGATATGAAAAGTATCGTCGAACAGGAAGGGCGCGCCAAGTCCCGGCACATACAGCAGCAGCACCAGCACAGCGAGCAGCATGGCGCAAATCAGCGAGCGCCTGTCCGTATTCATAGCGAATATTATAGGAATTCCGCGTCAATGCCGCGCTGCTCGGATAAAAAAAAGGCAGGGCTGCCTTTGGTTTGGGGGGTAGGTGAGGGAGGCAGCCCTGGTAAGGTTATGATAGCGCATAAACCGTGTTTTGTCAACACCATTTTACTTGGCGGAAAAAGAAAATGGCATTTCTCCGTCGTGAGCATTCCACTTGGGAATATGTCAAAAATGTGTCCTGTTAATTCGGCGCCATATCAAAATCACGCGGGGAAACCGTATTCCGGCTATGCTTTCACCGGACGCGGAGGCGGAGAAACCGCCCTGTGACGATAATGATATAATCACAAGGGAACATCCAGTTCGCGGAGGAAACATGCGCTTTTCGCTGAGGGAGCTTTTGCTGGCCGGCGGACCGATACTTGTGCTGCTGGCCGCGGCGTCGGTCTATTCGCTCGCCGTCATTTTCGAGCGGTGGAATTTTTTCAAAAAACACGCGCGCAAGGCGGGCGACACCGGGCATGAAGCCGCGCGCCAGCTCAAGACCGGCCACAAAAAGGCCGCGGATTACTGCCGCCGCTGCAAAACTCTCGCGGGCGACGGGCTGGCCCGCATAATCGAATTTCAGGGCGGCGCCGAGGAGCGCCGGGCCCACGCCTCCGCCGTCGTCGAGCGGCAGGCGGGGCAGTTGCAAAAGAATCTGACCTTCCTGGCGACTATCGGCAGCACCGCGCCCTTCATCGGCCTTTTCGGCACGGTGGTGGGCGTTATGCGCGCTTTCCGCGACCTGGCGGCCTATTCGGGCGCGGGGCCCTCCGTCGTGGCCGCCGGAATAGCCGAGGCGCTGGTCAACACCGCGGCGGGACTTTTCGTGGCCATACCGGCGGTGTTCGCCTACAACTATTTCGTCTCTAAAATCGCCGATTTCACGCGGGACATGGAATGGGCCGCGGAGGAAATAATAGCCGCCGCGCCGCCGAATTCCGAACCCGCCGCCATAACCCCGCCGCGCGCCGCGGAGCAGGAGTAACCATGCAGTTGCGCAAACACTCGCACAGCGTGCTGGCGGAAATCAACATGATTCCGCTCATAGACGTGTCGCTCATACTGCTTATCATCTTCATGGTGATGACGCCGTTTCTGGTGCAGTCGCAGATAAGCGTGCAGCTTCCCAAATCCTCGCAGGGCGCGCAGGCGCAGGAAGACGGCATATTGCGCGTCCAGATAGCCGCCGACGGACGGGTGACCGTCGAAGGCAAGCAGGTCGCTCTTGCCGCGCTGGAGCGGGAGCTGTTGCTGCGGCTGTCGAAAGCCTCGCGGCGGACCGTGCTGGTGCAGGCGGACCGCGCCGTGCCGGTGGAAAAAGTCATACAGGTTTTCGACGCGGCCAAAAAACTCGGCGCGGGCAAACTCGGCATAGCGGTGACAAGGCAATAAGAAATGAGGCAGTACCTGCTCTACTCGGGCACGGCCCACCTGGCGGCGGGAGTTTTGCTGTTTTTCTTCCTCAAGCCGGCTCTGGACAGAGCCGCCCAGTCGAGCGTATACTCCGTGGATTTCATAGGCTCTCAGGCGGAGTCGCCGTTGCAGGCTCCGGCGGCGCAAAAGACGGCGTCCGCGCCGACGGCCGCCGTGCAGCAAGCCGCGCAGGCGCCGAAGGACTATATTCCGGTCAGCGCAAAAAATGTCCGTCAAAAATACGCGCCCTTCGCGCTGCCGGCGCCCAGCGTGCTTAAAAACATGAAATTGCGTCAACCGCCGAAACCCTGGCCGGACGCGGCGCCCGCGCCCGCCGCGGAAAATGCCGCCGCTCCGGCAAGCGCGGAGCCTCAGCCGGACGCAGGCTCCGGCGGAGTAAGCGCGGATTTCCCGAATTTTCCGTATCCGTGGTACATAACGCAGGTGCGCGCCGCGCTTTGGAACGAATGGTCGTCGCGGATGCCGAGCAGCGGCGCCGCCAGCGCGGTGGTCGTTTTCAGGATAACCCGCGCGGGTAAACTAGAAGGGCTGCGCACCGAAAAAACCGCCGGCAACAAACTGTTCGATTTCGCGGCGCTGGCCAGCGTGGACCAGGCGGGCCCGTTTCCGCCGCTTCCGGCGGATTACAAGCAGCCGACTCTCACGGTGCATGTGGAGTTTAAATCTTCGCATTAAAAAACTATGCTCGCCGCCATAAGACGATTGCTTCTTCTTCTTCTTCTGCACCTCGCGTTCTTCGTGTGTTTTCCGGACACGGGACCGTTCGGTTTGGTTTACGGCTGGGGCTCGTTTGCGCTGTGGTGCCTCGTAGTCGTGCTCACCCTCGTTCCGCTGGAAATGATAGGCTCGGTTTTTCCGGGAGTTTTCCTGCTGTGCGACTTCGTCGTGCTGTGCGGCGCGGGCTGGCTGCTGGCGGCCACCATGCCGCAGGCCGACAAGATTGCGCCTTATGAAAAAATACAAAGCGGCCGCTATCCGACACGCGCTGATATCAGAAAAGGCCTCGCCGCGTTCGGCGTGGATTTGCCTAAATCTTTCGAGCAAGCGAAACTGTCCGACATAAATATCCCGAAATTCAACCTGCAAAAGGATAAAAAATGAAAACCGCTCTGGTAACCGGCGGCACCGGTTTCATAGGCCGCGCGCTGACAGACAGGCTGGAATCCGAGGGCTGGCGGGTGCGCATAGCCACGCGGAATCTTTCCAGAAAAGCGCGGAACGCGGAACTGGCAAGGGTGGATTATTCGGACATGAACTCGCTCGTCTCAGCCGTGGAGGGCTGTGACGCGGTTTTTCATCTCGCGGCGGCGATATTCGCCGTCTCCCGCGAGCAATTCGAGAAAGCCAACGCCCGCGCCACCGAAAATCTGGCGCGCGCCTGTGCCCTCGCGTCTAAAAAACCGGACAGCTTCGTGTACGTCTCCAGCCTCGCCGCCGCCGGGCCGAGCCGCGACCCGCAAACCGCGCGCACCGAGGCGGAGGGGGAAAACCCGGTCTCCGATTACGGCAAAACCAAGCTGGCGGGCGAGCGCGCGCTGGCGCTGCTGCCGACGCAAACGCGGCGGGTGGTGCTGCGCCCCGCGATAGTCTACGGCAGGAATGATTCGGGAATCTCTAAAATAGCGCAATGGGTGCGGCGCGGACTGATGGTCAACATGTGCGCGGGGGAGACGTTTTTCAGCTTCACCTACATCGCCGATTTGGTGGACGCGGTTATCACGGCGGAAAAAAATCCCGCCCTCTCGGGAAAAACCTACTTCATCTGCGGGGACAAAACTTATCCCTGGACCTATTTCATCGCCGAGTTGGCAAAAGCCATGGGCAAAAAACCGCCGCTGATGCTGACGCTGTCGCCCGGCCTGCTGCGCGCGGTCGGCAGGATTTACGAAACCATCGCCCCCGTTTTCGGCGCGGAGCCCGCCTTCAACACGGATAAAGCGCGCGAAGCCTGCGCCGGACACTGGATAGCCTCGCCCCGCAAATGGATGCAGGACACGGGCCGCGCGACGTGGACCCCGCTGGAGGAAGGCATCCGCAGGACTTTCGCGGGCTGACGCCGGAACAGCAGGTTATTTCGCGCCTTTCGACTTCAGGAAATCAAGATACCCCGCGTCGCAGCCGTTTCTTTCGGCGATGGAAAGCGGCGTCCATTTCTGCATTTTGCCGTTGCGGTCCCACACTTTATAGACGGCGTTTATGTTTGCCCCCTTATCCAGCAGCGCCTGCGATATTTTCAGGTCGCAGCCGCCGGCGGCGTAATGCAGCGCGGTGGAGCCCGTGGGAGCGGGTTCGCGGTTGAGCGCGGCGTTCACGTCTACGCGGCTGTCATTCACAAGGGCTCCCACGACGGCGGCGTCGCCTTTGGAAACCGCCCTGGCGAGCAGCGAAACGCCGGTCTCGTCATATGAATTGGGGTTTGCGCCTTTTGACAGCAGCAACGCCGTCTTCGCCGCATCGGCGTCCGAGACAGCCGACCAAAGAAGGCAGTCAAGCGCCTCGCGATTGCCGCTGTTGATTTGAGACTGCTCATCTCCGCCGGACACCAGTTGTTTGCAGCGGTGACTGTCCACCGCTCCGGCGCCGCCTGCGACCGCAGCCGCCGTCAAAACCGCGAGAGCAAGATAAGTCGCGTATCTTCCCGTTCTTTTCATTGTTCCTCCTCCTGTGAAGTTGCTTTTCAAAAGTATAGCTTTTTGCATGACGCTTCCGCGCGGGCCGAAAGGGCCAATCCGAATAGGCCGAATGGCCCTGGCGTAAATGCGCGAGTAACGCAGCTTGCGCAAGAAAGTGCGCGAGAAAGTTTGGAAAAACGCGGCGTGAAAGTTATATAATTGAATGCCGTGATTTAATGGAGAGGTGGCCGAGCGGCTGAAGGCGGCGGTTTGCTAAACCGTTGTACTGGTGTAAACCGGTACCGAGGGTTCGAATCCCTCCCTCTCCGAATTTTTATCAGGGAAGGAGCGAGGCACCTGCGTGCCTCGCGTGGGGATTCGCAAGAGCGGAGGCAATTTTGCTGAAACAAAATTGCTGAGCTGGGCTCGCGCAAAATTCCTCTGGAATTTATGTGTGCGTAGCGTTGTCTCGGCAGCAGCCGAGACCGCGAGCCGGGGTCGCGAGCCAAAACTCGCGACGGCGAGTTTTGGACTTGTGACCGAATCCCTCCCTCTCCGCAGCTTTTTAGCAAAAGTTTAGCAGTGAGGTAGCAGAAAATGAATGGGAATTCCATTTTTTATAAAAGCATAGAAAGAGCTAACAAGCTCCTCGGTTTACCCACAAATAATCATGAAACCTATTTGCTTTTGAAAGTTTCATTTGTCCCACGTAGATGCCATTGCTTGGACCATTGTTTTCCGGAGACTTGGAAACGAATTAACGAATACATTGCTCCACAGAAGCTGATTGGAGGCGAAGGTAATGCTTTAATTGTCAAGAATGGAGAGAAATTTGTCTTTGAATCCCATGAATCAGGCCCTGAAATTATTGCATATCTTGCTTTTGCAACCGCTTCCGCAGCACTATTGAAGTCAATTATTGACCTTGCCATAACTATCATAAAAGGTTTTTCAAGCGAAAATAATAGGCAAGCACGCATAATAATTTCAAAGAAGCAAGTTATCAAAGGCAAGCAGCAAGAAGAGGTAGTGGAGATTGATTTGCCTCTTTCAGAAAAAGCGTTAGCGGATAAAATGAAAAACCTCCTGCTTAGCAAGCCCATGAAAAGAATGCCTTGAAAGTTCTTGATATCATACAGTCTGCCCCGCCAGATTTTCAAATGAGCCTTCCGACCAGGAGAGGGGGGGCCATACTAATTGCGGACGTAAATCCTAGTCGCAAGGAAAGCAAGCCAAAAAAATGACAGCTCAGAAAACCATTTTTGCCTGGAGCGGTGGTAAAGACAGCGCAGTAGCTCTCCATGAATTGCAGAAGCGCCAGCAGTACAAAGTGTTGGCGTTGCTTACCACCATAACAAAAGATTACGACAGAATAAGCATGCATGGTGTTCGTAGAAGCCTGCTTGAGCAGCAGGCGGACTCTTTAGGGCTTATCCTGGAAAAAATCTACATCTCCAAGGACTCATCGTATGCGGAATATGAAGCAAAAATGAAAGAGGCGTTGCAGCGCTATAAAAAATCGGGAGTTTCATCTGTAGCTTTTGGCGACATTTTCCTGGAAGACTTGAAGAAATACCGTGAAGAAAACCTCTCAAAGTTAGGCATGAAGGGAATTTTTCCTATTTGGAAAATGGACACCAAGTACCTTGCTTCTTTATTTATTGAATCAGGTTTTAAATCAGTCATTACTTGTGTTGACACCAATGTGCTTGATAAAACTTTTGCAGGCAGGGAATTTAACGAGGAATTTATTTCATCGTTGCCTCCATGCGTTGACCCCTGTGGCGAGAACGGAGAATTCCATTCTTTTGTTTATGACGGTCCGATATTTCAAAAAAAGATACTGTTTGAAAGAGGGGAAAAAGTTCTAAGGAACGATCGTTTTTATTACTGCGATTTAGTGCCGATGTCCCGCCCGCAGCTTTCAAAAAACTCCAGGGAAACTCCTATGATTTGCGCACCAACAACTGAAGACTGCACTTGAACCCGGATTGTGCAATAACGAGCGAGGACCGAGACGGTGGCTGGCGAGGATAGTTCGACGTAAAATTTGGAGAGAATAGCCGTAGCTATTCGCTCCAAATTTTACAAAGAAATATCCCGCCAGCCGCCGTCGAATCCCGCTACTCTATTGCACAATCAGGGATTATTGCTTGTTTAGAAGTACACATGCGCGCCGACGCTGCCGGCGAGCGACAGGATTGTTTTAGTGGTGACGCCAGAGCCGTCGTCATAGCGCTGAAAAGCAAACGGAATGACTTTGAAATCAAAACCGAAATGGTCTTTAATCATGACTTCCGCGCCGATAAACGGATTTATCCCATAGAATTTGTCAGTCACGCCGCTATTGCGTCCGGGGGAGAATAAAAACAGCGCCCCGGTCTGAAGCATGACGTCGGCATAAATTTCATGGTTCCAGAACCCGCCCAGCATGAGGTCGTATGAATCGGAGACCCCGGCATTGCTCGGTTCGGAATATGTGTACTTTGCCCCGACATCCAGCGCCAGGCTGTTTGTAACGAAATGCCGCACATCAAGCGAATCGCTTCTGATGCCGACACCGGTCTTTCCCGCCATATCAACAGCAAACGCCGAACCGGACAACGCCGCGACTGCGACCAAAACAATTGCTAGTTTACGCATGTGAACTCCTTTGGGAAGTTTGGATTCTCAACTGTCCACAACATTGTAGCATCTGCAAGCCTGCCCCGCATTTTTTTGAGCCGAATCCATTTCGCTCTTTTACGTCCCGGTTCTCGCAATCGACTGACATTTTCAGGTTAAAACCCACTGTCCAACTTCATTGTCCGCAGACGGAAAAAGTACTAGAATTCCCAGTGCCGCCGGGATATGGGTTGCGACGACGGCTCTGCAAATCCTATTTCGCGACTCCCGAGGAGACACTGATGATAAAACTTGCAGTGGTAGTGCTGCATGCAGGCTTTGCTCCGCAAACCCTGCATGCGCAGGTGCCGCCTATTGCCGTCAAAGCCGGGGCGCAGGTGGCCACTGTAGTGGCCAGGGAAGTCGCCACGCGCCTGTTCGGCTTCACGGAGCAACTGGCCGGCTTCTGCACGGGCGACAAGTGCGGCTACATGGACGAGAAGGGCAAGGTGGTCATAAAGCCCCTGTTCCACACCGTGACGCCGTTCAGCGGCGGCTATGCCGCCGTGCAACTGGTCGGCAAGTGGGGTCTGATAGACAAACACGGCCGCTATGTGCTGAACCCGACCTACGACGACATGGGCTACTACGCCGAGGATGTGGTCCCGGCCAAGGCCAATGGCCTGTGGACCTACATAGACAAGGCCGGCAAGCCCGTGGTGGACTACCAGTTCACCGGCGCGCGCAGGTTCTCCGAAGGCCTGGCTGCCGTGCAGGGCGACGGAAAGTGGGGCTTTATGACCAGGAAGGGACGCTTCGCCGTGAAGCCTAAATACGAGGCCGCCGGCAACTTCGGCGAGGGGCTGGCCCCCGTGGCGTCAGGCGGAAAGTGGGGCTTTATAGACGCCGGGGGCAAGGTGGCCATACCACTGCAATTCGACGCCGCAATGCCCTTCTCAGGCAGGCTGGCCGCTGTGAAGACCGACGGCAAATGGGGCTTCATCGGTCTGGAAGGCACCTTCGTCATCACGCCGCAGTTCGACGACGCCGGCAGCTTCTCCGATGGGCTGGCCGCGGTCAAGAGCGGGAGCCTCTGGGGCTATATAGACCCCAAGGGCAAGCAGGCCATAGCGCCAGTCTACGCCTCGGCCTCGGACTTCTCGACCGAAGGCTTCGCGCTGGTGGACCGCGACGGCGAGAATTTCTATATCCGCCGCAACGGCAAGCGGGCTGAGGGCCTGGCCGCCGTGGCGGCTCCGAAACAGGTTGAGGCCGCTTCCCCATCTGCCGAGCCCGGCAGCCTGATAAAGATAGTTGCGGACCCGCTGGCGGACGACAGCCTGGGTAACCAGGAGCCCGGCAAGCCTGTAGTAATTAAGGAACAGTGACCAAAAGGAGATATAACGAATGAACACTATAAAAGGATACGTCGCCTGCCTGCTGCTGGCGCTGGCCGCCCTTCCCGGCGCGGTCCTGGCCTGCACCGGCATAGACTTCTCCGTGAAGATTGATGGCTACGGCAGCCGCACCTTCGCCGGCCGCACCATGGAGTTCGGCCCCGACGTCACCAGTTGGAAGCTGCTGTACGTCCCGCACAAGGCGGAATACGCCAGTTGCACGCTTTCCAAGCTCCACACCTGCGGCGACGATTCTGCGGGCAAGAAAATCATCGGCTACACCTGGCAGACGCGGTATAGCTACACGGGCTTCACTCCGATGCGGCCCATAAAGAACCCGCTGGACCCCGGCAAGCCGTTCGAATACACCCTTAAAGAAATCACCGACGGCATCAACGAGGCCGGCCTCTATTGCGGAGGCTTCTACCACATGGGCACCGAGGAGTATTCCAAGGAGCCTTATGTGGAAGGGCAGAAAAACATCTCGGACATGGACTTCATAGCTTGGGTGCTGGGCCAGTTCGGCACTGTGGCGGAGCTCCAACTCGCGCTTTCCGCCAGGGAGGGCGGCAAGCTGTTCCAGCCGGTGTACGTCAGGCAGTTCGACGTGGAACTGCTGGACATTCCGGTGACCAGCATGAAGAAGTTCCCCCAGCTCCACTACAAGGTGGTGGACCGCTTCGGCGCCGCCGTCGTCATCGAGTTCGTGGACGGCAAGCCCAGGATATTCGACTCCGTGGGTGTAATCACCAACAACCCGACTTACGACTGGATGGTAACCAACCTGCGCAACTATGTCAACCTCAAGACCGAGAACTACGAGAGCGTAGACCTCCTGCGCAGCACTTATACCAAGCTCAGCAACGGCACCGGCGCCCTCGGCCTGCCGGGCGACTTCACCTCGCCCTCGCGCTTCGTCAGGGCAGCGTACCTGCTTGACGCCACGCTGACCAGCCAGAGATTCGGCAACGTGGTGCAGTCCCCCGAGGACGCGATACTGCGCTCGTTTAGGGTGCTCAACCAGTTCGACATACCCAAGGGCGCCGTGGTGGAGGTGCACTCCGAGAATCCGCCAAAGGCCACTCTGGAGATGACCAGCTGGACCTCCATGGCCGACCTCAAGAGCAAGCTCTACTACTACCACACCATGAACACCAGGGTGATAAGGATGGTCTCCCTGCAGGAACTCATGGACCGGATACCCGAGGGCGACCCGGTCACCATAGAGCTGCCCGCGAGCGAACTGATACTGGACGTTTCGGACCAGTTTAAGGCAAAATAAAAACACGCCGTCTTCAGGCTGCGGTCCGGCGATAACCGGGCCGCAGCCTGAAAGAGGGCGCGCAGAATTTGATTTGGCCTCTCCGCACAAGCCATCCTGTCCCGCAAACTGGAGGATGTGAACGAATTAATCTATCAGCTTGAGCGCCCTACGGAGTTCAAAAAATGATAATCAATATCGCCATCGCATTGTTAATCGGCGCAGGCGCAGGGCTGGTTGACTGTGCACCAATGCTCAAACACTCCATGATTCCGCGCGAATCTATCGTTGCCATCTTTGCCCAATGGCTGTTGCTTGGTTTGGTTATTCCATTTGTGCCATGGTCAACGCCGGGCGCTATCAAAAAATCTAAACACCTATGATGAAATGGGTCTTTGCTGTTTTAGGGAGTTTTGCGATAGCTGATATCCATGCTCAAGCCGCGCTTCAATTTACAGGCAAACAGGCTCATGAGGATATTATTTATTTGTTCCAGCAAATTGAGGAAACACATCCGGATTTGTTTTTCAGGTGCACGGAAAAAGATTATACCCTCGCAAAGAACAGCCTTATATCAAAATATTCATCAGCTGCCTCCAGTGTCGCGACTGTTGCGCAGCTTAATCAGGATATATCTCTGTTTTTAAACAGAATTCACGACGGACACACAAATTCGCAAGTTTCCGATACTGCTAATCAATTGCGAATGCCGTTTGAAACAAAGCTTGTGGCAAACCGTCTTTTCATAGACAAAATTTTAGAAAAGTCCATGAAAGTTGCGGGGAAAGACGAAATTATCGCGGTAAATAACGCTCCCGTATTCGATTATCTGGACAACAGGACAAAATATAAAAGTTTTGAGATATATGAGACAGCGCTTGATAGCGTTGCCAGGGCATTCCCATTCAAGCGGCAGCACATTGACAGCGATAACATGCGCCTTACGATAAGAAAACAAGACGACGGCAGCCAATATGAAGAAACTGTCCGCTGGGGGAAATTCGGCACCAGGAAGCATGATATGGTTTTTTTATATAAGCCTTTTGAATTCAAGTATTTGGCTGATATCGGCGCGGGCTATATCTCATGGAATTTATTTTTTGATCGCAAGGTGTGCGAAATTTATTTAAAAAACGGGACGCTTAAAGATACTAAAATTACTCAGGAACAAGTGCCCGACTGGGAATCCTTTTTGCATGATATTTTCAATACACTCCGAGAAAAAAATGCGGGATATCTGATTATTGACTTGCGAAACAATACCGGCGGCAACAGCACACTTGGCAAGAATCTAATCGCCTTTCTGACTGATAAAAAAATAAAGGATTACGACGGCTATATTAAACTGTCGCCGCTGCTTAAAAAAACATACGGAGATAGATTCAGGAAAATTTTTGACACATATCCGATTGGCGCAAAAGTGACCGATAGCCAGCAAGAGGAAATTTCAGGAGAAGAATCAGTTTTCAAAGAGCTGGAACTCCGAAAAAAACCGGAAAGCAGATTCGCCGGTAAAGTTATATTGCTGACCGCTTATAGCACTTACAGCGCCGCAGAAACTTTTACGGTGCTCATGAAGGATAATGCGTTAGGAACTGTGGTCGGGGAACCCACAGGCAATGGCGGTAACGGCCCTATTGATACGCTGAAGTTCAATCTGCCTAATTCAAAAATTGAAGTTCATGTCTCTTTTGCATTCAGAATCCGGCCGGACACGGATGAAAAATGCGCTAAGCAAGTTGAACCGAACATACGGGTATCGCAGACCGTTTCCGACTATCTGAATAATAGGGATACAGTTTTGGAATTGGTGAAACAAATGATTTTAGACAGGAAAATATAGTCTTTGCTGTATCCTGCCATGCACGGAAAGGCTGCAAAAGTTATTGATATGATAGTCCGACGACAAATTGAGGGCCGCAGTTATTGGCGGGAAATCTTGCTGCTCAGCCTCCTGCCTGCCGCCACGGCAGGCTGCGTTTTCCGTGCGGTGCAAGCCCCGCCTTCGGATTCAAAAGAGAAACCGGACTTTTCCCTTGCTGCGCAAGAGCTTGCCGCAATCCAGGGAAATCAGGAAACAACCGAGAAACTATGGGTTGAACTCAAAAAAATTCCTGGTTATTCAATATTGCTGCGAGATTTTGCCCCCGATTATCCTGATATAGCAATCGAGGGAAGCAGAGAATTTATAACCAACACACGGCGCGCGCTTAAGCTGTTGGGAAGCTCGAAACTATTCAAGGACAAATCCCGCTATGTCAAAATCATACGACAGGCGATGCGCAGCGGAATGGCGGCAGATCTTGAAAAACCTACATTCGAAGTAGGTTCACGAACGTGGCAATCGCCGACGATTTGGTTCGCCGGCGCAATCGCGCACGATACCTGCCATTCAATGCTTTACCATGACGAAAAAAAGCGAAAAACGGAAAGCCACTCGATAGACTGGCATGGGTAGGGAAAGAGGCGGAGAAAAAGTGCCTGCTGTTTCAATTAGAGGTTCTGAAGGAACTTAAAGCCGGGGAAAATTATATTGCCTATGTCAGCCAACTTATAAAAAACCCTGAATATCAAGGAGACCCTTTCTCATCGGATGATTACTACAAGCGCGATTGGTAACACCACAGAAGCGACTGGGCATTAACCTGAAGCTTCAGGTTAAAGTTCGCCAGACAGGATACGTCAACTGTTCGGAGTGCGAAAAAGATTTGAACCCTGCGGATTTGATAAAATATGCGGAAGGCAAAACCATGGAAATAAAAAAACGTCCTGCGGGCGTGTGGATAATAACCATATTCTATCTGGGTTCGCTTGGTTTGGTATCGCTGTCTTTGCTGTTGGTATTCAGCGGAGTTATTCCTCTTGTCGAAGCGCGCCCCTCTTATTTCGCCTCTCTCACCGCGTTTGACTGGATTATAACGGCGGCGCTGGCCTGTTTGGGTTTTGCGGCGACCATATCCCTGTTTTTGCTGCGCCGGATAGCCGTCATGCTGTTCGGCATCGAACTCGGATTGAATGTGCTTTTCACTTTATTCGGCGATTTAACGCTCAGGGCTAAAACCTTTGAAACTCCGGGGCTCATCGGCGACGCGCTCGGCTTGGTCATTCTCGCCGCTGTGTTTTTGTATGCCAGGAATCTGGAGAAAAAGCAAATTTTATCCTGATATTTCACCCGGCCAACCCCGCCCGCCGCTTCCGAATTCCGGCGTAGTTTGCTATAAAGGTTCATATGTCCATACCAGAAACCGGTAAAATAGTCATCAAGGCGGACCCCGAGCTCGCGCCGCTCATTCCGGGCTACCTCGAAAACCGCCTCGGCGACGCGGCCAAAGTCGCCGCGCTGGCCGCCGCCGCCGATTTCGACTCCGCGCGCCGGCTGGGCCATTGCATGAAAGGCTCCGGCTCCGGCTACGGATTCGACGGCATTTCCGAGATAGGCCTCGCCATGGAAATCGCCGCCAGAACGCCGGACAAGGCGCAGCTCAAAATGCTGGCGGAAAAGCTGAAGGATTACATCTCCCGCCTGGAAGTGACCTATGAGTGACTCGCCCGTAATCGGAATTTTTCTGGTGGATGACGATTCGGACACCCTCACGCTGGTGCAGACCATACTCAAAAACCGCGGCTACCGCACCATGACGGCGCAGGACGGCGAAGAAGCGCTCATGCGCCTTACCACCGATGTTTTCGACCTGATAATTTCCGACGTGGACATGCCCAAGCTCGACGGATTGAAACTGCTCGAGCTCATGCGCGCCAACGGCATCAAAACGCCGCTGATATTCCTCACTGCCGGCTCCGCTGAGAATGCCGAGAAACAGGCTCTCGAACGCGGCGCGGCGTTCTACCTTAAAAAACCGGTAAGGAAAGATGTCCTGATGGAAAAAGTGGCCGCCGCGCTCGCCAAGCCGGCCTCCTCCTGATTTATGCATAACTTCACATTCCAGAATCCGACCAAAATAGCGTTCGGGCGCGGAGTAATTTCCGGCTTGGGCAAGGAAGCCGCGCGTTATGGCCGCAAGGCGCTTTTCGTCTGCGGCGGCGCAAGCATAAAAGCCAACGGCGTCTACGACGCCTGCATGAAAAGCCTCGCCGCCGCCGGAGTTTCCGTAATCGAGCACGGCGGCGTAAAACCAAACCCGACATTGGCCCACGCGCGCGCGGGCGCGGCGCTGGCTAAAAAGCACGGCGCGGACCTGGTGATAGCGGCGGGCGGCGGCAGTTCCATAGACGCCGCGAAGGCTATCGCCGCCGGCGCGAAGCACTCCGGCGACTTGTGGGATTTTTACACATACAAAGCGCCGGTTCGAGAGGCGCTGCCGCTGCTCACGGTTTTGACGCTGGCCGCGACTGGCTCCGAGATGAACTGCGGCTCCGTCATCACCAACGAGGAGACACGCCAGAAATTCGCCGCCAGCGGCCCGCCGCTTTTTCCAAAAACCTCATTCCTGGACCCCGAAGCCACCTACACGGTGCCGCCGGCTCAGACCGCCTACGGCGCGGTGGACGCCGTGTCGCACCTCGTGGAAACTTATTTCACCACTCCCGAAAAATCCGTCAACCTGCAACTGGAACTGGCTGAAGCGGTAACGCGAAACATCATCTCCTCCAGCGACGCGGCGCTTAAAAACCCGCGGCGGCTACGACGCGCGCGCGGAGATGATGTGGTGCTGCACTCTGGCCCTCAACGGCATACTCCCTGCGGGGTTGGGCGAAACTTCCTTTATAAACCACGGCATAGAGCACTCGCTGAGCGCGATTTACGATATTCCCCACGGCGCGGGGCTGGCGATAGTAACGCCCGCCTGGTTCGAGTGGAAACGCGCGCGCGGGCTGGAACCGAGGCTGGCGCGCTTTGCGCGCGAGGTGTTCCGCGTCAACGAACCGCAGGATTCCAAAGCCGCCATAATCTGCGTTGACAGGTTCCGCCAATGGTGCGCCGGAATGGGTGTGCCGGTGCGGTTGTCCCAAATGAACATCCCGTCGGAAGGTATTCCCGAAATAGCCGCAAATGCCATGGGACTCTTCAAGCTCTGGGGAATAGAGGGCTACTCCCAAAAAAATATCGAGGAAATACTGACGCTGGCTAAATAATGGGCATCACAGAATACGCGGTCCTGACCGTCACAAGCCTGCTCGCCATAGTGAACCCTTTGGCGGCGGTGCCGTCGTTTTTCGCGATGACGCCCAGCGACACCGAAAAAAACCGGCTGCGCATGGCGCGCGTCGCCTGCATAACCTGCGCGGGGGTGCTGGCCTCGTTCTCGCTGGCGGGACATGCGATATTCCGCATATTCGGCATCACGCTGCCGGCATTTCAGGCGGCGGGGGGACTGGTGCTGCTGCTGGTGTCGCTCGACAACCTGCGCGCCAAACGCTCCGGCGTAAACGACACGGAAGAGGAAATGCGCGAAGGCGTGGAAAAACCGGACGTTTCCATCACGCCGCTCGCCATACCCATGCTGGCCGGCCCCGGCGCGATAACGACGGCAACGCTGCTTGCGTCAAAAGCCAAAACGCCGCTGTATCAGTTGATTCTTATTCTGGCGATATTGCTGGTAGCCGCGACCGCCTATGGCGTTTTTTACATCTCGGTAAAAAAAGCCGGCAAGATAAGCCCGACCGCAATGAACATCGTAACCCGCGTGATGGGCCTCATCCTCGCCGCCACCGCAGCCCAGTTCATTCTCGACGGCATAAAAGGCGCGCTGGCCGCCGGCTGAATTTTTACACAACGCGTTTGCGCAGGGACAGGAATTTCGACAGCGCCGCCACCGCTCTGTCCGATGAGCGGAATACGGGGATTCCCGAGCGCGTCGCGACATCGCAGTAAGCGTCGTAGAGTTTTCCCGCCGCCACACAAAACACCAGCGGCTTCGAATATTTCGCGGCGAGAGCGGAGAGCTTGGCTGCCACGGAATCATTCAGGCCTTCGGCTTCCAGCGTCTTCATCACCGGCGTCAGCGGAATCAGCGACAGCGCCATTGCGTCCGTCTCCTCCCATTCCAGCGCGGTTTGAATGATTTTCAGTATGGCCGCGTCGGAGGCCATCGGGGTTACGTCGAGCGGGTTATGCACGTCCACAATCGAGTCAAGGCCGTATTCCTTGAGGGCGGCGTGGACTTTGGCGCCGAACGCCGCGTCGGGCGCGGGAGTGGATATCGGGCCGCGCGGCACTATTTTGTCCGCCATCGCGGCGCTTTCAAAACCGGCGTTGCTCATCGCGAAAACGTTGCCGCGCGAGGGCTTCGTCCCAGCGTAGCAGGACATCAATTGCGCCATGTCGTCGAACTCTTCAAGAGTGTCCGCCACGCAGGCTCCCGCGCGCTTGAGCGCGGATTGCATGACCACATAGTCACCCGCTATTGAAGCCGTGTGGCCCATGACCGCCTTCTGTCCCGTGGGAGTGCGTCCGGCCTTGTAAACCAGCACCTCTTTTCCGGCGGCAACGGCTTTTTCCACGGCGGCAAGGAGACGCAGCCCGTCGCCGTCTTTAAGGCCCTCGATATAGACGAAAATGGCGTCCAGTTCCCTGTCGCACGCTGCCTGCTCCACGTAATCCACTACGGTGACATCCATCTGGTTGCCCACAGAGACGCTGTATACCGGTTTTAGATGCGGCATCCTGCTGACCACCGAGATGATGAACGCGCCGCTCTGGCTTAACAGCGCGGTTTTGGCGAACGGCGCGGGGTCGCCCAGCGGGGGGGGCATTTTTTCCACGGGGATGAAGAGCGTGTTCACCTTCGACGGGTTGGACACTATTCCCAGCGAGTTGCCGCCGCTCAGCGAAAAATCCGGATTCTTCTTTTTGCCGTCGGCTATAATCTTCAAAACCTCGTCTTTGACGGACTCGCTGCCTTCCTTCTCGCCCATGCCGCCCGATATCAGCACCACGCCGCGCACCTTGCCGGAGTGGCCCGCGCCGCGCAGCACTTCGGGCACCTCCTTTGAAGGAACGCAAACCACGAACATGTCCACCGTATGAGGAAAATCGGCGGTTTTTTCGAAACACTTCACGCCGTCAATCTCGCCTTTGAAATCCTTCAGTATGTAAAGCTTTTCCCGCGGAAACCCCGCCTTGAGAACGTTGCCGAGAATGATGCGGCCCATGTTCGTCTTCTTCTCGCTGACGCCGGCTATGGCTACGGTGGCGGGACGCAAAAGCGACTGCACTCCCCTGGCGGTCGGCGGCACGCGCCTTTTCGGCGCGGGCGCGCGCAGGCGCAGCACGCCGTCAAGCGCCACCAGCCTGCCGCCGGAGACGGCAAGAGGATTTATTTCCATCTCCTCTATGGCAACGCCTTCGCTGCCGTCGTCCGAAAACGCGGCGAGAAGCTGCGTGAAAGCGTCCAGCCATTTGAGCATTTCCTCGTCCTGCGCCAGTTTTTTGCCGCCGCGCACGTTTCCGGCGACGTATTTCCATATCCACGCGGAATTGAGAAACGCTTTCAGGTCCTCCGGCGAATGTCGGCTCTCCACCGGCAGTATGGCGGGAGTGTTGCCGGGCTTTATCCTGGAGGTGATGTTTTCCGCGTCCGTGCCGCCGACGCCGAGGGTGAGCACGGGGCCGAAGGCGCGGTCCTGCCTCGCGCCCAGCATCAGTTCCTGCCCGAGCGAAAAGACCGCGTGCTCGACGAACTCGCAGACCATGAAGCTCTCCGCGCCGGGAAAAAGCTGGTGCATGTTTTTTAGCGTGTCCACTATCTTGTCTTTGGCGCAGATTTTCACTCCGCCCGCCTCGGTCTTATGCAGCGTTTTGGAGGAAATCACCTTGACGACGACTTTCCCGCCCGGAAAGCTCTCCATGATGTTATGCATCGCATCGCGGTCGAACCCGCCGTGCGGCAGCAGGCTGCGCATGGGAGTGGGAAGCCTGAACGCGTCGAAAATTTCGTAAACCTCGAATTCCGTTAGCGCGGCGCGTTTTTCCGCCAGGGCCTTTTTGAGAATCGCCGCCGCCGTCTTCACCGGGTTGTCAATCTGCGTCTGCATGTTGGTTTCCTCTCGTTGCTTTATCAGCCTGCCGCGACAGCCGATGCGGCTTTAAGCCCTATCTCAAAAGCCTTCAGATTCAGTTCCACGACGCCCGCGCCTTTGGGGGCGAACATCACCGTCACGGCGTCGAGCATAGCCTGCTCGCCCAGCCCCAGATACTTCGCCGCCGCGCCCGCCATCACCACGTTCTGCGCGCGCGCGTTGCCGGCCTGCCGGGCCAGCGCCGCCGCGTCCACGAGAATGTGACGCGCGCCGGAATTTTTATAAAGCTCCAGTATCCTCTCCTGCGGCGGATAGTCGGGAATATTTTTGAACGGCTCGGTGTTGGTGATTATCACGCCGTCTTTGGCCAGATACTCTATCTGGCGCAGCGCCTCCAGCGGCTCGACGGAGATTATGCAGTCCGCCCGCCCGCGGCCCACGAGGTCGCCGTGGATATCCTTGTCCGAGATGCGCACGTGGCATTCCACCGCGCCGCCGCGCTGGCTCATGCCGTGCACCTCGGACTGGCGGAAATTGAGCCCCTGCTTGACCGCCGCGCTCACCGCCAGCACCGCCACGGTGAGTATTCCCTGCCCGCCCACGCCGCAAAGCACTATGTCTTTTTTCATTTCTTTTTCCCCAGAATCTGGATGCACTCGCGCCGCGCGATGATGACCGAGAGTCCCCTATAGTCCAATTCCTCGCCGATGACGCGCGCATTCTCCCCGTGCCGCGCGGGCAGCGGCGTTATCACGCGGACATGCTCCGGCGAAACTCCGAGGCCCGCCAGCAAGGCGTCCAGCCGCGCGCCGGTGGACAGGCTTTTTTGCGCGCCCGTCATGGCGGTGGTGCCGTTGTCGAGTATGAAGACGGTAACCGGCGCGTTCGCCGCCGCCGCGCCCAGCAGCGCGGTCATGCCGGAATGCCCGAAGGTGGAATCGCCGATGACGGCCACGCTGTATTTGAGTCCGCCGTCCGCGGCGCCGCGCGCCATGCCGATGCTGGCGCCCATCTCGACGCAGGAGTGTATGGCCTCGTGCGGCTTTAGCGCGCCCAGCGTGTAGCAACCGATATCCGAGAATACGCGCGCCGGCCTGCGCTCCGCCAGCGCCGAGTTGAGCGCATGGTAAGTGTCGGTATGCGGGCAGCCCTGGCAAAGCATGGGCGGGCGTTCGGGAATGTCGGGTTTCGTAAAGTAAGGCTGCGGCGGCATGCCGCCGAAAACTTTCGCCACGGCGGCGCAAACCTTGTCGGGATTCAACTCGCCGGTGGTGGGCATGGTGCCGTCCAGGCGGCCGCGCACCTTCGGGCCCGCGCCCGCGAGACCCAGCAGTCTCTCCTCCAGGAACGGATAGCCGTCTTCCAGCACGAGGATTTCCCCGCGGCCCTCCATAAAATTGCGGATGAGCGTGGGCGAGACGGGGTAGAAACTTATTTTAAGGAAATCGGCGCGCAGTCCCAGCGCGTCGAACGCCTCCATGAGATAGTTGTAGCCCGTGCCGCAGGCGATGATGCCTTTTTTGCGCGTTGCGGCGTCCTTGTAGCGCGTAACGTAATTCCACTCCGCCGCGCCCTGTTTTTCCGCCATGACGGCGCGTTTTTTGAGCAGTTCGGGAAACCGCTTGCGCGCCACGCCGGGCAGCAGCACCCAGCCGAGACTGTCCTGCGGCGGCAGGCTGATTTCCGGGCGGGGGGAATCGGGAGTGAACACGTTCACCGGCGCGCGGCTGTGGGCTATGCGCGTAACCAGCCGCAGCAGCACCGGCAAGCCGTGCTCCTCGGAAAACTTAAACGCCTCGCGCGCCATGTTGTAGCATTCCTGCTGGTTGGCCGGCTCGAAACAGGGAACACGCGCGAACTCGGCGTAATAGCGGGCGTCCTGCTCGTTCTGGGAAGAATGCATGCCGGGGTCGTCTGCAATCGCCGCGACGAGCCCGCCGTTTACGCCCGTGATGGCCGAGCAGATGAACGGGTCCGCCGCCACGTTGAGCCCCACGCTTTTCATGGTTACGATGGCGCGCTTGCCGGAGTAGGACATGCCCAGCGCCTCCTCGAACGCCACTTTCTCGTTGGCGGCCCACAGCGCGGGAAACGCCTTGGTTTTGCGGGAATGCTCCTGCAAATACTCGAAAATCTCGGTGGAGGGCGTGCCGGGATAGCCGAACGCGCCGCCCAACTGCGCGTCCACGGCGGCGCGGCCCACGGCCTCGTCACCCATCAAAAGCAGTTTTTCCATCGTTTCAGTTTCCATTAGTGAGCCTCTCAAGCCCGGCCCTGCGCGCGAACGCCAGGCATTCTTTTTTGCCGATTATTCCCGCGCCGAGCGATTTGCAATCCGACGCGGCCGCACCCAGCGCGAGGAGGACGCTTTCCTGCCTGTTTTTGCCGGAGACGAAGCCAAAAAGCAGTCCGGCCATGAACGAATCGCCGGCGCCGACGGCGGAGACGAGAGTCACCGGCGGCGGATAAAAGCGCCACAGATTTTGCGGCGTCGCGGCCCAGCCGGGATTTGGCCCGTCGGTAACCACCACGTATTCCGTGCCGAGCGGGTGGACTTTGCGGAAAAACCGGCCTATCGCCCCGGCAGCGGGCTTTTCACCGGCAGCTTCCGAAAATTCGTCGCGATTCATCTTGAAAAGCGAGGGCCCCGCCTCAACCGCCGCTTTGAGCGGCTTGCCGCTGGTGTCCAGCGCGGTTACGACGCCGCGCTTTTTCGCCAGCGCTATGAGCCGCGCGAAAAAATCATCGGGGAGCCCCGGCGAAATCCTGCCGGACAAAGCGGCAACGGAGCAGCCGGAAAGGGAGGCCTCAAACACTTTCAGAAAACGTTTTACCGCCGCCGGGGGGACTTCGCAGCCTTCCTCGTTGAAATCGGTGGAAACGCCATCGCCGGAGTCCACGACGGACAGGCAAACCCTGCTCTCGCCGGGAGAAAAGGGAACGCACACGCTTTCCAGCCCCTCCCGCCGCAGCGCGCCCTCAATCCAGCGCCCGTTATGTCCGGCGGTGAAGCCTGCCAGGCGGGAACGCACGCCCAGCGTTTTGAGCGCGCGCGCGACGTTGACGCCCTTTCCGCCCGCGAGAGTTTTGACCTCGGCCAGCCTGTATATGAGGCCTTTGCCGAGCCCGCGCACGACGGCGGTCTTGTCCACCGCAAGATTGAGATTAACCACCAGTATCTTTCGCTTCATCGCATTCCCAATTTATCATTTTTGGCTTTGAAAAGGCACCCGCGCCGCTCAATTTCCCGCATATTTTTGCTACACTTTTGTTGAATCCACGCAAACAGGGTGATATCGCTATGAACATGTTGAAACGCGCAGCCAGTGCTCTTGCATTCGCAGTAGTCTTTTCATTTTCGGCGCAGGCGGGAAATCCGCCCGCGCCCGATGCCGTCTATGGCAAGTTATTCAATGACGTGCAGCTTTCCGGCATCTTCGGAGACAGCAAAGCATTCCCCGATTGCGTTCCCGTAAAATCGCCGGCGCTTATCGTTAGAGACTATGAGAAAGCGCGCAAAACTCCCGGGTTTTCGCTGGGAAACTTCGTCGCGGATAATTTCACCTTCCCCGTGGGACCGGCGGCGGGCGCGGTGGCCGTCAGCACCGGCGCCGATACGCGGGAACATGTAATAGCTCTCTGGCCTCTGCTGGAGCGGCCCAGAGATGCGCAGCATGAAGGAAGCTCGCTGCTTGCGCTGCCGTACCCTTATATAGTCCCCGGCGGGCGTTTCCGCGAAATTTATTATTGGGACTCCTACTTCACCATGCTGGGCCTGCTGCAAAGCGGCAAGATTGACACGATGGAAAACACGGTGAAAAATTTCGCCTTCCTTATAGACACCTACGGGCATATTCCCAACGGCAACCGCAGCTATTACCTCAGCCGCTCCCAGCCGCCGTATTTCACGCTCATGGTGAAGCTGCTGCAAAAAGCGAGGGGGAAAAATTCAGGCGTGATTGCACAGTATCTCCCCGCGATTGAAAAGGAATACAAATTCTGGATGGCGGACTCCGGCAAACTCAAAAAAGACGGCGACGCAGCGCGGCGCACGGTGAAATACGGCTCCGCTATTTTAAACCGCTACTGGGACGACAATCCGGTTCCCCGGCAGGAGTCATATAAGGAAGACATTGAAACCGCAAAAAGCTCCATACGCCGCGCGCCGGAAATGTACCGCGACATCCGCGCGGCGGCGGAAAGCGGCATGGATTTTTCCAGCCGCTGGTTTGCCGACGGCAAAAACCTCGCGTCCATAGAAACCGCCGCTATAATACCGGTGGACCTCAACTGCCTGCTATACGACGTGGAAATGACTCTCGCGGACGCTTACAAAACCGGCGATAAAAAAAAAGCGGGGTTTTATGCGGAACGCGCCGCGCGTCGCAAGGATGCCGTCAACAAATTTATGTATGACCCGGCGGCGCGGTTTTACACCGACTTCGATTTCAAAAAAGGCGCGCGCACCGGCAGGCTCACGCTCGCCGGCATGTATCCGTTCTTTTTGAATGCCGCGCCGCAGGACCGCATTGCCGGCGCGGCCAAAACGCTGGCGGACAGTTTTCTCAAAGACGGCGGCGTCGTTACCACTCTCGCGCAAACCGGGCAGCAGTGGGACAGCCCCAACGGCTGGCCGCCGCTGCAATGGATAACCGTGACCGGACTGCTCAACTACGGCCAAAAGGACCTTGCGCTCGACATCGCGCGCCGCTGGACGAGCCTCAACGAGAAAGTCTACAAGCGCACCGGCAAGATGATGGAGAAATACAACGTCGTTGACACCTCCCTCGAAGCCGGCGGCGGCGAATACCCCGGCCAGGACGGCTTCGGCTGGACCAACGGCGTCTACCTCGCGCTGAAAGCGCTGGCGGAAAAAAACTGACGCACGCTAAATCACGGCAAAGCGTTGTTCATCACATGACGACTGAAACAACCGAAGTGAAACATATTTCCGACACCGCGATATGGGTGGCGGCGTTGCGCGCCGCCGAGACAAAAAGGCCGGACGCGCTTTTTGAGGACCCGCTGGCGGAAAAATTGAGCGGGGAGAGGGGCCGGCTCATAGCCGCGCGGATGCCGGCGGCGCAATATACGGCGTGGTCCATAGTCAACCGCACTTGCGCCCTTGACGGACTGATTCTGGATGCGATTGCAAACCGGGGCGCGGACATGGTGCTGAATCTGGCCGCGGGACTCGATACCCGGCCCTATCGCCTCGCGCTGCCGGCTCAGTTGCTATGGATTGAGGCGGACCTGCCTGATATTCTTGCGTACAAGGAAAAATGCCTTGCCGGGGAAACGCCGCGCTGCCGTCTTGAGCGCGCGGCCTGCGATTTGCTGGACCCTGACGCCCGCCGAGAATTTTTTTTCCGCATGGGCGCCCGGGCAAAAAACATACTGGTCATCACCGAAGGGCTGCTCCCGTATCTTGAGGAAGAGCAGGTGCGCGGCATCGGCGCGGATATGAAGGCGCAGCCCAATTTCAATTTCTGGATACATGACTTCATAATGCGCAACGCGGATACGCTCCGAGTCCAGAAAACCATGAACGCGAAACTGCCCGAAGGTTCCAAAATGAAATTTACCGTTGCGGACAGGGAAGCTTTTTTCGGCGGCTGCGGCTGGAAACCGGCGCAGGTTATTTACGCTTATGAATTCGGACGGAAAATGAACCGGCCCATTCCCATACCCAAATCCCAACAGCTTGTCTTCCAAGTTCTCTCTCTGCTTCTTTCACGGGCGGAACGGCTGCGCCGCACGCAAAGTTTCGGCTACCAACTACTGGAAAGGAGTTGACGGACAGCATGTCTGTGATAAGCGCCGCACGGGAAATGCTTACCGTTCTAGTGATATAATGTATATATGCGTAAACTGATTAAAATTGCTGCATGGTGCGCCGCCGGAGTCGTCGTGGCGCTGCTGGGCGCGGCGCTGGCGCTGCGGGTTTTTTTCCCGCCGGAAAAGCTAAAGGCGCTGGCCCTCAACTGGCTTTCGAAAGAGTACAAGCGCGAATTCCGCATCGAAAGCGTGAACGCCGGACTGTCCGGCCTGACAATAAAAGATTTGGCCGTCTCCGAGGCGGGCGGTTTCGCGAAGGGGGAAATGCTCAAGGCCGGCAAAATTTCGGCCAGCTTCAAGCTCGCCGCGCTTTTGCGCAAGGAACTGCTCGTCAACTCCGTGGAAGCCGACGGCATCGCGCTCAACATTTCCAAATATAAGGACGGGCTGTTCAATTTCTCGGACCTGCTGGCGGCGCAAAAGACGCAGCCCGCGGCCTCCGCGCAGCAGGGCGAGGCCGCAAAAAAGCGGCAGTACTCGTTCGCGGTTTCGCGCGTGGCGGTCAAAAACGCCGCCGTCTCCTACCGCGACGTAACAGGCGCAGTGCTGTCCGTCAAAAACATCTCGGTGGCCTCAAGGGATATCGCGCTTTCCCGCCCGTATGACATATCCGCCGAATTTGATTTAGATTATCCCTTCGCCGGCAAAATCATTCCGCTGCGCGTGAAAACCGCCGTCACGGCGGATATGACGGACGCGGACCCCGCGAAACACAAGATTGCCGTGCGGGACTTCAAAGCCGCCTGGAACAAGCTGGCGATAACCGTCTCCGGCGAAGCCGAGAATTTCAACATGCCCCGCGGCTCTTTCAAATGCCGCGTCGCGCCGATATCCACCACTCAACTGGCGGAGCTTTTCCCGCAACTACCGCAGCATCTGCCGCTCCCGCAGACGGACATAAGCGCGGAGTTCGAGTTGCGCCCGAACGAGACTGCGTTTGAGTTAAAGAATCTTTCTGTTACGGGGGGGCCGGTTTCGCTATCCTCAGCCGCGCTCATAGCGGGTATCGGCAAAAATAAAAAAGTGTTCTGGACTTTCCGGGGCGCTGTCAAAACCAATTTGCCGGAATTTGACACCACCATGCTTGCGCGGCTTGCCCCAGCCGTACCGCGCGGCTACAAAATTCCCGCCAGCGAGTTCGCGGCAAATATCGCCGCGGGCGATAACAACGTATTCGGCCTTACAGGGTGGGAACTCAAAGCGGGTTCGCTTTGGGCAAAAGGCGCGGCGGGCGCCAGTCTCACGGCGCAAGGCTGGTCCGCCAGGGCAACGATAACAAGTTTCAAGCTTTCGCTCGCAGACATCGCCGCCATCGCCCCCGCTTACGCGGAATACAAGCCCGCGGGCACCGCCGACGGCCAGCTGAAAGTGTCATGGCAGCAGTCCGGGAAACTGGACTACTCGGGCGCCATTGACATCTCGCGCGCGGGCGCGGTGTGGCAGAAAACCAAAGTTTCCGATGTCAGCACATATATACAACTTTCCGCCGCCGGCGTGGAAATTTCTCACATGAGCGGCAAAATAAACGGCTCGGCTTTCTCCGCCGGATTCAATCTGGCGAACTCTCCGCAGGTTATGAAGGCGCAGCTTACGGCCTCGGTTGACACGCTGGATATAGCGGCCCTGCTGCCGCCGCCGGCAAAAGCCGGCGCGAAACCCGCGGAGCAGTCCGCCAAAACGGCGGCGCTGCCGCCGCTGGACTTGAAGATGGACATCAAAATCGCCAGCCTGGTCCATCCCAATTTCACCGGCAAAAACGCGCAGGCGCGCTGCGACCTGACCGGCATCACCCCCGCGCTGGACAGGATAAACGGCAAAGCCTCGCTCGACATCAAAGGCGGGCAGATTAGAGACCTCACCGATTTCGCGTCAGGCAACAAGTTCGCCAAAATTTTCCTGACGCCGCTTGCCGTCGTGCAGAAAATCACAAAAGGCGCGAAGCTGCCCTTCCTGCCGGATTTCAGCGATATAACCTACACTGCGATAGAGGGCGTTTATGAATTCAACAACGGCGTTATGACCGTGGTCAAGTCGGACATGAATTCCAGCGCCGCGCAGGTGTGGACCACCGGCGCCATAAACCTGCCCGCGCAAAGCATGGACATGCGCGTCAAGCTCAAACTCTCCGGCGAACTGGGCCGTTACGGCTCCCCCGTTATCACGGCCAGGGGCAATATTTTTTCGCCCTCGGTAAGCGTGGACGCCAAGTCGCTGCTGAGCGACCAGGTTAAACAGCAAGCCATAGACGCCGGCAAAAAACTGCTGCAAAACTTATTCCATTGATGAATAAAGCCCGCGCTTTCTTCGCCGTCACGTCCGCGCTTTTGGCGTGCGGCTGCGTCTTCGCGCCGCACAAAAGCGCTTCTTTCGACCCCTCGATAGAGCGCGCGCTGGAACTGCTCTCCAAAACCGCCTCCGGAAAACCGCTGCTCCGCTACGCCGAACGCCGCCCCATCGAGATACGCTACAGCCCGCGGCTCAAAGAGCCCTGGCCGAAATTCGACCCGCAGGGGAATGCGCTGCTGCTGCCGGACAATGCGCGCGGCTCGGACTATGTGGTGGCGCTGCTGCTGGCGCGCGGCCTGGCTTCCTATAAAATATACGCCGAGCGCAACCTGGCGGATATGCTGATAGAGGTGGAGGAACTCGCCGCGCTGGAGCAGGCGCACGCCGCGACGGAACTGGAAATCCACGACGAAGCCGAAGTCGAGGCCTCGCCCGGCGGCAAATACGCGCTGGACGAACTGTGCGCCTATCTGTCCGAAGGGCGCGGCAAACTGCTGGAAATGACGGGGCGCAACGCGCTGGACTCTTATCCCGAATACGGACGCCCGCTGGAAACGCTGGACGGCGCGCGGGCCTGGCTCAAAAAAACCCATCAGGCGCTCGAAGACGGCACTCTGCCGCAGCTTTTATACCAGCACGACCTCGCGCGCGTCAAAAGAGGCACGCTCACACAATCCGAGGCCTCGGAAAACCTGCTGCAAATGCGCACGACGAATTCCGACGGCATCTGGCGGGGACAGCGGGAATACTATTTCAACGCAAACAAAATACTCAGCAACATGGCTCTATTTAAAGAACGCGCCCTGCTCGCCGACGATGAATGGCGCAAGAAAAACGCCGGCCTGATGGCTCAGCGTCTGGACAAAACGCGCCGCTGCCAGTCCTACCATTAGCCTGTTACTGAAATCTGCATAAGGACTCAGCAGCCCTTCACTTTTTCAAGACGAAAAGATACAGTTTGCCGGGCGCTTTCATTGCGCTTGCCTCAGTCTCGGCTTTCTTTCCCGCGCCCCAGAACAAATCCACCCTGCCGGGGCCGCGTATGGCGGAGCCGGTATCCTGCGTGGTGATGAAGCGGGTGAAAGATTCGAAGCCGGTGATATGCCCGCTCCCGTCCGCGACGGGATGCTGTGAAATCAGCAGGCCGGCAAGGCCAAGCGGAACGTACGCGGGGTCTATGGCGATGGAGCGGCCGCCGGTCAAATCCTCGTCTATCGCGCCGTGGGCGCCGGCGTCGGCGGTCTCCTTGAAAAACACATAGCGCGGATTGAGGTTGACTATGCGGGTTTCGCGCCCGTTGTCAAGCGAGGTGAGGTAGTTTATGAAATCCGAAAATGACATGCTGCCTATCTCGCCGCAATCCATGAGTATGCGCTGCACGCTTTTGAAAGGCTGCCCGTTGTTGCCGTCATAGCCGATATTGATGGCCGAACCGTCCGCCAGGCGTGCGAAGCCGGACCCCTGGATTTGCAGCAGCATGATTTCCGCCGGATGCGCCGACCAGGCCAGCTCGAGGTTCCTGCCGGCGAGCGCGCCGTTCGAGATTTCCTCGGTCGTGTAATATTTGGAGGAGGAGCTTTCCGGCCGCAAACCGCCGTCATCAACGGGGTTATCATCGCTCCTCGCCAGTTCCGGCGGGCGTTTGTAGAGCGCGTGGGGATGCGCGGCGTCCCTGCGTCTGACCACGGGAATATCCGCCTGGTAATAGCCGGTTATCACCACCTGGTTGCTGCCGTCGTCGGCCACGGACTCGAAAATATCGAACTCCTTTTTGATGGCCGCGCCGATTTTCTCCGCCGTGTCATCGCCCGCAAAAAGCTCCAGCAGCCGCGCGGTGGATTTGCGCAGATGAGCCGCGTTGTACGCTTTGCCTCCGACGCTGATTTGCGCGCCGTCGGGGCGCCTGTTCCAGTAAGCGAGGCTGCTCCGCAAGGCCACCTGCATCGAGGCGGCGTCCATATCGTCGGCGAAAGCGGGCGGATGGCCGCCGCTCACGGGGGAAACGCCTCTGATAAGGCCTCTGGTTATCTCGTAATAAGGCTTGTCGTCCTGCCGGCTTTTGGGGCAGGAAGCGGAAACGGCTGATTGCAGCGGAGCCGGAGTCGCAACCCCCGAATCGGGCGGGCGGGGGGAAAACGAGCCGCCCAGGACAGCAAGCCGCTCAAGTTCGCCCGCGCGCGCGGCGAACGCGCACAACGGCAGCATCAGAAAAGCGAGAAGTTTATTCATAGCGTGTTCACTCCGCCGGAGGCATAGCCTCCCGCATTTGCTTGAGGAAGGATATTATCTCCCTTATTTTTTCGTACGGCAGCCTTATGCCGCGCTTTGTCCAGCCTTTGTAGGAAACGTCGTCCTGCCATTCGCGCAGGTCTATGCCGGTGGAATCGCGGTATATGGTGATGCGCGCCACCACCATGAGGCCGGCGCGCTTGGCGTAGCGGCCTATTTCCCGGTCCTCAAGCGCGGCAGGCTCGGCGGGCAGCTTTTCAAGCGCGTCGAGCCCCCCCGCCGCTATGGGCGGGCTCATGGTGATGCCCGAGCGGGTGGGCCCGCTGTAGGAATCGCGCTTGAGATATTTCCGTATGGAGCCGTAGCGGTGCCCGCGGAATTCGTCAATGGAAAAACGTATCTCCGCGCCCTCGGTGGACGCAAGCACTCCTATTTCCCGCAACACCCTGAAGCCGCCTGCCGCCATTAAACGCCTCCCGGCGCATACTCCCGTGCGCCAAAGGAATTGTATTACGCGCGCGTGCCAATGTCAATGCCTCATTTTGCGCCCGGTAAGCCCTGCGGCAATAACTGTTGAAAACTGCTAAGATTGTTTTTGAAAGCGGGAAACTTTGAGAACCTTCTGGAAAAAGCGGGGGTTTTTTAATAGACTTAAAACGGTTTGAATCATGGCTGAAACTGACTCTTTAATCGGCGCGGAACTCGCCGGCTGCAAGATAATACAGAAGCTGGGAATGGGCGGAATGGGCTCCGCCTACAAGGCGCAGCATACCCTGCTGGACAAGACTGTCTGCATAAAAATACTCTCGCCCGCTCTCGCCGAGGACGAGCGCTACGTCCAGTTCTTTCTGCGCGAAGCGCGCTCCGTCGCCAAGGTGGACCATCCCAACATCGTGCAGGTCTACAACGTCGGCAAGGAAAAAAACACCTACTTCATCCTGATGGGCTATATAGACGGCAAGCCCCTTTCGGAGATGATAACCCAGAGCCACGGCCTGCCGCTGGACAAGGCGGTCTCCATTTTCGCCGGTATTTTGCGGGGCCTGTCGGCGGCGCACGCGCAGAGCATAATCCACAGGGACATAAAGCCCTCCAACATCCTCATTACCCGCGAGGGCGAGCCCAAAATAGTTGACTTCGGCATAGCGCGCCAGGTGAAGGAGGAAAAACAACTCACGATTTCGGGCGAGATGGTGGGCACCGCTTATTTCATGGCGCCAGAACAGGGCCTGGGCCACGCGGTGGACCACAGGGTGGATTTATACTCGGCGGGCGTAACGCTCTATTACATGCTCACCGCCAAATATCCTTTCGAAGGCAAGACCTCCATAGAGGTGATACACAAGCATGTAAGCGAACCGCCTCCCAATATCATCAAAACGCGCCCGGAGGTGCCGCTGTGGCTTTCCGCCATCATCGAGCGGCTGATGAAGAAAAAGCCGGAGGAACGCTTCCAGTCGGCCAACGACGTGCTGGAGCTGCTGGCGAAAAACTCCGCGCAATTGCTTTCGTCGTCCGCCGCATCGCCGGAAATGTTCTCCGGCGTGAAAATGAGCCAGCCCCAGGCGCAGGACGCCCCAAAGCCCGCCGCGCCGCCCAAGGACATGCCGTTCTCCACCAAAGAAGATATACGCGAGGTGAGCAGCAGAGTCCCTGAAATCATCTCGTTCGACGATATGATGCGCGAGGAATTCGAAAGCTCTCCTTCCAAACCGGCCTCGCCGTCCGCAAAATCCGCGCCGTCCGCCCGGCCCGGGCTTGAGGCCGGAGCGCCGCCGCGTCCGCTGCGCCAGCCGCAGCAGCCGGGACCGTCCGCGCGACCCGCCGCGCGCGGCGGCGATGCGCAGCCGCGAATGCTGGTGGTGGACAACACCGAATCCTCCGCCGCGAGCGGCGGCAGAACCGCGCGGGAGCGCTCCGACTGGTCGTCGGGGCATACCCAAAAAATGCTGCTGCTGGCTTTCTGCTGCATTCTGTCCGTCTTCATGGCCGTCAGTTTCTTCTCCGCCGGCGCGCTGGCCGCGCAAAAAATGCAGCAGGGCGCGTCCTTGCTGACGCCGTGGCTGTCGGGCAATTTCATGTCCCTGCAGTGGTGCGCTCTGGCGGGCGGAACGCTTCTTCTGGCCGCCGCGCTCTACACCAACTCGGTTCCGGTTCTGTCCTACGGCGCGGGAGCGCTTTACGGCGCCTGCCTCCTGTCCTATAAAGCCGGCCTGGCGGCCTCGCCTCCGGGCCTGTCCGTCCCGGCGATGAACACGCTGTCGGCGGTTCTGCGCGGATTGCTGGAAAATCCCGGCGGGCACGCCAACCTGCTGGTGTATTGCGCCCTGCTTTTCTTCATGGCTTCCTATTTCATGAGCCGCGACGATACCCGGCTCGCGGGGCGCTGGACCGGCGCGATATGCGCGGTCACCGCCGTGTTCATCATCTGGCACTTCAGCTATATAGACGAGGGTTCCGCCAACAACAGCGAGGCGCTCAACGCGGCGCTGTTCCTGTCGGTATTCCTGCTGGTATCCTCCGCGGCAAGCGGTTTTTTGCGGAAAGCGTCCCTGCTGTCGCAACTGGCCCCGTCGCTGCTGCTCGCGGCCTCGATGGGCTTCGCCTGGGTGCACGGCGTGAGCAAGTACGCGCAGAAGGTTTATGCCGATAAAAGCAACGCGCAGGAGGCCGCCATCACCCGCGCCTATGCGCTGCGCCAGGAGCAACTGGAATTGCAGCGCAGGCAGGAGGCGTACGGCGCCGGAGAAGTGATTTCCACGGTGAACGAAAGGGGGGAAATCGAGCAGCATCAGGTCCTCCACAGACCGGACGCCGCGCCCGCGGTGCAACTGCTGGAAATACCGCAGCGCAGGCCTCTGGAAGCGCTAAAATCAGAGGCGTGGCGCTACGCGGTGCGCGAACCGTTCCGGCGTTTCCGGCGTGAAGCGGGCAGGCAAGGTTCGTATTTCCTCGCCGGACTGCTGCTTTTGGCCGCGGTATTTTTCTCGTTCGCCCACCGGCTGCGGCAGGAGGAGTCATCCGCGAGGATGCGCTGATTATGTTTTCGCTGCTACCGGAATTCAGCTATCTCACGGACAAGGGCAAGGTCCGGGAAAACAACGAAGACAGCGTTCTTGTGGACGAGGAGCTTGGCCTCGCCGCCGTGGCGGACGGCATGGGCGGGCACAGCGCCGGCGAACTGGCCAGCAGCATGGCGGTCCGCATGCTCAAGGAAAATATCAAGTCCATCGCGCGCAACGAAGCCGCCAATAAAACCGCCGAGGGGCATATCTCTCCCGCCAACATACTGCATTTCGCCGCCACCCAGGCCAATACCTCGATTTACGAAACCTCCCTCAGGCAGAGCGACAAAAAAGGCATGGGCACCACGCTCAGCGCCGTGCTGCTCGGCGCCGACAAAGCCTCCATCGTCCATATCGGCGACTCGCGCGTGTACCTGTTCCGCGAGGGCAAGCTGGTCCAGCTCACCAACGACCATTCCCTCGTGATGGAGCAGGTGCGCAAGGGCCTCATGACGAAGGAAGAGGCCGAAATGTCCACCATGCAGAATATCCTAACCCGCGCGCTGGGCATACACAAAACCATGAAGATAGACGTGGGCGAGGTTACCGTGCGCGCCGGGGACGTGCTGCTGCTCTGCTCCGACGGCCTGTTCAAAGTGGTTAAAGAGCCGGTGATAAGATCGGTGCTCGCCGCCAGCAGTTCGGCGCTGCTCATGTGCAAGATGCTCGTCGGACACGCCCTGCAGGGCGGCGGGCCGGACAATGTCACCGTGGCGGTAGTCAAGTTCAGCGCCCCCACGCTGCTGCAAAAAGCGGCGGGATACCTGCGCTCCGCCCTCGCCGGCGGCGCCTGAGAGCCGCGCGTTTCCCGACGGAAAATCATAATTAGCAGTCCCGATTAAAGAGTGCTATTGACTGTCCCGCCCCCTTTTTGCTAAATTAGCATTCAGCAGGTTGGAGTGCCAAATATCACCGCGCGGGTTTTGCGCGGCAAACACACACGAAATCAACATGGAGGAGCAAGTATGGCAGAAGTGAAGATTCAACCCCTCGGCGACCGCGTGCTTGTCAAGGCCGTGGAGACCAAGGAAGTCCGCAAAGGCGGCATAATCATCCCCGACACCGCCAAAGAGAAGCCGCAGGAAGGCGAAATCATCGCCGCCGGCCCCGGCAAAATGACCGAGGAAGGCAAACGGCTCGCCATGGACGTCAAATCCGGCGACAAGATTCTCTACGGCAAGTATTCCGGCACCGAGATAAAAATCGACGACGTGGAATACCTCATCATGCACCAGGACGACATTCTCGGAGTGCTCCGGTAATTCCGGCGCATATATTAAGGAGGAACGCACAGATGGCAAAGCAGATAGTTTTCGGAGAAGACGCCCGCTCGCGCATCAAGTCGGGCATTGACAAGGTTTCAAACGCGGTGAAAGTCACCCTCGGTCCCAAGGGCCGCAGCGTGGTGCTCGAAAAAAAGTTCGGCTCGCCCTCCATCATTGACGACGGCGTGACCATCGCCAAGGAAGTGGAGCTTGAAGACCATTTCGAGAACATGGGCGCGCAGCTCATAAAAGAAGTGGCCACCAAGACCAACGACGTCGCCGGCGACGGCACCACCACCGCCACCGTCCTGACGCAGTCCATTCTCGCCGAAGGCATCAAAAACATCACCGCCGGCGCCAATCCGACGCATGTAAAGCACGGCATAGAAAAAGCCGTCGAAGCGGTGTGCGCCGAAATAAAGAAAATGCACAAGCCGGTCAAGACGCGCGAGGAAAAGGCGCAAATCGCCACCATTTCCGCCAACGACCGCGTCATCGGCGACCTTATCGCCCAGGCGATGGAAAAAGTCGGCCATGAAGGCGTCATCACCATTGACGAGGGCAAATCCGCCGAAACCACGCTCGACGTGGTGGAAGGCATGCAGTTCGACCGCGGCTACATATCCCCGTATTTCGTCACGGACGCCGAGCGCATGGAGTGCGTGCTGGAGGACTGCTACATCGTCCTCACCGACAAGAAAATATCCGCGATGAACGACCTGCTGCCCGTGCTCGAGAAAATAGTGCAGTCGGGCAAGCCGTTCCTCATCATCTCCGAAGATATCGAGGGAGAGGCGCTGTCCACCCTCGTCGTCAACAAGCTGCGCGGCACGATAAAAGGCTGCGCCGTCAAAGCCCCCGGCTTTGGCGACAGGCGCAAGGACATGCTGGCCGACATCGCCGTCCTCACCGGCGGACAGGTCATCAGCGAAGAGACCGGCGTGAAGCTTGAAAAAGCCACCGTCGAAATGCTGGGCCGCGCAAAGCGCGTCGTCGTGGACAAGGAAAACACCACCATCGTAGACGGCGTGGGCGACAAGAATGAAATCAAAAAGCGCGCCGAGCAGCTCCGCAAGCAGATTAAAGACACCACCTCCGATTACGACCGCGAGAAGCTCGAAGAACGCCTTGCCAAGCTCTCCGGCGGCGTGGCGGTTATCAGCGTGGGCGCCGCAACCGAGACCGAAATGAAGGCCAAGAAGGCCAAGGTTGAGGACGCGCGCAACGCGACCCGCGCGGGCGTGGAAGAAGGCCTCGTCGCCGGCGGCGGCGTGGCGCTCATCCGCTGCGAAAAGATACTCGACGTACTCAAAGGCGGCAACGAGGACGAGCAGACCGGCATCAATATCGTCCGCCGCGCGCTGTCCTCCCCGCTCAAGCAGATAGCCAACAATGCGGGTCTCGACGGCTCCGTGGTAGCGGAGAAAGTGCGCAATCTCAGCGAAAACCAGGGCTTCAACGCCGACACCGGCGAGTATGGCGACATGCTCAAAGCCGGCGTGGTAGACCCCGCCAAAGTGGTGCGCACTGCATTGCAGAACGCGGCCTCCATCGCGGCGACGGTCCTGCTGAGCGAAGCGCTCATCGCCGACCTGCCTGAGAAAAAGGACAAAATGCCCGCTGCCATGCCCGGCGGCGACATGTACTAATCAGACGCAAACGGCATAAGATTAAGCAACGCCCCGCCATAACCGGCGGGGCGTTGCGTTTATTCGGTTCAGGCAAAAATAAAAAAAATTACCCTTTGGACCTATACACATATAGGCCAAAAAACTTTTTCAAATTAGGTCCAAAGACTCTTGTAGGCCTGGCCTGGCCTGGCCTGGCCTATATATTGGTAAGCTTAGTTCTTCACGCCGCAATGCAGCACCGTGAAAGCGAGCCCGCAACAGTCCGAAAGGACGAGGAGACACGAAAATGAAAAAATTGATGTTGTTTGGGGCCGCGCTGGTTTTTTCAACCGCTGCCCATGCCGCCACTGACTGTTATCAGCTTTCGGCGGACGAAGGGAGTTTTTCAAGAACGCCGGAAATGTTGTGCGTTACCCTGGGTGAAACGACGAAAGACGCCGAGATAACCCTTGTCATTAACGAGGTCGGCAATCGGAAAACAGTAGGGATGTTTCGCCTGGACCTGTTGCAACGTGCCAGATGCATTGACTGCAACAAGGACTTGTACGGCGTGTCCAACCCGTCAAACTCGGTCTTCAACAAGCTGAAAATAGAGTTTGACGGGAAAAAAGACCGCAACGTGCTGGCCGGACAATTCGAAGAAAAAGGAAAGGTCAAAATAGGTGAAAACCTGTTTTACTACAGAGGCAAGCCCAAGCCGGACATCTCCCCCAACAAAGACTTTCCTTCCCAGTGCAACTGTCCAGCTTACACGCATCCCGTGCCATTAGGGCCGCAGAACTGCACATGTGAACCTGATTAAGACAGACGCCTTTTCACAAACGCGGGCTTGGAAAATTTCCAAGCCCGCGTTTTCTCAAGCTAAAAATTAAGCTCTTTTTAAGTGTTATTTTGGGACAGCATACTTAATTCATCTTTGGAAGCGGACGCTGGCTTAGGGCTGGACAAATGCTGGAAAGGGTGTTAAAATAGGTATGCACCAGTTCAGCACGGAGAACACTATGCCGACGATAAAAAACCGCGTTACAACCGTATTAAACAGCGAGGACTACGCTATGCTTACAAGCCTGTCCAAGCGTGAACAGCTATCTTTGAGCGAGGAATTGCGACTTGCTATACGCGACCGGATAGAGCGCGCGGACGACCGGCGGCTTTATGAAATCTCGGCGCGGCGTTTCCAGCAGTATTTGAAAAAGGGCGGCATTCCGTTTGAACAAATTCATGGAAAACGCAAAGTATAAAATAGAGTTTGCGCCGGGCGTAGATAAGATATACAAAAAGCTGGACGGAAGCTTAAGGAAACGCGCGGACCAGCAAATAAGCAGAATAAGCGAAGAACCATATCTATTCGCCGACCCATTGCGGTATGGGCTTTATGGTTTCTGGAAGGCTAAAGGCGGAAAAGTGCGCGTTATTTTCAAAATACTTGAACCGCCAAACATGGTCATAGTGATAACCGATATTGACGTACGAAAGCAGGTCTACTGCGGACATTAACCTGAAAGTTTCAGGTTAACCGATAGCCGATTCCAATAAAAATCCCGCATAACGCGGCGGCGACAGCATAACGCGCACCGGGCAAAACACAACCCGAAAGCCGGTATAGAACCCCGTTTTAGCCGCTAAAAAAATTACAGACCGGCTCCCTGTCCGGAGCGTTTATTCGGTTCAGGCAAAAATAAGTATACTATCCCAAATTACACCCAACGATGAGTTCATTTTCCACCACCACGGGCGTCGCGTATGGCTATACCGTGCCGCTTTAACTCGGACAGGAAGGCGCCTGAAGGCGGCGTTCCGTGGAATTCCAGTATCTCCACATCGTCCAGGTCCAACGGGCCCCAGTATTGCAGTTCGATATAGCGGGTTACAAAATCAAACCATCTAATATCGTGCCAAAACTTATAGTCCTTAAGCGCCTCCTCCGGAGCATATACCATCCTCAGAGGCTTGAATACCGGGTCCGGATGCAGCTTCAAATCAGGAACGAGCGAGGGGACCATAAGGGTCCTGTTCTCCTTCGGGGCGAAAGGTATGAAGAGGTGGTTCCAGTCGCGCGGCGGATACGGATAAGGCACTACAATGGCCTCGGCCAAAGAGTCGCCCACCGTGAACGTGGTCCGGTCGCGCACACGATCAAGCTTGAAGATGAAATTATCCTCGCCATACCAGCCTATTTCATCAACCGGGACCGGCTTTAGAACCTGTCCGGGCCGGGCATTCAAAAAGCCGTATTTCGGTCGGAAAGAGGGATCCGTTCTCTTATAATCCTCTATGGAATGCAGGCTGAAAAGTGATTCGCCTTTTATCCGTCTGGATACGTCTTCCTCTCCGCTACCGGAAGCACCGGTTTGATGCCAGTTAAGAAAACCCTTTTCGGCCACAGAGTCCCGATATTTCTCAGGCACACGCATGGAAAGCTCATATTTTTCGCCTGATATCATTTCCAATATCGAGCGGGCCATCGTACCTTGCTCACTTATTGCGCTTATCAAGTCGGCCTCGGTGCTGTAGCCGCAGGTATGGTAAAGCCTCGAGAAAACCTTCTCCTGTTCGGAAACAAAAGCCCTGGCATAGTCCTTTACCGCGTCCACGTTCGCCGTCGCCGGACGCGCGGCCACGGGGCTCATCGTCGGAACGGGAATTCCGTCCGACTGGCCTTTTGCCACGCCCGCTTTGCCTAAATACCAATCGACCGCAGAAAAGGCGGGCAGGGAAAACGCTATGGAGAAAAGCACCGCTGAAATTAGAGTTTTCATCAGGGATAGTTTAGCGCAAACCGCCGGTTCGGCATAGGGCCGAAAGGACCTATTTTCACCGGTCTTTGGACCCATGCGGCATGGGGTCCAAAGACCCTTTTAACGCCGAACCGTCCGGAGTACAATGACCAATAAGTCGGTCATCACGTTGCGAATTATGGGTTGCGTGCATGGCCATGCAAAAGGAGAGTCAAAAATGAAGAAACTCATGCTCGTCGTCGCAATTGGTACGCTGTTCTCGGTCGCGTGTTTGGCAGCCGTGAATCCCGGCAAGGGCGCAAGCAAGATAGCAGTGCCTGCGGCCACCGCTTCGGCGCCGCAATCCGAACTGCCCCAATGCCCCTCGGACACCATCGGGCCGAAAGACATTGAGGTCACCAACTCCAACGACGGAGTCCCGGTAAAGGAGAAGACAATGTATGCGCCGGTCGGCGGCCAGATTATTTTGTCGCTTCCTTTCTTCGTGGATGGTTATGTGTGGCAACTGATGCCCGCCCAAAGCGACACATGGAAAGCCGTTTGCAGAGGCATCGTTCAGGCCCCTCTGGGGGGACGGGGTAAGGATATATTCGTGGTGAAACTCACAAAACCCGGCGGCGCGGCGATACACGCCATACGCATACGTCCTTGGGAACCCAAAAAACCAGCAGATAAATTCACTCTGCTTGTCCATGTGAATTCATCCTCGGAGGAGAAAGAAGGTCTTAATCAAAACAAAGACGGTTGCGACACGACACGGTGCCCGACCGGAATGTGCTGCAGCCAGTACTACGATGGTACCGGCGCTGTATGCTACCTTTGTAAATAAACACCAACTCAAAAACGCGGAGCGGGAGCAACTGTTCCCGCTCCGCGTTTTTCAGTTAAAAATCCATTTCCTTTTCCTCCACCATGTGTGAGTGAAATTACCCAAATTACCACATGGGGGCATCGGGAGACATTTCGGGACATCATACTTAATTCACCTTTGGAAGCGGACGCTGGCTTAGCCGCGTGTTGCCTTTTTGATATAATTCTGATACACTATTTTAAAAGGAGGTTTTATGAGACAGCATAGGTTTATGGTTTCGGTGGAGCAGCCGTTGTTCAAGGAAATATCCACTATGGCGAGGGAAGAAGGTGTATCGCTTTCGCTGATAGTCCGCGATATGTTGAAACAACAGGTTCGGGAAAATATGGACGCGGACTTGGCTATCGCCATTGCACGCGACGCGACTTGGGACGATAAAAAAGCTCTCACACATGAACAGTTTTGGGGACTTAAACCAAAAAAAAGAGGCAAAAAGTGTACGAAATAAAATACGACGGCAGAGCCGCCGACGGGGTAAAAAACATTCCCCAAAACTTGAAGGAAAAATTAGCTGACGCGATTAAAGACAGGCTGATGGTGGACCCGAATCAATATGGGAAACCATTGCATGGGGTGCTATGCGGATATAGACGGTTGCGGGTGCGAGACTACCGTATTATTTACCGCGTTATGGAGGCTGATAAAATCGTCCGCATACTTGAAATTTCAAATCGAAACGACGTAAGGCACTACGATTAAAATTTTGCATTTTGCTTAACCTGAAAATTTCAGTTGGATAGCGGAATTCGACGTAAAATAGCTTCCTGGCTCCGACTCAAAAAACTGCTCACAGGCAACGAGCCTGCTCGCATTTTTTTGAGCCGAATCCATTTCGCTCTTTTACGTCTCGGTTCTCGCTACCAACTGAAGTTTT